>LNFM01001487.1_pt1 | contig 80955 bp, 73 predicted proteins | sample 596031 | NCBI WGS metagenome assembly LNFM01 (sample SAMN04254537, study PRJNA301005) | activated carbon metagenome | isolation source: dual media filters at the Ann Arbor, Michigan drinking water treatment plant | place: USA: Ann Arbor | reverse complement strand
AGGAGCGTCGTCTTGCCAGCGCCGTTGCGACCGACGATCCCGAGCCGACGTCCCTTCGGGATCTCCAGACTGACGTTGCGCAACGCGACGAACTCCCTCACGCTGGATCGCGTCCGGAATCCAAGCCTCTGCAGCCCCAGGACATCGACCAACTGATCGCGTTGGCTGCCGTAGAGGTGATAGACCTTTGATACGTTGTCGAGCCTGATCGCGAGCGGCTCAGGCGAAGTCGAAGAAGATGTGCTTTGCACGCTGAAAGACCGTAAATCCTGCGAAGAAGAAGCCGACACCGAGGATCGTCGCCCCCAACGCCACGTGGGCCGAGGGCAACTCGCCATAGCAGATGATGCTCTGGAAGCAGAGTACGAAATACGATAGCGGGTTGAAGTAGATGATCGCCTTCAAGGTTGCTGGCACCATGTCGGGCGTGTAGGCGAATGGACTCAGCACGAAGAGCAGCATCACGACGATGCCGATGCCGTGATTGATATCCCGGGCAATCAGAGAAAGCAGCGAGAGCATCCAGCCCAATCCGAGCGCGAACATGAGCAGCAATAGCCAGAACACCGGCACCAGCGCCAGCGTGAACAGATTCGCTCGTCCCAGAGCGATGCAATAGACAAGGGATATGCAAAGGCCGACGATGCTCGTTACGTGCGCCGCCAGTCCGGAGCGGACGGGTATAAGCTCCGCAGGAAAAACGGTGTTCAATAACAGGTTTCGATTTGCCGTCAGCGAACTCGTGGATGCCATCAAGACTTCGCTGAAGGCCATCAGCGGCACCAGCCCCGAGACGACGAGCAGCACGTACTCGAATTCAGTCAGCCCGCTCGGCCTGACTTTGAAGATGACCGTATACAGGCCAGCGTAGATGCTCAGCTGGAGAAATGGAAATAGAAACGCCCAGAATGAGCCGAAAACCGAACCGGTATAACGCTGCCGAATATCGGTGCGCACGCCTTCGAACAGGCGCCGTCGGTATCCGTACATAATTCGCATCGATTGCCCGACAGGCATTTACTCGACCCTGGTGGTATGGTGATTCAGCGGACTGAAATATCAGTGCCTGAATTGTACCGGGGCGTCCCACGGGGGGATACGCGCACGTGGGTTATCACCGAACTTCGATGAGACGCAGGACAGCCGGTAGGTGGGGCGGGCAGCACGAATTGCCTCGCAGAAATGGTTGACCAACCATCCACACCAGCATGCAACATCATCCCACGACGCCAGCCGACAGCTTCAGGCAAACTTCCTTCATCGCGATATCGCGCGCGCCAACGGTCGAACCACTTGCTGCATGGGGCGCGGCAAGAGTTCCCACAGACCAAAAAGCGCCTTACGGGTGAAGGGCATCCGCATGACGAGAAGCTGCAGGAACAAGGCAAACCTGCGCCGGATGAGATAGCCCGGGCTCAGCAGAATCGCGTTGCGAAATTCTGATTTGGTGTAAGGCTGCTTGGCGGGCTGAATGGATCGCGCCTCGAATTCTTCGTTCAACGCGCGATCGACTTGCTCGATGAATGACTGGTAGCTCCATCGAGGATCGAGAGCCACTTCGTGGTATGTCCGATCGGCCATCTGCTGCAGCCCCTCGTGATCGCGCAACTTCGCGATGACCTCCTCGAAGTTGGAAAAATCCTTCTTCAGGACGATGAAGTGACGCCCTGGTTTCAGAACTCCGGAATAGCGCCCCTCGAACAGCACCATCGGTGTCCGCAGGGCGGCTGCCTCGAAAGCTCTGGGAGAAATCTGGTGCAGTTCAAGCGAACCTTCGTAAGGCCCAAGAAAACGTGCCGACACCTCGTCGAACGTGGCCTTGGGATGCTTGGCGACGTAGTCCTCGACCCTGCGCTCGAGTTGACCATCGAAATCGATGATGCTCGCCCCGCTCTCGACGCCGATCACGCTGCGACACGATGCGACGAAATTCGTCCAGGCCTCACCGTATAGCCGCTCGCCTTCTTGGGTAGAAAGATCCAAAACTAGCCCACTGCCCTGTGATCGACGAACGAATTCGTCAGCAATCATGGTTTTTTCGTGTCCCAACCGGCCCAGCCAATAGGGCATTTTTCTGGTCCGATACCCGACATCGATCGCACGTTCGGCCACCGGAAGCACACTGCGATGCAGGAGGCTGCTAGGGACGTATCCGGTCAAAACGTTCAGCACCCGCAACTTCGGGACCTTCTCGGTCGGGTAAACCTTCGCGATCTCGTGTTCGGGAACGCAGGAGAACAGCAGATCGATTCCCAGCTCGTTCAGGTGCCGCCAGTACGTTTGAATCTCCCGGTACTCATCTTGAAGAAATGCGGCCTTCAGGCCGTTGTAGCGCTTGAGTCGTGCAACAAGGTCCGCGCCGAGGTAATGCTTGAGCAGGGGGCCCAGCGACAACGAATAATGCGTAATCACCGCATCGAAGCGATCTAGGTCGATTCGCGCCGGAAACTGCCGCAGCATGGAAAGCTCAGTGACTTGATGACTCGAGTAGCGAACCAGCGCATCCAGATACTCGGTAACCGTAGCCGCTTGGGTATCGGCTATGGGGCGATTGGAAAGAAAGAGTATGTGCATTCTGTTCTTTGTTGTACCGAAAATGGTGCTGTTGACTAACTGTCGCCGGGAGAGCGCTGGCCCACACACCAAGTCTTACAATTTTACCGCAATGCAAAGCACGCAAAGAGCCGTGCGCTCTGAATCGCTTCTCAACACCGATAACGGATGCAACGTAGAGAGTACACATGAGGATCCAAGGGCTCGCTCGCGGCAGAAGTCGAAACATTCTGTGCACGCAAGCAAGCTTTCCCGTCGCGACCGGCAGTTTGGCTGGCCAGAATATCGAACGTCAGCTACTTGACAAGCCACCAAACTATATAGTTTTCTTTATCCTGGAAGGAACAGCATCCTAACCGCGCGACATCACTGATTCAGTCGCGCTTTGGCCGCGAATCGGGGACCAGGTCACGAGACCAGCGTCGTCAATGCAACAAGCGGCGCGAACCGGCCTTGACCGCAAGGCGGCGCAACAGCACATCGCCCGCCGACTGATACACGGGATGTACCCATGTACGCGACAGCATCTTATCTGACGCCCGATGTCATCGAAGAAATCCGTTCGAATCCGTCGCTCGTTGTCGCGTACTTCGACACTTATCGATCAGCGTTCCTCTCCGATCTCGGCATGCCGTCTGTGAACGAGGACGTGCTGAAGGCGGCATGGTCTTCGGTAGTCGCGCATCACATGGCGCATTATGGTCCCTTCGTCGGTGGCGCCCTGTCCGAACTTCTGGCAACGCCTACCCTGGAATGCTCGGGGTACAACATGCTGACGTGGTATTTCATCGCAGAGTTCGGACTTTCGACCGACGTCCAGGTTGCAGTCGGATGGGACGGCGGCGCGGTCGGGAATCACGTGCAAATGCTCGTTTCGGTCGATGGCTCGAGCGCTCTACTAGATGCGACGATAGGTCTGATCGCGTTTGATGTCACATTCGAAGGACTGATTGCTGGCGTCCAGTACGACCAGTATGTGAGCTTCTATGTCCGAGACGACATTACGAGCTTTAACGCGCAAGTAATCAACGCTGTAACGGGCGGCTTGTACACTGTCCAGGACGTCATCTATTACGTGCCCGGGTTGGACAACTTGTTCAACAACTACCTTTCCTACGTCGGCATAACGATCGAGCACGGCAACGACTCCCAAACGATCGTCGGTTCTCTGGCCGACGACGTCATTTTCGCCGGACCAGGCGACGACCATGTCTACGGCGGCCGAGGTGCGGATCACGTGTATCTCGAAGACGGCGACGATTTCGCTTACGAGGGTTTCGAGGGAGGCGATTCTATCGATGGAGGCAGCGGCACTGATACAGTTGTTTATTCCCTGCCCAGGTCAGCGTACGGAATCATCGAGCAGGATGGCTGGTACCAGATCGTCAAGCCCGAAGGAACCACGGACACGCTCTTCAACATCGAACGACTGCAGTTCGCAGACTACCTTGTTGCATCGAGAATCGTGTTGGACGATGTCGATGAGCAGTTCGATTGGGCGCAAGAGAGCACAGCATACGACAGACTTGGTAATGTCCTCCATCGAGAGCGAATCTTCGACGATGGCGCGCGGGAACTCCGCGAGTACGATACGCTGAATCAATTCGACTGGTGGGCATTCTCGACAACTTTCAACGCCCTCGGGGACCTCGTTTTACGCCAGTACGATAAGGACGACAGATCCACTGCTGTACACCAATACGATTTCGACCACGCGGCATGGGACCGTATCAGCACTTATCGCACCGCCACCGGCGAGGTCGAACGAATCGTCTACGACCAGGACGACGGCGCGATCGTCAGTTACCAGTATGACCTCGGCGACGCAGCCTGGAGTCGACTTGTCACCACTTTCAACGGCTCCGGCGACCCGGAGAAAATCGTCTACGACCAAGACGACGGATCCAAGGTCATCTACCAGCATGATCTCGACGACGCCGCCTGGAATCGACTTGTCACATACTTCAACCACTCCAGCGAGCGGGAGAAAATCGTCTACGATCAGGACGACGGATCCAAGGTCATCTACCAGCATGATCTCGACGACGCCGCCTGGAGTCGACTTGTCACCTACTTCAACCGCTCCGGTGAGCGGGAGAAAATCGTCTACGACCAAGACGACGGAACCGCTGTCGTATACCAGTACGACGTCGCCAACACGTTTCTCTGGCAGCAGTTAACCTCGTACTTTCGGCCTGATTCGACGCTCCGCCATGCGCTGGTTACGCAGGACGATGGCTCAATCTATTCACTGCTCTACGACGAGTTCGGCCAACTGGAATCATCCTCCCTGCTCACCAGCGAGTTCTTACTCTGACCTAGTCAATACACCACGCTACGGGCGACATTGCGGTAGCATTACGGTGTTGTTTGGACGCCTCTTTTCTCCGACAAGGCATCCGGGCGCGGATGCTGATCCTGGCACGAACCCGCTCTTGCGTTCGACAGCATGTGCGCCATACGCAGCAGACCGCTTGATACCAGGACGCTCGGAGACTTTTTGGACGGAGACGTTTGAATAGCGCTAGCTACAGGATTCTGGTCACCGGTGCCAATGGCTTCATCGGCACGGCGCTTTGCGGGGCGCTCTGCCATACGGGGCATGTCGTCAGACGTGCAGTACGCCATCACACCGGGCCACATGCACCCGACATTGTGGCGGTGGGCAATATCGGCTCGAACACCAATTGGTCTGCAGCGCTCGAAGGTATCGACGTAATCCTGCATCTAGCAGGACGGGCGCATGTGATGCGTGCCGATGCCTCGGACGTCGCGCGCCGCGCTTATTACATGACGAATGCCGAAGGGACTGAATGCCTTGCCCGGGCTGCGCTGATCGCTGGCGTACGTCGCCTGGTATTCGTAAGCACCATCAAGGTCAACGGCGAGCAGACCAGCGCTCGGGCTTTCACCGAAAACGACCCTCCCGCGCCCGAAGACGACTACGGCCGCTCGAAGTGGGAAGCGGAGCAACGGCTCGCCGGCGTCGCCCGAGGAACCGGACTGGAAACAGTTATCGTACGCCCTCCACTCGTGTACGGCCCAGGCGTGAAGGGCAACATCTTGCGTCTCATGAAACTCATTGATCGACGCCTGCCGCTGCCGTTGGGTGGCATCGACAATCAACGCAGCCTGATCGGATTATCGAATATGGCTCAGGCGCTGATCGCCTGTATCGAGCATCCCGAAGCAGCAGGCGAGACTTTCCTGATAAGCGACGGTGAAGACTTGTCGACACCCGATCTCGTCAGAGCACTTGCCCATGCGTTACGACGACCGGCACGACTACTGCCGGTGTCGGGTGCCTTGCTTGGCGGGATCGCGAACGCGACCGGCTTTGCCGCGCTAAAGCGACTGACGGGCTCGCTGCGCGTCGATTCCACGCACATCCAAACCCGAATCGGATGGCGCCCGACAATCTCCGTAGAAGCAGAATTCGCTGTGATGGCACAGGCCTTTCTGGCTTCGAAGACGCTCGGTGACGCCTCAGCCGACAACCAAGATTGATCAAAAGGCGTCGCTGTGCCCGCGCCTATCTCGCCTGACCAACCGCAAGGCGAATACTGCTTGATGGCATCCGCTATAATCGGTCGCCATTCGCAGATCAATGGCACCGTGCGTGGACCCATTTCTATTCGTCCTGCCAGCTCTTGCCGGTGTTTTCACGGCACTCGCACTGGGCCAGCTTCTTAAATCTGGCAAGCTGCCGCTGGATCGGCCCAACGAACGCTCACTGCACTCCACCCCGATACCGCGAAGCGGCGGCATGGTAGCGGTTCCCGTGGCGCTTTGCCTTTGCGTGGCATTCTCGTCGCCGTTGCCGTGGCAGATCCCGGCAAGTTGTGCTCTGGTGTTCGCCGTGTCGGTCGTGGACGACATCCGCGGGCTTTCCATCGCTCTTCGGCTCGCGTGTCACCTAGTCGCGTCGGCGCTCGTCGTCGTCGAGTTGGTCCCGGCAGACTGGCCTGGCACGCTCATAGTAGTCGCAATCCTGGGAATCACTTGGGCGATGAGCCTGTTCAATTTCATGGATGGCGCCGACGGACTGGCTGGCGGCATGGCGCTGATCGGATTCGGTACCTTTGGCGCTGCAGCCTGGATCGCGGGAGATGCTTCCATATGCGCGGCTTCGTTCATCGTTTCCGGCGCAGCGGGAGGATTCCTGGTTTGGAATTTCCCGCCCGCCCGCGTTTTTCTGGGCGACGCCGGTTCGATTCCGTTCGGAGCGATGGCCGGCGCGCTGGGTCTTGTGGGATGGTCCCGCGGATTGTGGCCCGCATGGTTTCCGCTGCTCGTATTCGCGCCTTTCATTGTCGATGCGACGGTCACACTTGCTCGCCGGACGCTGCGCGGCGAGAAGATCTGGCACGCCCATCGGGAACACTATTACCAACGCCTCGTCCGTCTGGGCTGGAGTCACCGCCGCACGGCCATGGCCGAATACGCATTGATGATCCTTTGCGCAGGTGCCGCACTGGCCGGCTTGCAGATCGAGGCAGCGCTGCATGCGTGGCTGCTGGGCGTGTGTGCTGCGACGTTCGTAATCCTCATGACGCTCATCGACCATGCGTGGCAGCGTCACGCACGCGAGGCATGAATGGCGCGTCGACTCAATCCACGTACCTTGATGGCAGCCGGCCACGACCTCGGAGCCGCCGTGTTTGCCTGGGTCGTCGCGTTCCTCCTGCGCTTCAACTTCGAGGTACCGACAGAGTATGCCGGAATGATGTGGCGGCATCTGCCATGGGTCGTAGCCGTGCAGGCCTCGGTTTTTTGGTACTTCGGCCTTTACCGCGGCATCTGGCGTTACGCGAGCCTGTCGGATCTCAAACGCATCATCGTTGCCGTGCTGATCGCCGCCGCTGCCATTACAACCACTCAGTTCATGCTGAGCGTCGGCATTCCTCGATCGGTACTGGTACTGGATCCCATCCTACTCGCCGCCGTCATGGCGGGCAGCCGATTGGCGTACCGCATGCGCAAGGAGCGCCGCCTCTCGGTGCTGCTGCCCGCCGAGCGCGAAGCGGTGCTCGTATTGGGCGCAGGCGAGGCGGGCGCCAATCTCATCGGGGAACTCGCACTCAGTCGAGAGTGGCGGGTGGTCGGCGTCCTCGACGACGATCCCCTCAAACGAGGTCGACAAATTCACGGCGTCTCGATCCTCGGCAGCCTCGACCAGCTCGACAAATGGCGCGACGATCTGTCCGTCACCCACGCGATCATCGCACTGCCGAGCGCTTCGCATCAGGCGCGTCGGCGCGCCGTCGAACTGTGCGCCGACGCCGACGTGCGAGCGATGACCGTACCATCCTACGATGACCTCGTCAGCGGCAAGGTGACGGTCTCACAGATACGGCATGTCGAGCTGGACGATCTTCTCGGCCGTGATCCGGTACGGCTCGACTCCAGCGGACTGTCTGCCTGGATCCACGGCCGCTCGATCCTCGTAACCGGCGCCGGCGGATCGATCGGCTCCGAGATTTGTCGTCAAGTTCTGCGCTTCCGGCCTCAGACGCTGATTGCCTTCGAATTGAGCGAACACGCCCTGTATCAGATCGAACAGGAGTTGCCCACCATAGCGCCGCAGACCCGATTCATTTGGGCCATCGGCGACGTCAAGGACCAGGGACGAATCGATGAACTGATGGCGCAACATCGCCCGTCGGTGGTATTTCATGCCGCCGCGTACAAGCATGTTCCGCTCATGGAATCGGACAACGCTTGGGAGGCCCTGCGCAACAACGTGATCGGCACCCGCACACTGGCCGAAGCTGCGATCCGCCATCGCGTCGAGAAGTTCGTCTTCGTCTCGACCGACAAAGCTGTCAACCCCACGAACGTGATGGGCGCAAGCAAGCGCCTGGCTGAACTCGTCTGCCAGGCGCTGCAACAGCACGAAGCGACACGCTTCGTACTGGTTCGATTCGGCAACGTCCTCGGCAGCACCGGCAGCGTCGTCCCGAAATTCAAGGCACAGATCGCCGCGGGCGGACCAGTCACGGTTACCCATCCCGAGATACGCCGGTTCTTCATGTCGATCGCCGAAGCAAGTCAGCTCGTGCTTCAGGCCGGGTTGATGGGTACGGGAGGCGAAATCTTCGTGCTCGACATGGGCGAGCCGGTGAAGATCGCCGATCTAGCCCGCGATCTCATCCGGCTGTCGGGCTTCACCGAAGACGAAATCAGGATAGAGTACAGCGGCCTGCGGCCGGGCGAGAAACTCTACGAAGAGCTGCTCGCGACGGACGAGAACTCGCTGCCCACGCCACATCCGAAGCTACGCATCGCCAAAGCCCGTACTGAAAATGCGGACTGGCTGAACGAACTGCTCCATTGGCTTGCTACGCAGCCTGCGAGCATCGAGGCCATTCGGAGCGACCTCGGACGTTGGGTATCGGAATACACGCCCCAACCGGGCGATGCCCAAAAGCCCGTCGGGCCACAGCATGCGCCCAAAAGCGCACGCGCGACGATTGCCACACCCACATAACGATCAGAACCCTGTCATGTTTGCCATCGACTGCCGCACTTTCGACCTCGCCATTGCCCGGCAAGACGCTCGGCTGTATCGCTGCCTGGAAGGTAGCCAGCGATCCGCGAATTCAGGTTCCGCTGTCCGCAGCGCGTGGCCGTCCACCCGGAAATTCCTCCTCGCGCCTGCACGACGCTGAACCGGATAACGACGCGTGCGAAACGCCGCCACAAATCTATCCCGCTGGAGTGCGATCGGCCTGGGATTTTTTATTCCGGTCTCGGTCGTACTCGACAACATCCTGCTTCTGCTCTGCCTCATGGGCTGGCTCATCGGCGGGAACCTGTCTGCCAAGCTGCGCGACATTCGTCGTCATCCCGTTGCGATCGCCATCCTGACGTTCGCTGCTGTCATGGCGCTCGGCATGGCATGGTCGATGCAACCGATCAGCGGGCAAAAAGAATCGATGGTGGAGATACTTCGCTTCGTGCTGCTAGGCGTCTTGCTCACGATCTTCTCCGACGAACGAACCAGAGCACGCGCAACAGCGGCGTTTCTGGCGTCATCCGCGGTCATTCTCGCCCTTTCTTATCTACTGTGGTCAGGTCTCGTTCCCGTGCTGCCCGGGATCAAGGGCAGTTCCTCGTATCCCATCGTTTTCAAGTACCACATCACACACAGCGTACTGATGGCCGTAGCCGCCGTGTTGTTCCTGCTGCGTGCAACCGAAGCGCGTGGGAACACGCGCTCCGTTTATGCCGCAATGACCTTGGCTGCAGCCGTCAACATCTTCTTCATGATTCCCGGGCGCACTGGACAACTTGCCTTCGCCGCAGTGCTGCTCTACGTCGCCTTCAGTCGTATGAAGTGGCTCGGCATGGCCGCAGCAGGCGCTGGATTGGCTGGGATCGTCGCTTCCGCGTGGTTGCTGCCGAATTCCGTGCTCTACCAGCGCGCCGAGCGAGCACTCACCGAAGCCTCCGCCTGGCAGCCCGACCAGGCCCAGCCGGAAAGCTCATCGATCGGCCTGCGCCTGGAGTTTTATCGCAACACGCTCGGCATGATTGTCGAGCGCCCGTTGGTCGGCTCGGGCACGGGCAGCTTTTCCAAAGCGTATCGGGCTCACATCGCGAACACCACGATGGTCCCAGCGGATCATCCTCACAATGCCTTCCTGCTCGTAGCCGCGGAACTCGGTCTCGTCGGTCTCGTCGTGCTGCTCGGTTTGCTGTGGGTGCAGTGGCAAACGGCCGCGCGGCTTCCGAGTCCCACGCAGATCGTCGCAGCACGCGGCCTGCTCATCGTGTTCGTTATCTCCGGCATGGTGTCATCGACATTCAACGATCACGCCGAGGGACTGTTCTTTGTCTGGGCCAGCGCGTTGCTCTGGTCGGGCTTGCCGACCAGGACCTCGAAGTGACCAGCGGACGTCCAACCGTCGCAATCGCGCGCGATCCGGGCGCACGCGACGAATGCACGGACTGGTCAGGTTACGGCGCGCAGAGGAATCGTGCCATCTCGCGCTGCCCGGGCGACGGGGTACTGTCGTTCGACCCGGACGAGCAAGTGAGCAGGCAAAGCGCTTGCCGTTGGAGCGCGCCATCGCAAGGGCCACGGAATGCTCGGGAGACGGGCGCGATGCACGACTCTTGTGGAACGCTGCCGGATTGCCCGGCCATTCGCGGCAGGATCTGCGTCAAAACGCCGCCCATGCCCTTGTTCACACCCTAGCCGTCGCCAGATCGATGCGTATTGCCGTCGTCGTCACAACCTACAACCGGCCCGATGCACTCGCTGCCGTACTCGTCGGCTATGCTGCACAAACCGATTGCGGCTTCGAGCTCCTGATTGCAGACGACGGGTCCACCCCCGATACGCGACACGTGGTCGAGTCGTTTCGAGATCGCGTCGGCGTACCGATGCAGCACATTTGGCACGAAGACCGCGGCTTTCGCGCCGCGGCCATACGCAATCGTTCGGTGGCGCAAACGCACGCCGACTACGTGGTGTTCACCGACGGCGACTGCGTACCTCGTCGCGACTTCGTGGCCGCACACCGCCGTCTCGCCGAACCGGGACGCTTCGTTGCCGGCAACCGGATCCTGCTCTCGGAGACCTTCTCGTGCCGTGTGCTGCAGCAGCGCCTACCCATCCACGTCTGGGGCGGACAGCGGTGGGCGCTTGCACGATTGCGCGGAGACATCAATCGCTGGCTGCCGTTGCTGCGTCGATCGCCGGGGGCCGCGTTCCGACACGCCACCCCCGAACGATGGGAAGGGGTCAAGACCTGCAACCTCGGCGTGTGGCGCGCCGATCTCGTTCGCGTCAACGGACTGGACGAACGCTACGAGGGGTGGGGACTCGAGGATTCCGACCTCGTCATCCGCCTGCTTCACGCGGGCGTCATGCACAAGAACGGGCGCTTTTGTGCGCCGCTCTTTCACCTTTGGCATCGCGAGAACGACCGCAGCCGCCTGGATCGCAACCGAAGACAACTCGACGAGATCCTCGGCTCCGCGATGTTTCGTGCCGAGCGCGGGTTGGATCAGTACGAGAACGGTGAAACAGCAATGGCGTGACCGCGTCACGCCGCCGTCTGCGCTATCACCTCGCCGAACTGCATCCGGTGCAGACGCGCATAGGCACCATCGGCTGCCAATAACTGCACGTGCGTACCGATCTCGACGATGCGCCCCTGGTCGAGCACCGCGATGCGGTCGGCATTCTCGATCGTCGACAATCGATGGGCGATGACGAGCGTGGTCCGCCCCTTTACGAGCGTGGCAAGCGCGGCCTGCACATGACGTTCCGATTCGGTATCGAGTGCGGAAGTGGCCTCGTCCAGGATCAGGATGGGCGCGTCGCGCAGCAAGGCCCGCGCAATGGCGAGTCGCTGCCGCTGCCCGCCGGAGAGCTTCACACCCTTCTCGCCGATCGACGTATCCAATCCGTTCGGCTGCTCGGCGATGAATAGCATCGCATGCGCCGCCTCGGCCACCGCCGCGATTTGCTCGCGACTGGCATGACGCATGGAGCCGTAAGCGATATTCGCAGCGATCGTATCGTTGAAGAGCACCACATTTTGCGAAACCATCGCAATGTTGGCCCGCAGACTCGCCAGGGAAATGTCGCGCAGGTCGTGACCGTCGAGCAGGATTCGTCCCGTGCTTGGCTCGTAGAAGCGCGGGACGAGGCTCACCAGCGTGCTCTTGCCGCTGCCCGACTGCCCCACGAGGGCGATGGTTTCACCCGGGCGCAGATCGAGATCGATGTCGTTCAGTGCCTCGATCTCACGCCCTGCATAACGAAAGCCGACGTGTTCGAACCGCAGTCGTCCGGAAGATCGCGTCAGCGCGATCCTGCCGGCGTCGGCTTCGCCGCGTTCGTCGACGATCTCGAACACCGACTCCGCAGCCGCCAGGCCACGCTGCAGGTGCTCGTTGATGGACGTGATCCGCTTCAGCGGCGCGGTGATCATGAGCATCGCCATGATGAAGGAGACGAAGCCCCCGACCGACGAGATGTCGCTGTCGACCTGCCTGGTCGCCAGCCAGATCACGAGCGCCAGGGCAGCCGCGGCGACCATCTGCACCAACGGTACGTTGATCGCCGCTGCACTGGCCTGCTTCATTGCCGCGCGCCGAACGCGCTCGGCGGTCGCGACGAATCTCTGCTGCTCGTAATCGGCCCCGCCGAACAGCTTGACCTCGCGATGGCCTTCCAGCGATTCCTGCAGTACGTGCGTGAGATCGCCCATCGATTGCTGCGAGAGGCGGCTCGAATGCCGCAATCGCCGGCTCAGCACACGGACGATGAAGACGATGGCGGGCACGATCACCAGGGTCAGCAACGTCATGCGCCAATCGAGCCACAGCAGCCAGGCGAGCAGGCCGATGATGGTGAGCGTATCCCTCACGGCGACGGTGACGACGCTGGTCGCCGCTTGCGTGACCTGAGTCACGTCGAAGGTGAGCTTCGACATCAGGTTGCCGCTGGGGTGCTCGTTGTAGTACGAGGCAGGCAGCGTCATCAGACGCTCGAACATGGCTTTGCGCAGATCGGCGATGACTTTGTTGCCGACCCAACTGATTGCGTAGGAGCCGACGTAGGTGGCCACGCCGCGGACAGCGAACAGCACCATGATTGCGAGCGGCATCCACGTGATGATGCGCATGTCGCGCTCGACGAACGTGCCGTCGAGCAACGGCTTCATCAGGGCAGGCAGCGCGGGTTCGCTTGCGGCAACGACGATCATCGCCAGGATCGAGGCGACGAACGCATGCCAGTACGGCTTCACGTATCCGAGCAGACGCAAATACAGCTGCGCGCTCGTAAGGGAGGGTTTCTCCATAGCGGCGGATTATGCTCCAGTCGGACCCCGGGGCACCCCGGCGAGCAAGCGTTGCGGCCGCTCGTGACTCGAATTTGTCACGGGGCGTGCACATGGCTATTGCACAACCTCAAAACGACATTCGGAATCGCATGTTATCAGTTGACCGACCGAGATTTTCCCCTCTATAGTTGCCCCATGGATACGGAACTCAAAGCGCTGGAGGAAAAGCTCGCTCAGCTGATCGAGTGGGCCCAGCATCTGCGTATCGAGAACCGCGATCTGCGCCAGCAGCTGGCCCAGGCCACCAACGACAACAAGCGTCTGGGCGAGAAGGTCGATGCGGCCAAGACGAGGCTCGAAGGGCTGCTCGCCCATCTGCCCGAGGAACAATCGTGAGCGCGCCGGTCAAGCAGATCGATTTCAAGGTCATGGGGCGCGAATTCCGGGTCGCCTGCCCCGAGAACGAGGAACGCGAATTGCTGGAGGCCATCGCCTACGTCGATCGGCGCATGATCGAGATGCGCGATCGCAGCAAGGTCATCGGGATCGAGCGCATCGCCATCATGACGGCACTCGCCATCGCGAACGACTACCTGCACGCGAAGGTCCCCGGCGAATATGATGTCTCCGACTATAAGCGTAGAATGAATTCAATGCAGGCCAGTATCGAAGCCGCGATGGCCGAGCAGGAAAAGCTCTTCTAGCCGAGCGCAGCCGAATGCGATCGAGCGCCCCGCCCGGCGGCGTTTCCTGTCTCTCCATCGAGGTGCACTTGACGTCCCCTGCGGTGTTCGACCAGGTCGCAAGCGTATGCTTGAACCAACAAAATGGGGTAACCCAGGTTGCGAACCTATTCAGTGCCGGTGTGCGAGTCCCACGCGGACTTGCCTGAAGGTGCTGGGAACGTGACCGCCTTGAACCTCCGGTTCAAGATCCTGGATCTGGACGGCATTTGCGGGGGACACCCTTGCGCGCTTGCACGCTGTAGCCTGCAATCGCGCGTGAAGGGGAAAAGTGAAAGGGGAACCCCTCTCCGGCCCTCCCCTCGTCACGGGGGAGGGAGTCACGCGGCGAATGCCGCTTCACTGTTCACCGATCACCATTCAAGGGTTACCCGATGTCCGATGCCAATGAAATCTTCCCCCAGATCAACCGCTGGCGCAGCCTCGGTCAACGCGTCGCGCTCGCCACCGTCGTGCAGACATGGGGCTCTTCGCCCCGTGCGGAAGGCAGCCATCTCGCCGTGAACGAGAAGGGCGAATTCGTCGGGTCCGTCTCGGGCGGATGCATCGAAGGGGCGGTCGTCACCGAAGCGATCGCCGCGATGAACGACGGCAAGACTCGAACGCTCGATTTCGGCATCTCGGACGAACAGGCCTGGGAGGTGGGGCTGGCCTGTGGCGGTCAAGTGAAGGTGTTCGTGGAGCCGCTGCAATGAAATGGACTGTTTTCGAGCGGCTCCGCACCGCCATCGACGGCGAGCGGTCGGCCGCCCTCGTCACGCGTCTGACCGACGGCGTTCAATGCCTGTTCGACGGCGCGACGTGGGAAGGAGATCTCGCGCTCGACGACACTCAGCGCGCAGCCGCCCGTCGCATGCTGATCGCCGACAAGAGCGGCATACTGCCCGAATCCGGCGGCTTGTTCGTCCGTTCCTATGCGCGCCCGCCGCGGCTCATCGTCATCGGGGCTGCGCACATCAGCCAGTTCCTCGCCCCCATGGCGACGCTCGCAGGCTTCGAAGTGATCATCGTCGATCCGCGCCGCGCCTTCGCCACGCCTGAGCGTTTCGAAGGCGTGAAGCTCGTGCATAGCTGGCCCGACGAAGCGCTCGCCGAACTCAATCTCGATGCAACGAGTGCCGTGGTCACGCTCACGCATGACCCGAAACTCGACGATCCTGCATTGATCGCCGCGTTGAAGAGCGCCGTGTTCTATGTGGGCGCATTGGGCAGCAAGCGAACGCACGCAAAGCGCGTGGCGCGTCTGACCGAAGCTGGCCTGGCCGATGCGATTCCACGCATTCACGCCCCGGTCGGCCTCGATCTTGGTGGCAGAGCGCCGCGCGAAATCGCCGTCTCGATCCTGGCCCAGGTGCTGCAGGTTCGCTACAAGGGCAGTTCGCAGGGCTGATCGCGGCCGTCGCTATAGCTGCATCGAACTGCCGGTCAAGGCGCTCGTCGCTGCCTTAACCCAACTCGTACCGGGCACGATTCTTCACGAGAGCGTCATGGCAAGCGCCAGCGAAATTTATCACCGCGCGATTCAAACCCTGGCGCAGGAGGCCGTCGGCGCAGGGCGGCTCGATCATCCGAGCGGCACGGCCTTCCTCGACAACCCATTGTGCGGGGACTGCGTCGACATGCAGGTCGATGTGCGTGAATCCCGGATCCACGCCATCGGCCACAAGGTTCGCGGCTGCCTGCTGTGCCGAGCGTCGGCCTCGATGATCGGCAAGCATGCCCTCGGCGCGACGCATGAAGACATCGCCCGGGTCGCCACTGCCGTCGGCACCTTTCTGCGGGAACAAGGGCCTGCACCCGACGACTGGCCGGACCTCGATCTGTTCACCCCCGTGCGAGGACACGCAAGCCGCTACAGCTGCGTCGAACTGCCGTTCAAGGCGCTGCTTGCCGCCCTGTCGAAGTAACTGCGTGACGCAGTTACCTGGGGAAGGCGGAATCTGAAATTCGGGAAATTCGGTGCCTGGCACGTGCCAGGCACCGAATTTCAGATTCTGGTCTAAAGAACCATCGATTGCACGAGCGCGTTCACATCCGCCGCGGATTCGAGCTTCAGTACTGCCGCGAAGGCCTGGGCGGCGCGTTCCGCCGGAAAGCCACCGTGGTGCGCGCAATCCATGAACTTCTGTTCAATCTCCACCCACTGCAGTTCGCGCTTCGGGTGCCCCGGTGCGAAACTCACGCGTACCGTCTCGCTGCGCCCATCCACGGTTCGCGCTTCGACTTCGACGAAGCCGCGCGAGCCCGACGCCTTCGTCATCAGGTTCGGATCACCGATGCCGCAGGCTTCGTCCTCGCGGGCCACGACCTTGTGTTCGAGCAGTTCGCGGATCGCGGGCCGATTGACGGCCTCGTCGGTGAACGTCCACATCGAATACTTGCCGTCGAGCACGCCCGCCGCGACGGCATACTGCATGCTGAACTTGCCTTCGAGACCGGTCACCGGTTTGGGATAGATCACCACCTTCATGCCGCCCGGCGGCATGCGGCACTCGATGTGTGCCAGCGTCTGCGCCGTAAAGCCCATCTTCTCACGCAGCTGCAGCACCCCATCCATGCCGCGCTGCGAACCGTTGTAGCAGGGCCACTTCTTGAGGGCGATGCCCGGATCCATCACGGACCACGGATTGCCCAGCGTTTCGATCGCCACTTTCGGGTCCGACGCCTCAGTCCCGTATGCGGCGAAAAATCCGGACTTCGCTTCCAATACATCCTGCGCAGCAGTGAAGCCGCTGCGGGCGAGATTGAAAGCAACAAGCGCGTTATGCGAAGCCCAACCGCTGTGCAACGGCTTGGTCATCGTCCCGAAGTTGCGCCGCAGGCCGCTCGCCATCGACGACGCGATGCCGAACGCGACGCGCGTCTGGGTCTTGTCGAGCCGATGCAGCCGGGCCAACGCCGCCAGCGCGGCGAAGATGCCGACACTGCCCGTCGCATGAAAGCCACGATCGTAATGACCGATCGTCATCGCAACCCCGATCTTCGCCCCCACTTCGACGCCGACACGATGCGCATCCAGCAGGCGCTTGCCGCTGATGCGCTCGCCTTCCAACGTCGGCAATACGGCGCCCATGATGGTGACGCTGGGATGGCCCGGCATGATCGCCAGCACGTCGTCGAAGTCGAGCGCATGACCCAACGTGCCACCTACCATGGCGGCCACTTCCGGGGCGACCTTGATCGACGTCCCGAGAATCGGGCTCGTCCCGACGCTGCGTGCGGCCTCGACATAGCGCTTCAGCGGCTCGAAAGCCTCGCTGCCGATCCCCGCCAGCATCACGGCAAACGTATCGGCGAGCACCTTGGTGCCGCGGGCATCGGCGCCGGCGGGCGCATCGTCGATGCGTGTATCGACAATGAAGTCGGCAATGCTTTCGGTCAACCCGGCCACGGCGCTCCTCCTGCTGCAGGTGAAAAGCAACGAGTATCCGAGCCGAGGTCGCCGGGAGTCAACCGAGGATCGCGCCGGGGCCTACCCACCGATGACGATACGCTCCCTGCGCGGCTCGCACGATAGAGCCGCTCGCGGGGCCTCGCTTCCATCTACACCACCGCCGGCGGCGCCTCGAGCGGATCCTGCGCCCTGCCCCGCCCACGTGCGTAGAATCAACTCAACTTTCACATGCACCGCAGGCCTTTATGCCGCCAGGCCGTTCGACACCCGACCCCACCTCGCTCGCCGGACGCATCGCGCTAATCACCGGTGCCAACACCGGCATCGGACGTGTCGCCGCGATCGAACTCGCACGCCGGGGCGCGCATGTGTTCCTCGCCTGTCGCTCTGAAGCGCGAACCCGACCCGTCCTCGAAGAAATCGCATCCACCGCGCACGCCCAAGCCACCTGGCTGCCGCTCGATCTCGGCGATTTCGGATCGGTGCGCCGTTGTGCCGACGCGTTCCTCGCTCAGGATGTGCCGCTGCACCTGCTCGTCAACAACGCCGGGCTCGCGGGTGAGCGAACGCTCACGCCGTCGGGCTTCGAACCCGCGTTCGGCGTCAATCACATGGGCCACTTTCTACTGACGCGCCTGCTGACCGAGCGGTTGGTGCAATCGGCCCCGGCACGCGTGGTGACGGTCGCCAGTCGCGCCCATGCCCGCGTCCCGGGAATCAATTGGGAATCGCTCCAGCGTCCGCCCAAGAGCCCCCTCTGCGCGATGGAATACTGCGCGTCGAAGCTCGCGAACGTGCTTTTCAGCGCCGAACTGAACCGCCGGCTCGCCGGCACCGGCGTATCGACCTACTCGCTGCATCCCGGCGTGGTCGGTTCGGACTTCTGGCGGCGCTTCCCGGCTTGGATACAGCCGATCATGCGCCGCTTCATGATCTCGTCCGAAGCAGGAGCACGCACCTTGATCCACTGCGCGACGGTCGCCCCGGTCGATCAGAGCGGACGCTACTTCAGCGACTGTCGACCGGTCACGCCGAGCCGTGCCGGCCGTAGCGAAGCACTCGCCCGCGAACTGTGGGAAAAAAGCGAGTGCTGGATCGCTTGAACCGCGCCCATCGCAGCGCGTTGTGACCTCGAAAAGGCAGGGCAATTTGCCGGGCGGTCGTCACGACGCAGTCGCCCACGAGGCCCCGCCATCGCTCATAATGCCTGACCCGTCTTGCGAGGAGAGTTCGTGATCAAGTCGTCAGCCTTCGGTCGCGCGAGCGCATCGTCCATGCTTGCCATCTCGGCCGTCATGACGGCCGGCCACGTCGCGGCGCAAGCCTGGCCGACGAAGCCGGTACGCATCGTCATCGCGTTCGCCCCCGGCGGCGGCACCGACATCATGGGCCGCATGCTCGCACGCAAGTTCGCAGACGCGACCGGGCAATCGTTCGTGCCCGAAAACCGTGCAGGCGCCGGTGGACTCCTCGCCGCCGAATTCGTTTCCAAGGCGCCGCCGGACGGGCACACCGTCATGGTGTCGACCGCCTCGCTCTCGGTCAACGTCAACCTGCACAAGAAGCTCGCCTTCGACCCGATCAAGGATCTCGCAGGCGTCAGCTGGCTCGCTTCGGTGCCGCTCATGCTGGTCGTCCATCCAAGTGTCCCGGTGAAGACGGCGCAAGACCTCGTGGCACTCGCCAAGAAGCGGCCCGACCAACTCAACGCAGGCTCGAACGGCACCGGCACCACGAGCCACCTCGCCATCGAGATGCTCAACCTCGCGGCCGGCATCAAGGTCCAGCACATCCCCTACAGGGGCGGTGGTCCGGCACAGATCGCCATGCTGGCCGGCGAAGTCGACTTCCGCTTCTCGTCGGTGGTCTCGGGTATCAACCATATCCGCAGCGGTCGCATGCGTCCGCTGGCAGTGACGACCTCCCGGCGCTCTTCCCTGCTGCCCGATCTGCCTACACTGCCCTCGATCTACCCGGGCGTGGAAACGGATCAGTGGTATGCCGTGTTCGTGCCCGCCGCCACACCAAAGGAAGTCGTGGGCAAACTGCATGGCGAGATCGTGAAAGCCATGCAATCACCCGACGTGAAGGACTTCATGGCGAAGGACGGCGCCGAGCCCGTGGCGAGTACGCCGGAAGAACTCACGGCCTTCTTCCGCAAGGAAGTCGCCAAGTACGCGAAGATCATCGCCGCCGCCAACATTCGCGCAGACTGAACCCTTCCCTCAACCTTGCTTCCCAGCCTGATAGGACGCTGCAATGACATCCATCGAGCCCCGCATACTCGGCACTTGGCGCATGACCGGCACCGCCGGGCGTGACGACCAGGGCAATCCGCTATTTCCGCCGTTCGGCCCACAGGCGATGGGGCTGGTTGTCTTCCAGGCCGACGGCCGCATGATGTCGGTGCTATGCGATGGCCGTCTCGCGTTGCCGCCCAACGAATCGCGGCAGTTCATGTCCTACGCCGGCACCTACACGTTCGACGGCAAGACACTCACGACGAAAGTCGATGCAGCCTCGGATCCGAGTCGTGTGGGCGGCGAACAAGTACGTGCAGTACGTTTCGAAGCGGGAAAGATGGTGCTCGCACCGCCACGCCGGCTGTGGGCGGGTGTCATGCAGCACCAGGAACTGACCTGGGAGCGCATCGCCGACTGACTCGACGATCAGTCACCACTCGGGAGGCGATCCTTGCCTCAAAGATCTTCGCGCGGATGCACCGGCGGGATGGGGTCGACCTGATCCATCTCCGGACCGAGCTCCCGCTCGATGTCGTCCATCGCGGAGAGCAATTCGCCCAAGCGGATCGTGATGGCATCGAGATCCGATTCTGGAATCTCCAGACCGATCATCTCGCCCATCGATCGAACCAGTGCGCTATCGAGCGTCATGATGGAGCCCTCGCAAAGACGATTCGATTGTAGCAGGGGACGATCGCGCTTCGTTCACCTTGGCGACGCAACAGACATATCGAATCCCGACAAAAACCGCCAGCCGACCTGCTGCGATCGATTGCAAAACATCGCGATTGGCGCAAGTATGTCGGGGTAGCCGACGAGCTCGCACGGCGCACCCATCGAGAGCACGATCATGAACGAGGACATCACCCTGCTCGGCGCCTCCCATCAGGCCCGATTGATCGCCCGGCGCGAGCTGTCACCGGTCGATCTGATGCGGGCCTGCCTCGATCGCATCGACCGCTACGACGGCAAACTGCGTGCCTTCATCACCGTGCGCGGCGACGAGGCGCTCGCCGCGGCCCGGCAGGCGGAGCACGAAATCGCCGCCGGCAGATATCGCGGCCCGATGCACGGCTTGCCCTTCGGCGTCAAGGATCAACTGCATGCCGCCGGCGTGCGGACCACCCTGGGCTCGAGGGCCACCGGTCACTTCATCGCCGACGAGGATGCAACCTGCATCGCCCGCCTCAAAGCGGCGGGAGCGATCCTGATCGGCAAAGAGAACCTGCACGAATTCGGCAAGGGCGGCACCCACGATTTTCCCTTCGGCCAGCCGCGCAACCCCTGGAACCTCGCCTACAACCCGGCCGGCTCCTCCAGCGGTTCGGGCATCTCGCCGGCCGCCGGCTTCACCAGCTTCTCGCTGGGCGAAGATACCGGCGGCTCCGTGCGCAGCCCCGCAGCGGCCAACGGCATCGTCGGCCTGCGACCGACGTTCGGTCGCGTTTCCAGGCACGGCGGCGTCATGTACGGCTGGACAGCCGACACGATCGGCCCCCTCGCGCGGCGGGTCGAAGATGTGGCGATGGTCCTGGGCGCAATCGCAGGCGCCGACCCGCACGACCCCCTATGTTCCACACAACCCGTACCGGACTACCGCAGCGGCCTCACGCTCGACCTGCAGGGAGTTCGGCTCGGGCTCGTGCGCGAGATGGCCTTCCCGGAAGGCGTGCACCCGGAAGTCCGCGCGGCGCTGGAACGCGCACTGGCAGAACTGAGTGCACTCGGCGCGACGATCGAAGAAGTCTCCCTGCCCCGCGCGAAGTACTCGGTGCCTTTGCAGCTCCTCACCTCGGACGCCGACATCGCAGCCATGTTCGTGCACAAGTGGCTCAAACCCCACTGGCACGACATCGACGTGGGCACGCGCCAGCGTCTCGGCGCCGCCGCGCTGATTCCCGCCACAATCTACGCGCGCGCCAATCGAGCCCGCGTGCTCGTGCGGCGAGAAGTGCTCGACGCCTGCCGGCGGTTCGATGCGCTGATCGCCGCTACGAGCCTCAGCCCGCCCGGGCTCATCGATGCCGCGCGCGAAACCGTCGCCAGCAAGGAAGACATGGCAACCAAGGTCATCCTGCGGCGCATCGGCACCTACCCCTTCAGCATGGCCAACGTGCCTGCGCTTGCGGTACCGATGGGATTCAGCAGCAAGGGCTTGCCGTTGTCGCTGCAGATCGCAGGCAAGCCGTTCGACGAAGCGATGGTGTTTCGCGTCGCCCATGCGTACGAGCGGGCGACGAGTTGGCATCAGGTCCATCCAGTCATCGACGCGAGTATCGACCCCTGACTCAGCTGCACGAGCACCGAGGCAGGCGTCTCCTACGGTTCCCGCAATCCTCGATTCAGGAAACCGAGGATAGGATCCAGCAAGTACACCAGCGGCGTCCGCTCGACCGTCTTCACGTAAACCTCCACCGGCATTCCAGGCTTGAGTGACAGCCCACCGCTGCGATCGAGGGCCTCCGTATCGACCCGGACATAGGCTACGTAGTAGGCCATGTTCGTCGCCGGATCCACGAGACGATCGGCGGAAACATGAACCACGGTACCGCTCACCGTTGGGGTGATTCGCTGCAGCAGAGCAACCAGGCGAACATCCGCCTTCGCATCGACCCTGACATGATGGATGTCCTCGGGTCGGACGCGCGCCTCGACGAGCAGGTCCGCATCCGAGGGGACAATGTCCATCAGGCGATCTCGCGGGCCGATCGGTGCACCGATCGTGGTAACGCGCAAGTCGACGATGTCTCCGGTGACAGGGGCCACCACGAACTGACGCCGTGCCGCGTCCAACGTGGGTCGCAGGCGCTGTTCCAGATCGTAGAGCCGTGTTGTGCTCTCGCGCAAATCCCGCTCCGCCTGCTGCGAATACTCGGTCTTCAGGGCCGAGATCCGCAGCTGGATCTCGACCACGCGCTGCCTTGCCTGTGCCATCTCGGCCTGATTCGTGCCGCGACGCGATTCGTAGTCCGTCACTGCGCGCTGCAATCCGAGAATTCGAGTCTTCGCAATGAATCCCTCGCCGACGAGTTTCTCGTTGGCGGCAAGTTCCTCACGCTGAAGCCGGATCGCCTCGGCGTCTGCCTTGTCCTGCAGGGTACGCGCCTCGATTTCCCGTTGCGTTTGCCTGATCTGTTCTTCGAGCAGCGCGCTCTGACGCTCCAGTGCATCCCTGCGCACTTCGAGCAACCTGCTTTCCTGGCCAACGAGTTCGGCCACACGCACATCGTCCTTTCGGGTCGCCAGCGCCTCTGGAACGCGATACTCCCGGGAAAACATTCGTTCTGCGTTCAATCGAGCCGATCGGGCAAGTTCGGCCTGGTGCTGGATCCGCATCAGATCGAGGCCGGCATCGACCTGAATGTCATTCAACTCGATCAGGGTCTGGCCAACCTGCACGCGTTCGCCCTCCCGAACGAGAATCGCGCGCACGATACCGCCCTCCTGGTGCTGCACCACTTTGCGATCGCGGTCGACTTTCACTATGCCCGGCGCAATGATCGCCGCCGACAGCGGTGCAAGCGCGGTCCAAAGTCCGAAAAGCAATGCGCCGACGACGACGATGATCGCCCCTCGGCGAATGACGGGGCGCGCGCACGTGGGCACCTCGGGGACGTCGACCGTCGGCGATTCGATTTGCTCTGGCTTCCGGGACGACATGGCGCTATTCGACCGCCCTGCCCGACGCAGCGTCGGCAACGGGCGACACCGATCCCGCCTTCGCCAGAAACTCCTGACGTGCGCCGAAAAAGGCCACGCCGCCGTCTCGCAGAAGCAAGACTTTGTCGGTTACGATCGAGCGGCGGTGAGACACGACGATGGTGGTGACGCGGTCCGCGTGCAGACGCTTGATCGTCGCCTCGAGCGCGTGAATGCCTTCCAGGTCCAGGTGGGAGTCAGGTTCGTCCAGAACGACGAGACTAGGGCGCCGATACAAAGCCCGGGCCAACGCAATCCGCTGCCGCTGCCCCCCCGAGAGCACGTGCCCCCCCTCGCCGATCTTTGTGTCGTAACCCTGGGGCAGTTGGAGGATCAGCTCGTGCGCATGGACATACTGCGCCGCATCGATCACTGCCGTATCGTCGACCCTCTGGAGCCGCGAGATGTTTTCGCTCACGGTGCCCGGGAACAATTCGACGTCCTGGGGCAGATAGCCGATGTGCGGCCCAAGCATCTCGCTCGCCCAGGCCCACACGTCGGCACCGTCGAGGCGAACCGCACCGGAGTTCGGCTTCCAAATGCCGACGATCAGTCGCGCGAGCGTCGATTTCCCGGCCGCACTGGCGCCGAGTATTACGAGAGATTCGCCCTGCCGCAGAACCAGGCTGACCCCACGCAGGATCGGCCGCTCGTGTCCTCGCACCCCATAGACGAGACGATCGACCTGCAAGTCGCCCCGGGGCGACGGCAGCTGTGTCGATGGCTCCACGACGCCGTCTGTTTCTGCGAATTCGCGTAGTCGTGCTGCCGCGCTGCGCGCTTCCACCAGCGTACGCCACCCGGCAATCGTTGTTTCCACCGGCGCAAGGGCCCGGCCATAAAGTATCGTGGCCGCAATCATTACCCCGGGAGACACATCCATGCGCAGCACGAGCCAGGCGCCCGCACCCAGCATGGCCACCTGGATCGCTTGACGCACGAAGCGGGTCGCAGCACCGATGCGAGCGGAGGTATGGCTCACCGAGCCTTGCAGCTGGAGCACTCGGGCGTTGCTTCTCTGCCATAGACGGGAGAATGCCGAAGTCATGCCGAGCGCAATGATGGTCTCGGCATTGCGCAATCCCAATTCGATCTGATGACTGCCTCGGCGTCGCTCGTCCTGCAGCGCGTCGAGACTCCTCCGCGTGAGCCGTTCACTCATGAACGCCAGGAAAAGCAACATGACACCGCCGAGGAACGCGACGACGCCCATGAGCGGATGAAAGATAAAAATCACGAACAGGTAGAACACCGCCCAAGGGGCGTCGAAGAGTGAAAGCACGGCCGGACCCGCGAGGAAACTGCGCAGCGTCGCAAGATCGCGCAGCCCGTACGGATGTCCGACATTGCCCGGCTGCCGCCCGCCCTCCAACAAGCGGGCAAGCACACGAGGGCCGAGACCTTGCTCGATCGCAAGGGCCGCACGGGCCAGCAACTCCGACCGAACGACCTCGAGCAACGCCATGAGCACGAGTGCGCCCACCGTCGCCAGCGTCAGCATCACCAGCGTTTCGAGATGGCGGCTCGTCAGTACGCGGTCGAACACTTGCAGTACGAAGAGCGCAGGCGCCAGAAACAGCAAATTGATGACGAAGCTGAACAGCCCGGCGGAAACAAAATGAATCCGAAAACGCTTTACGAAAGCCCACATATCGGTGGTCGGCCGGACGGGTTCAATGCAATGGCCCGACGCTCGATTCTGCTCTGCTGATCGAGTGCAAGGAAACTGAAACTGCCATGTTCATCGGAGCATCGGCAGGCGAGGGTCCCGATTCGGAAGTTCGCTGAACAAACGCGCCGGGAACCGGCGTGATACTGCCCGAAATCGAAACGATGGCATAGCAAAGAAAGTCGGCGGCATCGGGCCTATCTCAAGTGCACGAGTTCGAATCCCGCCGCGAGGTGCTCGATGTAAACGACGATCTTCTTCTCCAAAGCCTTTTCGAAGGCTTCTTTCGCACGGACCTTGTCGCCATCGACGAGATGGTGCTGCCCGAAGTAGAACCAGGCTTCGGCGAGCATGAGTTCCCGCTGATACTCCGGTGCGAAGGAAATCGGCAGCTGACCGATCTGCCCCAGGGTGGACGTGCTGTTGACCTGGATGGCGCGATGAACCAGGCAAGCCTCGGGCGCAACGTTGAGCTGCGTTTCTGCAAGGCGAATCACGACCGGATTGGTCCTGCTCGTCGGCGGCGGATCGGACAAGGGCCGTACCCAGGCGGGCAACGGGGAGCCCTTGATGAACTTGCCCTCGGCGAGCCGGGCTTCGCGAACGGGCGCAGAGCCCGCATCGCCTCGCGCACCGCTCTCCTGAGCACCCGCCGCACCTGCGGCGAACGCAAGCAAGCCGACCATGAGCAGCGTGATCATCCAGGCGGCGGCACCCAGCTCACGCGTCGCTTGCGAAGAAGATGCGAGAACCCTCATGCTTGCATGTACGTGCCTGTGTTCATGCCCCGCGTGCAGCATTCATGTCGATGTTGTCGGCGAAGCCTTACTGAAACCGGGCGAGCAAAACGTCCCTGGTTTGCTAAACATGCGGGAACGATGTCGTCACGGAATCCCGGATCCTGCCATCGATGCCGGCACACCGCCTGCACGCCGACGGCCTTTGCCGTCTCACCCGCCTGTTCTTTCGGGCTGCTACAGTTTTTCATCGTCGCATTTTACCCGCGCGATGAAAAGGCACCCGGGTCGGACTTCCCGATCGAAACGGAGCAGGACAGATAACGCGCGCCCGAAACGCAGGGGGTTCACCCGACGGATTCTCCGCACGCCGCTTCGAACGCCGCGCGCCCGAATCCGACTAGTGCGGCGGCATACAGCAGCCCGCATGCCGCCCAGACCATAAGGGCGAGAACCGTCGCCACCGTGGGCACGGGAAACAGAACGATCAACAGGATCCATGTCACCACGATCCGCGACGCGACGAAGAGCAAGCCGAGTACGAGGAAGAGCAGGAACATCATCGGATTTCGAATCCAGGCAAGGAGCGACCCGTGAAGGGCTTGCCGCACGTCGAGCCCATGCGCCGTGACCAGATGGGGCGCGTAGCAGGCTCCGAGAAGGAAGCCGCCGCACAGCAGGATGGGGACGGCAACCATGAATCCCATCGCCGCAAGAGGGGATGCAACAGTGCTCAGCACGACCGACACAATCAAGAGGATGCTGCTCACGACAACCCCTTCCTTATCGGCGGCCATGATCATAAGCGGTAGCTGTGGCAAACACGTAACGAAACCCAGCAACATCAGTTTGCTCACCGGCAGCCTCACGGCACGGTCGGGACGACTCATCCACGAAAGTGCACCGAGCACCAGCACCATGGCGAAGGTAAGCACGCCGATGCCCGTCGGCGTCCTCGGACAGATCAGCACCGCACCGACCGTGATTGCCGTACCCAATCCGATCCACACCGGGAAGTCCCGCCAGGCCTCGCGCGCTTGCGCCTTCAAGTGCCGAACCCATCCCACCCCTAACGAGACCACTTCGACTCGATCGCTCATCGACTTCTCCCTCGTGTCTGCGCGTGGTGCATGCGAAATCACACGCCGCGCTGGATCACACGCCGCGCTGGAGAGCACGATATCGGGACAGATCGATGGGAAAAATCGAACGATGGAACTAGACGTATGCAGGATGGACGATAGTCTGAAAACCTGCGGCTGACGACCCGCGGTCAGCCGTCGCTGCGACGCGTCCGCACGTCCCACATGCCCGATTGACGATTCCAGATGACGCTGTAGTTACCGCCCGCCTGAACGTCGTATTCGACGTAGCCGCGGTCCGTCGTCGCGATGCGGATTTTTCCGGACACGACTCCGGGGCTCATCGTGTAGGGGGTGGTCTGATGCGGATAGCTCACCTGATTCTTCCAGGTGCCGCGGGCCGGATCGAAGGTCTGGAACTGAATGCGCTCGTTGCTGCGATTGTGCAGGGACCACGAAGCCAGTTGCTGCCTGGGCGCGTGATATCCGTTGCCGTTGGCATAGCCCACCGCCTGCTGCGATCCGCCGCGATATCCTGCCGGCGGCGGCACGTGCGCCGGGGATTGAGCGTAGCCGCCCTCGCCGAGGTAGCCCCGACTGCGCACATCCCACACGCCCTTGCGGTTGCTCCACACGATCGCGTACTTCTGGCCGGACTGGACGTCGTACTGCACGTGGCCGCGCCCTTCGGTGCCGATACGGATCTTGCCCTGGTTCGCCCCCGAGTACCAGGCGAGACTCTTCGTTTCGTACGGCTGCAGATTCTGCGTCTTCCAGGTACCACGCGCCGGATCCATGGTGAAGAAGGTCACCACCTGATCGCTCTCGTTGTGGATCTCGTATCTCGGCTGCTGAGCCAAGGCGGGCAGTCCTGCAAGCAGCAGCACGCAAGCCAGGAACAGGCGGCGGCTCGCCACCATCCAGGTCGAAGTCATGAACGGCCTCCAATGGATTGGGAACGCAATAAGGAACGCCGCCACGAAGCAGCATATCAACCGCAATACGGCAATCATGAGAAGATCTTTAGCGCTGGCCCGGGAAACATGCTGGATGGATGTGGCGCAAGCGTAGGAAGGATGGCGAAATCACCCTCGCGATGCGCGCCGTGACCCCGACCCTTACCCCGTGCCGGCGTCCGCGTTCCCGCTCGGATGTTGGGCCGCCCGGCCCAGCGAACGGTACGTGAGAAGCAGAAGCCCGCCCGCAACGCCGAAGAGCACAGCCGGCATGACCGCCATCGACATCGCGACGCTGCTCGGAAAACCAGCCGCCACCGCAGCGAATCGAAGCAGCGCCGCAATGGAGAGCGTCGACCACAACACACCGAACAGGATGCCTTCGCGGCCGGTGTGTCCGAAGCGGCTCACCGCGGTGAAGCTCGCCGCGCAAATGCCGCCCCACGCGCCGCCTGCGACGAGCTGACCGGCAATTGTCCACTCCAGATTCTGGGCAGCGGTCGCAACCGCCAGTCCTGCGCAGCCCGCGAACGCACAGGATGCGATGACGGCCAGCGGCCCATGACGCTTCGCCAGGCTCGCCGCGGGAAACATCGCCACGTTGAAGCCGATCCAGAACATCGGCAGCAGCCAGGGCAGATCCGCCTGCGCCGCAAATCGCAGATAAAGCGGCGCAGAATTGACGAAGCTGTGCACCTGAAAGCCCAATCCCGCCAAGCCGATCGCAGCGTAGAACATCATCAACGCCGCATCGATGCGCCGCGGTTCGTGGGCATCATGACTCGCGGGCGTCAGCCCCTGCGCATCGGCAGCGATCCCCGCGCGCTCGACACGCACCAGCACGGCCGTCGTAACGAACAGCACGATACTGGTGACGGCAAACGGCAGCCCGGGTGCGACGCCCTTCAGCAGCAACGACAGATACGGCGCCACGGCACCGCCCAGGGCCAATCCGGTGAGATTCAACGCAGCCAGGAGCGGCATCGAAGGCGTCGCGGCGTACTTTGCGAGCAGGAGCCACGGCGGAGCACGCAGCACCGACGAGGTCGCCACCCACACCACGATGCATCCGATCGAGAGCGCTGCACCGCCGGGGAATCGACCGAGATGCGGCAGCAGCAGGAACGCGATGCACGACACGGCCGCGATGGCGAGCAGCCAGTGTCCGATGCGGCCGTAGCTCCGACGCACCCGATCCGCGGCCCGGCCGAGGGCGAGATCCATCAGGGCGAAGATGGCCTGGTCCAGTATCAGGATCCATATCACCCAATGCTTGGAGATGCCTGCAGCCTCCAGCAATCCCGGCAGAAAGACGACGTAGACGGTCCAGGAACAGACGAACCAGAACTGCACCCCCGCGAGTACCAACGCGGTGCGTCGCGGCAAGCCGGCGGGCATATTCATGAGCAGCGATCGGAGAGGAAGGCGAACGTCATGCTCGTCATCTTAACGTCGTCGCCCGTCACACGCCTACCGCACCCGGTTCAACCCATTGAGCGCCGCCACCCGATACGCTTCGGCCATGGTCGGGTAGTTGAACGTCGTATTGATGAAGTAGTTGAGCGTATTCGCGTCGCCCGGCTGGGTCATGATCGCCTGGCCGATGTGGATGATCTCGGACGCCTGGCTGCCGAAGCAATGGATGCCGAGGATCTGCAGCGTCTCGCGATGGAACAGGATCTTCAGCATCCCCGTGGTGCGCCCGATGATCTGGGCGCGCGCGAGATGCTTGAAGAACGCGTGCCCGACCTCGTAGGGCACCTTGCGGGCCGTCAACTCGCGTTCCGTCGCTCCGAGCGAACTGATCTCGGGGATGGTGTAAATGCCGGTCGGAATATCCTCGACCAGACGCTGTTCGCAGACGCCCGTCAGCGCATGCGTCGATGCGAATCGACCCTGATCGTACGAAGCGCTGGCGAGGCTGGGATGACCGACGACATCGCCGACCGCATAGATATGCGGTTGCGCCGTCTGATACGCGCCGTTGACGACGATGGATCCGCGTTCGTTGGTTTCGACGCCGATGGCCTCCAGTCCCATGCCGTCGGAATTGCCAGTGCGTCCCTGCGCCCAAAGCAGCACGTCACTCTGGATGACCTTGTTCGACTTCAGGTGCACACGCACGCCCGTGTCGGTGGCCTCGACGCGCTCGTACTCTTCGCTGTGGCGGATGAGCACGCCGCGCTCGCGCAAGTGATACGCGAGCGCATCGATGATCTCGTCGTCGAGAAACGAGAGCAGCTTGTCGCGCGTATTGACGAGGTTCACCTTGATGCGCAGGCCGCGGAAGATCGACGCGTACTCGCAGCCGATCACGCCGGCGCCGTACACCGTGATGCTCCGGGGCGTTTCCTTCAACTGCAGGATGGTGTCGCTGTCGAGGACGCGCGGGTGAGTGAAGTCAACATCCCTGGGGCGATAGGGCCGAGAACCAGTGGCAATGACGAACCGCTCGGCCCGCATGCGATGGCGCGCGCCGTTGACGGCGGCGACTTCCACACAATGCGGCTCGACGAAGGCCGCCCGGCCGCCGATCACGACGACCTGATTGCGATCGTAGAAGCCGCGGCGCAACTGCACCTGGCTGCGAATCGCGCGCTCTGCACCGCGCACCAGAGCACCGTAGTCCGGATCGCCGGCGCCTTCGTCGTCGGCAAGCTGCTGGATCGCGTGGCGCAAGGCCTTGCTGGGGATGGTGCCGCGGTGCGTACACGAACCGCCGACATCGGCATCCTCGTCGATGACCGCCACCCTGCGCCCGCCCTTGGACGCCGTCATCGCCGCGCCCTCGCCCCCCGGACCGCTACCGATGACGATCACGTCGTAGTCTTCTCGCATGCCTGCCTGCCGCTTCGCAACTCACCGGACGCGCCGGCGCGCCGGGCGCTACCCTCCTCGCCCCTCGTATCGCAGCGCGTCATTATGCGCGCGCGCGAGGCCGGCGCGAAGTCGTCGTGAGCGATTCGCGGATGCGGCGGGAGCGCGCGAAGGGGTGAGCGCTCCGGTCTGTCAGACCCCGGCTACTGCGCCTGAATGCCAGCCTGCTTGGCGACCTTGGTCCACTTCGACGTTTCGACGCCGATGAAGCGGGCGAACTCGCCTTGCGACAGGTAGTCCGCATCCGCCCCCATCGAGGAGAACTGTTGCTGGATCTCAGGCTTTGCGAGTACAGCCTGGATCTCATTGTCCAGGCGGTCGACGATCGCCTTCGACGTTCCCGCCGGGAGCATGAGGCCCCACCAGTTCGCCCCCTCGTAACCCTTGACGCCGGCTTCGTCGACCGTGGGCAGATCGGCCAGGGCAGCGTTGCGCTTGCGTCCCCCTGTGGCCAGCCCGCGCAGCTTCCCCGATTTGATCAGCGGGAGCATTTGGACGATCGTGCCGATCGCGATCTGCGCGTTGCCCGCGATGACATCGACCATGGCCGGCGCCCCTCCCTTGTACGGCACATGCACGATGTTCACGTCAGCGAGCATCTTGAAGTACTCGAACCACAAATGCTGTGCGCTGCCGATGCCGGCGCTCGCGAAGTTCAGCGTGCCCGGCTTCGCCTTGGCGAGGGCAACCAGTTCCTTGATCGTCTTCGCCGGGACGTTCGGGTTGACGGTAAACACGTTCGGTCCGTCGCCGATCTTTGCCACGGGGACGAACGACTTGACCGGGTCGTAGGGCAGTTTCTTGTAGAGCGACGGTCCGAAAGAGTACGCCGCGGAGATAATGACCACCGTGTAACCGTCGGGCGCGGACTTCGAGGCGATGTCGATCCCCAGGGTGCTGCCGGCACCCGGCCGGTTGTCGATGACGACCGACTGACCCAAACGTTCGCCGATTTGCTGTCCGAGCAGACGTCCGATGATGTCGTTGCTGCCCCCCGGCGGGAACGGCACGATCAGACGGATCGGGCGCGTCGGATAGCTTTCCGCCGCGTGTGAAGATGCGCCGCAAACGATCCCGACCGCAAGCGCACCGACCATCGTCGAGCATGCTTTCCTCATCGTATTCCTCCTCGTGGATGCCGCAATGGGGACGACCTCAGCATAGAAAGACGGATCGCCTTGTGCAATTCTCGATCGAACGTACGCAAAGCTACCCGTTCGGTCGTCGCCGCCAATCACCACACATGCCCGAAGTCGCTGGGATGGGCATGCGATAATCGCCCGATCCCCAGAAGAGCCCGCCGATGCGCCCGTTCGAAGGTATCCGAGTACTGGACTTCACCCGAGTAGTCTCGGGGCCCTATTGCACCTACCTGCTCGGCTTGCAGGGTGCGGAGATCATCAAGATCGAGGATCGGGGCGAAGGCGACAGCGTGCGCCACGGTGCGGGCGATCCGGACCTCAGGAAGCAGGGGCTGGCCGCCACGTTCCTGATGTTCAACGCGGGCAAGAAATCGATCACGCTCGATCTGAAGAAGCCCGAGGCCATCGAGATCGTGAAGGCCCTGGCCCGTTCCAGCGACGTCCTGGTCGAGAACTTCCGTGCCGGTGTCGTCGATCGGCTCGGCCTCGGCTGGCCGGTCATGCGCGAGGTCAATCCGCGGCTCGTGTTCTGTTCGATCTCGGGCTACGGTCAAACGGGCCCGGACAGCCGCGCCCCCGCCTTCGACGGCAACATCCAGGCCGTGAGCGGCATGATGGCAATCACCGGCGAGCCCGATCGGCAGCCCATGCGCGTGGGCTACAGCGTCGCCGATACCGGCACCGGCTTGCAGGCGGCCTTTGCCATCGCTTCGGCCCTCGTGGAGCGCAATCGCACGAATCGCGGACAGTTCATCGACGTCTCGATGCTCGACTCGGCGATCTCGCTCATGTCACAGAGCGTCGGGGCGTGGCTCAATGCCGGCACCGTACAGAAGCGCCGAGCCAACATCTCGATCAGTCAGGAGCCCGCCGCCGACACGTTCGACACCGCCGACGGCACGCTGATGCTCGGCGTGATGTCCGATCCGCACTTCGTCAAGCTCGCGAAAGCCCTCGGGCTGGAGCATCTGATCAGCGATCCGCGCTGCGGTTCGCGCGATGCCCGGGTACAGAATGCAGCGGCCATCCGGGCACTGATTCAGGCGGCGCTTTCGAAGGCGACGAGTGCGCACTGGCAACAACGGCTCGACGAGGCCAGTGTGCCCTGCTCACCCGTGCTCGAACTTGCAGAGGCGCTGGTGCAGCCGCAGGTCGAACACCGCAAGCTCGTGGTATCGATGAACGACGAGCAGACCGGCAAGCCGATTCGCGCATTGAGCACGCCGTTCACCACCGAGCACGGCACGCCGCAGCCGGCATTCGCGCCGCAGCGTCTCGGCGCGCAAACGGCAGCCTTACTGGCCGAACTCGGTTACAGCGAAGCGCAGATCGCCGATCTCGCGCAGCGCGAAGTCATCTAGTGTCCTGTGTCGAAGATTCGTAGCATAAGTGCGAGTCGCTACCATCGATCCCATGCGTGGTAAAAGTGTCGAAATCGGCGCCAGACGCGAAGGAAACCGCATGAGTCAACATGAAGAGGTCCAGTGGATCGAGCCCTACGAGGGCTATCGCTTCCAGCCGCGCCAACTGACCGTCGATCGTGAAGAGCAGACGCGCCTCGTCTCCCTCTGCGGCATCGATCCTTCGATCTTCGGCGATTGCATCGATCCTTCGGGCTTCATCAGCCTCGCGATCCAGGAAGGTGTGCGCAACCGGATTCATTCGAATGGCACGGTGAACATGGTCAACACGCTCGTTCAGCATCGCCCGATGCGTTTGGGCGAACCGCTGACCGTAACCGGAGAGATCCTCGATGTCGAAGAGGTGCCACGCGGACGCGTCGCCACGAGCGAGGCACGCTATGCGAACGCAAACGGCGAACTCGCCGCCACGTCGCGCCGCCGCTCGCTGCGACCCGACCCAGCGAAGGCCGGTACGCGCGGCGCGGGTGAGAAGCCGGTCACCGTGATCGAGGATGTCGAGCGTCTTAAGGCACTCGGTACGTTCACGCTCAATCCCGAAGACGTGAAAGCCTACGGCGGACCGCACAATCCGATTCACTTCGATCCGGAAGCCGCTCGGCGCGGCGGATTCCGCGCCCCGATCATCGGCGGCGGGCAAGGCGTGCGCTTCCTGACCGCCGAGATCTGGCGCCGATTCGAGCCGCAGGCGATCGACCTCGACATCTACTTCCGGCGCCCGATCTTCTGGGACGACACCTTCACCGTCATGGTCGACGAAGACTGCGGCGTCTGGCGTGCGATCGGTCTGATCAAGGAGGGCAAGGTCGCCACCGAAGCGCGCGTGAAGCTGATCGCATAGTGCCTCCCACGCCCGTCCCCCTCGGACAACTCGCGTTCGCACTGCTCAAGATCGGCACCTTCGGCTTCGGCGGGGTGGGCAGCGTCCTGGCGCTGCTGCGTGCCGAACTCGGAACGCGGCGCGGCTGGGTGACCGATGCCGAGGTCGCCGAATCGCTCGCCATCGTCCAGACGCTGCCCGGATCGCCGGGCGTACTGGTGGTCTCCTTTCTCAGCTGGAAGCTCGCCGGTTGGTCGGGCGCACTGCTGGGGTCCTTGTGTTTCGTCACGGTCCCGGCGTCCACGATGATCGCCGCGTCCGCACTGCTCACCACACTGCCCGATGTCCCTGCGGTACGCGGCGCATTGCTGGGCATCCAGATCTCCATCGTGGGCATACTCGCGGCCAACATGCTGAAGATGGCGCGCAGCACGGCACGCGGCAAGACGCTTACGGCGGTTCTTGCGGCCGGGCTCGCGATCGGGGCAGTTGCCTCGGCAGCGGTCGCGGTCATCGCGATGGGGGCGCTCGGTGCCGCGCTGGCGATTCGGCGCACGGTGAAGGCACAGCACGATGAGTGACCTCGTCGAACTCGTGCTGCGGTTTCTCGTCGTCGGCGCTTTCGCGTTCGGGGGCGGCGCGGCGGCGCTGCCGCTCATGGAGCGTATCGCGGTCGCAGAAACACATTGGCTGACGCCGCAGGAATTCGCCGTCGCCGTGGGCTTCGCCTATGCCACGCCGGGACCGATCCTCACGATCGCCCCGTTCATCGGCTATCGCGTCGCAGGTCTCGCCGGTGCGATTGCGTCGGCCATCGCCGTGTTTCTCGTTCCGGTGCTGGTTGCCGCCGCGGCCGCCGGATTGATCTCTCGCGTTCGCAACACCCGCTGGTTTCGCGGCTTCGGGGCTTTCGCCGGTGCAGCAGCCGTCGGCTTGCTGGGTCTCACGCTGTACGCACTCTCGAAGCCGGTCGTGCAGGCGCATCCTGCGCTGCTGATCGCGAGTGTTCCGGCGTTCGTTTTGGCATGGCGCGGACTGTCGCCGCTGTGGATCATCGCGGCGAGCATCGTGCTCGGTGCGATCGGCGGCGGCGTCTGGGGGGCATAGCACGCGCGTTCGACCTGTTCGAGGCTCCGGCGATGCCGTTCCGATCGGGCAACCTGAACCGACGCCAACTTCGGGGAACCACCTCGCTATTATCGGTGGGCTTGCGCATTCCCACTGATCGAGGACAGACGATGTTCGAGGGCTTCAAGAAAATCCAGGTACAAACGAGCGATCCCGAGGTCGCAATCAACCTGCGCTACGGCGGCAGCGGTCCGGGCATCCTGCTCATCCACGGCAACCCGCTCACGCACGTGCATTGGCACCTCGTGGCCCCTCGCCTCGCGGAGCACTTCACGGTGGTGTGCATGGATCTCCGGGGCTATGGCGACAGCAGCAAGCCCCGCGGCACGCCGGACCACATGAACTACTCGTTCCGGCGCATGGCGCTCGACGGCGTGGAAGTCATGCAGCATCTGGGCTTCGAACGCTTCGGCGTCGCCGGCCACGACCGCGGCGGTCGCGCCGCCTATCGCATGGCGCTCGACCATCCGGACAAGGTCGAGAAGCTCGCAAGCTTCGATGTGCTGCCGTCGCACTACATCCTCACGCACATCAACCTCGGCTGGGCCGTGAACTCGTACCACTGGTGGTTCATGGCACAACCGTACGATCTGCCCGAGAAGCTGATCGCCGGCCACGAAGACTTCTACATCCTGAAGAAGCTGACGACGATGGGGATCGGCAAGGGAGGATTCAGGCAGGAAGCGCTCGACGAATACGCGCGCTGCTGCACGCCGGAAAACATCCACGCCGTCTGCGAAGACTACCGCGCCAACGTGAGCGTCGACTTCGAGATGGACAAGGCGGATTTCGAGGCGGGTCGCAAAGTGGAATGCCCCACCGCCGTGTACTGGGGACAGCTCAGCCACACCGAGAAGTTCTTCAGCCCGCACGAGGCGTGGCCGCCGTATGCCCGGAACATCGTGAAGATGCAGGGGCTGCCCTGCGGCCACTATCCCGCCGAGCAGGTCCCGGATCTCGTGTACGACGAGTTGGCTGCGTTCTTCGGGCGATGACATGATTTCGAAGGCGGCACATCGCACCGCCTCCTCGCCTCGTTTGGGTAAACTTGCGTCGCCGTTTCATTCGACGCAAGGAGAGACCCATGTCGCAATTCACGCTGACCAGCCCCGACATCCAGCCGAACGGCCCCATCGCGATGGAACAGGTGTTCAATGCCTTCGGCTGCTCCGGGCAGAACATCTCGCCCGCGCTTGCATGGTCGGGCGCGCCGGAAGGCACCCGGAGCTTTGCCCTGCTCTGCCATGACCCCGATGCGCCCACAGGCGGCGCGGGCTGGTGGCACTGGCTGGTCGTCAACATCCCCGCGAGTGCGACAGGACTGGCTAAGAACGCAGGCACGGCGGACGGCAACAACCTGCCGGCCGGCGCGATCCAGGTGGCCACGGACTTCGGTGCGCCCGGCTGGGGAGGACCGTGCCCGCCGGTCGGGCACGGCCCCCACCGTTACGTCTTCACGCTCTATGCCATCGGCACCGAGCGCCTGGACGTCGCTGCCACCGGTGCGTCGCTTGCCGGCTTCATGGTCAACATGAGTGCGATCGGCAAGACGAGTCTCACCGGCATCTTCGAGCGCAAGTAACCCCGGGCCGGCGCCCGCGTCGAGCACGATGTCGGACGCCGACCGGAGTCCTCCGCCTGCATGCGATCCGCCATAGGCTACGCGTAACATGCGTTGCCGCGCGGCGCTCCGACTGGGGACGCTCTATTTCCTGATCGTATTTGCGATCGGCTTCGTCCTCGGAACGATTCGAACGGTGTTGGTGGCGCCTTCGATCGGCGAGGCGGGTGCGGTCCTGGTCGAACTGCCGGTGATTCTGGCCGCCGCATGGTGGGTATGCGGCTCGCTGCTGCGGCGAACACCTCTTCATGCGCCGGCCGCCGCCGTCATGGGCGCGCTGGCACTGATGCTGCTGCTTCTGGCCGAAGCCGCGCTGTCGGTTGCGGCGTTCGGGCGCAGCCCGCTGGAACACCTCGCCCTCTACGCCGAGCCCGCGCATATCCTCGGACTCATCGGCCAGGTGCTGTTCGGAGCATTTCCTTACGTGCATGCGCTCAGAGGCCGGCGATAACCGACCGTCGCGGCAGGACCGTACGCGCATCGTTGCGAGTGGCCAGCCTGCCAAAGGCATACCCGCAACGATCACCTGCTCAGGTGGGCTTGATGCCAGCCGCTTTCACGACCTTGCCCCACTTCGCGATCTCGTCGACGACGTATTTCGCGAACTCTTCCGGGGAAGCATTCGGGGCTGCGATGATGCCGAGGTTCAACAACCCGCTCTTCACGTCGGACGCCTGCAGCGCCTTGACGATCTCGGCGTGGTAGCGCGCCACGATGTCGCGCGGCGTGCCGGCAGGCACGAACACGCCATACCAGTTGTCGGTCGCGAATCCGGGCAAGCCCGCTTCGGCCACCGTGGGCAGATCGGGCATCAACTCGAAACGCTGGCTGCCGGCAATCGCGACGGCGCGTACGCGGTTGGCCTCGATCGCGCCCTTGGCGGTCGACATGGTGGAGAAGATGAGCTGAATGCTGCCGGACAGCAGATCCAGCATCGCTGGCGCGCCCCCCTTGTACGGCACATGCACCATCTTCACGCCAGCCAACAGGTTGAACAATTCCCCGCCGACATGATCGGCCGCACCGGGGCCCGACGAACCATAGTTGAGTTCGCCCGGTCGCGCTTTCGCCAGCGCGACGAGTTCCTTGACGCTCTTCACCGGCAGCGACGGATGCACGACGAGTACGTTCACCGCCACGACCGCACGGGTGATCGCGGCGAAATCCTTCACCGGGTCATAGGGCATCTTGCGCATCATGCTGGGACTGATCGCGATGGGCCCGATCGTCCCCAGCGTCACCGTATAGCCGTCGGCGGGCGCCTTTGCCGCGATCTCGTTGCCGACGACACCGCCCGCGCCGCCCCGATTCTCCACGATGACCTGCTGCCCCAGCGCCGGACCGAGCTTGCCGGCAATGGCGCGCGACGTGAAGTCAGCGCCGCCTCCGGGTGCAGCGGGGCTGATCCAGCGTATGGGTTTGCTCGGCCAGACCTGCGCGCAGGCCGGATAAGCGATGGCGGCGGCGATCACCGCGGACGCTGTCATGGTTGCCGTGCGAGATTGCATACGAAATCCTCCCTGTTATTGGAACCACCGAATACCCTCACCATCGCCTGACGTGCACGTCGCGAAAGTCCCGTCGGTTCGAACCGAAGCAAACAACCGACCAGGTCACTGCCGGCGCTCGCATCGAAGCGCCAAAGTGCAGTCCGGATCCTACACGCGGCGACGATCGAATGTCTCGCACGGTTGTTGTCGGCATGTGCCCACCGGCCCTGCGCACTGCGGTAGCGTTCATCAAAGTGCACCGTTCTCGGGCGGTCCGCGACAACGTGGAGCATGGCCGGCGGGACCGCCACGCCTCGTACGCCCCCAAGGATGACCTCGCACAGGGTCGACCGACACTGTGCGATATCATCGCCTCCACCATCCCTGCCGCACGACGGCAGTATAAGAAAATGAGATCAACCCAATCCCAACTCCTTCGCCGGGTCCTCCCGTTCCTGCGCTGGTTTCCGCTGCCACCGGGGGCGTTACGCGCCGATCTCATTGCAGGCATCACGGTGAGCCTCGTGCTGGTGCCGCAGTCGATGGCCTATGCCCAACTCGCCGGACTGCCGCCGTACTACGGTTTGTACGCCGCCTTTCTGCCGGTGCTCGTCGGCGCGTTATGGGGCTCGTCGAACCAGCTCGCCACCGGGCCGGTGGCCATGGTCTCCATCCTGACCGGCTCGGCGCTGGTGCAGTTCGCCTCGCCCGGCGCAGAAACCTATGTTGCCCTGGCCATCGTTCTGGCATTCATGGTGGGCTTCATCCAGTTCGCTCTTGGGGCGCTGCACCTCGGGGCAATCGTCAGCTTCATCTCACACCCCGTGATCGTCGGCTTCACCAACGCGGCAGCGATCATCATCGGTCTTTCCCAGCTCAACAAGCTGCTCGGGGTCTCCGTCGGGCGCTCCAGCAGTTTCCTCGCCGACATCTGGGGCGTCCTGGAACAGATCCGCGAGACGCATCTGCCGACACTCGCCATCGGCGTGGCCGCGTTCGCCCTGATGTACGGGCTGCGCCGCTACCGGCCCAAGTGGCCCGGGGTGTTGATCGCCGTCCTGCTCACCACCGCGGTGAGCTGGGCGATCGGCTTCGAACGAAATCTGCAGGCGACGATCGCCGACCTCGCCGATGAAGATGCCCGGGCGCTTGCGGTGGCATACGTCGAGGATACGAAAGCGATCGTGGGCATCGATCGCGCCATCGAAGCAAAGACCACGGAAATCCAGGCGTCGAAAGGATCGACCGCCGGGGACGAGCAGCATCGGCTAACGCTCGACTATCAGGTGCAGACCCTGCGACTCGAACGCCGCGCGCTCGAATCCGAAAACCGGCTGCGCGTGCGGGCACTGCGGCGGTTCCACTTCGTGCAGTCGGCTGAAGCGGGACGTCTGCATGCTGCCGGCAGCAGCGACGCCGGCACATCAGCCGACGCCGTCCGTTGGCGCATCCAGAAAATCGACGGCGATCGATTGTTCCTCGCGGGCGGTGGGGAAGTGGTCGGCGAAGTGCCGCGAGGGCTTCCCGAGTTTCAGATTCCGTCGATCACGCTGGAAACCGTGCGCATGCTGCTTTCGTCCGCCCTCGTCATCGCCCTGGTCGCCTTCATGGAAGCGGTGTCGATCGCGAAGGCAATGGCGACGTGGACCCGCCAACGCATCGATCCGAATCAGGAATTGATCGGCCAGGGTCTGGCCAACATCGTCGGCAGCTTCTCGCAGTGCTATCCGGCCAGCGGTTCGTTTTCGCGCTCGGCCGTGAACTTCTCTGCAGGCGCCGTGACGGGCATGTCATCCGTGTTTACCGCCGTCGTGGTTCTGGTGACGCTGCTCTTCCTTACGCCGCTGCTGTATCACCTTCCCCAGTCCGTACTCGCTGCCGTGATCATGCTTGCCGTGGTGGGACTCATCAACTTCCGCGCCATGAAGCATGCGTGGCAAGCCCATCGCCATGACGGCATCGCTGCGATCGTCACCTTCGCCGCGACCCTGATCGCCGCCCCGAATCTCGATGTCGGCATCCTCGTGGGCGCCGCGCTGGCGATCGTGCTCTTCCTCTATCGGACGATGGCGCCGCGCGTAGCCATCCTCGGCCGTCACGCCGACGGGACGTTGCGCGATGCCGTGCTGCATACGTTGCCGACGAGCGAACACATCGTGACGCTGCGCTTCGACGGTCGACTCTACTTCGCGAACGTCCCGCACTTCGAGGACGCCGTGCTGGAGGCGGCGGCCCGCAGGCCCCAGGCGAAGTTCGTGCTCGTCGTCGCCGACGGCATCAACGAGATCGACGCCTCGGGTGAAGAGGTGCTGCGTCACCTGCACAGCCGGTTCTCGCAGGCGGGCATCACCATCGTCTTCTCCGGCCTGAAGAAACAGGTGCTCGATGTCATGCGGGCTACCGGTCTTTACGCGCAGATCGGCGAGCAGAACATGTTTCGCACCGAGGAACATGCGCTGATCGCCATCGACGCACGCCTTGCCGCCGAAGGCAACAAGCTCGAGGCGTTCATGCATGCGCCTCGGCCGTAAGCCATCGACTTGAAGTGCCCTCGGGACGGCCGACCAACAATCCATGATGACGACGAAACCACGCACGTTCTTCCTGCTGATCGCGGCCATCGGTGCCGCTGCGATCCTGAGTTCGACCCTGTCGAAAACGCCCGTGCTGCCGCTTTTCGCGCAATCGCTCGGCGCGTCCCCGCTGGAGATCGGCTGGATCGTCATCGCCTCGACCATCCCCGGCATCCTCATCAGCTTTCCGGCAGGTGCCATCGCCGACCACTTCGGCAAGCGACGCGTCATCATGACCTCGCTCGTCGTGTTCGCGACCGCGCCTCTGCTCTATCTGTGGGTCGATACGAGTTGGGAGCTGATGGCAGCGCGGTTCTACCACGGGTTTGCCACGGCCATCTTCGGCACGGTTGCTTCGGCCGCGATCGCAGAGCGGTATCCGGAGCAGCGCGCCACCATGCTCTCGACGTACTCCTCGGCGACGATCGTCGGCCGTTCGATCGCCCCGTTCCTCGGCGGATTTCTGATTTCGGTCGCAAACTATCAGTCGGTTTATGTCGCTTGCGCCATCAGCGGGATCCTGGCGTGGGCGCTCGGGCTCTTTCTTCCTCGTGAAGATCGCGGTCCCCAGCGGGCAACGGCGTGGCCGAAGTTTTTTCCCGCGCTTCGGGCCGTGCTCTCGAATCGAACCATCCTGGCGACGAGTCTCGTCGAGGCCGCACAGTTTTTGGTGTTCGGTGCAGTGGAAGCGTTTCTGGCAGTCTATGCATCCTCCATCGGCATACCGGCCTGGCAGATCGGCCTGATCCTCGGTGTGCAACTCGTCAGCGTGATCGCAGTGAAGCCTGCCATGGGGCTGCTGTCTGATCGGCTGGGACGTCGCACGATCATCCTGCCCGGACTGTTGGCGGGCGCGCTCAGCGTAGGCGCGATCCCGATGACGACGAATCCGTATGTGCTCGGCGCATTGAGTCTGCTTTTCGGCGCCGGCTTCGCCGCAGTCACATCCTCGACCTCGGCACTGGTCGCCGATCTCGCCAAACAGGGGCAAATGGGCACCTCGATCGGCGTATTGCGCACCATCATGGATATCGGACAAACGCTGGGCCCCGTGTCGACCGGCTTCGTGATCGCCCATGCGGGCTACGGCCCCGCCTTCTTCGCACTGGCCGGCGTGCTCGTGGCGAGTGCCGTCCTCTTCCACTGGGCGGATTCTGCCGCGCGCTGAGCGTGGTAAGAAGGCTCGGCATCCCTCGATGGTAACGTAGCATGTGGCTGCGACATGCGTCGATGCTCCAGGCGCAGGCCGCAGACGACCGCCGGGTCAGGCGTCAGTCCGTAAGCCAACGGGCCAACGCGGCATCGAGCCCCGTCGACGGCGTGAGTTCTCCCGGTACCGGCTTCGCGTACGCCCATTCACCGCCGCGAGCGAGCCGAACAGCTTCGTGCGCCGACGCGATCACGCTGTCGATCACCGGGAAGCCGACGATGCGCGCCACCCGCGCACCCAACCCTGCCAACCCCGCGCCGCCGAGAATCACCGCACCGGCTCCATCCTCATCGCGCGCGGCCCGACACGCCTCGGCCAGCACCCCGAGTGCCGCGTCGGGATCCGCAGCGATCCGAGCGCCCGTCAGGGAGATGCCCCGCACGCCGAGCAGTTGATTGCCGTGGCCGAGCGCGTAAGCCAGACGCTCGAGCATGGCAGGCCAGCGCTTTCCGCCCGTGACGATCGAGAAGTGCTCGGCCTGCGCCGCTGCAAATCGCATCGATGCCTCTGCCATGCCGACGACGGGAACGGGCGACAGTTCGCGCAACGCGAACAATCCCGGATCCCCGAAACAGGCCACGAGCACCGCATCGCAATCGCCCGCATGGCGTGCGAACGCATCGACGGCCGCATGCCCCGCGATGACGTTGGCCGCTTCGGTGGCAATGTAGGCTGCACCGAAGCGGCCGGTCACCGGGCGCAGCACGATGTCTTCGGGCATCGCGGCGCGCAGATGCTTCACCACGAGCTCGGTGATCGCAACGGACGTGTTCGCATTGATGACGAGTACGGTCGGCATGTAACGTCGAACTACGCCGCTGGCGCAGTCGCCGCTGCGCCAACCAGGATGCACCGCGCCGTGTGATCGCCGGCCGCCACCCGCATCGGCGGCACCGACGCCAGACACTCGGCTGCGGCACACCGACAACGCGGCGCGAAGCTGCATCCGCCCGGCAACGCCGCGAGGTCGGGGGGCGAACCGGGGATCGCTTCGACACGTGTTCCGCGCATCTCTCCGCGCACGATCGACGAGAGCAAGCCGCGCGTGTACGGATGACTCGGCGATTCGATCACATCCACGGCCGTGCCGACTTCCACCAGGCGGCCGGCATACATCACCCCGAGCCGATCCGAAACTTCCGCCGCCACCCCGACATCATGGGTCACGAAGATCACGGCCATGCCGAACTCCTGCTGCAGCTCGCGCAGGAGCAGCAGGATCTGGATCTGCACCGTGGCATCGAGTGCGGTGGTCGGCTCGTCGGCGAGCAGGAGTTTCGGCCGGCATGCCAACGCGAGCGCAATCATGGCCCGCTGCCGCATGCCGCCGGACATCTCGTGCGGATAGGCATCGAGCCGGCGTGCAGGCGACGGGATGCGCACCCGGTCGAGCATTTCCAGAGCGCGTGCTCGCGCCGCCCGGTCGTCCGCGCCGGTGTGGCGCTTCACCGACTCGGCGATCTGCTGTCCGATCGTGAACACGGGATCGAACGCGAGCATCGGCTCCTGGAAGATCATGGAGGTCACGGCGCCGCGGTAGTCGTCGAGTGTCCGACCTCGCATCGTCAGCACGTCGCAACCGTCGATGCGCACGGAGCCGCCGATGCTCGTGCGATGCTCGGGCAGCAGCCGCAGGAGTGCCCGCAGCGTCACGCTCTTGCCGGAACCGGATTCGCCCAGCACGCCCATGACCTCGCCCGCCGCAAGATCGAAGGAGACCCCGTTGACCGCGGCGATCGATTGCCCGCCGCGCGAGAATGTCACGGTGAGATCGCGCACTTCGACCAGCGGTGCCGACGGCGCCGATGCGTTCATACCGTCGTCGCCTCGGCGCTGCGACTATGACCGCCGCGCGGCTGCGCCATCAGGCAGGCGACGCGATGCGATTTGCCCGCGGCGTAGAGTTGTATGTCGCCGCGACCGCACGCCTCTTCCGCGTGACTGCAGCGTGCCTTGAAGCGGCAGCCGGGCGGCGGATCGATCGGATTCGGCGGATCGCCCGCAAGCGGCGCCTGGGTGGTCCGGCGACGCGGATTCATCGAGGGCATCGCCGACAGCAGTGCACGGGTGTAGGGATGACGCGCATGATCATAGATCGATTCCACTGGACCGATCTCCGCGATCTTGCCCAGGTACATCACCATGACGCGGTCGCTCATGTAGCGCACCACATTGAGATCGTGCGAGATGAAGACGTAGGTGAGCCCCATCTCGGCCTTCAGATCGAGCAGCAGGTTGAGCACCTGCGCTTCGACGGACTTGTCGAGCGCGGAGACCGCTTCGTCGAGGATCACCACGCGCGGCTGAAGCGCGAGTGCCCGGGCGATGTTCACGCGCTGACGCTGCCCGCCCGACAACTCGTGCGGATAGCGCCCGGCGAAGCGATCGGGCTCCAGCCCCACGCGGGCGAGCAGGCTGCGGGCGCGATCGGTCGCCTCGCGCTGCGATACGCCGTGGACCCTGGGACCGAAGGCGATGGAGGCCTCCACGGTCAACCGCGGATTGAGCGAGGCGAACGAATCCTGGAACACCATCTGCACCTGCCGGCGCGCATCGGCAAGCGAGACGCCGTTGGTGACGCCGATCGGTCTCCCGTCGAGCAGGATGGTGCCGGCATCGGGTTCGAGCAGATGCACGAGGAGCCGCGCCGTCGTCGACTTGCCGCAGCCCGACTCGCCGACGACGCCTAGCGTCTCGCCCGAGGCAATCGCGAACGACACCTCGTCGACGGCGTGCACCCAACTGCGAGCCCGGCCGAGCATGCCGGTCTTCACCACAAATCGCTTCACCAGCTCGCGTGCTTCGAGGATGGGCGTGGCAGTCATCGTGTCACGTCCATCGCTTGGCGCAATCCGTCGGAGAGCAGATTGCAGCAGATCGATACCGCAAAGATCATCGCACCGGGCAACGCGGCTACCCAGGGACTCGTGTAGATTGCTGCGCGCAGCGTGTTGAGCATGAGGCCCCATTCGGCAAGCGGCGGCTTCACGCCGAGCCCGAGGAAGGACAAGCCCGAAGCGAGGATGAGGCTCACCGACACGAGGCCCGTGGCGTAGACGAAGATCGGGCCGACGACGTTCGGCAACACATGCAGACGAATGATCACCGTGCTGCCTGCACCGCTCGCACGCGCCGCTTCCACGTAGTCGAGCGATCGCACCTGGGTCGTGACCGACTCGGCCACGCGCACGATCGGGGGAATGAAGACGATGGTGAGCGATACCAGCGCATTCACGATGCCGGCCCCCAGCGCGCCGGAGATCGCGATGGCGAGCAGCACGGAGGGGAAGGCATAAAAGACATCGACCGTGCGCATGATCGCGGTATTGGCACGGCCGCCGACGAAGCCGGCCGTGATGCCGAGGAGGCTCCCGATGAGGAACGCGAACACGACCGGCCCGATACCCATCACGAGCGACAGCCGCCCGCCGTACATGAGGCGCGTCAGCATGTCGCGGCCCAGTTCGTCGGTACCCAGCAGGTGCCCCTCCGTGCCGATCGGCTTGAGACGCTTCAGAATGCTGGAGGCCGATGGATCGTAGGGCGCGATCCAGGGTGCGAAGATCGCGACCAGCACGATCGCCGCGAGCAGCAAGGCACAGGTCATCGCGACCTTGTCGCGCAGCAGGCGCCCGAAGACCGAGCGCCAGTAGCCCCGAGCCGCCTGGGTCGGAACAACGACAGGCATCGTGACCGACATGTTCATGCGCGCTTGATCCTGGGATCGATCAGGGTCTGCAGCAGATCCACGATCAGGTTGAGCGCCACGAAGAAAAGCGCGAGAAAGAGGATCGTCCCCTGCAGCAGCGGTACGTCGCGCTGGAAGATCGCCGTATTGAGCAGGAAGCCCGTCCCCGGCCAGGAGAACACGGTCTCGACCAGGATCGAGCCGCCGAGCAGGTAGCCGAGCTGCACGCCCATGACGGCGAGGGTGGTCGGGCCGGCGTTCTTCACGACATGATGAAAGATGCCACGGTCGGTCATGCCCTTGCCGCGTAACGCCGACACGAACTCGCGCGCAAGGATGTCAGCTACGAGCGCACGCACGGTACGAGTGATGATGCCCGTAGGAATGACCGAGAGTGTGATCGCAGGCAGGATCACGAAGCGCAGATGCTCCCAGTCCCAGGCCCACTGGCTCGATCCGTCCGCGCCCATGCCGACGGCGGGCAGCACGTTCAGCACCACCGAGAAGACGATGACGAGCACCATGCCGAGCCAGTAGTGCGGCACGGACACCCCGGCCACGGCGATGGCCGTGACTGCCTTGTCGATCCACGTGCCCTGAAAATAACCGGCGACCGTGCCGAACAGGAGGCCGAGCGAAAAGCCGATCACGCACGCGAAGAAGGCGAGCACGAAGGTGTTGGAGATCGCCCGGCCGATCTCGGTGGCCACGGGGCGTCCGGTGGCGATCGACGTGCCGAGGTCGCCCTGCACCGCCCGGCCGACCCAGCGGGCGAATTGCACCGGCACCGGCTTGTCGAAACCATAGTCGGCCTTGAGCTTGTCGACCATCTCTGTCGATGCGTCTGCAGGCAGCACCGCAGAAAGCGGATCACCCGGTGCAAGAAACACGAGCGAAAAGCACACCGCACTGACCGCAAGCGCGATCGGCAAGACGTACAGCAGGCGCTTGATCAGATAAAGCAGCACGCGGTGCTCGCTCCATGATCCGACGATGAACGGACGGGCCGCCGAAGCGACCCGCGCTGCCTCACTTCGGCGCCATGAACACCGGCGAGAAGTCCTGGAACCAGTTCTGCGCCTGCACGAAGCCCTTCACGCGCGGGCTCATCGCGCGCGGATTGACGTCGTGCGTGATGTAGACGAAGAGCGCATCGTTCACGAACTTCTCGTGCACGGCCTGCAAGGCCTTGTTCTGGGCCGCGGGCTCGAAGGTCGTGCGCGCCGTGGCGAGCAGCGCGTCCATCTCCTTGTCCTGGTACCAGCCCCAGTTCGTGCCGCGCGGGGCGACGAGCGAGCTTTCGACATGGCGCGTGAAGCCGGTGAAAGGATCCTGGATGAAGTACGAGTAGTTCATGCCATGCGCACCGCGGGAGGAAGGATCCTTCGCGCCTGCCCGCCAGATGTTGATGAGCGTATTCCACTCCACCACCTCGAAGTCGACCTTGATGCCGACCTCGGCGAGGTTCTGCTGCACGAACTCGTTCATCGGCAGGGGCTGCATCTGGCCCGAGGCCGAGATCAGGATCTTCACCGTCACCGGCTTGGCTTTGCTGAAACCTGCCTCCGCGAGCAGCTTCCTTGCTTCATTGGGGTCGTAGCGCACCTTGAAGGACGGATTGCCGAACCAGGGGCTCGAACGCGTCACGTGGCCTTCGCCGGGAATCATCAGGCCGCCGAGAAGATTTTTTAGGCCCTCGCGATCGACGGCGAGATTCGCCGCGCGACGTATGCGGATGTCGTTCCAGGGCGAACCCTCGATTCGGGACAGGTGCCACGTCCAGTTGTGCGGATACGCGTTGGTCACGATCTGAAACTTCGCCGAGCGCAGGCTCTGGATGGCATCCGGCGGCGGCGCCTCGATCCAGTCGACTTGCCCTGACCGCAATGCCGCGACGCGCGATGTCGCCTCGGGCAACGGCAGCAGCACCAGTCGATCGAGCTTCGGGATGCGCTTCGGATCCCAGTAGCCCTTGTTCGGCACCAGCTCGGCCCGCTCGCGCGGCGTCCAGCGATCGACGCGCCAGGGCCCGGTGCCCGAAGGGGTCTTCGCGTATTCGGTCCAGCTCCTGCCGAGCTTCTCCCAGTGGGCGGGGCTCGACATCATGATCCACGCCACCTGATAGGGCAGGAAGGCATCCGGCTCCTTGGTCGTGATTTCGAGCGTGTACTTGTCGATCGCACGATAACCGGCCACCGCAGGAATGCGCGATCGGCCCTGGGCGGACTGCCGCGAGTCGTACTGGGGCGCATCAGTCTTGAGCAGCTTGTCGAAGTTCCACACCGCAGCCTCGGCGGTGAACTCGGACCCGTCGTGGAACATCGCCCCCTTGCGGATCGTAAGGATCCAGCGCCGGCGGTCCTTCTCGTCTGCGCGCCATGCGGTCGCGAGCCCGGGGACCAACTCGGAGGCTTTGTCGGCCGAGGAGAGATCCCAGTTGATCAACGCGTCATAGACGGTATAGCCCATGAACCGCTGGCCTTCGCCGCCCTGATCGGTTTGCCCGGTCGTGAGCGGAATGTCGGCAGCGGTCATGCCGATGCGCAAGGTTCCTTGTGCGGCCACCGGGCCAGTCAAGGTCAAAACTACGGCCGCTGCAGCGAGGCAGCACGATGCGACGAGCTTCATGGAGGTGCTCCGTTTCAGATGCCCGCCGGACCATCCAGCGGGGGCAATCGCAAGGGCTATTGGACGGTGACGGGCGACAGATCCTGGAACCAGTTCTTCGCCTGGACGAAGCCTTTCACCCGAGGCGACAGTGCCCGCGGTCCGACATCGTGAGCGACGAACAGAAACGCCGCTTGCTCCACCGCGCGTTCGTGCAGACGTGAAATCGCGCGATCTCGCTCGACAGGATCGAAGGCGCCGCGGGCCGCGGCGACGAGCTTGTCGAATTCGGGCTGCTGCACCCAGCCCCAGTTGACCGACCGCGGCGCCACCATGCGGCTGTCGTAGAAGCGTGCGAAGCCGAAGAAGGGATCCTGCCAGGCGAAGGACACGTTGATCGCATGCGCACCGCCCGACTTGGGATCCTTCGCGCCGATGCGCCAGTGGTTGAACAGCGTTTCCCAGACGAGCACGTCGAACTCCACTTCGACGCCCACCTGCTTGAGGTTCTGCTGCATGTACTCGTTCATCGGCAGCGGCAACATCTGCCCCGAACCCGACGCCGAGATCTGCACCTTGAGCTTGAGCGGCTTGCCCGGACCATAGCCTGCCTCGGCGAGCAGCTTGCGGGCACGATCGGGGTCGTACCGGATGTCGAACTTCGGGCTGCCGAACCAGGGATGCCCGGGCGTGACGACGCCCTTGGCCGGAGTCATGTAGCCGCCGAGCAGCTTGGACATGCCCTCGCGATCGATGGCGAGGTTGAGCGCCTGGCGCACCCGCACGTCGGCGGTGGGATGCCCCGGCACGAACGAGAACTGCCACGGCCAGGTATGCGGATACGGATTCGCCGTCACCTGAAAGCCCCGGCTCTTGATCTGCGAGATGGCGTCTGGCGGCGGGGCTTCGATCCAGTCGACCTGATTCGAGAGCAGCGCGTTGACCCGGGTCGTCGCCTCGGGCATCGGGATCAGAACGAGGCGTTCGGTCTTCGGTACCCGAGCCTTGTTCCAGTAATCCGCATTGCGCACCAGTTCCAGACGCTCGCGCGGTACGAGACGCGTGAACTTCCATGGCCCCGTCCCGACCGGCGACTTGGCGAACTCGGTCCAGCTCTTCGCTTTGGCCCAGGCCGTCGGGCTACCCATGAAGAGGTTCGACAGATTGATCGGCAGGAAGGCGTCGGGCTCGGAGGTCGAAAGCTCCACCGTGTAGTCGTCGACCTTGCGGGCACCGGCCAGCGTCGGCATGCGCGGCATCGTCTGAGCGACCAGGCGTGCGTCATAGTGCGGCGCATCCTTCGAGAGCACCTTCTCCACATTGAACACCACCGCGTCGGCGTTGAAATCCGAACCGTCGTGGAACTTCACACCGCGGCGCAGCTTGAAGATCCACTTCGTCTTGTCCTTCGCATCCACCTGCCATTCGGTCGCCAGACCCGGAATGATCGACGACGCCTTGTCGGCCGACGACAGATCCCACAGGGTCAGCGCATCGAAGAGCGTGAGTCCGACGAAGCGGTTACCTTCGAAGCCGGAGTCGGGCTGGCTGGTCGTGGCAGGAATGTCGGCGGCCGTCATCGCGATGCGCAGGGTGGATTGGGCCTGCACGTGGGACGAGCCGAATGCAAACGCCAGGGACAATGCAGCAGCGAGCGTGCGAAATCGATTCGCGGTGTTCAATCAGGCCTCCTGTTTCTTCTGGTTGCGGGGAGGCCGAAAAGCAAAGGGTAGGCCAGCGTGTCGACATGGCCTTGAGCGCGTAGCCGTCTCGCATGGCACGCCGCGGGAACGTGGTCCTGAAAGCAGCAAAGGCTACGCAGATCGCACCACTTGCGTGCCTTCAAGGCTTCAATGCGCCGTCATGGTGCCTTGTCGGCCCGCGAACATGCACAGGCACCACCGTGGGCAGGCGTTTGCGGTCGATGGCAAGGCGCGGGCAACGTTCGGTTGCTGCGGTTCGCCCGTCTGCGAGCGCCGCCCATGCAAACGCGATGCGCGCAGCCGTCGCGCGGGACCCTCAGACGACGGATTAAGACCGGTCGCGCTTGCCAGGAGGACGTACCAGGCGCCAGACATTCGCCTGCGTGACGGCATCCGCCTCCAGCTCGCGGGAGGTCTCCACCTTATACGACGCGATGTGGCTCAAGTCTCCCCGGGGCAGAAACTGGCGACCCGGATCGCCGAGCAGTACAGTCACGTCGGCAGTCAGCAAGTGACGGGCGAGTTTGTCCGATTCGCCCCGCGCATAGCAGACATCGCCCACCAGGATGAGATCGAACGGCGCCAGGTCGTAGCCGATGGCATCCGCAGTCACGGCGTCGATTCGCTCCGTCACAACGTTGAGGGCAGCATTCATGCGGCATGCGCAAGCCGCGAGTGCATCGACGTCCAGGGCGGTGACGCGTTGGGCACCCGACATCGCCGCGGCGATGGAAACGATGCCGCCGCCGCTGCCGATATCCAGCACGTTCGACCCTGCAACGACATGCGGATGGTCGAGCACGTAGCGGGCGAGCGCCTGGCCGCCTACCCAGGCGAATGCCCAGAACGGCGGCTCGATGCCGTTCTGCTCGAGATACGCCTCGGTCGCATGCCAGAGCGGTGTGATCTCGGTGGCCAGATGCAGGCGTATCTCCGGCAGCAGCGCAGTCGTCTGCACCGTCGTATTGTCGAGAATGAACGAGTTGCGATTCAAATCAGCGGGCCGTGGAGCGATTCATGGACGGACCAGCGAAACGATACGGCGCGAGCGAATACCGATGCTCCGGCCATGCCCCTGCGATTCATACGCCCGGAAGATCCACCATGCATGCAACGCAGACTATTGGGATCGCGCGTGGTCCTCATCGCGCCCATTCGATGCGATGAAAGAGACCCCGAAGCTTCTCGCCGCGCGCCGGATTGAGCGAGGCGACGTGCGCAATCCGCCCCGAGAGCTGAGCCGAATAATCGCGTACCCCGTCCCGGTTCTGTGACGCCGGGCCATATCGCATGCAGTTCGTGAGCACGGCCTTCAGTCGATCGAAATCGTCGCGGCGCACGTTCGGTCGTTCGTTCACCACCACACCTGTGAGCACTTGGCGCTGACTGCGATGCATGTTGCGCGTCTTGCGATGGTTGATCGCGAAGCCCTCTTCGGCAGCGATCGTAGTCACGAGCAGAGACACTGCACCGACGCGGCGGCGCAACGCTTCGCCGCCGGAGATCGCCAGGTCGTCGGCGTAGCGCGTGTATTGCCCTTCGATCGATCGGGCCAGTTCGTCCAGGCGGAAGTCGAGATGAAGCGCACAGAGGTTGGCGAGCGCAGGCGAAGTCGGTGCGCCTTGCGGCAGATGCGGCAGGCCGAACTGCTTCGCGGCCCGCCACGATGGCGTCCCTTGCCGGGCAATCGCCATGGGCACCGCATTCGTGCACAAGGCCGTGAGCAGCCGCGCAACACCCGAGGGATAGCCCAGCATGCCGAAGAGCGCATGGATGCGCGGCGCAGGAATGCTCGGAAAGAAGTCGCGCAGATCCATACGCAAAACGACTTCGCGAGCAACGTGAGGCTCGGCGAAGGTCCGGCACGACTTGCCTCGACAGAAACCATGCGCCGCGCGATGGACAGGCACGTGATCGAGGATGCCCTGCAGGATCCTGCGTTGCAGGTCCCGCAACCGGGGTTTGGGGATCTCCATCAGCCGCATGCCATGCGTCTTGGGTATCCACCGGTAGCGGTAATGACAAAGCGGGCCGTCGGAACCGTTCATGGCGCGAACATCGGCGTACCAATCGAGTTCGTTCGCGCTCAAGCCGAGCCAAGCGGCAAGATCGCCTGGCGTCGGCAGATCGGGCAGCGCGCAGGCCGCAAGCGCACCCTGCCTGGAGGACATGCGCGGTGGTTCGAGCAGGTAGCGCGCAATGCTCGGCGGTCGGGCAGCATCCCAGGAAGCTCGATAGCCACGGTCGTTTCGAATCCATTCGACGATCCTGCCGCGATCCCTCTCTTCCAGCGACGAGCCGAATGCATCGAAGAGACGCCGGCACATCGGCACGAGCCATCGGTGCTTGCGACCGAGCACGTATGCGGCGCGCTCGACATAGCCCGCGGCATCGCGCGAGCCGGTCAGTACCGCATCTGCGAGCGCTTCTGCAATGTGTAGTTCGCGCTTCATGAGTCTCCGGTGCAGAAGTGCGGCGGAACGCAGCCAACCCGTCTAGTCAGCCGTGAGCAGCCGTGCACGCAGTGCACTTTCGCTCACGGGGCGTACTCGTGGTGCTCGACAATCAACCCCGGGGTAGCCCCGGAGCGGCATGCCGTCGTCGAAGGGACCGAAGCGATGCCTGCTTGGCGCGTCCGCCGCATGGTTAGGAGCCTGTCGGACTTGATTTCGCGCGCTGCGTTGTGCCCAGAACGAGCGCAGGTTAGGCGCTCGGTGCAGTCCAATATCGCGAATATTGGCAAGACGAGCAACGACGCATGCGCTCGTTCTGGGCACAACCCGAAGGGACGGGGCGCTTTTCGGTCGGCCGTCTTGCCGATATTCTCGATATCGGCTGCGCCGTCCTTCTAGCCCTGCACGAAAAGCACGCCCGTCGCAGTCGTGAAATCAAGTCCGGCTCCTAGGCTAGGGGAATCACTGCAGCGGCGTCAAATCGAGGAAATGCTGCCCGACAGCTGCCTGTCTTGTTCGATTGGACCCGAGTCGAAATCAGGCACAATCAGTGTAGGGGAAATCCACCGGACAAGAGCGCCACCTGACCGTGCAATTCAACTGCCCAGCCAATGCAGTCGCCCGATGCGAAGATGAATTCGTTCGCAACTACTGCCTCGCCTGACTCGACGATGCCCAGCCTCATGCCGACGACCCGAACCGAGATTTTCCCCTGGAGCGATCGTTTCGATACGGGATTGCACGCGATCGACGACGCTAACAGGCAACTCGCGCGGTGCCTCAACGAGCTGGCCCGCAGCATCCCGGATGGCGGCAGCGCAGCCTCGTTGAGCGCCGTGCTCACGTGCGCCCGCAATCACTTCGATGCGGAGGAAGCGGCCTGGCAACAACACCTTGCCGGCGACGCAGCCGTGATCGAACACGTGGCCCTGCACCGATCCCTGATCGGCGAGATCGACCGTATCGAGGCAACCCTAGCTTTTCGCTCGCTGCCCGAAGTCGCCGAGGAAACACTCGACTATCTTGTGCGCTGGCTGGCATCCCACGTCCTGAAGAGTGACGCTTACCTGGCCGAATTGGTGCGGGCCCGCGAAAGTGGGTTGAGCATCGAGGACGCAAGGCTTCACGCCGGTGCTCGCATGGCAGGCGCACATCAGGCACTGGTGGAAGGCATCTCGTCGGCCTATGCCACCTTGTGCTCCAATACGCTGCCCGTGCTGCGCGAGCTGGCGGCCTATCGGCAGGACAAGGAGGAATTGGCCCGAGCACGCAAACGTTTCGACGAAAACGCAGACACCGTTCGCACCTATTGCGAAAAGGTCGACGACTGTCCGTTCGTGCTGAACTCAGGTGGCCTCGCCCTCGGCGGCAGGTCGGGCATGCAACGACACCTCGAGGATGAAGCGGCGCATCGCCTGCGCCTGCTCGAACAGGCGAGCGAGCGCGAGTTCTTCTGGAAAGAGAGTCAGCAGGTCGCGCAGCTCGGCGGTTGGCGGGCCGACCCCGTCAACAATACGGTGATGTGGACAACGGGAGTCTACGAAATCGTAGAGATGCCGATGGCGTACAAACCCGAGCTCGAGGCCGGGCTCGATTTCTACCTGCCCGAGTCGCGCGCCCGAGTCTTGCAGAACCTGAAGAACACACTGGCGACCGGCGATCCGTTCAGCATTCAGGTCCAGGTGCGTGGAGCACGCACAGGCACTATCAAATGGACCGAGCTGCGAGGGCACGCGCACCGAAACGCCGAGGGAAACATCGATTACCTCATGGGCACGATCCAGGACATCAGTGCCCAGAAGCGCTCCGAGAGCGAACTGCGCGCCAGCGAGGAAAGGTTCGAACTCGCGATGCGCGCCGCAAGCGACGGATTATGGGATTGGAACGTGCAGACCGATGCAGTCTATTTCTCGCCGCGCTGGAAATCGATGCTCGGTTACGGCGACAGCGAGTTGGAAAACTCCTTTTCTGTCTGGGAGAAGCTCGTTGACGACGAAGGCCAGGCAAGAACCAAGTCGCTGATCGACGAATGCATCGCCGGGCGTGCCGATCGGTTCAGCACGCAGTTTCGCATGCGCCACAAGGATGGGCACTGGATCGACATTCTGTCCCGAGCCACCCTGATTCGCGATGCTCAGGGTGCGGCGTTGCGTATGGTCGGTACGCATGTCGACATCAGTGCTTCCAAGCGCATCGAACAGGCGCTGCGCCGAAGCGAGGCCTCGCTGGCGCAGGCCCAGAAGATCGCTCGACTCGGCAGCTGGACGCATGACCATGTCGGTGGCCACCTGACGTGGTCGGAGGAAGTCTATCGAATATTCGAAATAGATCCGGTGCGCTTCGAGGCCAGCTACGAGGCCTTTCTCGACGCCATCCATCCGGATGACCGGGGCGCAGTCCATGCAGCCTACACGCGTTCGCTGGAAACGCGCGAGCCGTACTCGATCCGCCATCGCCTGCGCATGCCGGACGGCCGCATCAAGTATGTTCACGAACAATGCCAGACGAGCTTCGACGCCACGGGAAGGCCACTGCACTCCGTAGGCACGGTGCAGGACGTTACCGAACTGCAGGCAACCGAAGCACAGCTGCGAGATTCCGAACACCGCTTTCGTCGCCTGTTCGAATCGTCGCCCGATCCGGTCTGGATCATCGACGACAACCACTTTGTCGAATGCAACGAAGCTGCAGTCGAGATGCTCGGGTATCCCGACAAGTCGTCGCTCACCAACACGCACCCGTCGAAGCTGTCCCCCGCACAGCAGCCGGACGGCGAAAGTTCCTACGCAAAAGCTGAACGAATGATGCATCTGGCGCAGGAGAACGGGTTGCATCGATTCGAATGGGTGCATACCCGCAGGGACGGCAGCGAGTTCTACGCCGAGGTGACCCTGTCGGCCATCACCCTTCTGGGGCGCCCGGTCATTCACTGCATATGGCGCGACATCACCGACCGCAAGGCCATCGAGTGCGAACTCGAACGGCATCGCCGGCACCTGGAGGCCATGGTCGACGAACGCACGCATCAGCTTTCCCAGGCGAAGGCCGCTGCGGAGGCAGCGAGCGTGGCCAAGAGCGCCTTCCTGGCCAATATGAGCCACGAGATTCGCACACCGATGAATGCCGTGATCGGCATGGCGTACCTGATCCGGCGCGCCGGCCTCACGCCGCAGCAGGCGGAACGCATGAGCAAGCTGGAGTCCGCCAGCGAGCACCTCTTGGGCATCATCAACGCCATACTGGAACTCTCCATGATCGAAGCCGGCAAGTTCGCGCTCGAGCATGCATCCGTCGATGTCGAGGGATTGGTTAGAAACGTCGTATCGATGGTGCAGGCCCGCGCGCAAGCCAAGCACCTCGGCATCACGACCGAGGTCGATGTGCCCCTGCACTGCCTGTTGGGGGATCCCCTGCGCCTGCAGCAGGCATGGGTCAACTACGCGACCAACGCGGTCAAGTTCACCGAGCGAGGCCGCATCGCGCTGCGAGTCGCATGCATCGAGGAGGACGAGGACGACGTCTTGCTTCGCTTCGAAGTGGAAGACACCGGCATCGGGATTTCGCCGGAGGCCCTGCCGCGCCTCTTCAGTGCATTCGAGCAGGCGGACAACAGCACCACCCGCAAGTACGGCGGCACCGGGCTTGGATTGGCCATCACGAAGAAGTTCGCCCAGTTGATGGGTGGAGATGCAGGCGCAGCGAGCACCCCGGGCATCGGCAGCACCTTCTGGTTCACGGCCCGATTGCAGAAGGGCGCCGGCCCGAAGAACGACAAACCTACCGCGAATCCGAAGATGGCCGAGGCCATTCTGAAGCGCGACTTTGCCGGCGCGCGCGTCCTGCTGGTCGAGGACGAGCCGGTGAACCGCACGGTCGCACGCGCTTTCCTGGACGACGTCGGGCTTTCGGTACACGATGCAGAAAACGGCGTCGACGCCGTAGCCATGGCAAGCGCGCAAAGCTACGACGTCATTCTCATGGACATGCAGATGCCCCAGCTCGATGGTCTCGATGCCACACGTCGCATTCGACGCATTCCTGGGCGCGAGAACGTCCCGATTCTGGCCATGACCGCGAACGCCTTTGCCGACGACAGACACCGATGCATGGACGCCGGCATGAATGGCTACATCGCCAAACCGTTCGATCCGGCCATGCTCTATGCGGCGATCCTCGAAGGACTGCGGCACAAGGGCTAGACGGAAGGGCCGCTTTCACTGGACCGATGCACGTACGAACGCCCGGATAGGCCTTCCGTCGCGGCCGAAACCAATGCGGGCAATCCCGACTCTGCAGAAGCCTGTTAAGCTCCCTCCCCCATGTCTCAAGAACTCAACCCGCGCCCGACCCGCGCCGTCGTCGCCGTCGTGCAGTTGCCGAACGTAGCCGATGCCGAAGTCCAGTCGTCGCTGACCGAGCTGGGCCAGCTCGCGAAGACACTCGGGTTCGAGGTCGTCGCGACGTTTACGCAGCAGCGCCCCAAGTTCGACCCCGCAGCCTACCTCGGCGCCGGCAAGCGCCAGGAGTTGCGCCGCTTCGTGCGCAACGAACCCGAGCCGGATCGCAGCGCAGACGCGCCGGTCGTGGACGATGAAACAGAAGCACAGGACGAGGCGGACGTACACGCCGACCCGGACACGCGCCGCGCCGACATCATTCTCGTCGACCACGAGATTTCTCCGATGCAGGCGCGCAACCTCGAGAAGGCGGTCGGTATCGAGGTGATGGACCGAACGATGGTCATCCTCGAGATCTTCCATCGTCACGCCCGCTCGCGCGCGGCCCGGGCACAGGTCGAGATCGTGCGCCTGCGCTACATGGCGCCGCGGCTGCGCGAAGCCGCGAAGCTCGCGGGACCGCAAGGCCGTCAGCGCAGCGGCGTGGGCGGGCGAGGTGCAGGCGAATCGCGCGGCGAGCTCGACCGGCGCAAGATCCGCGAGCGCATCGCCGAGCTGCAGAAGGAACTCGTGGCGATCGATTCCGAACGCAAGACGCAGCGCGAGCGACGCCAAGCGCGCGACGGTCTCGCGCGGGTCGCGCTGGTCGGCTACACGAATGCGGGCAAATCGACGTTGATGCGTGCCCTGACCGGCAGCGAAGTCCTGGTCGCCGACAAGCTCTTTGCCACCCTCGATACCACGGTGCGCGCCCTGCATCCCGAGAGTGTGCCGCGCGTGCTGGTCAGCGATACCGTCGGTTTCATCGAGAACCTCCCGCACGGGCTCGTCGCTTCATTCAAGTCGACCCTCGACGAGGCGCTCGAGGCGTCGCTGCTCCTTCACGTCATCGACGCGGCCGATCCCGGTTTCGAACGGCAACGCGCGGTGACCGAGGAAGTGCTCGAAGAAATCGGCGCGCACACCGTGCCGCGAATCCTCGTGTTCAACAAGATCGACCGCATCGTCGACGAGGCCGCCCGCCAGGATCTCGAAGCGGCACTGCGCGCGAAGCATCCGGATTGCATCGTGATGAGCGCTCGGCGCCCGGACGATGTGGCAAAGCTCCATGCAGCGATCGTGGCTTTCTTCAGGCGTGATCTGATCGAGGGCGAATTACTCGTGCCCTGGTCGGCACAACATCTGCGCGGGGAAATCTTCCAGCATTGCGAAGTGGTGGAAGAGCGCGCCGACGCCGAGGGCGCCTTCTTTCGCGTGCGTGCCGCGCGCGAGGTCCTGGAGCGACTGCAGGAGCAGCTCGGCAAGCCGTGATGCCTTCCGCCTGAGATCGCGCTCGGTGAGCGCAATCTCCCGGACGATACGCTACCCCAGCTTCGGCCGATTCGACACGCCGCTACCCGTTCACACCGAACAACGGTCGATTTCGTCGTAAGCGTGCTTGAGCCAGACGCGCACACGCTGCCGCTCCAGCAGGCCGAGACCACCGTTCGCCTTGTCGCCAGACTGCGTCGCGGCCCAGAAACTGAGGCTATGCGCATCGATCTTCGCAGCCACTGCTTCGTGCAGACGCCTGATCGTGATCACCCGCGCGCCCAGATCGAGCGCACGCTGCTGCGCCCCGGAGCGCTCGAGCACGTCGAAATTCTCGCCGCGCAAATGATTGCGTACCAGCACGTAGTCGAGACGCGAGCCGAAGCGATCGAGCAGCGACATGAGGAGATCCGTGCTGTCGCGGCCCGCATCCATCACGTGCCAATAGCGCATGGCGATGCCCAGTTCTTCGCCGGCATCGAGCAGCCCGCATTCCTCGATCCAGTGGGTGAGCGGCGCATGCGTCTGCGCGGCGAGATCGACCAGAATGCGGCGCTCGGGCTCCTCGGCGGCGGCTTCGACGATCTCATCGAGATTCTCGCTGCGGTCGAGGACGATCGGCGATGCATACCCCTGATAGAAGCGAAGCAATGCGCCGTGGGAACGGTCGGTGTCGAAGCCGACGAAAGGGATGGCACGATCGATCATGTACTGCGCGAGCGTGCGTGCGACGAACGATTTGCCGACGCCGCCTTTCTCTCCGCCGATCAGGTGAATGTGGGTCATGAGTATTCCGAGTGAGTTAGAACCGAGAATGCGTGGGCCGCGCGGCACCATCGTGGGGCGATTTCGGCGGGGCGTTCCACCTTTTCATGTACGTGCGGTAACGATGTCGCGAAAGACCTGCCGCGAAGATACGAGATCTTTCGGTCGAATTCACGCATTTCCGCGAGCCAAGTAAATCCTGGTGACGGCACGCATGCACGGCTATCATGCGCGTCTCCCCAGCAGGTCTTTCCCCATGATCATTCTCAAGAACGTGACCCTGCGTCGCGGCACGAAGGTATTGCTCGACAGCGCCTCGGTCACCCTCAATCCCGGCGAAAAGGTCGGTCTCATAGGCCGCAACGGCGCCGGCAAATCCAGCCTGTTCGCACTCTTCAGCGGCGCGCTGCACGAGGATGGCGGCGACTTTTCCGTACCGACCCAATGGCGGATGGCGCAGGTCGATCAGAACATGCCCGAGACCACCGTCAGCGCAACCGAGTACGTCATCGCGGGCGACAGCACGCTTGTGGCCGCCCAGGAGGAGGTGCGTGCGGCCGAGACGGACACCGAAGACGACGGTATGCGCATCGCGCACGCCTACATGGCATTACATGACGCCGGCGCCAACGACGCCGAAGCTCGGGCACAGGCACTGATCCTCGGCCTCGGTTTCAAGACCTCCGAACTCGATGATCCGGTCAACAGCTTCTCCGGCGGCTGGCGGATGCGTCTGCAGTTGGCGCGTGCCCTCATGTGCCCTTCGGAGTTGCTGCTGCTCGACGAGCCCACCAATCACCTCGACCTCGATGCGCTGGTGTGGCTAGAAACGTGGCTCAAGCGCTATGCGGGCACGCTGATCGTCATCAGTCACGACCGCGACTTCCTCGATGTCGTCACCCAGGTCACCCTGCATATCGACCACGCACGGCTCGTGCGCTACGGCGGCAACTACAGCACCTTCGAAGAGATGCGCGCCGAACAGATCGCCCTGCAGCAGTCGGCCTTCGCCAAGCAGCAGGACAAGATCGCTCACCTGCAGAAGTTCATCGATCGGTTCAAGGCCAAGGCGAGCAAGGCGAAGCAGGCGCAAAGCCGGGTCAAGGCGCTCGAACGCATGGAGCGCGTGGCGCCGGTGCTGGCGGACGCCGAGTTCAACTTCGAGTTCAAGGAACCGGCAAACGTCCCCAACCCCATGTTGTCGATGCTCAACGTCAGCGTAGGCTATCCGCCCTCGCAGGATGCCGGTACCAGCACAACGCCGACCGTGATCCTGCGCAACGTCAATCGTTCCGTGCATGCCGGTCAGCGCATCGGCATCCTCGGGGCGAACGGCCAGGGCAAATCCACTTTGGTGAAGACGCTCGCACGCACGCTGCAGCCGGTCGCGGGCGAGATCGTCGAAGGCAAGGGTCTGCGTATCGGTTATTTCGCGCAGCAGGAACTCGACGTGCTCGACCCTGGCGCCACGCCGATGGAGCACATGATCCGGCTCGCCAAGGAAGCGCTGGCAAACGGCGCCCGGGGCTGGATCAATGCGCGCGAGCAGGATCTGCGCAATTTCCTCGGCACGTTCAATTTCAGCGGCAATATGGTCAAGCAGCCCGTCGGCACCATGAGCGGCGGCGAGAAAGCACGCCTTGTGTTATGCATGATCGTCTGGCAGTGCCCCAACCTGCTGCTGCTCGACGAACCCACCAATCACCTCGATCTCGCCACCCGCGAGGCGCTCGGCGTGGCGTTGAACGAATTCGAAGGCACCGTCATGCTGGTGAGTCACGACCGCGCGCTGCTGCGCTCGGTGTGCGACGAGTTCTGGCTGGTGGCGCGCGGCGGCATTGCGCCGTTCGATGGCGACCTGGAAGACTATCAGCGTTATCTGCTGGACGAGGCGAAGCGCAATCGGGATGCGGGCTCCGCTCCTCGGGCGGTCCGTGCCGCCTGATTCGAGCGCGAAGCATCGGGTGCAGCCTTGGCTCGATCGTCGAAGCCCGAAAGTTCTGACTTAGCGCATTTCAAAAGCTTCCTGATGAAAGCGGAGTCGGCCCAACCCGCCCGACGTCAGTTCCTGCTTTAACCGTTCCGCCAATCCTCGCGGACCGCAGAACCAGAACTCGATCGGTCGCCGCCCAGCCTTGGCCATCATCGTTTGGATCGCTCTCAGGACTTCGCCCGGTTCGCTGTCGTGTGTATGCAGTTGCATACCCGGGAAGGGGGCGCAAAGCCGTTCCAGGCGTGCGATGAACGGATCGCCCTTCGGATTTCGGGTCCAGTAGTGCAGGTCGGCATGGGCCCGCTCCGGATGTGCCTGCAATGATTCGAGCCACGCAAGAAACGGCGTGATGCCTATGCCGCCGGCGATCCAGACCTGCCGCGCATTGCGATCGAGTCGGCCGATGTCGAACCGACCATAGGGGCCTTCGACGATCACTTTCTGGTCAAGCCTCAGATGAGAGGCCAATCGACCGGTGTAGTCGCCGAGCGCTTTGATCTGGAAGTCGACGGTTCTGTCGCTGCGATCGGCGCTCGCAATCGTGAACGGATGCGCGCCCTCCGTCTTGTCGAAGGTGATGAAGGCAAACTGGCCGGGACGGTGCGCGCGCCAGGCGCCGTTTATTCGGCAACGGACTGAGATCACCTCAGGTGAGGGATGTTCAATGATGGTGATGGTAGCGGAAGCTTGCCGAGACCGGCCGATACGCCCCGTCAGAGCCAGTACGCTTCCATAGACGCCGGCACCGAATAGCAGGACCAGAAGGCCGCCGACCGGTTGGGCCCAGTAGTCAGCGGGGGTCAGCAGCGCCGCATGAAACACCAGCGCCAGGTAGATGACCGGCATCGCCTGATGCAAAAAGCGCCAGGCGCGGTAGGGAAAGCGCTTCCAGAGCGTGATTGCCAGCATGGCTAGCACAGCATAGATCGCCCACTCGCCCATATCCTCGGCGAGATCGCGCATCACCTCGAGCAGACCTGCGTAGCTCTCCTTCGGAATTCGCCCTTCGCGCCCGACCATGGCCTTCAAGACATCGTCTGACATCTCGATCAACCAATGCACGGCGGCGAATCCGACGGCAAGAATGCCGGCCCACTTGTGAGTGCGATACATCCTGTCGAGTCCGCCCAGCGGCCATTCAAGCCAGACAGGACGTGCCGCCAGATACATGGCCAGCGACATCATCGCAACCGACAGCAGGCCGCTAAGATACATGCCCTCCTGTCGCAGAAACCAGGGCAAGCTGCCGCTCGCTGGACTTCCGCCGACAGCAAGGTCGATGCCCCATGCCGCGACAACAAGCGCGACCAGACCGATGAGCAGCGTTCTCATGGCACGCATTCCTTACGACTACTTTGTTGCGTTGGGAACGGCACCGACCACTGGCGGCACGTCATCCCGGCAGCGTCTCGTTTTAAAGTCGGCAGAGTCGCCTGTGTCGTTTGCCCCACGTCGAAAATCGTAGCTGTCGCCCTTGGCATCGCGTCGCCGCTGGTCGACGATCTCGCCTGTCCGCGGATGCAGATGCAGTTTCACCCGCTGACCGCGTCGGTCGGTGGCCTTGACCTCATAGGCGCCGCCTTCGCGTTCGACCTTCTCGATATTGCGATAGCCAGCGGACTCGACCTTGGCAAGCACTTGCTGGATCGAGATCCATTGGCCCCTGTCGGCATCTGGGGCCCGGCTGTCAGCCGCGAACGAAGAAGCGGCGACGATGCCAAAGGATGCAATGATCATGGTACGCATGGTGGTTTCCTCGTGCTGATGGTCGGGTTGGGGGAGATGCGTCCGGGGCTTCAGTCGTCGTAGATGCCTCGCTCCGCCGAGGCATGACAGGCCAGACAGTTCACCTTGGTGCGCACGTCCTTATGCCGCCACTCCCCGTCGGGTACCTTGCGATGCTTGCGGACCCACTCGGGCAGCGTGGTGATGCGTTGGGGAACGCTCGTCGAGTCCACGCCCCTCAACAGCTTGCCCCCACGGCGTTGTCCGTTCGCATCTGCAGCGTTGGCCATGAGGTAGCGAGTGATCTTCGCGGCGAGGTCGGCGTCGACGCTGGCGTTGTCCCCAAAGTGGTTCTTGAGATCGCCCATCATGCGCTGCCAGGAACGGGCCGGCAGCATCGACGGAGCAAACGCCAGATGGCAGCTGCCGCATTCCTCCTTGACGACCGGATCGGCGACCGGGGGATGGTAGTGAGGCCCGTCCGCTTGGGCGCGTTCCAGCACGATGGCCGAAAAGACGAGCGCAACCGAACCGATTGCCACTGCCCGATGGAGTATGCTCATGGGAATCTCCTGTGTCGCAGCCGCTTACTGGGAGATCACGAAGGCGAGCCAATCGCCCTTCTCTTGCGGCGTACATTCGCGCCCCAGCACGTCCATGCAATTGCGCTTGAACCACTTCTCGACCTTGGCAGGATCGGTATAGCGCACCGGCACTACGGACACGGCGACGGCCTCGATGACCTTCCCGGCAGGCGTGCGGCCCGCTCCACGGGTATCCTTGCCATGACAGGCGGTGCAAGCAGGCGTGTCGGCCTTGCCGCCAGCAAAGTCCCGGGTGTGTAAGATTTGCCCACGGGTTGCAGAGAATCCGCCCGATTTGGCAGCAGCGGAATACTGCGCCAGTAGATCTTCACGTGGGCCGGCGATGCTGCATGTGCTGAGGATCATTGCGACGGTACCGAGGCTGCTTGCGATCGTTCTGTTCATGATTGCTCCGCGTCGTCGTGTATCGGTGGCCCGCACTATGCGCCGTGCACACTGAACGGAAACTGAATTGCTCGTTCATCCTGCGTTCAGAATCGGTGCGTTAGAACGTCAGGCTGTTGCCGTCTGTGGAGCTCCTCATGTCGCAGAGAACGCCAACCCGATGGCACCGCACCCTGGTCGTCGCGCTGGCGTTCACGCTGCTCGGCATTGGCCCGGTGCACGCCAGGGACGATAGTGATCACGATCGAGCCCGCAAGGCGGTCGCCGCGGGCGAGGTGCTCCCGCTGCGTGTGATCGTCGATCGGGTCGAGCGCGACCATCCTGGACAGATCATGGAGGTGGAACTCGAGCGCAAGGGCAATGCGTGGCTCTACGAGATCAAGCTGCTGCGCTCGGGCGGGGAATTGGTGAAACTCAAGATCGATGCCAGCACCGGCAAGATGCTCGGCGTCGAGGAACGCAGGGACAAGCGTCGTTGATCGAATGAGTCGCTCATGCGAATTCTGGTAGTGGAAGACGAGCCGACATTGGCCGAGCAACTGGTCGAGGGCGTCAGCGCGGCAGGGTATGTCGTGGACGTGGCGCACAATGGCGTCGACGGTCACTTCATGGGCGATTCCCAACCCTACGACGCCGTCGTGCTCGACATCGGCCTGCCGCAGATGGACGGGATCACGGTATTGAAGAAGTGGCGTTCGAGCAGGCGTTCGATGCCAGTGCTGATCCTGACGGCACGCGACAGCTGGCACGAAAAGGTCGCAGGCATCGACGCCGGCGCCGACGATTACCTGACCAAACCGTTCCACATGGAGGAGTTGCTGGCGCGTCTGCGTGCCTTGATCCGCCGCGCGAGCGGTCATGCGAGCACCGAGCTGGTCTGCGGTCCCCTCAGGCTCGATACGCGCAGCAGCCGCGCCAGCGTGGAAGGACGCACGTTGACGCTGACCAGTCACGAGTACCGCGTTCTGGCGTACCTCATGCACCATCAAGGCGAAATCGTTTCCCGGGCCGATTTGATCGAGCACATCTACGATCAGGATTTCGATCGCGATTCGAATACGGTCGAAGTGTTCATCGCGCGTCTGCGCAAAAAGCTGCCGCCTGGCCTGATCGAAACCGTGCGCGGTCTGGGCTATCGACTGGCGAGCGGCGCATGATTCGGGCTGTACTGCGCGGATCGCTTCGCGTGCGGCTTCTGCTGGGCACGCTCGTCTGGATCGCCGTGTCGTTGCTCCTCGCCGGATGGGGCCTCGGCAAGCTGTTTCAGCACCATGTGGAGGCCCAGTTCCATGCGGAACTTCAAACCCATCTCGACCAGCTGACGGCGCAACTTGTGCTGGACGGACAAGGCCGTCTCACCCTCGCACTGCCGTTAAGCGATCCGCGGCTGAACAAACCTTTTTCGGGACTCTATTGGCAGATCGATCGTCTTGCTGCGAAAGGTGATTCGTCCGTGCCGGCCGTACTTCGCTCGCGCTCCTTGTGGGACCAGACACTGAACGTCCCTGCAGACGCGCTCGTCACGGGAGAAATTCACCAGCATCGGATCGACGGCCCGCACGGAAAGGTGTCGGGCGTGGTGGAGCGTAGCGTGACGGTCGACGGTCAAGCGCTGCGATTGATCGTTGCTGGCGACGAGAGTCTGATGATCGAACCCGTCGCGCGCTTCAAAGGCCAGCTCTGGCTGAGTCTGGGAATATTGGGTGCGGGCCTGGCCATCGCCGCACAGCTGCAGGTCCTCGTAGGCCTCGCGCCGCTCAGGCGGCTGCAGGGCGCGCTCGGTCGGGTGCGCGTTGGTGAGACTCAGCAGATGGAAGGCCAGTATCCCACCGAGATCATGCCGCTGGTGACCGAATTCAACCACGTCCTCGCACAGAATGCCGAAGTGGTCGCACGCGCGCGCACTCAAGCTGGGAATCTCGCGCATGCGCTCAAGACCCCGCTCAGCGTACTCGCCAACGCCGCCAGCCTGCCCGGACGGAAGGGGGATGAACTCGCTGGCCTGGTGTCGGCTCAGGTCGAGGCGGCACGCAAACAGGTGGACTATCACCTCGCGCGCTCCAGAGTGGCAGCGACGGTACGCCTGCACGGGACGAAGACCCCGATCGAACCGGTCATCGACGGATTGCTTCGCACCATGCAACGTATTCACGCCGAGCGCGCGTTGTCGCTGATGCGCCTTCCGATCGCACCAGGCTTGGCGTTTCGAGGCGAAGAACAGGACTTGCAGGAGATGCTCGGCAACCTGCTCGACAATGCCTGCAAGTGGGCCGCATCTCGCGTCGAGATTCAGGCACGGCAGGAGAAGGACCGTCTCGTCTTGACGATCGATGACGAAGGCAACGGCATTGCGGCCGATCAACGCACCGCGATGCTCCACCGAGGTGTTCGCGCCGATGAAGGCATACCGGGCACAGGCTTGGGCCTCGCCATCGTCGATGATCTGGCCCGAATGTATGGCGGTCAGCTTGCGCTGAGCGAATCGCCCCGTGGCGGGCTGCGTGTGACATTGACGCTACCCGCTCCATGACTGGGTACGACGCAACACACCTCCAGGTCGGCACTCGTGTAAGGGCCACAGCCGTGTCGAGATCTTCTACGACGGGCGAAGTTCGAGCCCGACCACGGCCATTGCGACAAGTCAGTGATGTATCTACTGCCCATCTCCTTGACCTGACCTCCCGTGGCACGGGGAGCAGGCGAGATCAGTGGCATGCGACGCTGCCGCCCCCTCCCCGGCCCCAGCACCCCCTGTCAGCGATCGAACCCGATGACGAGTACGTCGGAACGGCGGCTTTCCGGCTACACGCGCGATCTCTGCATCTATGCCAGGTACATTCCGCATACAATCCATCACAAAAACAACCTTCCGAATTGCGGCTCCCTTCTGGCTCGGACGCCAACGACGCGGGATGGAATGGCTGCTCGCGCTTGTTCTTGTCTCTTTGGCAACGATCTATACGGGCCTCAATCTGTGGCTTAACAACATCAACAAGGCCTTCTACGATGCCTTGCAGCGTCTCGACGCGGCCGGCTTCCACCAGAGCGTCATGCAGTTCTTCATCGTGGTCGGCTTTCTGGTGGTGGTCGTCACCACGATGCGCTACCTGGAGCAAGCCATCGAGATCCGCTGGCGAAAGCACATGACCGATTCGATGATGCGGCGCTGGCTGGATGGCCACACCTTCTACCGCATGGAACGCGACGGACTTTGCGATAACCCGGATCAGCGGATCTCTCAGGACATCGCCGAGTACGTCAAGCTCCTGATCAGCCTGACGCTCGGGTTCATCACCAACTTCGGCACGCTGATCACGATGGGCTGGGTGCTATGGAAAAGTGCGGGGCCGATGACATTCCACGTGGGCGCCAGCACCCTGACGCTCCCCGGCTACCTGTTCTGGTTGGCGATCTTCTGGGGCATCCTGCAGACGCTCGCCACGCATCTGACCGGGCATCGTCTGGCGGGGTATACGGTCGAGCAGCAGTCCCCCGAGGCGAATTTCCCGCCTCCCGCTCGCGAAGGCAAGGGAATCCTCCGAGCAGATCGCGCTTTATCGCGGGCAGCCGGCCGAACTCGGGCGACTGGACCGCCTGTTCGACGAAATCCGGCGCAACTGGTCCTACCTCATGCGGCACAACATGTATCTCAACGCGACCACGACGAGCTTTACGGTGATCGCGGTCCTGGTCCCTGTCATCGCGGTTTCGTCGAAGGTACTCTCAGGTGCGCTGACCTTGGGCACGCTCATGCAGGATATCGGAGCGTTCTACGCCATGACCGCCGCCGTCGCCTGGTCCACGCTCGAAGCGTTCCACGACAACATGCTGAACATCGTCGCACCTTCGCGGAGCCCGCGCGAGGCGGGCTGAGGATTGGCTCACCCCATCGCTCCAGCGTCGAAGGACGACCTGCTCGGGCATCTTCGTGCCAAGCTTGCGCTTGCGGTACTGTGCCGAGACGAACTTCTCTCGCACAATCGGTGCACTCGATGCGCCGAAGGTCCCCCCCGAAGTCCATCGCGAATGGCACAATGGACACCAGACGCTCCGGATCTTTTCAATGCGGCCGTCGTGGCTGACCCAGCCTCGGTGTCCGAAGCGTTCATCCACGACAACGCGCAGGCAGGACGGGCGCACGGAGGAGCCGTTTATGCGTACGTATTGCTATGCCATCCTGGCGCTCACCGCACTGTCACCGCTGGCCGCGTCGGCACAGCGCTATCCGGTCAAGCCGATTCGCGTGCTCATCGGATTTCCGCCGGGCGGAGGCGAGGACTTTCATGCCCGAACGGTAGCCACGAAGCTGACGGATCTGCTGGGTCAGTCGGTGATCGTGGACCACCGGCCCGGCGCCGGAGGCGCCATCGCGTGGGAGCAGGTCGTTAAAAGCGCGCCCGACGGCTATACGCTGACGATCACCGGCGGCGGATTGACCGCCGCGCCGAGTATTTATCCCAAGTTTCCCTTCGATCCCGCCCGCGACCTCGCTGCCGTCGCGCAGGTGAGCGAACATCAATACATGCTCGTAGCACACCCGTCCGTTCCGGCAACGAACGTGAAGCAGTTGATCGGCACCGCCGGCAGGAGCCCGGGCAGACTCAACTATTCGTCGTCCGGCATCGGTTCGATGCCGCATCTCGCCGGTGCACTATTCGTAAGCAAGGCCAAGGTGAACGTCGTGCACGTGCCGTACAAGGGAGGCTCGGCCTCGCTCATCGACGTCATCGCCGGGCAGTGCGACATGACGATCGGAACGATCCCCAGCGTGCAGCCGCACGTGAAGGCCGGCAAGGTGCGCGCACTCGCGGTCACCGGGGGCAAGCGCGCTCGCATGGCACCCGACGTACCGACGATCGCAGAGTCGGGCTTGCCGGGCTATGAATTGGGCTCATGGTACGGTGTGTTCGCGCCCGCCGCCGTGCCCGCGGAGATTCTTGGTCAGTTGAGTTCTGCGGTCCTCAAGGTGGCGGGCATGACGGACGTTCAGGAGCGCTTGCTGCAGATGGGGTCCGAAACGTCACCCCGCCCATCGGCGGAATTTGCTCAACGCATTCGGGCGGATCTCGTGAAGTTCGCCGAAATCGCGCGTGTCGCAGGCGCCAAGGTGGAGTAGCGCCACAGGGATCGAGCCAGGCGGTGATGACGGGCTGAGCGGGTAACCATCGAACGCCCGATGCGCAAGTCCACGACGCCGCAACTTCTTGTGGCGTGCGGCACGTCTGACGCTTCGTCGAACCAGAGCCTAAGGTTCTCGTTCGTCGGTCTGTCCGCGATGGGCCCCAGAACTTCTTCGGATAGCTCACGTACTTGTCGAGATCCGCGCGCTGCGCGAATCAACGGTATACGTCGTCCGCATGGTCCAGCACGTCGCCTTCATCGACCGTGAGTACTTTGCGGTCGGACATCACCAGTCGATCGCCGCCATCTCCAGCACCTCGCCCGGGGGCAGTACGTTGGCATTCTTGAAATGGATGCGCGGCTGATCGATTGCCGCCTTCATGCCGATGAAGATGTCGCAGTTGTGCGTCGAGGGCGTGTCGGATCCGAGCGCAACGGTGACGCCCGCATCGATGAGTTCGGGCCCGGGCAGCGCGCCGGATAGGTGTAGATGCGTGCTTCGCGAGAGTCGTGCGCGGCGTACATGCCGGCGTCGCGCATGAGTCCGATCGCGCGCTCGCTACCGCAGCAATCTAGCGCCCGTTAAGCGTAGCGTCCAATCCGTCGCCCAGATGCGAAGCAGGCAGGAGATCGTCAGCGTCCATCGCATGGCGCTTCAAAGATCGTCGGAAAGGCTGCCGGCGCGCGATCACCCCATAGGGCCCCGGTGCGACTGTGACAGGCACTACCGGCGCAATCGCGCCTTCCAGCGTTGCACATGACGCGCGCTTCGTGCAGCCGATCTGATCAGGCACCCACTTCAAGCGCTGCAGGGTCAATCGGTCGGATCGGCGGTCGATCTACCGCGCTCGCGCGTCTGCTACTGCGTACGATAGCCCACCGGGTTCTTATCCAGCGTTTTCGCGATGCCTTTGTACTGGTCGCGGATATACGCGCTCGCCGGCCGCGGCGTAAAGAATCGAAGCCACAGGCGCACAAGATGGCGCTTGCGCGATGGGGCGGCATCGTCGGTGAAGGCGGTTCGCCCATGCAGCACCGTGTAGTTGTTTACGAACTGGATGTCTCCGGGCCGCAGTTCCATTTCGTAGACAAGTTTCGGGTCGTTCATCACGCGATCGATGCACGCGAGTGCGGAGAGCTTTTCGGGCGGGGTTTCAACACCCGGAAAATCGATCGCCTTCTGTATGGTGCCGCGTCGGAACGAGCAGCTCAGCACCCCGTCGGTCACGTCGAACACCGGGCCGTTCCAGATCTCGACCGGGCCGTCCGCCTCCGTGGTGATGTAGGGCAGTCCGTCGTACAACGGCGGCAGCATCTCCGGCGCCTCGGCGAGGATCGCGTTGTGCACGGACATCGAGCTGACGATACGGCTGATGCCACCGGACCGGCCTTGGCGCAGACAAAGGAGCGAAGTCATGTCGGCGCGGTCGACATGGAGGTCGAGCCCAGCGTTGGTCTGGTAGCCGCGCGTACGCACGGCCGCCGGATCGTCGTTGCCGTGGTCGAATACGTGCCCCAGCATGTCGCCATAGACGTTCTGCGATATGGCGTGACCGAGATGGCTCCCGATCCCCCACTTCAGCAGGAAGACCTCGTCGTCGGTATAGCGCTCGACGGGGATACCGCGCAGCAGAAAAAATCCACGCCCGAGGCGCACGTCGCGTTCCACCTCCGCCAGGCGCGAGGACAGTACCGGCAGCGGGAAATCTTCACGCGCGATGTCGATCAGCCGACCGCCCGGATTGCGTAAGCCCTTCAGCGCGCGATCGAGCTCGTCAATCTCCGTGCCGCTCAGTTCGTGCTGCCAGTCGTCGCTCCGTGCGATGTCCGCCTGCGTCCAGGCGCAGGCGGCGGTGATCGGTTGGGTGTGAATATCGCTCATGCCATGTGCCTTTCGTCGTTCACCGCGCGGTTCGTCCTTTCGTCATGCCCCGATGGGGAATGATCGTGGCACCCGTGCGCGCGCCCTGCACCGATTCTCGTACGGACACGAATCTGTGGCTACCCCAAGTCACCTCCATGCCGCAGCCCAGGCTGATTGATCGGGGCCACCCGATGTTAAAGCTTACGCGATCCGACGCGGTCAGTCGGATCGCGCACCCGACACGGAGGCCCCGCGGTCCAGCGTCTGATGCGTGACCGCGGGAACCCGACCATGGCCTAGTAACGCACCAGCACGCGGTAACGCAGCGTCACATTGCCTTCGGCAGGAACGCGCACCTTCCACTCCGCCGTACCGGCAGCCGGCTTTTGGTGCCGTTGCGATTCTTCCATCATGGTCCAGTCGCCGGGCAGCGGCTCGCGCACGACCACCGTCACGGCTTCCTTCTTCGCGTTGCGCAGCACGATCTCGTAGGCACTCTCGAACGAGTAGCTCCATGGCGAGGCCACGTCGCGCTTCTTGAAGTCGGTCTGCTTCTTGTCGGCAGTGACGTCGAACGCTTCGCCGAGCTTGAGTCGAACGTGCTCGTTCTTCGGCGTGTGGTCGATGCGGTCCTCGCCGACGAACTGGGCGTTCCCCGCGCTGTCCTTCTTGTAAACCCGCACCACACCCTTGGGCATCGGCATCCCCAGGCGCGACGCCTCGCGGTTCTCGAACTGCACGAACACGCCGACCTTCATCTTCTGCCCGAGATCGCCCACGCTCGCGCGGTAGTAGTAGTCACGCCCCTGCAGCACCAGTTCCTTCGTCACGGGCACACTCGTGGCACCGAGCAGCGCGACCTGTTTGGTCTGGTTGTTCTGGACCGTCGTCGGTCGCTGCAGCGTGTAGAGGTGATACTCGAAGAGCGATTCCTGCGCCATTTGCGGCTTCGGCGCTGCTTCGGCTGCGCGCGCCGCCATGGGCCTGACGGCCTGGCCCATCTCGTCTCGCACCCGGTTCACGTCGCCCGCGACCAGCTGCAGTTTCGCCTTCGGGTAACTGGTACCGCTGCGATTGGTGAGCGTCACCCAGCCGTTCAGATCCAAGGCATCGTCGGTAGCATTCAGCTCGGCGACGTAGTCGGCCTTCCAGGACAACCCGCCCGACAGATAGGAAAGCTCCACGGTTTGCTTTCCTGCGCGGTCGGCCGTCAGCTCACTGACCAGCGTGGGCCGATCGCGCAGGTTCGCCGGTACGCCGTCGTAGACGATACGCCCCGGCACCCCGGTTTCGATCCGGTCGCCGATCTTCAGCACGACGCCGCTGTTGGCCGACAGCACGGTAGCGGTTTCCACCGACTCGGCGCCGGTTTGCGGATGGGTTCGGACGATGCGCACTTCGCGCCCCACGTACTTCTCCAGCAGCTTGGCGGGCGTAAGGAGATCGAAGTCGAAGTTCTGTTCGAGCAGACGCAAGGCCCCCGGATGCGAGAGGCTGCGCAGAAGCGCCGTCTCCGGACGCATCATGCCGCTCACCTCGCGCAGCGCGAGACGGTTCGGCCCTGCGCCGAGCGTGATGCGCCGCACGTCCTTGATCAGCGCGAGGTTCTCGTTGTAGATGGTCACGGCGACCGATTCCTGGTCGGCGAGCGTGCTGGGCGTCTCGGCGTCTGCGGCATAAGCCGTGCTCGATGCGAGGAAGGCGGCGCCGACCGCGGCGTGCAAAAGCGTGCGTAGCATGGGCATCCTTTGTTGTTGACGACAGCGATGTAAACGCGGGAGATTCGGAAACGGGTTAAGGGCGATGGTTGCGGGAGGACGTAACGCTTTACAGGGAATTCAGCGTTCCGACTCGGCTTCTGATACGCCGGTTGCAAAAGAGCCGTCAGATCACACGTGAAAGTACCTATTGCAAGCGGACGCCCTGCACAGGTCCTGGGGTATCAGCTCTTTCCCTTGCATCTCAAAGACCCGGACACGCGCCGACTCTCGACTCGGCCATTCCGATAGACGTGCCCATGCCGTAGTTGTACAATAACACGTACATTTTCGGAGCTTCGAACCATGGATGCAATCACGTACTCGGCTGCCCGCGCCAATCTTGCCAGCACCATGGATCGGGTCTGCAACGACCATGAAGCATTGATCATCACCCGAAACGGCGCGCAATCGGTGGTCATGCTCTCGCTCGAAGACTTCAAGGCCCTCGAGGAAACCGCATATCTCCTGCGCAACCCCGCGAACGCAAAGCGTCTCGTCTCCGCAGTGACGCAGCTCAGTAGCGGCAAAGGCATCGAGCGGAAACTGAACAAGTGAGGCTGATCTTTGCCGATGAAGCGTGGGAAGATTATCTTTACTGGCAAAAGCACGATCGACGAATGGTCGAGCGCATCAACAAGCTGATTCAGGAAACCCAGCGCGAACCATTCACCGGTCTGGGCAAGCCCGAACCCCTCAAGCATGCGCTCTCGGGCTTTTGGTCGCGCCGAATCACGAACGAGCACCGAATGGTCTACAAGGTGGAGGGCAATGCCCTTCTCCTCGCGCAGCTACGCTACCACTATTGAGGCGTGAGCCTGGCGCTTATCCTCTACTTCGTCCACTCGTCCGATAACCGCTCGGCCTGTTCGAGCACCAGCCGAATCGCCTCTTCCTGCTTGTCGGGCGGATACTTGTGGCGGCGCAGGGTAATGCGCACCAGGTTTCGCAGTCGCGCGCGAACGCTTTCGCGCTTCTGCCAATCCACGCTGGTACTGGCGCGCAGCTTTTCGGTCAGCTCGAACGCGATCTTCTTCAGCACCTCGTCGCCGAGTTCGCGAACTGCGCTTTCGTTGTTGGCCAGCGCATCGTAGAAGGCCAGCTCCGATTCGTTGAGCCCCAGCGCCTCGCCGCGCTTGGCGGCTTCGCGAAACTCCTTGGCCATCGCAATCAGTTCTTCGATGACCTGCGCACTTTCGATCGCACGGCTTCTATACCGGTTCAGCGCTGCCTGAAGTCGCTCGGCGAATTTCTTCTCCAGCACGACGTTGGTCCGGCTGCGCGACTTCACTTCGTCGTTCAGCAGCTTCTGCAGCAACTCGATTGCGAAGTTTCGCTGCGGCAGTTGCCGCACCTCTTCCAGAAACTCATCGGACAGGAGCCCGATGTTGGGTTTGTCGAGGCCGGCCAGCTTGAAGACATCTTCAACGCCCTGCGCGACCACCGCGTTGTCGAGGATCTGCTTGAGGACGACAGTCCTGCGGTCCTGGTCGAGCTTCTTGTCAGTCTCGGTCGCCTTGGCGATCACGATCCGGATCGCCTGGAAGAAGGCGATCTCCTCTCGCATCTCGATGGCGTCGTCCCGCGTGCCGCAAAGTGAAAACGCCTTGGTGATGGCGAGCACCACATCGAACCATCGCTTCTTGCCGTCCTCCAGCCCGAGCACGTAGTTGGCCACCGGCAGCAGCAATTGCGTGGGTTGCGCGCGATACCCCGAGTAGTCGATCCCGTGCAGCATCGCGCGGGCCACTTCCATGAGTTCCTTCAGCTTGGCGAGTGCTTCGGCGCTGTCCCGCGACGGCTGGCCCTTGCCGCGGCTCTCGGTGTAGGTCTTCAGCGCGCGCCGCAACTCGGCCGCGATGCCGATATAGTCGACGACGAGGCCGCCTTCCTTGTCTCGAAAAACCCGATTCACGCGCGCGATGGCTTGCATCAGATTGTGATCGCGCATGGGCTTGTCGACGTACATCGTGTGCAGGCAGGGCACGTCGAAGCCGGTCAGCCACATGTCGCGGACGATCACGAGCTTCAAGGGATCCTTCGGATTCTTGAACCGCTTCTCAAGCAGCTTCTTCGCCGATCCAGAATAGACATGCTGCTGCAGCTTCGAGCCCCTTGTCGTCTTTGTGGCGGCCGCCGACGACGCTGCGGATCTCGTTCGATCCCATCGCGCCGCGACGATGCTTGACCTCCACCACGATACGGGGCGATTCGAAACCCAGGCCATCGGGCGATGCCACGATATCCTTGCCGCGATCCGGGCCGGCCGGCGACACACGCGTCTTGTACCCCATGGCACGGAGAATGCCGGCCACCAACTCCTGCATCGCTGCCCAATCGAGTGCCGAGATCCTGTCTTTGATGAACTCGCGTGCGCGTGCGCGAACGTCACCGAGCAGATCCTCGACGACTTCCTCATCTGCCACTTCGGCTTCCGCAACGGAGGAGACGAGGGGTGCGGCTCCCGCCAGCAGGCTTTCGATTTCGGCGGCGGCATGCTCGGCGACACGAAACAGGGTCGATATAGCACCCAACGAATTTCGTGCAGCGATCGACAGGTTGTCGCGCGGGACACTCCCACCCCATTTGACCCGCCGGCACGTCGGGAATACTTCGATCATCGTCGGATCGAAACGAGGTTCGCCGACGATCGTACCCACGAGATAGGTTCGGGTCTTGGGGTCGTAGGTGACGACCCGATCCTCCAATCGGAATTCGCGCAGGAACCGTTCGATCTGGCTCGCGGCGACCAGCACTTGCACGCGTGTCGCCTCGGGGCTTTGCTCCGCAATGCGCTTGAGAATGTCGTCCTTGGCGCCGTACTTGGTCCAATCCTCACGACCCCAACCGATTGCCACGACACTCTTCGCACGAAAGTCGTCGTATTCCGTGCCGCCTGCGCCGGCTCTGACCATCCACATGGGTCTAGTGGGCATCGTCGATTCCTCTCCTGAAACGTCGAAGGGGCTAGGGCACTCCCGTCGACGCTGATTACACAACAACCTATGGTGGCCCTCGAGCAACGGTCGATCGGCAAGCCGTCGCGTCGAAACCCGATTCGTTCGTGCCGAGGAATCGAACTGAAGACACCGCGGCCAGCCCATATCAAGTAGGGTCGGACAACGAAGCGGACGACCTATGCCTTGAACCTATGCTCGTTGTGCCACTCGAGATACTCCCCGTCAGGTCGGCTGAGGAGATCCACCGGCTCGATCGCGATCCGCTTGCCGTGGTGAGCATAGTACTCGCGGCCATTGTGCCATTCTTCGCGCAAGCGCGAACTGACTTCGACACGCAACTCGGGCGTTACGGTGATGTACCCCAGGTCGAAGAGTTTGTGCAGATCGGAGCGCAACAGCAAGCCGTTGCTGACCCGATGCGGCCCGCTCTCAGCGTAGGGCTGAATATGCGCAGCCTCGAGCACGGGCAAGGTCTTCTCGCCGGTGACTGCGCAACGGCGCTGATAAGCATCGGTAACCAGGACACGAAACGCCCCTTGCCCGAGCCGTCCGCGCGTCAGAAACTCTGCGCCGTAGCGCGCTTGCTCCGGTATGGCAGCGTCCGCGGCAGCATGCGTCGCGATGCCTTCTTGGACGAGCCGCTGATAGACGGCATCCCACAACGCTCGGCCCAATGGCTGCTCGGTGTCGTATGTCTTGCCCTGCACGACGTTCAGGGCCCAATCGGACGGCACTGCAATCCAGTCGCTACGCTGAAAGAAGAAGGGTTCCACCAAAACATTGCATCCGATCACAGGATCGAGCGCGTCGTTGTCGCGGCGATAGTGACGCACCCGCGCAAGCAACGCGGACAAGCTGGTCACGCCATTCTTGCGCTCGAACGCTTCCCAAGACAAGGAGGCCGGCAACGGTGAGTAGCGCACGAAAAATCCACCGCCCACGATGAAGTTGTCCGGGCTGTGAAGCTTGAAGAGGAACGGTTCGCCAGGACGGATCGCCCGAAAGCCCCGAGAGCCGCTGGGCTGCCAGAAGTTCACCTCGTCGGGACGCTGGCTCGCGAGATCATCGAACCAGGTCTTGTCGGTTACACCCACCCAGATCTTCATTGCCCGCAGTTCCGCAACAAGTCGGTGAACCGACGCGTACGCCGTCTGTGGAGCCCAGAGCCCGCCCACGATCTGGTCACAACGCCATGCACGATCTCGGCGAGGGCCTGAATACGAGACAGTGCCAGCATACGCACCAAGCTACGCCGCTGAGCTTGAGAACATACCGAGGCGTCATCCTGCGCGCAACCTTCGGTCGAGCGGCCATGCCGATTCAGCCCTGTGCGAGCGCAAATGGACGTCGGCACTGCGCCCCCCACCAAAGGATCGGACGACGAAGCCATACAGGTGGGCTAAGATCTCTTGCGCCGCCCCCCCCCGGCACGGCAACTTGATATCGACGCTCTATGCCGCTCACCTACCTCCTGGTCGACTTCGAGAACGTCAAGCGCACCGCCGACGAACTACGGCAACTGCGTGGCGACCATTTACGAAGGATCTTCTTCGATATTCAACGATCGAGGATTTACCCGTCTCGAGCTGGCCGCAGGACAGCTCGCGCCCGTGCCGGGACTCGAGGCATATGCCATGATGTTCGTCGGCGTCGGGTTAATCGGCTGGCAGCTACGCCGAAAGTCGCGCTCGGCTCGAGGGCTGCGCCTAGCCTGACGAGCGTCAAGGAGGGCGGGCTTCCCATGGCAATAACTCAAGCTGCTGGGCGTCGCGCCCGCGCGGTCTCGCCTCCGACGCTGGCGTGAGCCAGCGAGATACGCTTGGTATATCAGCCTTCTTTTTTGAGCGCGTGCCGCTGACCAAGCCCAGCCTCCGCAGCTGGGTCGTGGTGTGGTGTCGCCAGCAGCGGCAATCGCATTGAGGCCCGGGGCACAGCTCACGCACGATCATCGAGGAGATTTCGCGCATCCAGGCTGGCGACATCATCTTGACGCTCGCCGACGGTTCAAGGCGCGAACTGCGCATTCGTTGCGTCGCGCGTCCGGCGCGCAAACAACAGATCCGGCTGAATCATCTGAGGCTGCAACGACCACCGCTCAACCCATGTACGCCCGAACCGCCCCCTACGGCGTGACCGCGATGTTCGCATCCTTGATGATCTTTCCCCAGCGCTCCACTTCGGCCTTCATCCGGCGGTCGACGTCCTCGGGTGGACCGCCCGCCGGGGCGAGCCCGCGTGCATCGATGAGCTTGCGGAATTCGCCGTCCTTCAGTTGCCGGTTCAACTCGGCATTGATGCGCCGGACCACATCGGCCGGCGTACCCCGAGGAGCAACGAACGCGAACCAGGACTCGACGTCGAACCCCGGCAGCGCCTCCGAGAGCGCCGGAATCTGCGGCTGTCCCGGCCAGCGCGCCGCCGTGGTGACCGCCAGAGCACGCAGCTTGCCGGCCTGTACGTGCGGAACGACCGGGGACAACCCCGTCATCATCACCTGGACCTGCCCGGTCAGCAGATCGTTCATGCCGAGACCCGTGCTCTTGTAGGGCACGTGCTGCATCCGGATGCGGGTGAGCGTCATCATGTATTCGGTGGCGAGATGCGTGAGACTGCCGACCCCGGGCACGACGAACGAGAGCTTGCCATCCCTGGATCGAGCGTAATCGATGAACTCCTTCGTGGAGGCCACTGGCAGGGAGGGATGCACCACCAGGCAAAGCGGCGAATAAGCCACGCGGGCAACGCCGGTCAGCGCGCCGATGACTTCGAAATTCGGCTTATTCGCAGCGACAGTCGCCGGCACGCTCCCCGAGATGAGCATGAGCGTGTATCCATCCGGAGACGATCGAACGGCCATTCCGATGCCGATCAGTCCACCGCCGCCGCCGCGGTTGTCGACGACGAACTGCTGTCCGAAGGCCTCGGCAAGCTTGGCCGACATCATGCGTGCAACGATGTCGCTGCCGCCGCCCGGGCCCATGGGAACGATCACCCGCACGGGGCGCACAGGCCATTCGGAGGGTTGGGCGGCTTCCGTGGCAAGGGGCAGGACACACGCAGAAAGCATGAGCCATGCCGCGACGCGACGAGTCGTCATGAGTTTTCTCCTCCGGTGGTCGCTGGGCCGAACTACGCGCGGCATAGAGACGCGAATCGTAACCGTCATCATAAGGGACGCGCGGTTACTCGTCTGCAAGTTCAGCGGGGAGGGGTCACGTTTTGGCAGCAAGGCCCCCACAATCGCGGTCCGTCCTCCGTTTGCCGGCCCTCACGTCCGAATCTTGACCAGATCCTTCAGCACGCCTTCGAGGCCGCCGAACGCCGAGATCCTGTCGATCTACTCGGTCACGCGTTCGAGCGTCTACAGTTCCTTCAGGCGCAAGGCCGCCAGGACATCTTCCATCACCTTGGCGGTGTTGAGCAGGCTACGCGTCGCTGCGCTCTCTTCGCGACGACGAATCACGTTGGCTTGTGCAATCTTCTCGGACTCCACCACCCTGGCAAGAATGGACTTCATCTCGCTGGGCAGGACGATGCCCTTTCACGCTTACGCTGTCGAGTGTGAGGTCGAAGCCTGTGATGGCGTTGGGCGCGTGCTCATTCCACGACGAGTTCCAGACCCCTGGCTCGAAACGCGTCGGCATTCCCGGGCGCGGTGAGAAAGCGAAGCAGTGCCTGGGCATCCGATGCGCGCGTGGAGGCACGCATCACTGCGGCCGACGTCGCGAATGTCTTCTGGATCTCGTCGGGCAGCGGGCCCACCAGTTCCACCCCGGGGACGGCCATCAACTCGACGATCTGCTGGATCGCGATGTCGGCCTCGCCCGCGGCGACGACCCGCGCAATGTAGCCGCCGGGCCGAGTCACGGTCTTGGCTTTCATCGCGTCGGCGATGCCGAGCCTTTCCATCAACACCGGCACGTATCGCCCGCTCGCACCGTTGACCGTATGCGCGATCGAGCGCGCTTCGAGCATCGAGCGCTTGAACGCCTCGACGGAGGAAATGTCCGGCCGCGGCGCACCGGCTTTCACGGCCACGCCTACACGAGCGCGGGCAAACGGATACGTCTGGTCGGCCGCGATTCGGAGCGACTGCAGCTCCTCGACCATCGCGGCGCCGAGGATGACGATATCTCCTTGTTCGCCCCCTTTGAGCCGCGAAAGCATGGTCTGCGCGGAGTCTGCTTCGATCGCAACCTCGATGCCGGCCGCCTGCTCGAAGCCCGGCACGAGCGCCATGAGCACCGGGAAGGAACTGTGCGACGTGCGGATCCGCAGGGCAGAGGGACCGGCAGTTTGGATTTGAGGGTTCATGATCGGGTTCCGGAACGGGCTGCGGGCATGCAATGCCGCATCGTACAAGGTCGGGACTGCAACCGCGAACAGTGTCAGCGCATCGTGTCCGGTGTCCCGAATTCGGGCCACCGAAGCGCCGACGCAGGACAGTAGTCGCGGTGCACACCGATTGCTCGAAGATATCGTTGCTAGCAATACCGCCCGGTGGGGATGCGTACGCGTAAACTCGGGGGTTCGGGCATCCAGGCCCCACTCGTTCGACACCAATCCAGCCACTGACCCCCATGTACGACAAGACGCCCCGTGACCCAAGCCGTGCATGGGAGATCATCTCGCGCGCCTACCAACATGAGGCAGCCGCGCAGGAACGAATGCGGCAGCAGTGCGCGCGTGCGGCGCTCGTTGGCGCAGCCGGTGCTGTTCCTGCGTTGATCGCCTGTCGTCACGGTGCATCCCGGCAAACGAAAGCTGCGGCGTGAGCAGACTGAAGCGCTGGCTGCCGGACAACGAATCGATCCGTGCCAATCGTTGGCTGCGTTGGATCGGCCCCGCCTTGCACCATCCGCATCTGTGGCGTCCGAGCCGGCGCGGCCTGGCGCTCGGCATGGCCCTGGGTTTCTTCTTCGGCCTGCTGATCCCCATCGCGCAGATTCCGCTAAGCGCGGCGGCAGCCGTGGCATTGCGCGCCAACGTTCCTGCAGCGGTTGCCAGCACACTGGTCACCAACCCGCTGACGTTCGGCCCGGTTTATTACGGCGCTTGGCGCCTGGGGAGCATGATCCTCGGTGACACCGCGCAGGCGCCCCCAACACCTGAGACGATCATGGAGCACGCTGCCCCGGAGGAATCCTGGTGGCGCGCCCTCACCCGGCGCATCCTCGGCGTAGGCAAGCCGCTGCTGCTGGGACTGGCGATCCTCGCCACGGCCGTCGGTTTGACGACCTACTTCGTCGTTTCCGCAGCATGGCGTCTATCCGTGATGTGGAAATGGCATCGACGTAAACGTTGAACGGCCGTCAGCGACTCGCGCGATGACCTCAGCCGTCGCGTTCACCTCGCCCGCACTGTACTCGCCTCAGCGAAAGCGCTTGATCCGGCCGCTGCGGATGCCTTCCCAGTACAAATTCAGCTCGCGCTTGACCACCGGCATCAGCAAATACAGG
>LNFM01000712.1_pt1 | contig 80958 bp, 74 predicted proteins | sample 596031 | NCBI WGS metagenome assembly LNFM01 (sample SAMN04254537, study PRJNA301005) | activated carbon metagenome | isolation source: dual media filters at the Ann Arbor, Michigan drinking water treatment plant | place: USA: Ann Arbor | reverse complement strand
ATCCGGCGCTTCGCGCCACCTTCCCCCGCCAGCGGGGGAAGGTAGTCGGGGGTAGCCATCACATGCCACCAATGCAGAGGTACTTCGACTCCAGGTACTCGTCGATGCCGTACTTCGAGCCTTCGCGGCCCAGGCCCGACTCCTTGACGCCGCCGAACGGGCCGACCTCGTTGGAGATGATGCCGGTGTTGATGCCGATCATGCCGCTCTCGATCGCCTCGGCGACGCGCCAGACGCGGCCGATGTCGCGGCTGTAGAAGTACGCGGCGAGGCCGAACTCGGTGGCATTGGCGAGACGCACCGCGTCGGCTTCGGTTTCGAACTTCACCAGCGGCGCCACCGGCCCGAAGGTCTCCTCGCGCATGATCAGCATCGACTCCGTGACGTTGGTCATCAGGGTCGGCTCGAAGAACGTACCGCCATTGCCGTGGCGATGGCCGCCGACCACGACCTTGGCGCCTTTGCCCAGCGCGTCGGCGACATGCTGCTCGACCTTGGCGACGGCGGCATCGTCGATCAGCGGGCCCTGGTTGACGCCAGCCTCCAGCCCGTCGCCGACCTTGAGCTTGCGCACCGCCACGGCGAGCTTCTCGGCGAAGGCGTCGTAGACGCCCGCCTGGACGAAGAAGCGGTTGGCGCAGACGCAGGTCTGTCCTGTGTTGCGGTACTTCGACAGGATCGCGCCCTCGACCGCGGCGTCGAGATCGGCGTCGTCGAAGACGATGAACGGCGCGTTGCCGCCCAGCTCGAGCGAGATCTTCTTCACCGTGCCGGCGCAGGCCGCCATCAGCTTCTTGCCGATCTCGGTCGAGCCGGTGAAGGTCAGCTTGCGCACCGTCGGGTTCGACGTCATCTCGTTGCCGATCTCGCCGGCGTCGCCGGTGACCACCGACAGCAGCCCCGCCGGCACGCCGGCGCGCTCCGCCAGCACCGCCATGGCCAGCGCCGAGAACGGCGTCAGCTTGGCCGGCTTGACCACCATGCCGCAGCCGGCGGCCAGCGCCGGGCCGGCCTTGCGGGTGATCATCGCCGCCGGGAAGTTCCACGGCGTGATCGCCGCGCAGACGCCCACCGGCTGCTTGAGCACGACGAGCCGGCGGTCACGCGCCGGGCTCTGCAGCACGTCGCCGTCGACGCGCTTGGCCTGCTCGGCGAACCACTCGATGAACGAGGCGGCATACGCGACTTCGCCCTTGGCTTCGGCCAGCGGCTTGCCCTGCTCGCTGGTCATGATGACGCCGAGGTCATCGACATTGGCCATCATCAGGTCGTTCCAGCGCCTCAGGATGATGGCGCGCTCCTTGCCGGTCATCGCCGCCCAGCTCTTCATCGCGGTCTCGGCGGCAGCGATGGCGCGGCGTGTCTCGGCCGCGCCCATGCGGGGCACGGTGCCTAGCGGCGCACCGGTCGCAGGATTGCGCACGGCGTGCGTGCGCCCGTCATCGGCATCGATCCACTTGCCGGCGACATAGGCCTGCTCACGGAACAGGTCGGCATCCTTCAGCCGCGCGCGCAAGCCGCCATCGGCCTTGGTCAAGGTGTCGGGCATGGCATCCCTCCTGAACTGGTCTTGCGCCGCACTATAGGGCAGCGTCGGTTCAACCGGAAACGTCACCCAGCAACGTCAGAATGCGCCGACGCTGCGTTTCGTTGATCATCGACGCCAGCAGGCGCCGTGCTCGATCAGGGTCACCGGCAAGCACCAGACAGCACGCCACATTGGCCGCGATCTCCTCGCGCAGCGGACGCGCGACGATCAGGCCGGCGAGATCGAGCACCCGCTCGATCGTGACGGGGCTTAGCGGCACCAGGCGCAGAAAGCCCGCCAGCTCGTGGTCGAAGCGCGGCGGCAGGCGGCCGCTGTCGAGCAGGCGATGCACGGCCGCGTCGGCGATCTCGAGCGCGCGCGGCGCATTCGTGTGCAGCAGACGCCCGGCACGATCGAGCTCGCTGCGCAGCTGGTCGATCGGCGCGCTGAGACGCTCGGCCAGAACGGCGGCGGCGGCGGCGTGCCCGGCCTGACGAAGCTCGGCGATCATCGTCACGGGCTCGACGTCCGCGTTGTGGTCGGCCAGCGCGTCGATGATGACCCGCGGCACCGATTCGATATGGCCCGCGCGCAGCAGCTCGAGGAAGGGCCAGGTCATGCCCGATACGATGGCCTGCTGCAGCAGCGCCATCATCCGCTCCGTCTGACCCAGCACGGCATAGCCGGCGATCAGCGAGGCGATGACCGGCTCAACCCCGTCGGGCAGATCCCGCAGCAGCAGTTCCGTCGTCTCGAGCAGGCCGAGGTCGCGGTCCGCGCAGGCGATCGCGATGAACTCCTGGGCGATCTCGAACCGGCCGCGCCGCACCTTGCGCACCGTGAAGGCGCGCTCGATCATCGCCTGGCGATGGGCGGGATGCGCCGCCAGGCGTCCGATCAGCAGCGGCCGCCATTGCTTCAGGTCGCGGTGGCCGAGCAGGCCGATGGCCGCTTCCGGCCACTCGGCGATCCGCTCGATAATCCGGCGCATCTGCGCGCGAACCTCGCTCCGCTCTGACTGGCGCGCCTCCTCGGCGCTGGCCAGATGCCGCACATTCACCCAGCGCCGGTCGATGCGGTCGAGCGCGCCGACGATGCGCCACCACTGCATCATCACCGCGCGCTGCGCGCTCTCGATGTCGCCGGCCGCGCGCGCCGCGGCGAGCTCGCGCTCGAACACGGCATCCCACGGCTCGTCGCGGATCATCACACCCTGCCGGCGTCGACGACGTAGAGCTGGCTGGTACAGGCCGCCGCCTCGTCGCTGGCGAGGAAGACCGTGACCTTCGCCAGATCGTCGGGGACCAGCCAGCGCTTGAGGCACTGTATTTCCATCTGCCGCTCGTCTGAATCGGGCTTGATCCAGAGCTTCTCCTGGCGCTCGGTGCGCACCCAGCCCGGCGCGATCGAGTTGGCGCGGATGTTGAACGCGCCGTAGTCGCGCGCCAGTGAACGCGTCAGGCCGATGATCGCGGATTTCGCCGCGGTGTAGATCGCCATGCCACCCATCCCGCTCATCCACGAGACCGAGGAGTAGTTGACGATCGCCCCACCGCCCGCCGCTTTCATGTCGGGCAGCACGGCCTGGGCGGCGAAGAACTGGTGCTTGAGGTTCACCGCGATGCGCTGGTCGAAGTACTCCGGCGTCACGGTCTCGGTGGCGTGCCGGTCGTCATGCGCGGCGTTGTTGACCAGCACGGTGATCGGCCCGAAGGCGCCGCGGACCTCGCCGATGGCCCCGCGCAACGCCTCCGTGTCGGTGACGTCGGCATGGACATACTTCACCGTCGCGCCACCCTTCGACAACTCGTCGGCGAGCGACCGCGACGGCGTGTCGGCGATATCGATGAATCCGACCTTCGCCTTCTGCCGCGCGAAGGCGCGCACGATCGCGGCACCGATGCCGCTGCCGCCACCGGTGATCAGCACCGCGCGCCCCTCCAGATCGGGATAGATCGCACCGCCGGCCATGCCGCCCTCCCTGTCCACGAGGCACAGGCTAGAGCATATCCCCGCGAGGCGGAATCACGCCGTCATGCCGAGCGAGGCGAAAGACCTTCGGATCGCCGCATTGTGGTGACATCAGGTGCTTGTCGAGGGTGACGTGGCGCGGCATCCTTGCCGCGTCCGAGCGGGAGGTCCGCGTGTTTCGTCCCATACGATCCCTGATCGCGCTGGCGCTGCTGCTGGCGACGGCTGGCGCCGCGCTGGCCCAGTTCGGCCCGTCGCCGCAGGTGCAGCCCTATCCCCAGCAGCCCTATCCACAGTCGCCCGGCGGCAACCGCAACACCGGCCCGTTCGGTCCGTCACCGCAGGCGCAGCCCTACCCGCAACAGCCGTACCCGCAGCGGCCCTACTACCCTCAGCAACCGTACCAGCAACCCTATCCGACGCAGGTGCAGGTACTCGTCGGCGTATGGAGCACGACGCTGCGTGACACGCAGGGCCGCGCCATCGCCTCGATCTTCATCCAGTTCATGCCCGATGGCCGCTTCCACAGGCGGATGTTGGTGCCGGCCGGCCAGACCGACGTCTTCGGCGTTTGGCAGTACGATGCGCAGAATTCGATCCTGCACAGCCAGGCGCAGGACTACGCGCCCAGGAACCTGCCGCCGAGCGAGCCGTTGGGCCACACCTACTCACTGCGCGTGCAGTGGGTCAGTTCCAACCACTTCGTCACCCAGGACGCCAGCGGCCCGATCCGCTGGGTACGTCAGCAGTAGCGCTCAGCGCCCGAGATTGGTGATCTGCACCCGGCGATTGAGCGGGTCGCTGGGACTGCCGGCGTTGAGCGGCTTGCTGCTGCCGTAGCCCATGGCGGCCAGCCGCTCCGGCGCGATGCGGTACTTTGCGATCAGATAGTCGCGCACGGCGTTGGCACGCTGCGTCGACAGACGCAGGTTGTACTCGCCATCGCCAGTGGCATCGGAATGGCCGGCGATCTCGAAGCGATAGTCAGCGAGCTTGGGGTCGGTCAACGCGGCGCCCAGCTTGTCGACCATGGCGATGCCGACAGCGTCGAGCTTCGCCGAATCGATCTCGAACTGGATGCGCATGTCGATGGTCGGCGGCCCCTCGATGGTGACGCGACCGCGGGTCAGCGAGCGCGGCGTGCCGCCGGGCGGCGGCGGGGTCAGCTTGTCGACGATGTCGGACGAACTCGGCGACGGCGGCGCCGGCTTGGCGCTGCCCTGTGCGAACGCGCCCGACGCCATGACAAGCAGCAACGGTACAACGAGCGCAAAGATACGGCGCATGGGTTCTCCCGGGATGTAACGGAGCCGTATTATACCACAATCCCGGGCGATGCGCACCGCCCGCTGTCAGGGATAGGTCAGCAGCGTATCGACCACCCGATCGATCAGGGCGCGTGCGTCCGATTGGGTCGCCAGCCGCACCGGCGGTACGGCCATGCGGCGTGCGCCGCGCAAATCGCAGACCGTGGCGCCCCTTGTATGGATGCCGGCGCATTCGACGTGGACGATGGCGCCATCGGTCTCGAGCAGGGCCTCGTCGACATAGGGTACCAGCGCGCAGACATCGTGCATCGAGGCCACGGCGCGCGCGAACACCGCGCGCTGCCGCGCGAGGTAGAACGACACCAAATCGGCGATCACCCCGGCGACCCGGCGGCCGCTGGCCCGCAGCCGCGCGATGTCCGCGTCGTCAAAGCCGGTGCGGCGGGTGACGTCGAGGCCAACCATGCGGATGGGCACGCCGCAGCCGAACACCACGGCCGCGGCTTCGGGGTCGCAGTAGATGTTGAACTCCGCCGCGGCCGTGACATTGCCGCCGGCGGCCGAGCCGCCCATGACGGTGATCTCGCGCAGCCACGTCCTGAGCTTCGGCTCGCGCTTGAGCGCGACCGCGACATTGGTCTGCGGGCCGATCACCGCGAGGATCAACTCGCCCTGATGGCGCCGCGCGCTCTCGATGATGAAGTCGACGGCGTGCGCGTCGATCGGCCTACGCGTCGGCGGCGGCAGGTCGTGGCCGTCGAGCCCGCTCTTGCCATGGACATGCGCCGCATCGACGGTCGCGCCCACCAGCGGCTGGGCGAAACCTTCGGCGAGCGGCACGTCGATGCCGCCGAGCTCGAGCAGGGCGAGCGCGTTGCGCGTGCTGTTGGCCAGCGAGCTGTTGCCGTGGCTCGTCGTCACGCCGACGAGATCGAAATGCCGCGCGCCGAAGAGCAGCGCCACGGCGTCGTCGTGGCCGGGGTCGCAGTCGATGAGGAGTTTCGGCTTGGTCGATGGCACGGTCATCGGATCGCCCCGGCGCGTCGCCACGAACCCGCGAGCAAGAGAGTCTGTCCCCGCTTCATGCCAGCCTTCGCCCCCTCGCCCCGACGTGGCGCGCTTGGCGACTCTGCCCGGATTCACGGCCGGCCAAAAGCGTCCATCAGGCGCGTGCGTGGCGTGGCGCGGCCGGAAAAACCGCGTGCCTGAACAGAAAAATGCTGGGGTGCTTCGGCCCGGCGGCGGAGCGATGGTGGGCGCGGCAGGGATTGAACCTGCGACCCCACCCATGTCAAGGGTGTGCTCTCCCGCTGAGCTACGCGCCCCCAAGGGGCATGCTCCACCCCGCCGGACCGAAGCGGGCGGTGCTGTAACGCATCGCTTCCGGGTTGGCAAGTCGCGCCCCTTGGGCGCGTCTCGGATGACGGCGCCGCCGATTCAGTCTAATCAGGTCACATGGAATCGAGTCCCGCCGCGCAGCCATCGCCGCCGATAGAGATCGACCGTCCGGTGGCCCAGACGCTGCCGGTGGTGCTGGCCTCACCGCACAGCGGACGTGCCTATCCCGCTGATTTCCTGCGCCAGACCCATCTCGACGTATCCGTGCTGCGGCGCGCCGAGGACGCCTATGTCGACGACCTGTTCGCGCTGGCGGCGAAATCCGGCGTGCCGATGCTCAAGGCGCTCTATCCGCGCTCCTTCGTCGATGCCAATCGCGAACCCTACGAGGTCGATCCGGCGATGTTCGAGGGCGCCCTGCCCGGTCACGCCAACACGCGCTCGCCGCGCGTCGCCGCCGGCCTGGGTTGCCTGCCGCGCGTCGCTTTCGATGGCCAGCCGCTCTATCGCCGGCGCCTGCCGGTGGCCGAACTGGAGCGCCGACTGGCCTGGTACTATCGGCCCTACCACGCCGCGCTGCGCAAGCTGATCGACGAGACGCTGGAGCGCTTCGGCCATTGCATCCTGGTCGATTGCCACTCGATGCCGTCCAACTCCCCGGTCGGGCTGGGCGGCAAGGGCGGCCGGGTGGATTTCGTGCTCGGCGACAATCACGGCGCCGCCTGCGCGCCAGCGCTGATCGGCCTGGCCGAGAGTTGGCTGCGGGTGCGCGGCTATCGGGCCATGCGCAACCAGCCTTATGCCGGCGGCTTCACCACCCAGCACTACGGCGCGCCCGGTCGGGGCGTGCATGTCCTGCAGGTCGAGATCAACCGGGCGCTCTATATGGACGAGGCGGCGATGCGCCCGCATGCCGGCTTCGCCGCGCTGTCGCGCCACCTCGCCGAATTCATCGAGGATGTCGGCCACGCCACCCTGGGCCATTCGGCCTTCGCCGCCGAGTAGCCGTCGCCCCGTTTCGTCCTCCCAGGCGAAAAAAAGGCGGTGTCAAAGACACCGCCCGAGTTTTAGGGAGGAAACGCCCAAGACGGGCATTACGACAAACAAAGAGGCCGTCGAAACGACGTTTGCCGCACGCCAAATATGGTGCATATGCGAAGAGCAGGCAAGAGAAAAATAATGCTTTAGTTTCAAGATATAAACGCCTGTTTACCGTGCAGGCCCTGTGTTTTATTTTTGCAACGCAGCAGGATTTCTCGTGCGAGCCCTGCGTGGTTTCGTACGACCCATGCCGGCGTGAGGCTGTTCGCCGGCCGCTGGTCCGGGCACGATTGGCCGCGATTTCGCCGACCGATCAAGGAGTTCGCGGATGGCCCGCAAGATCGTCATCGCCATGATGATGCACGAGACCAACACCTTCTCGCCGGTGCCCACGCCGCTGAGTTCGTTCGGGCCTAGCGGGCCGCTGGTCGGAGCGGCGGCGGTCGCCGAGGCCGAAGGCACCAACACCACGATCGGCGGCTTCATCAAGGTGGCGCGGCGGATTGGCGCGGAGATCGCCGTGCCAATGTCGGCCAGCGCCCATCCCTCGGGCTTCGTCGACAAGGGAGCCTACGAGCGGATGAGCGCGGCGATCCTCGAGGGGATCGGCAAGGGCTGCGACGCGGTGTTCCTCGCGCTCCATGGCGCCATGGTCGCCGAGCATTTCGACGATGGCGAAGGCGAGCTGCTGCGCCGTATCCGCGCCCTGGCGCCCAGCCTGCCCATCGCCGTCGGACTGGATTTCCATACCCAGCTCACGGCGGCGATGGTCGAGAACTGCGATGTCATCGCCGGCTACCGCACCTACCCGCATATCGACATGGGCCATACCGGCGAGCGCGCCGGCAACACGCTGGTGCGCATGCTCGACGGCGAGGTCGCGCCACGCATGGTCTGGGGCGTGCGGCCGATGCTGACCAGTTCGCTGGTCCATACGCCCTCGCGCCAGCCCATGAAGGACATCATGGACATGGCCAACGCGGCCGAGGACTCCGGTCGGGTGCTCAACGCCTCGGTATTCGGCGGCTTCCCGCAGGCCGACATCCCGCACCTGTCGTGCTCCGCCGTCATCGTCTGCGACAAGCGCACGGCCGAAGGCGAGATCCTGCTCAACCGCCTGCTCGACATGGCCTGGGACCGTCGCGAGGCCTTCCTTTACCGAGGGGCGCCGTTGGCCGAACAGGTCGCCGGCGCGAAGACGCTCGAGGGCGGGCCGATCATCCTCGCCGACCACGGCGACAACACCGCCTCGGGCGGCACGCAGGACGTGATGAGCGTGGTCGAGGAGGCGCAGCGGCAGGGTCTCGAGGATGTCTGCGCCGGGCCGATCTGGGATCCCGCAGCGGTCGCCAAGATGATCGAGGCCGGCATCGGTGCGACGGTGAGCCTCGAGCTCGGCGGCAAGGTCGACATGCCGCAGCTCAACCTCAAGGGCAAGCCGCTCAAGGTCAGCGGCAAGGTCAAGTGCATCACCGACGGCGAGTTCGTCGTCACCGGGCCGATGGCCACCGGCACCAAGGTGCGCATGGGCCGCACCGCCGTGCTCGACACCGGCACGATGCAAATCGTCGTCTCGGAGAAACGCAGCGAGCCTTACGACCTGGGTGTCTTCACCCACTGCGGAATCGATCCAAGGCGCAAGAAATACGTCATTATTAAGTCGCGCCAGCACTTCCGCGCTGGCTTCGAGCCAATCGCCAAGCACATTGTGATGTGCGACGGTGATGGCTGCACCAGTTCCGACCTGGCGCTGTTCACCTATGTCAATCGGCGCAAGCCGATGTACCCCTTCGAGCCCGATCTACAGCTTGGCCGCAACGAGGCGTGATGAGGAAAGCCTGGCGACTGTTCGGTGCGGTCCTATTGCTTCTGGTGACGGCTGAGGCAGCCGCCCGGAGCGAGCGATGGGCCGGGATATCGTCAGCCGACCATTTCGGCCTCGGCCCCTGCCCGATGGTCGCGTTCACGCTCTATGTCGACGGCGTCGCGGTTGACGGTTCGGCAGAGTCCGAGTCAACGAGCGGCAAGGTCAGGTGGACTGTCTACGGCACGCGATCGCACGGCTTCATTCAGATCGAGATGAGCCATCGCCCCTGGATCTGGACACCCAGAGTCCGCGTGCAGTGGACAGGATTTCAGCGCCACGGTCTTATGCAGTTGACGAGTAGTCGTGGCGAGTCCTGTCGCCAGCCCCGGTCGGTGAACCTGAGGCGAATCGATTGAGACCGAGCGTCCAGGAGCACCTTCATGACCGCCCCTGATCTTGTTCTTCGCAACGGCACGCTGATCGACGGCAGTGGCGAACCGCGCCGCGCCGCCGACATCGCCATCAAGGGCGATCGCATCGTCGCGATCGGCGCGCCCGGGACGCTGAGGGGCGACAACGAGATCGACGTATCAGGCAAGGTGGTGGCGCCGGGCTTTATCGACGTGCACACACATGACGACACGGCGCTGATCGAGAATCCCTCGATGGCGATGAAGGCCAGCCAAGGCGTGACGACGGTGGTCTGCGGCAATTGCGGCTTCAGCCCGGCGCCGTACAGCGGCCCCAAGCCGGCGCCGCACAACCTCTCGCTGATCGTCAAGCAGGAGCGGTTCCTGACGCAGAGCTTCGCCGCCTTCGCCGAGTTGGTCGAAGCCGCGCGGCCCTCGATCAACGGCGCCTTCCTGATCGGCCACGCCACCTTGCGCTACAGCGTGCTGGGCGCCGATCTCGACCGCGCGGCGAGCGCCGCTGAGACGACGCGCATGCGCGACATGCTCGACAACGCGCTCAGCGACGGCGCGATCGGCATGTCGAGCGGCCTGTTCTATCCGCCGGCGGCGCATGCCACGACCGACGAGGTGGCCGAGGTCGCGGCACCACTGGGCCGGCACGGCGCGGTCTACACCGCGCATATGCGCGACGAGGGCAACGACATCCTGGCGGCGATGGACGAGACCTTCGAGATCGGCCGGCGCGCCGGCGCGCAGGTGGTGGTGTCGCACCACAAATGCGCCAGCCGGCAGAACTTCGGCCGCATGCGCGAGACGCTGCCGAAGTTCGACCAGGCGATGAAGGACTGGCCGATCGCCTTCGACGTCTACCCCTATGTCGCGGGCTCGACCATCCTGCGCAAGCAGATGCTGGACCGCGCCGACAAGGTGATGGTCACCTGGTCGGAGGCGATGCCCTCGGCGGGTGGTCGCGACCTGAAGGATATCGCCGCCGAGCTCGGCTGCTCGATCTACGAGGCGGCCGATCGCCTGCAGCCGGCCGGCGCGATCTACTGGCAGATGAGCGAGGACGACGTGCGCAAGGCGCTGTCGCATCCCCAAGCGATGATCGGCAGCGACGGCCTGCCGCTCGACCAGCATCCGCACCCGCGCCTCTGGGGGACTTTCCCGCGCGTGCTCGGCCACTACAGCCGCGACCTCGGCCTGTTCTCGCTCGAGGAGGCGGTGCGGCGCATGACGTCGCTGTCGGCCCGGACCTTCGGGCTGGCGAAACGTGGTCTGGTACGCGAGGGTCACTACGCGGATATCTGCGTCTTCGATCCCGCGACGGTGATCGACACGGCGACGTTCGAGGAGCCGATCAAGCCGGCGCAGGGCATCGTGCTCACGCTGTGCAACGGCGTGGTGGCGTGGCAGGGCGGGCATCCGGCGCTAGGCGGCGGCGGCCGGGTCCTGCGCCTGCAGGAACTGAAGAAGGAGGCGGCCTGATGCGAATCATCCCTCTGACACGCGTGGCCATAGCCCTGCCGATTCTGCTGTGCGCAGCCCCGGCCCTCACCCAGCCGACTCCGACGCCGGTCCAGGCGCAGCCGCCGGCGGCCCGGCCGCTCGAACTCCAGCGCCCCGATGATCTCGATGCCCCGACGCTCGCCGCCAGCCTGCGCGCCGGCTACCAGATCCGAACCGCCGTGCAGACCGTCGAGGCCAACCCGCTGATCTTCATCCAGAAGGACAGTTCGGCCCGGGTCTGTCGCGCGGCCATACCGCGCGAAGGCGCGATCGCCCCCCGTTACAGCGCTGATTTCGGCAGCTATCGCTGCAGCGAAATCAAATAGGCAGTTGACAGTTAACTGACTATTCCCGGTGGGTTGGTAAATCGAGCCTACTAGATATCGTGGATTCTTGGTATAGTTCGGCGAGTGACCGGCCTCGCAGTGGGGCTCGGTGCGTACCCTCGGGGGAGAAGATCCAATGAAAGACCTGCTGTTCAGCTTCGACGGCCGGATCAATCGCGCCAAGTTCTGGCTTGGCACGGCTTGCTTGTTCGTGGGTTACCTCGTTCTCGCCGGCATCAGCGCCGCGACGATGAGCCCGGACGGCAGCATGGGCGTCGTCGGCATTATCGTCCTGATCATCTACCTCGCGATGATCTGGCCGTCAGTGGCCATCGGCGTGAAGCGCTTCCATGATCGCGACAAGTCGGGCTGGTGGGTGCTGATCGCCCTCGTGCCGTTCATCGGCGGCCTGTGGTACCTGATCGAGTGCGGCTTCCTCGAAGGCACCAAGGGCCCGAACAAGTTCGGCCCCGACCCGCTGGCGACCGCCTAGGCGGCGAACGGATCCGGCACGAAGGGCCACTGCTTCCTGGGCGCCTTCGTGTAGGTCATGGAGCGGAAGTCCGGCGCCACGGCGCCGGGCACCGCGACGTAGAGAATCTCCGATGCCACCGGCGCGTACTCCGCGTGGAAGTGCTGCATCGACTTCACCACCACCACTTTGCGCATCGATGGATCGACACCCACATTGGTGAAGGCGTCGACGCTCTTGCACTGCGCGCGTAGCGTGCTGCAGACGATGGCGATGCCGTCGGCCTCGAAGGCCGCCATGTCACCCATTGGCACACGCGAGCCGCCGAAGCCGTGCGTGGTGGCATCGCGCTTCAGGCCGATTACCTTGGCGCGCAGATCGAGCGCCGGGCCCGACATCGGCCCCAGCTTGCCGCCGATCCGCACATCGACCTCGGCGCCCTCGCCGACCTCGAAGGCGATGCGCACCGCCATCGGATCCCAGAAAGTGGCGATGGCGCCGTCCTTGATGCCGCGCTCGCGCATCGCCTGCAGGATGAAGGTCGAGTCGCTGGCGCCGCCGCCGCCGGCGTTGTCGGAGACGTCGGCGATCACCAGCGGCTTGGGCAGGTTGTGCGAGGCGGCGCGCGCCATCGCCTGGTCGAGCGTGGCGTAGGGCGGCTGCGTCTCGGCGCGCATGGCGTAGAACTCGCGGCCCAGCTCGGCGGCCAGTCGCTCGGCCTTGCCACGGTCGCCATCGGTCACCACCAACAGCTTGCTGCCCATGTCGGGGACATCGGCCCACGGGAAACCGTGGATCACCGAGACCGACAGCACGCCATCCTTGCCCTCGAGCGCCGCGCACTTGTCGACGAAGCCCCGCATCGGCTGGCGCGTGGTGTGGAACAGGCCGACGGTGCGGCAGTCGTACCAGCCCATCACCGGCGTCGCGCCGCGATCGAACACCGCCTCGAGGATGGTGAAGACTTCCTCGGCGCGCTCCTTCACGTCGATGTGGGGATACTCCTTGAACAGCACGATCCAGCTGGCGTTGTCGAGCTTGAGCGGGCCGACATTGCCATGCAGGTCGAGCTCGACGCCGATCGGCACGCCGGGACCGACGACGCGTCGGACATGCGCCAGCAGGTCGCCTTCGGCGTCGTCATAGCCCTCGGCCACCATCGCGCCGTGCAGCGACAGCAGCACAGCGTCGACCGGCAACGCCGCCCTGAGATCGGCGACGATCTCGTCGCGAAACGATTCGTAGACCTTCTTCACCGTCTTGCCGGCGGGCTGGGCGAAGGCGCACAGGCTTTCCACGATGGTCCAGCCGCGCGCCTCGGCGCGCCGGCGCCACACCGCGAGCGGCAGACCGAACATCGGTACCGTCGCGCCGTAGCTCGCCTTACGGAAGAGGCAGGTCTCCTCGAACAGGCGAAGCCCGGTGGGCAGCGAGGAGAAGGTGTTGGTCTCGGTGCCGAGCGTGGCGGTGAAGATCTTGCGCGTCATGACTGCTTCTCTCACCTGTCATCCCTCGCCGCGCTCGGGACGACAACGGGGCGGTTAGGCCGCCTCGAACTTGCCGAATTCCCAGTCGCGGCCAGGCGCGGCGGCGAGCAGCGCCTTGGTATAGGGATGCTGCGGGCGCAGGAAGACGTCGGCGACCGGCCCGTACTCGACGACGATGCCCTTCTCCATCACCGCCACCTCGTGGCAGACCTGCGCCGCGACGCGCAGGTCGTGGGTGATGAACAGCATGGCGAGGTTGAGCCGCTGGCGGATCTCGTCGAGCAGATCGAGCACCTGCGCCTGCACCGAGACGTCGAGCGCCGAGACCGCCTCGTCGGCGATCAGCAGCTCGGGCTCCATGGCGAGCGCGCGCGCGATGCAGATGCGCTGGCGCTGGCCACCCGAGAACTGGTGCGGATAGCGATCGAGCGAATCAGGATCGAGCCGCACCGTCTCCATCAGCTTGCGCGCCCGCGCCCAGGCCTCGGACCGCTCCATGCCGAAATTCATCGGCCCCTCGATGATCGAGTCGCCGACCGTGCGCCGGGGATTGAGCGAGCGATAGGGATCCTGGAAGACGATCTGGATGCGCCGGCGGTGGCGGCGCAGCAGACGCTGCGGCATCAACGCCACGTCGTCCTCGCCGAGCCGCACGCGGCCCTCGGTCGGATCGATCAGGCGGGCGATGCAGCGCGCCACAGTCGACTTGCCCGAGCCCGACTCGCCGACGATGCCCACCGATTCGCCCTGACGGATCTCGATGTTGACCTTGTCGGCCGCCTTCACGGAGTGGCCTTTGCCGAACAGGCTGCCGCCGCCATAGATCTTGGTCAGGTTCTCGGTGCGCAGCACCAGCTTCGAGCCGGTGGCGCGCGGCCGGTCGGCGGGATGCATGCTGGGCACTGAGGAGATCAGCATGCGCGAATAGGGGTGCTTGGGCCGCAGCAGGATATCCTCGGTCGGCCCCATCTCGACGAGTTCGCCCAGGCGCAGCACGGCTACTCTATGGGCGATCTCCCGTACGACGCCGAAGTCATGCGTGATGAACAGCACGCCCATGCCCTTGTCGCGCTGGATGTCCTTGATCAGCTGCAGGATCTGCGCCTGGGTCGTGACGTCGAGCGCCGTGGTCGGCTCGTCGGCGATCAGCAACGCCGGCTCGAGCACGAGGGCCATGGCGATCATCACGCGCTGGCGCTGGCCGCCGGAGAGCTGGTGCGGATACGACGCGTAGATGCGCGGCGGATCGGGCATGCGCACCTGCTCGAAGATCTGGATGATCTTGCTCTTGCGCTCCTCCGCCGACATCTGCGTGTGCTCGCGCAGCACCTCGTCGATCTGGTCGCCGCAGGTCATGACCGGATTGAGCGCGGTCATCGGCTCCTGGAAGATCATCGCCATGCGCACGCAGCGTAGCTCACGCAGCCGCGACTCGGTCGCCTTGGCGACATCCTCGCCGTCGAGCAGCATCTGGCCGCCGGCCACCGGCAGCGCCTTGGGCAGCAAGCCCATCACGCCTTGCGCGATCACCGACTTGCCGGATCCCGACTCACCCACCAGGCAGACGATCTCGCCGGTCTTGACGGTGAAGTTCACCTTCTCGGCGGCGAATGGCCGGTCGCCGCCCTTGGGCAAGGCGATCGACAGATCACGCACGTCGAGGACCGGACGCCCTACTCCAACACCGCTGGCGTTCATGGCTCAGACCCGCTTGCTCATCTTGGGATCGAGCGTGTCGCGCAGCCCGTCGCCCAGCATGTTGACCGCCAGCACCGTCACCGCGAGGAAGATCGCCGGGTACAGGATGTTGTGCGGATGGACGCGGAAGAACTGGCGTCCTTCGGCCATGATGTTGCCCCAGGTCGGCGTGTCGGTGGGAATGCCGATGCCGAGGAAGCTCAAGGTCGCCTCGGCGAGGATCGCCGAGCCGCAGATGAAGGTGCCCTGCACGATCACCGGCGCGATAGTGTTGGGCAGGATGTGGCGCCACAGGATCTTGGGCATTGGTGTGCCGACCGAGATCGCCGCCTCGACATAGGGCTCCTCGCGCACCGACAGCACGACCGAGCGCACCAGGCGCACGACGCGCGGAATCTCGGGCACGACGATGGCGAAGATCACGGTGCCTAGCCCCGCGCGGAACAGCGACACCAGGCCGATCGCCAGCAGGATGCCGGGGATCGCCATCAGCCCGTCCATGATGCGCATGACGATGCCGTCGAGCCAGCGGATGTAGCCCGAGACCAGGCCGATGAAGACGCCGATGACGATGCTGAGCGAGGCGACCGAGATGCCGACGATGAGCGAGACCCGCGCGCCGTAGAGCACCCGGCTGTAGATGTCGCGGCCCAGGCTGTCGGTGCCCATGTGCACCGTGCGCGTCGTGCGCGTGCCGTCGTCATTGCGCACCGTGACCTCGACGCCCGGCTTGCGGTTGCGCGTGGTCGGATCGATGCGCGCCGGATCGATGGTGCCGAGCAACGGCGCCGCGAGCCCGATCAGCATCATGATCAGCACCATGATGCCGCCGATGCGCACGCTGGTGTTGCGCGACAGGCGTTTCCAGACGCTGGGACGGGCGACGGCCGCTGCGCGTGCCGCGGCGGCGTCGACTTCGTTTTCGAGCGCGATAGTCAATAGCGGATCCTCGGATCGAAGAAGCTGTAGGCGATGTCGATCAGCAGGTTGATCAGCACGTAGACGAAGCTGAACATCAGGATCACGACCTGGATCACCGGGAAGTCGCGCGCCAGCACGGCGTCGACGGTGAGCCGACCGACGCCGGGGATATTGTAGACGCTCTCGGTCACCACCACGCCGCCGATCAGCAGCGCGATACCGATGCCGATCACCGTGATGATCGGGACCGCCGCGTTGCGCAGCGCGTGGCGTAGCAGCACGGTGCGGCCCGGCAGGCCCTTGGCCCGGGCGGTGCGGATATAGTCCTCGCCCAAGGTCTCGATGACACTGGCGCGGGTGATGCGCGAGATCAGCGCGATATAGACGACCGCCAGGGTGATGCTGGGCAGGATCAACCTGATGATGAACTCGCCGAAGCCCTCGGCGATGCGGCGATAACCCTGTACCGGCAGCAGGCCGAACTGGATGGCGAAGAGGTAGATCAGCAGATAGCCGATGACGAAGGTCGGTACCGAGAAGCCCATCACCGAGAAGCCCATCACCACCCGGTCGACCCAGCCGCCCTGCTTCGCCGCGGCGAGCACGCCCAGCGGCACGGCGATCGAGACCGCCAGGATGAGCGTGCACAGCGCCAGCATGGCGGTGGGCTCGATGCGCTGGGCGATCAGCTCGGCCACCGTCTTCTTGAAGAAGAACGACTCGCCGAAGTCGCCGCCCAGCGCCTTGCCCGACCAGATGAAGAACTGCGTGTAGATCGGCTCGTTGAGGCCGAGCTTGGCGCGGATCGCCTCGACCTGATCGGACGTGGCGTTGTCGCCAGCGATGACCGCCGCCGGGTCACCCGGCGTCAGCCGCAGCAGCATGAAGACGAAGATCGCCACGAACAGAAGCACGGGGATCGTGGCGACCAGGCGCCTTGCGATGAACGCGAACATGTATAACCGGACCGATAAATGCGAAGACCGGCTACTTGCCGGTCTTCTCGATATTCCAGAACACGGGGACCGGCGCTTTGAGCCAGCCGGTGACGTTGCTGCGGCGCGCGCCTGGGCCGTACCACTGGCCGATCCAGCCGAACTGCGCGGTCTCCAGCGCACGCAGCTGCACCTTCTCGGCGAGGTCCTTCTGCTTCACCGGATCGGTCTCGCGCGCGTAGGCGTCGCGCAGCTTCTCCATCTCGGGATCGACCGGCCAGCCGAACCACTGCTTGCCATCGGCGGCGACGAAGTAGGAATTGGAGATCGGGTTCATCGCGTCGGCCGACACGGAGTACGTGTGGAAGACGTTCCAGCCGCCCTTGTCGGCCGGATCCTTCTTGGTGCGACGCGCGACCAGGGTCTGCCAGTCCATCGACTGCATATCGACCTTGAAGCCGCCCTTCTCCAGCAGCGCCTTGGTCACCGGCGCGGTGTTGGTCAGGACCGCAAGCGTGGTCGACTGCATCAGCACGATCGGCGTGCCGTCGTAGCCGGCCTCCTTGAGCAACTCCCTGGATTTCTCGAAGTTGGACTTGATCAGGATGTCGCTGCCCTTCTCGGTGCCGTTGGGCGTGCCGCAGATGAAGGCGGCGCCGCACACCTTGTAGTACTTGGCATCGCCGATCGTGGCCTTGAGGTAGTCCTCCTGGTTGATGGCGTAGAGCGCGGCCAGGCGGACCTTGGGGTTGTCGAACGGCTTGACCACGTGGTTGAAGCGGATGATGAAGACGTGGCCCAGCGGGTTCCAGTCATCGAGCACGATGGCCTTGTCCTTGGCGAGCACCGGCAGCAGGTCGTGCGGCGGCGCCTCGACGATGTCGATCTCGCCGGCAAGCAGCGCATTGGCCTGGGTCTGCGTGTCGGGCATCTCGATCAGCTCGACGCGGTCGACCTTGACCACCTTGCCGCCGGCCAGACCCGAGGCCGGTTCGGATCGCGGCTTGTACTTCGGGTTCTTCAGATAGACGTGCTTGTCGCCCGGCTTGGACTGCGCCGTCTGGTAGATGAACGGGCCGGAGCCGACATACTCCTTGATCTGCTGGAAGGCGTCGGTCTCGGCGATGCGCTTGGGCATCATGAACGGCGTGTTTGACGACGGCTTGCCGAGCGAATCGAGCACGAGGCCGTAGGGTTCCTTGAGGATGATCTGGAAGGTCTTGTCGTTGACGACCTTCAGCTCCTTGACGAAGTCGAAGAGCTTCTGGCCCATCGGGTCGCGCTTGGACCAGCGCGTCAGCGAGACGGTGCAGTCCTCGGCCTTGACCGGCTGGCCGTCATGCCACTCCAGCCCGTCGCGCAGGGTGAAGGTCCAGGTCAGCTTGTCGGCGCTGACCTCGTACTTGTCGACCATCTGCGGCTTGATCTCGAACTTCTCGTCGGCCGCGAACAGCGTGTCGTAGATCAGGTAGCCGTGGTTGCGCGTGACGTAGGCCGTCGTCTGGATCGGATCGAGGATGGTGAGGTTGCCGTGCTGCACGACGCGCAGCGTGTTCTGCGCTTGGGCCGCGGCGCCAAATGCCAGCGAGCCGGCGACCAGCGCCGCACCGAGAACCGCGGCCCTACGGGTCGATTTCATCGTCATAGACAGCCCCTCCCTGTGCGCGGCCCGGCCGCGTCATCCGTCCCGGAGCGGAATGAGCAACAATCGTGCCTACGGTGCCTCGTCATGCAGGCCTGACCGCCGGCTGATCTTTCCGCTTCCTGGTTGATCAGACCCTACCATCGCGGTCATCCAGCACAAGGGAAATGCCGAAGGAATAGGCAGCGGCGCCCTCGCCCGCCACAAATGAGAACGGCGGCCCAAGGGCCGCCGTTCGGTCGCCGCGCGCGAGGCGCGTCGGCTACTTCTTGGTGACGTTCCAGAACACCGTGACCGGCGCCACCAGGTTGCCCTCGAGCTTGGTGCTAAGCGCGAAGGGCGCGTACCATTGGCCGAGATGGACGTGGGTCGGATACTCCGCCCAGCGCCGCTGGATCGCCTCGACGATCGACTTGTGCTTCGCCGGATCGGTCTCCTTGGCGAACTGATCGCGCAGCCTCTCGATCTGCTCGTCGCACGGCCAGCCGAACATCGCCTTGTCGCAGGCCGAGTTGAAGAAACCGGCCATGACCGGGTTCAGGATGTCGGCCGCCACCCACGAGGTGAGGAAGGCGCTCCAGCCGCCGGCGTTCAGCGGATCCTTCTTGGTGCGACGCGACACCAGGGTCTGCCAGTCCATCGATTGCATGTCGACCTTGAAGCCGGCCTTCTCGAGTTGGGCCTTGGCGACCGGCGCGAGGTTGGTCAGCACCTGCAGATCGGTCGACTGCATCAGCACGATGGGCGTACCGTCGTAGCCGGCTTCCTTGAGCAACTGCGCGGCCCTGGCCGAGTCGCCGTTGAGCAGGCCGTCCATGCCGGCCATGGTCTCGAGCGGCGTGCCGCAGATGAACATCGCCTTGCAGGTCTTGTACCACTGGGCGTCGCCGACCACGGCCTGCAGGAACGGCTCCTGGCTCATCGCCACGACCGCGGCGTGGCGGATCTTAGGATTGTCGAACGGCTTGTGCAGCACGTTGAAGCGGAACGTGAACTGGTTACCGGTCGGATTCGAGTTGAACAGCCTGACGTTCTTCTCCTTGGCCAGGATCGGCAGCAGATCGTGACCGGGCGATTCGATCATGTCGATCTCGCCGGCGATCAGCGCGTTGGTCGAGGTCTGCACGTCGGCGATCCACACCCACTCGACGCGGTCGACCTTGACCACCTTGCCGCCCGCGAGGCCCGAGGGGGGCTCGTTGCGCGGCTTGTACTTCGGGTTCTTGACGTAGACCACCTTCTCGCCCGGCTTCCACTCGGCCGGACGGAACATGAACGGGCCGGAACCGATGACGTCGGTCGGCTTGATTTGCGTGTTGGGATCCGTCGCGGCCACGCTCGCGGGCATCATGAACGGCACGTTCGACGACGGCTTGCCTAGCGACTGCAATACCAGGCCGTAGGGCTCCTTGAGTACCAAGGTGAAGGTCTTGGCATCGACAGCCTTCAGCTCGGCGGTGACGCCCAGCAGCTTCTGGCCCATCGAGTCCTTGGCGCCCCAGCGCTTGATCGAAGCGACGCAGTCCTCGGCCGTGACCGGCTTGCCGTCATGCCACTCCAGGCCGTCGCGCAGGGTGAACGTCCAGGTCAGCTTGTCGTCGCTGACCTTCCACGTGTCGACCATCTGGGGCTTGACGTCGAACTTCTCGTCCATCGCGAACAGCGTGTCCCAGACGAGATAGCCGTGATTGCGCACGATGTAGGCGGTGGTCCAGATCGGATCGAGGATCTTCAGATCCGAATGCATGACCACGCGCACCGTCTGCGCCTGTGCCGCCGGCGCGCTCGCCAGCGACATCGCGCCGGCCATCGCCACCGAGGCGAGCAGCGCTTTCCAATGTTTCACCATCCCCAACTCCTTGGTAAACGGCCCCACCCTCCGGTCCCGGGGGGCCACGATGAGCGAACAGTATCACCAGCCCAGCGCCGCACAAGCACGCGTGATGCCAAGCACCGACTGGCCGCTGCTAGACTGCCGGGACTGAGGCATTTCGGGACGGCAAGCATGTGGCGCGGCATCGCGATCTTCCTGATCGGCGGCATTCTGGGCACGGCCTTCGGCGTCGCCGCGGGCTTTTTCGCCTATCCCTATGTCTTCCCGCCGCCCGAGGCGATGGACACGCTGACCGACCAGGACCGCGCTGGCTTGGCCGCGCGCGGCCGTTTCATCCACGCCAATCCCGCCGACCCGATCCACTACGGCAAGGGCGATGTCACGGTCTATCGCCGGGTCGTGCACCTCAACACCAATTTCGAGGTCGGGCCGGGCCCGGCCTTTCACGTCTATCTCGTGCCGAAGGCGAAGATCCGGCAGACCGCCGACGTGCGCGACGCCATGTTCGTCGACCTTGGCAAGTTGCGTTCGTTCAAGGGCAGCCAGAAATACACCATCCCCGATGGCGTCGATCTCAAGGCCTATCCCAGCGTGGTGATCTGGTGCGCCCAGTTCGGCGTGCTGATCTCGCCCGCCGATCTGGTGTTTGAGCAATAGCAGAGCTGGAGGCGCGTCACGCCCCGACCTATTCCGCCGCCTTGCCGTAGTCGGCGACCTGGCTGCCCAGCGTCGGACTGGCCGAGGGTGGCGAGCCGGCGACGACCTGGCGCCCCAGCGCGGCGTAGCTCGGCACCTCGGCGTCGCGTAACTCCGCCCGCTTGACCTTGCGCGCCATCGCCCGCTCGAGATAGGGCGCCAACTCCGCCATCTTGCGCGCCTCGCGTTCGGCGGCCTTCTCCTTGAACTCGGGCTGGATGTCGCGCGCGAACAGCTCGAGCGACTCGCAGATGTGGTCGTGCCGGTTGCGCCCGCCCTGCTGCACGAAACAGACTTGATCGACGCCGGCCTCGGCGAAGTTGCGCAGGTGCTGGCGCACCTCGTCGGTCGAGCCGATGCCGCGCGCGGGGTTGGGCGGCAGATGCGCCCGCGCCTTCTCGTAGCGGCTCCACACGTCGGTGCGGCCGGGTTTGTGCTCGCCGAAGACGTAGAAGTGGCCCAGCGCGAAGCCGAAGAACATGAAGCCGTCGAGCCCGCGGCGCCGTGCCTCCTCGCGATCGGGATGCACCGAAAAGCCGCTCACCATGCAGATGTTGGGATTGATCGCGTGGCCGATCGGCACGCACTCGGTCTTGAGGATGCGATAGTAGTCGTCGACCCACTGCTTGGCCTCGGCCGCATCGACGAAGGCGAAGGTCAGCGCGCCGATGCCGCAGCGCGCGGCGAGATGGATGGTCTCGCGCTTGGAGCACGCCACCCAGATCGGCGGATGCGGCTTCTGCAGCGGCTTCGGCACCACGTTACGGCAGGGCATTGAAAAATAGCGCCCCTCGAAGCCGGGATAGGGGTTCATCACCATCATGTCGGCGGTCTGCTCGACGGTCTCGCGCCACATCTGGCGCTTCTCCGCGACAGGCACGCGGAAGCCGCCCAGCTCCATCAGCGACGACGATTCACCGGTGCCCCAGTCGACGCGGCCCTTCGAGACGATATCGAGCGTCGCCAGGCGCTCGGCGACACGGGCGGGATGATTGTACTGCGGCGGCGAGAGGCAGATGCCGTGACCCAGCCGGATGCGCTTCGTGCGCTGCGAGGCGGCGGCGAGGAACACCTCGGGCGCGGAGGAATGCGAATACTCCTCGAGGAAGTGATGCTCGACCTCCCAGGCGTAGTCGATGCCCAGCCGGTCGGCCAGCTCGACCTGCTCCAGCGCCTCGTGGAACAGGCGCGCCTCGTCGCCTTCCGCCCAGGGCTTGGGCAGCTGATGCTCGTAGAAGATGCCGAATTTCATATCGATGACGCTCCGTGATCGGCGGCGACCCTAGCAGTGCGGTTGATCGCTCGGCTAGACTGGCGGCCGTGAAGCTCCAGAACCCGATCCTCAACGCCGGGCTGGTGCCGGTGATCGGCGCCTCGCGCTACTTGTTGACGCTCGCCGCCCTGCTCGCGCTGTGGTGGTTCGACGCGCGCCTGATGAATCGCGGCTTCGATGCCAACCTCTCGCTGATCAAGTCGCTGAGCAACGCGCTCGACAGCAGCGGCAAAGTCGAGGCCGCGTTGCGCGCTTTCGCGGCCGAGAAGATGCTGCTGTTCGCCGAGATCAGCATCGTCATTTGGCTGATCGGCAAGGCGCTGTGGTGGCTGATCGGCCTGCCCTTCCGACGCCGCGCCGCCGCCAAGGCCGCGACGCCGGCCGCACCCAACCCCGCCGACGATCTCGCCGCCCGTATGGAGTCGCGCAGCGGCCCATCGCTGAAGGTCTCGGACGAAACAACCGGCGTTCGCGCCGAACGATAGACATCGCCCCGCAGGAGATCGACATGACCGCCGCCCCCTTCCGCATCGGCTTCCTGGTATTCCCCGACATCACCCAGCTCGACATGACCGGGCCGTGGGAGGTGCTGAGCAAGCTGCCGAACTCGCAGACGTTCCTGATCTGGAAGAGCCGCGAGCCGGTGATCGCCGGTGGCGGCTTGAAGCTGGTCCCCGATATGACCTACGCCGAGTGCCCGCAGCTCGACTTGGTTTGCGTGCCCGGCGGCGCCGGCATGAACGCGCTGCTGGAGGATGACGAGACGCTGGCCTTCCTGCGCCGCCAGGCGGCGGGCGCGCGCTATGTCACTTCGGTGTGCACCGGCTCGCTGGTGCTGGGCGCCGCCGGCCTGCTGAAGGGCAAGCGCGCGGCGACGCACTGGATGTCGATGGACATGCTCAAGGAGTTCGGCGCCACGCCGGTGCACGAGCGCGTGGTGGTCGATGGCAACACCATCACCGGCGGCGGCGTCACCGCCGGCATCGATTTCGGCCTGAAGGTCGCGGCCGAGGTCGCGGGCGAGGCGGTCGCGCGCGGCATCCAGCTCAGCATCGAGTACGACCCGCACCCGCCGTTCAACGCCGGCTCGCCCCAGGGCGCCGGGCCGGAGCTCACGGCGCGCATGACCGAGATGGCGGGCCCGCGCCAGGCGCAGCGCGCCGAAGCGGTAAAGCGCGCGGCGGCGCGATTGAACGCGTGATGGTGCTGCCGTACCCTCACCCGAGAGGGACGGGGAGATCGCATGCGTGACGCACTCGGCTGGCGGCGGAAGCTGGCGATCATGGCGCCGTCGACCAACACCATCGTGCAGCCCGATTGCGACGACATGCGTCCGCTTGGCGTCACCAATCACTACAGCCGCATCTTCACGCCCAACAGCAAGGGCATCGGCAACGACAGCTTCAAGGCCGGCATCCAGGTGATCGGCGGCAACGTCATGGACGCGGTCAACAGCGCCATGACGATGGAGCCCGATTACCTCGTCATGGGCATCTCGGCGCTGTCTTTCTTCGGCGGGCTGAAAGGCGCCAACGCCTTCGTGACGCGCATCGAAGAAGCCACTGGGCTGAAGATGACCGTGGGCAGTCACGCCACCGCGGCGGCGTTGGAGGCCTATGGAGGCGTCAAGCGCATCGCCGTGCTGACGCCCTATTGGCCTGTCATGAACGCCGAGGTCAAAGGCTACTTCAGCGACATCGGCATCGAGGTCGTGCGCGACGTCGCCTTGCAGTGCACGTCGTGGACCGGCATCGCCGAGGTGACAGCCGCGCAATGCCGCGAGGCGCTGCGCAAGCTCGACGGCGACGATGTCGACGCGCTGGTGCAGGTCGGCACCAACCTGTCGATGGTACGCCTGGCGGCGGCGGCCGAGCTATGGCTGGGCAAGCCGGTGATCGCCATCAACACCGCGACCTACTGGCACGCGCTGCGTGCCAACGGCATCCAGGACAAAGTGCCGGGCGTCGGGCGATTGCTCGAGGAGTTTTGATCCCCCTCGTCGTCCTCAGGATGACGGTGGTCGTTACTGCGCCGGCTGGACGATCGGGCGTTCGCCGGGGACTGGCGCTTCGGGTTCAGGCGCCACCAGCATACGCGACTGGCGCACCTGCTCCATGGCGTTGACCAGCGAGACCCAGACGGCGGCGGCGTAGGGCAGCGACTGCACGACAAGCAACCCGGACCACAGCCGCGCGTCGGGATCGATGCCGCCGAGCTTCAGCCAGATTCCCAGGGAAGCGAGCAGCAACAGGCCGGCCAAGGCCGCCTCGCCGCGCGCCATCGCCAGCGCCTTGCCGATGGTGGCGCGCGAATCCATCTTCGGCGTGCGCATGAACGGCAGCTTGCTGGTGAACAGGCCGTAGAGCACGGCGCGACCCACCGTGTAGGTCAACGACAGGCCGGCGAGCGAGGCGCCGACGCTCTGCCTGAACGTGCAGTCGACCCGGTTGCCGTAGAGCGCGAACGAGTACAGCAGCTTGAAGATGAACAGCGCCAGGGTCGGGATCAGAAACGAGTCGGGCGGCAGCGGGAAGAAGCGTGGTGCCACCATGACGCCAGCCGCCCAGAAGATGGCGGTGACGGTGAAGATCACGTTCAGCGCATCGGCGAACCACGGCAGCCAGCCGGCGACGAAGTGGTACTTCTGCCAGAAAGTCAGCTGGGTGCGCTTCGACAGGATCTCGCGCGCGTGGCCCTTGAGGATCTGCATCGCGCCGTAGGCCCAGCGGAAGCGCTGTTTCTTGTAGCCGGCGAAATGGTCGGGCGTGAGCCCGTGTCCGAAGCGCTCGCGGCTGTAAGTGGCGCCGTAGCCCTTCTGCATCATGCGCAGGCCAAGCTCGGTGTCCTCGCAGATGCACCAGGTCGCCCAGCCGCCCAGCTCGTCCATCAGCTTGCGGCGGATCAACGTCATCGTGCCGTGCTGGATGATCGCGTCGTACTCGTTGCGCAGGCACATGCCGATGTCGAAGAAGCCGGCGTACTCCCAGTTCAGCATTTCCTTGAACCGGTCGTCGTGCCAGTCGCGGTGGTCCTGTGGCGCCTGCACGAATCCGATCTTGGGATTGTCGAACTGCGGCACCAGCGAGCGCAGCCAGTCCTTGCGCACGACATAGTCGCTGTCGATCACCGCCACGATCTCGGCGTCGGGCGCGGTCTGGCTCAGCACGTAGTTCAGCGCGCCGGCCTTGAAGCCCTTCATCTCGTCGAAGTGGAAGAAGCGGAAGCGCTCGCCCAGGGTCTTGCAATAGTCCTGGACCGGTCGCCAGACCGCCGGATCGCGGGTGTTGTTGTCGATGACGATGACTTCGAAATTCGGGTAGTCGAGCGCCGCCAACGAATCCAGGGTTTGCATCACCATCGCCGGCGGCTCGTTGCAGATCGCCACGTGCAGCGAGACCTTGGGCCACGCACGGTTGGCGTTCGCGACCGCCCGCGGCAACGGCACCTCGCGCTTCCAGCGCCGCGTCCAGATGGTCTCGACCAGCTCCAACGCCTGCGCCATCACCATCACAAGGCTCAGCAACAGGAAGCCCAGCAGGAAGGTCCAGCCCACAACCTGCAAGGTGGTCATGTAGATGCCGAATCCGGCATAGACGGCGTAGACCATCCCCGAAGCGATGCCGACGGTGAGCCCGGCGAAGACCAGCTCGCCCACGGGCTTCAGGCCGCGCCACATCCAGAGGAAGCCCAGGATGATCGGCAGCGCCACCGCCAGCGACCACGACGCGAGCTTCCACCATTCAGGGAAGGCGACGATCGGGCCGGTCCAGTCGAATTTCTGCTGGCGATCGGCGTCCCACAGGCCCCAGTAACCGCCGGCCATGCCTTCGAGGTCGTGGCTCTTCCACGGTTGGTCGAAGGCCTCGATGACGAAGTGGTCGACCTTCTCGCGGCGCAGGAAATCGACCGCGTCGCGCACGTTCTTGGCCTGCAGCGCCGGGCTGGCGCGCTTGACCACAGGATCGCCTTCCCGGCCGCGGCTGATGCGCGACGCGCCGTTCGAGGGCCAGCCGACCTCGGTGACGATGATGTTCTTGGTCGGGTAGGTCTTGCGGACCTCGTCGATCTGCCGCTGCAGATAGGCGACGTGCTCCTCGTTGGACTTCTCGTCCCAGTACGGCAGCGGATGGATGGCGATGTAGTCGACCTCTTTCGCCAGCTCCGGATAGCGCAGCCAGACGAACCAAGGCTCGGCGGTCGACACCGGCACCTTGACGTTGCGCTTGACGTGCCGGATGTGGCGGATCAGCTGCTGCGGGTTCATGGCGCTGACGTCGTCGGCCTTGCCGATCCAGCGGAACAGCGCCTCGTTGCCGACCATGACGCGCTCGACGTTGGCGTTGGCGTTGGCCATGCGGATCAGGCCGGCGATCTCGCTTGTCGTGCGCTCGGTCTCGCCCTGCGCCACCCAGGCGCCAGCGATGACACGGATGCCGTACTGGTCGGCGATGCGCGGGATCTGCTCGTGCGCATCGAGCGTCGAGTAGGTGCGGATGTAACGCACGCGGCCGGCCATGGTGCGCATGTCGCGCTCGATCTGCTCGACCCTGGGCTTGTCGCCGCGGATCGAGCTCTGATCCTTGCCGATCGGCGTATAGGTCACGCCGTGCAGCAGCCCGTCCATGGGCGGCGCGTCGTAGGTGCGGGTGAACAGGCTCCACGCGCCGAAAGTGGCGGCGACGGTGAGCACGATGGTGAGGAGTGCGGAGAGACGCGGCATGCTGGTGGGCGATCAGATCAGGCGTCCGTACAAGGAGCGCGCCCGCGGGCAACGTCCGCTCGCCTCCATCGAGCCCGCCTCGCTTGCGCGAACGGACGGCGACAGGGCGGTGCGTCGGTGCCGGGGCCGTGCCACCAGCGACGTGCTGCCAGACCTCTTCGAGGCTCTTCCCTGCGCCTGTTTCCTCGACGCCGACCCTCTTCGGCGCCGATCGGGCGTGACGCTTCTATAACCGCTCGCCAAGGCTGCGGACAAGGCCCATAACGCCTTGAAATAAGGAATCATTTCGGCGCCGGCGCCGAGCGCTGCGACAATGCGGCGAAGGTTTGGTCAAGGATGTGTGACAAATTACGCCGATGAGTGTCGACGCCTCCATTGCGATCCCAAGTCGCCGCCGGCCGAGCCTGCTGACGCTGGTCGCCTGTGCCATCGGCGTGGCGGTGGCGATCCCGATCCTCGGCGTGCTGGTGCACCTGCTGCGGCCCAGTGGCACCGAGTGGCGCGAGACCGCCGGCATCGTGCTGCCGGACTTCCTGCTCAACACCGCGGTATTGCTGGCGTCGGTCGCCATCGGCACGACGATCATCGGCACCGCCACCGCCTGGCTGGTGGTGATGTGCCGTTTCCCCGGCCGCCGCCTGTTCGAATGGGCGCTGGCCCTGCCGCTGGCGGTGCCGGCTTACGTGATGGCCTATACCTGGACCGACCTGCTGCAGTTCGCCGGCCCGGTGCAGACGGCGCTACGCGAGATCTTCGGCTGGGGCGCGCGCGACTACTGGTTCCCCGAGATCCGCTCGGTCGGCGGCGCGGCGACGATGTTCGTCTTCGTGCTCTACCCTTATGTCTACCTGCTGGCGCGCACCGCCTTCATCGAGCAATCGGTCTGCGCGCTCGACGCCGGGCGAATCCTGGGCAACGGCCCATGGCGCAACTTCGCGCGCGTGGCCCTGCCGCTGGCCCGTCCCGCCATCGCCGCCGGCGCGGCGCTGGCGCTGATGGAGACGCTCGCGGATTTCGGCACGGTCGCCTATTTCGAGGTCCAGACCTTCACCACGGGCATCTACCGCGCCTGGTTCACCTTCAACGACAAGGTGGCCGCGGCCCAGCTCGCCAGCCTGCTGCTGGTTTTCGCGCTCACCCTGCTGGTCATCGAGCGCCGCTCGCGCGCCGACCGCCGCTTCCACCACACCACGCCGCGCTACCGTCCCCTGCCCGCCCATCGCCTGACCGGTTGGCGCGCCGCCGCCGCGACGCTCGCCTGCGCTATCCCTTTGGCGATCGGCTTCGCGATCCCCGCCCTCGTCCTGCTGCGCTTCTCGCTGTTCTCGGGCGATGCGCAATGGGGCGCGCGCTACGTCAGGCTGGCGCTCAACAGCGTCACGGTGGCGGCGCTGGCCGCCATCGTCACCGTGGTCGTGGCGCTGGGCCTAGCCTATGCCGCGCGGGTCACGCGCCGCGGCCCGGCGGTCTGGGTCGCGCGCTTGGCCGGGCTGGGCTACGCCGTGCCGGGCATCGTCATCGCCGTCGGCGTGCTCGCGCCGGTGGCGGCCTTCGACAACGCGCTCGACGCCTGGCTGCGCGCCAATTTCGGCGTCTCGACCGGCCTGCTGATCACCGGCACCATCGCCGGCGTGGTCTACGCCCTGGTCGTACGCTTCCTCGCCGCCGCGCTGCAGCCGATCGAGGCCGGCCTCACCAAGGTCACGCCCAATCTCGACGGCGCCGCCCGCACGTTGGGCGCCGCGCCGGGCGAGACGCTGCGCCGCGTGCATGCGCCGATGCTCAGAGGTGCGCTGGCGACGGCTGGCCTGATTGTTTTCGTCGACGCGATGAAGGAGCTGCCGGCGACCTTGATGCTGCGGCCCTTCAACTTCGACACCCTGGCTGTGCAGGCCTACAACCTGACCCGCGACGAGCGCCTGGCCGAAGCCTCGACCGCGGCGCTGACCATCGTCGCCGTCGGCCTGCTGCCGCTGATCATCCTCACCCGCACCATCCTCGGCGCCCGGCCCGGCAGCGCCGAGCCACCACTGTGAGGCAAGACGCGAAGCCCCAGCGCAGCGTCTTGCCTCATTGCTATCCCCACCCCCCTAAGGGGGTGGGGATAGCAGGGGACGTTGGCACCCCGTTGGCAGGGGGTTGGCACCCCGTTGGAAGCCCCCGTTGGAAGGGGGTTGGAAGGCGTTGGCACCCCGTTGGTACCCCGTCGGAAGACCGTTGGAAAATTGTCCGTGTCGGCGCTCACGCTCCGGCTCTTCCGACACGAACGGGATGATACGCGATCGCGGGCGAAAAGTCGATTTCCGGCGCTACGTTTTGCGTCGCGTTTTGTTGATCGACACCCCTAGACTGCGGCCGGGCGTCGGGGGAGATCACGGATGGCGTATGACTTCGATCTGGTGGTGATCGGCTCGGGGCCGGCCGGTCAGCGCGCCGCGATCCAGGCGGCCAAGCTCGGCAAGACGGTGATGCTGGTCGAGCGCCAGGACGTCGTCGGCGGCGTCTGCATCAACACCGGCACCATCCCGTCGAAAACCTTGCGCGAGGCGGTGCTGCATCTGAGCGGCCATCGCGAGCACGGCATCTATGGCGCCTCCTACCAGGTGAAGCAGAACATCACCGTCGAGGACCTGCACTTCCGCACCGAGCACGTCATCCGCCACGAGATCGACATCACGCGCCACCAGCTGCAGCGCAACCGCGTCGAGGTCGCGATCGGCAACGCCGTCTTCGCCGACCCGCACACCGTGCGGATCGAGGACGTGCCGGGCCGCAACGTGCGCAGCGTCACCGCGGCGCATATCGTCGTCGCCACCGGCACGCAGGCGACGCGCGACGGGCGCATCCCCTTCGACGGCCAGCGCATCATGATCAGCGACGACGTCATGACGCTCAAGAAGCTGCCGCGCACGCTCACCGTGATCGGCGCCGGCGTAATCGGCATCGAGTACGCCACGATCTTCGCCGTGCTCGGCGTGCGCGTCACCCTCGTCGACAAGCGCGACCGGCTGCTGCCCTTCATCGACCGAGAGATCACCGACTCGCTGGCCTACCAGATGCACGAGCGTCGCGTGACCCTGCGGCTCGGCGAGGAGGTCAAGGGCATCGAGCCGTTCACCGAAGAGCGCGGCGAGCGGGTGCGCGTCAGCCTGGTCTCGGGCAAGCAGGTCGTCAGCGAGGCGGCGCTCTACTCGATCGGCCGCACCGGCGCGACCGCGACGCTCGACCTCCCGGCCGCCGGCGTGCTCGCCGACGAGCGCGGCCGGCTGAAGGTCAACGAGCACTACCAGACCAACCAGCCGCATATCTACGCCGTGGGCGACGTGATCGGCTTCCCCAGCCTGGCCTCGACCTCGATGGAACAGGGCCGCCGCGCCGCCTGCCATGCCTTCAACGTCACCGCCGAGAGCGTGCCCTCGCTGTTCCCCTACGGCATCTACACCATCCCCGAGATCTCCACCGTCGGCCGCACCGAGGAGGAGCTGACCCAGGAAGGCGTGCCCTACGAGATCGGCAAGGCCAACTACCGCGAGATCGCCCGCGGCCAGATCATCGGCGACAGCTCGGGCCTCTTGAAGCTGCTCTTCCACCTCGAGACGCGCGAGCTGCTCGGCGTGCACATCATCGGCGAAGGCGCCAGCGAGCTGATCCACATCGGCCAGGCGGTGCTCGCGCACAAGGGCACGATCGACTACTTCGTCAACACGGTGTTCAACTATCCGACGCTCGCGGAGTGCTACAAGACCGCGGCGTTCGATGGGATCAACCGGCTGGGGTAGGCGCGTGTCGATGAGAATGGCCGCCGCGATCGCGATCGCCACACTGGGCTTCTCGATGCCCGCGAGCGGCCAGCCCACGATCAAGGATCCCGCGTTCAAGGACATCGTCGGCTGCTGGGAGACCTACGGCCACCCGCGCGACTCGCGCAGCCTCTGCATCCACGCCGATGGCACCGCGCACGTCGTCACGCACCGATACGCCGGCGGCGGCAAATGCGCCTCCTATCCGACGGGCCGGCTGCGGTTCACAGGCGACACGATCGCCTTCGACCTGCCGCCCGGCAGGCGCAACTGCGCGCTGACCGACGGAACGCACGGCGATTCCGCGCACGGCACGTTCGTCTGCGAGATCCTCAATCCCCAGAGAATCGCCTGTCACGTCGTCTGGCAAGGCTGGGAACCGACCACCGAACTCTATCGACGCATGCAGGACAAGGTCAGCTAGAATCCCGAGCGCAGCGAGGGATCTAGGCATGCCACTAGATCCCTCGCTGCGCTCGGGATGACAGGGTGGTGCCGATTTCGGGCTCGTCGCTCTAGAGCGCGCTCAGATATGTCCGCGCCGCCTCAACGCCGCAAACCCAGCATGCCGGCGGCGGCGAAGTAGACCGTGCCGCTGAACAGATGCAGCCAGCGCGTCGCCGATGAATGGCGCACATACTGGCGGATCATCGCGCCAAGCATGGCGTAGGACAGGAACGCCACCAGCCAGCAGCCGCAGAAGGTGACGTAGAGCAGCGTGACCTGCGGCATGAGGGCTACGTCGGCGGCGATAAACTGCGGAAAGATGGCGGTGAAGAACAGCACGGCGTTCAGGTTGCTCATGCTCATGAGGAAGCCGTGGCGGAAGAACGAGCTGCTCCGCTCGGCCGCGCGCACGGCCTCGGCCAGCGCCGGCCCCGATGTGGCGGCCCAGAAGCGCCGGTAAGCCTTGACGCCGAGCCAGACAAGATAGGCGACGCCGAACCAGCGCAGCACTGTCAGCACCGTCGGCTCCGCCAGCACCAGCGCGCCGATGCCGCTCAACGACAGCAACGCGAAGAGCGAGAAGGCGGTGAGGACACCCGCCCCGACATAAAGGCTGCGCCGCACGCCGTGCTGGGTGGCGATCGCCAGGCCAAGCAGCATGGCCGGCCCGGGCGTCGCCATCACGACGAAGATCGTGATCGCCGCGTACCACCAGTCGCTCAGGATCATGGCTGGCCTCCCCGACGGCCACCGTATGGCCCCGGCAACGGGAGATCAACATGCGCAACGCATCGTGCTTCGGCTTGCCCTGATCCTGCTCGCTTGTCCGACGTGCGCAGCCACCTCAGCCGCGCAGCGACGCCGTAGCCGTCACGTCGAGCGTCATGTCGGCGCCGATCACCACACCGTAGTCGCGCTTCGCCGTCTCGACCGAGACCAGCCCATCAAGCACGTCGTCGAGCACCGCCTGCGGATCGCGCTTGAGCGGATCGCCGTAGCCGCCGCCAGCCGGGCCGTAGCAGACGAAGCGGTTGCCATCGAGCATCGTCATGTGCGGCACCTTCGAGGGTAGCGCGCGCGCTGCGCCCGACGGCGGCACGAGGTCGAGCTTGGCCGGCCAGCCTTCGCCGCCGCCCTTGAAGCCCCAGGGGCGATAGCGATGGCCCTCGCCTTCGACCGACGCGCCGCCATCGCACAGGAAGGCGAACTCCCGTACCGAGCCCAGGCCACCGCGCCACTGTCCCGCGCCGGCGACATCCTCGCGCAACTCGTAGCGCAGCACGCGCAGCGGCAGATGGGTCTCGATGTCTTCGATCGGATTGTTGCGGGTGTTGGCGTAGAGCGTATCGACGGCGTCCATGCCGTCCTTGCCGTCGCGTCCGCCATAGGAGCCCTCGAAGATCTCCATGTGCACCCAGTGGGTGTCGTTCTTCAGGCCGGAGAAAGCGATGACCTTCAGGTTGCCGATACCGGCCGAGACGCTCGACGGCGCGGCCTGCGCCAGCGCCTTCATCACGGTGTCGGCCAGCTGGTTGCCCGGACAGAAGCGCGCGATGGTCGGCGCCGGAAAGGTCGGGTTCGCCAGGCAGCCTTTGGGGGCGATGATGGTGATCGGCCGGATCAGGCCGTTGTTCACCGGGATGTGGCCATGCACCTCGGTATCGAGCAGCACCGAGCGGATGGTGAGCCAGATCGCGATGTCGGCGGTGCCCTCCAGCGGCATGTTGATCGGCCGGTCGGGTACCTGCGGCGCCGTGCCGGTGAGGTCGACCACCATCTCGTCGCCGGTCTTGGTGATGGTGACGACGATCGGCAGCTCCTTCTTGTTGGCGTCGGGACTGTCGAGATAGCCGTCGATCGCCGTCTCGGCGCGATAGACCCCGTCGGGCAGCTTGGCGATCGCCCGGCGCATCAGCCGCTCGGCGTGGTCCATCAGCGCGGCGCAGGCCTGCTCGTAGAGCTCCAGGCCATAGCGGTTGACCAGCTCGATGAGACGCTCAGCGCCGATGCGCGAAGCGGCGACCTGCGCTTCCATGTCGCCGACCACGAGGTTCGAGGCGCGGATGTTGTCGCGCACGATCTGCCACACCGCGTCGTTGCGCACGCCCCTGTCGTAGACCTTGATCGCCTTGAACTGCAGGCCCTCGGCATAGGCGTCGATCGCCTCGACGATGCCGCACGAGCCCGGCGACAACGCGCCGATGTCGAGATGATGCGCCGTGGTCGCGGCGAAGCCGATCAGCCGCGCGCCGATGAACACCGGCACCAGGAACGCGACATCGGGACCATGACTGGCGCCCGAATACGCGTCGTTGTGCATGATCACATCGCCGGGGCGGATCACCTCGCCGCGCTCCGCCAGGATTCGCTGCACGCCTTTCACGTAGCCCGGGATCGGCCCCGATTGCAGCGGCGTCGATTGCGCCGACTCGGCCAGCCCCCGGCCCTCGGCATCGACCAACGCCGCGCCGAAATCCTCGGACTCGCGGATGATCGAGGAGTAGCTCATGCGCATGAGCTTGTAGCCCATCTCGATCGCGATGTTCTCCAGCGCGCCCTGGATCACGCTGACGGTGATCGGATCGATGCGATCGGGCTTGGTGGCCGGTTGGCGGCGGGTGGCGACACTCATGGCGTTGCTCCTTGTTCGCTTCCCTTGACGGATGGGGGATGTCGAAGACGAACGCAGGAGTCCGTCTTCGACATCCCCCATCCGCCCTTCGGGCACCTTCCCCCTCCGGGGGAAGGTATGGGGCATGCCGCTACGCACGGCGGATGATCAGGTTGCCGGCCACGTCGGCCTCGACGGTGTGGCGCGGCGGCACGACGGTGGTGGAGTCCATCTGCAGCACGATGGCCGGGCCGTGGATCGGCTGGCCCACCGGCAGCTTGTCGCGCAGCAGGAACGCCGTCTCGTGATCCGACAGCTCGCCATCGACGCGGAAGGTGCACAGGCCGGTGCGGATGCGCGCGGCATCCAGCGAACCGCCCGAGGGCGTCGCCGGCCGCGCGATCTCGGCCGAGCTGGCGGCGCCGATCAGACGGATGTTGACGATCTCGATCGCGCTGTCGGCGAAGTGATGGCCGTACTCGCGGCGATGCGCCTCGTGGAAGGCCTCGAAGACCGCCGCCAGCGCTTTCTCATCGAGCGCGCCGTCGGGGAAAGCGACGCGCAGCTCATAGCCCTGGCCGACATAGCGCAGGTCGCCGCGTCGGCTGAACGTCACACGCGCCAGCTCGACATCATCGGCGGTGAAGCGTGCCTCCAGCTCGCGCGCCATCGAGCCGAAGCCCTGGTTCAGCCGCGCGAGATCGGGCGCGGTCGAGACCTGGAAGGCGGTGCGGATGGCGTCATAGCGCAGGTCGCTGATCAGCAGCCCCACCGCCGACGTGATGCCGGGATGCGGCGGCACGATCACTTCGGGCACACCCAGCATGTCGGCGACCTCGGCACCGTGCAGCGGGCCGGCGCCGCCGAAGGCCACCAGCGTGAAGTCGCGCGGATCGATGCCCTTCTGCACCGTGCGCGAGCGAATCGCGTTGGCCATGTTGGCGTTGAGCACGGTGATCACGCCCTCGGCCGCCTCGCGTTCCTCCATGCCGAGCTGGCGCGCCAGCTCGCCGATCACGCGGCGCGCCGCCACCTCGTCGAGCGGCATGCCGCCGCCGAGGAAGTGCCTGGCGTCGAGCCGGCCGAGCACGACGTTGGCGTCGGTCACCGTCGGCTTCGCGCCGCCGCGTCCATAGGCGGCCGGACCGGGCACCGCGCCGGCCGAGCGCGGGCCTACCTTGAAAGCGCCGGCGCTGTCGACGAAGGCGATCGAACCGCCGCCCGCGCCGATGGTGTGCACGTCGATCATCGGCACCAGCACCGGGAAACCGGCGATCCAGGTGTCGCGCGCCGTGGCCTCGCCGAACGTGCCGGCCGAGACGATGCCGATATCGGCCGAGGTGCCGCCAACGTCGAAGGTGATCAAGTTGCGCCGCTGCGAGAGCGCGCCGGCCCAGTCGCCACCGATCACGCCGGCCGCCGGCCCCGACAGCAGGGTCAGCACCGGCCGCTCCGCCACCATCGACGGCGTCGCCACACCGCCGTTCGAGGCCATGATGCGCAGGTCGGCGGAGAAGCCCGACGCGAGGATGTCGCCTTCGAGCTTGGAGACGTAGTCGCGCACCTTCGGTCCGACGAAGGCGTTCATCGCCGTCGTCGTGAAGCGTTCGAACTCGCGGAACTGCGGCGACACCGACGCCGAGGTCGTCGCGAAGCAGCCGGGATATTCCTCGGCGACGATCTGCCGGGCGCGCTCCTCATGCGCCGGATCGAGATAGGAGAACAGAAAGCAGATGGCGATGGCCTGCACGCCGGCGTCTTTCAGTTCACGCACGGCCTGGCGCACGCCCGGCTCGTCGAGCGTCTCCAGCACCTCGCCCCGGGGCGGGATCAGCCGTTCGCGTACGGTCTTGCGGTGGCGGCGGCGCACCAGCGGACGGTCCTGCCAGGGGATGTCCTGCATGATCGAGTAGTGCTGCGGCCGCTGGTGGCGGCCGATATGCAGGATGTCGCGGTAGCCACCCGAGGTGATCATGCCGGTGACCGCGCCGTCGTGCTCGAGGATGGCGTTGGTGGCGATGGTCGTGCCGTGGAACACCACGTCGACCGCCTCACGCGTGATGCCATATCTGTCGCAGAGCGCGACAAGCCCCGACACGACGCCGCGTGAGGGATCGTCCGGCGTTGTCGGTACTTTATGAATCAGCGTGCTGCCGGCCTCGGTGTCGGCGAACACCAGATCGGTGAACGTGCCACCGACATCGACTCCGATCAGCTTCATGGCACCACCTCCGGCCTGAGCCGACAGAACGCAAGACACGAGCCAACCACGCCGCGCGAAGCATGGGCGACAAACCCGGCGGCGTCACGCTTGGGTTGGGGGCGAGCGACTGCCGATGTGTTGTGCACCCTGCCCAATTCACAATCGGAATCACAGGAAGGTGCCGCAGGGTGCGGCGCTAGGCGCCCCGCGCCCGATGCAGCGCGCGCACGACGGCCTCGTGCTCGCGGCAGCCCGCCAGGCCGGGCACGCTGACCAGGTCGGCGCTCTCACGGCCGCCCTTCGCCGTCGAAATCTCGACGCGCAGGGCGTGAAATCCCGGATAGGTGCCGCCGGCGGGACGCAGCAGCGCGTCGAGCTTGCCCGCCATCAGCGCCGCGACGTCATCGCTGGCCCTGACGTCGACGAGCGTCCTCGCCTTTGCGGTCGACAGCCAGTCGATCGCCGGGCCGCCGGCGCTCATCAGCTTGCGCGCGACACCCAATCGCAACCGGCGGCCCTTGAGCGCCGGCGCCACCGTCTCCATGGCTTTGGAGATCGTGTGGAAGGCCGTGGTGATCGGCGGCACGAGCGCCTCGCCGGCCGGTGTCAGCACCAGCGCACGATGCAAGCGACGGAACAGCGTCACGCCCATCGCCTGCTCGAGCGCCTTGACCTGCTGGCTCACCGCCCCTGGTGTGACACTGAGTTCGTCGGCGGCGCGCTTGAAGCTGAGATGACGCGCGGCCGCCTCGAAGGCGCGCAGGCCGTTGAGCGGCGGCAATCGGTGGCTCATGCCGGCACTGTCTTGCAATAGATTTTCTGCGTCAACCATCGAGATCAAATCGGTTGAGCCACGCGACACATCGCGCACATAAGGCGCCGGATCGAAGAAGGAGACATCCGATGACCGCAGAACAAGAGATCCCGATCAGCCATCTGCAGCGGCGCAAGATCGAGGGCCGCGTGCTGATCCCGTTCATCGAGGCCTGCCGCGAGCGCCTTGGCGACGCGGTCGCCCACGAGCTCGTCGCCGCGACCATCCGGCGCCTCGCCGCGGCGGATGGTGCGCGTTGGGCCGAGACCTTCGGCACCTCGATCGCCGGCCTGCGCAAGGTCGCAGAAGATGTATGGGCCGGCGGCGGCAGCCTGGCGGTCGACGTGACGGCGGAGACCGCCGATCGGCTGGAGTTCAACGTCACGCGCTGCCGCTATGCCGAGTTCTACCAGGAGCTCGGCCTGGCCGATCTTGGCGCGCTGATCCATTGCAGCCGCGACCACGCGATGATCGCCGGCTTCAACGACGGCCTCGAGCTGGAGCGGACGCAGACCCTGATGGGCGGCGCCTCGCACTGCGACTTCCGTTTCCGGCGCAAGTCATGACCATCTCCATTCTCGAGCAGGCGAAGATCCAGGCGCGGATCCTGGTACCGCTGGTCAAGGCGCTACAGGCCGAACTGGGCGAGGCCCGCGCCAACGATCTCGTGCGTCGCGCGCTGGGCGACACCTACCGCCGACACGGCGAAGCGTTCCGGCGCACGAAGCCCGAGGCGGATGTCGGCACGATCATGGCGTCGGCGTTCAAGACGTATGCGCGCGACGGAGCGCTCGACTACGACGTGGTCGAGCACTCGCCAGAAACGTTCGCGATCGACGTGACGGCGTGCCAGTACGCGGCGTTCTACAAGGCGCTGGGTGAACCGGAGCTGGGCTTCCTGCTGGTCTGCGTCGCCGACTTCGCCGTGGCCGAGGGCATCGGCGGCGGCATCGCGCTCGACCGCACGCAGACCATCATGCAGGGCGCCAGCCACTGCGACTTCCGCTATCGCCGTCGGGCCCCAGTCTGATCAGTCCAGCCGTTCGAGCTTGGTGATCTCCTGCGGCGGCAATTCTGCGAGGTAGAGATTGCCTTGCGCGTCGCCGGCGATGCCGTGCGCGCCGTTGATCGCGCCGCGGCAGCGGCCGATCAGCTTCCCTTCGGGCGATAGCAGGCTGATGCGCGGGATCTGGTCAGTGACGAAGACGTAGTCGCGATCGTCCACCCAGATCTGCATGGGGTGATAGAAATCGCCCCACGCCGAGAGGAAGTCGCCGGCGCGGTCAAAGACCTGGATGCGGTTGTTCTCGCGATCGCCGACCAACACCCGCTCGAAGCGGTCGACCCAGATGGCGTGCGGCGTGGTGAAGGCGCCGGACTGATCGCCGTGCCCGCCCCAGGTGCGGATCAGCGTGCCGTCGGCGGCGAAGCGGTGGACACTGGAATTGCCATAGCCGTCGGCGACGTAGATCTCGCCATCGGCCGCCTCGGCCGCCGCTGTCGGATGATTGAAGGGCGCGTCGAGCGACGGGTCGTGACGTCGGCCGAGCGCCTGCATGAGCTTGCCGGCGGGATCGAAGCGCAGCACCTGGTGCGCGTCGCGATCGGCCACCAGCATCGTGCCGTTGGCCGCGGCGCTGATGTAGTGCGGTTCGGCGAGTTGGCCTTCGCCCCATGTTCCGATGAGCCGTCCGTCGCGCTCGAAGACGAGAACCGGCCGGTCGGTCCCGCGCTGCGCGACATGCACGCGGCCGGCATGATCGACCACGAGGTCGGAGATGAAGCCGAAGCTCTCGCCGTCGGGCAGCCGCGCCCATTTGCGATGGACGGCATAGCGGCGGTCGCCGAGCAGCACGACATAGCGTTCGTCCGACATGGCGTCAGCACAGCACAACGCCTGTCACAGTCAAATGGAAACGGGCAGCGGCCTACTTCCAGCCGACCTTGTCCATGATCGCCTGCGCCTTGGCCTGGTTGCGGCCGAGCTCGGCGACGTTGACCTGGTCGCGCTTGAAGTTGCCCAGCGAGGCCAGGCCCTTGTTGTCAACGGGCACTTCCGTCACCGGCCACTCGTTGTTGCCGTTGGCGAAGTAGAGCTGCGCGGAGTCGCTGGCGAGATACTCGAGGAACTTCACCGCCGCCTCACGATGCGGCGCGTTCTTCGCCACGCCGCCACCCGAGACGTTGACGTGCGTGCCGCGGTTGCCCTGGTTGGGGAACACGACGGCGGTCTTGGCCACCACCGCTTTCTCCTCAGGCTTCTCGGAGTTGATCAGGCGCACGTAGTAGTAGCTGTTGGTGATCGCCACGTCGCACTGGCCGGCGGCCACCGCCTTGATCTGGTCCGTGTCGCCGCCCTGCGGCGGGCGCGCGAGGTTCTCCTTCACGCCCTTGGCCCAGGCTTCGGCCTTGGCCTCGCCCATGGTGGCGATCATCGAGGACAGCAGCGACAGGTTATAGATATGGCTGCCGGAGCGGGCGCAAACGCGCCCCTTCCATTCCGGCTTGGCGAGATCCTCGTAGTCCTTGAGCTCGCCCGGCTTGACCTTGTCCTTGGCGATCACCAGCACGCGCGCGCGCGCCGAGAAACCGAACCACTTGCCCTCAGGGTCGCGCAAATAGGCGGGCACAACCCGGTCCAACGCCGCCGACATCACCGGCTGGAGGATGCCGGCCTGCTCTGCCTTCCAGATCCGGCCCATGTCGACCGTGATCATCACATCGGCCGGGCTGTTGGCGCCCTCCTGCCGGATGCGCTCGATGATCTCGTCTTCCTTGGCGTCGATGCGGTTGATCTTGATGCCGGTCGCCTTGGTGAAGTCGTCGTACAGCTTCTCGTCGGTCTGGTAGTGGCGGGCCGTGTACAGGTTGATCTCCTGCGCCATCGCGGGCGCGGCGGCCACGCTTGCGAACAGCGCGGCGGCGAAAATCACGGTCCTGGCGGTCATCAGCTCTTCTCTCCAGCGCGGTCGGCGGCGCGCATACGCGACTAAGTCGCAATAGTAGATGACCGATTCTTTGGAGGTGGTCAAGGCAAATGCGAACGACTCGCATTAACGCTAACTTGCCCCCAGCGGCAACAGGGACGTTGTTTCGGTCGGCAAGTGTTGTTACCGCTCATTTTGTACACAATGGACGCCGTGACCGGATACGCCCCCCTCCTGGCCGACGAGCCCGATCCCGACGCCACGCCTCGGGCAGTGCCGGAAGTCGTGCGACAGATGTATGTCGCCGCCGACCGCTACGACTTCGTGACCGCGCCTGATGGCGCCAAGCTGCGCTACGCCTTCTGGCGGGCCCGCACCGAGCGGCCGCGCGGCACCATCATGCTGCTCAACGGGCGCGGCGAGTTCATCGAGAAATACGCCATCGAAATCGTCCCCGAGCTGCGCGCCCGCGGCTTCGCCATCTGGACCATGGACTGGCGCGGCCAGGGCTTGTCGGCGCGCTCGCTGCCCGACTCGCAGAAGGGTCATATCGACAGCTACGAGACCTACCTCGCGGACCTCGCCGCCTTCATCGACTTCGTCGCCGCCAGCGACACGCCCCGGCCGATCGTGGCGCTGACCCACTCGATGGGCGCCCACAACCTTCTGCGCCATTTCGCCGAGCGCGGCGCCGGGCCGATCAAGGCCGGCGTCATGGTGGCGCCGATGACGGGGCTGCGCAGCGAAGCGATCATCCGCGTGCTGCTCAGCATGCTGCCGGCCAAGCCGGCGATCGATCAGCGCTATTTCTACGGTGGCGCGCCGTTCCGCCTGGTCGGCCGCGAGTTCATCGGCAACAAGGTGACGCACGACCAGCGCCGCTTCCGCTTCGCCGAGGCGTGGTACGTCACCGATCCGCGCCTGCCGATCGGCGGCCCGACCATCGGCTGGCTGCGCCAGTCGGTGAAGTCGATCCGTCAGCTGGTCGAGCCCAGCTACCTCGCGCGCATCACGACGCCGATGGTGATCCTCAGCGCCAAGCAGGATCTGCTGGTCGACAGCCGCACTCACGCCGCGCTGGCGACGCGGCTGCCCAACGCCCAGGTCATCGATTTCCAGGGCGCGCGGCACGAGATCATGATGGAGACAGACAAGGTCCGCGCCCGATTCTGGACGGAGTTCGACCGCTTCACCGCCAAGCACGCGCCGCTGCGGTGAGGCCCACGCAATTACCTTTCCCCCGGAGGGGGAAGGTGCCCGAAGGGCGGATGGGGGATGTCGAAGTCCGGCGCTCCGCGCCACCTTCCCCCTCCGGGGGAAGGTAGAGCTTCGGCTCAGCGCTTGCGGCTGTCGAGCACGGCGATCAGTTCGTCGATGGTGCGCTGGCGCTCTTCCTTCGAGCCCTTGCCCATCGCGTGCGCCACGCAATGGCCGAGATGGTCGCGCAGGATCTCCTGCTCGACCTTGTCGAGCGCGGCGCGCACCGCGCCGATCTGCGTCAGCACGTCGATGCAGTAGCGGTCGGCCTCGACCATGCGCGCCACGCCGCGCACCTGGCCCTCGATGCGCGCCAAGCGCGCCAGACTCGATGTCCTGACCTTGGCATCCATCCTTGTACTATACCCCCGTAGGGTATATATCGCAAGCCATGGATACCGCGATCGATCCTGTCTGCGGCATGACCGTGCGCGTCGAGGGCGCCAAGCACAGCTGCGCGCACGAGGGCCACACCTACTACTTCTGCAATCCCAGGTGCCTGACCAAGTTCCAGGCCGAACCGCGGCGCTATCTCGACCCCAAGCCCGCGGCGCCGGCCAGCGCTGCCGAGGCCGCCGCGATCCACACCTGCCCGATGCATCCGGAGATCCGCCAGGTCGGACCGGGCGCCTGCCCGCTCTGCGGCATGGCGTTGGAGCCAGAGACGGTCACGGCGGACGCGCCGCCGAACCCCGAGCTGATCGACTTCACCCGCCGCTTCTGGATCGGCCTGGCGCTCGCCGCGCCGGTCGTCGTGCTGGAGATGGGCGGCCATCTGTTCGACCTGCATCGCCTCGTCTCGCCGCGCCTGTCGGCCTGGCTGCAGCTCGCCTTCGCCACCCCGGTGGTCCTGTGGGCGGGCTGGCCGTTCCTCGAGCGCGGCGCAGTGTCGATCCGCCTTCGCGCGCTCAACATGTTCACCTTGATCGCCATCGGCACCGGTGCCGCCTGGCTCTACAGCCTTGCCGCCACCATCGCGCCCGGCGTCTTCCCTGCGGCGCTGCGCGACGCACATGGCGCGGTGGCGGTGTATTTCGAAGCCGCCGCGGTGATCGTTGTGCTGGTGTTGCTGGGCCAGATGCTCGAGCTGCGCGCGCGCGAGCGCACCGGCGGCGCGATCCGCGCCCTCTTGAAGCTCGCGCCGGCCACGGCGCTGCGCATCGACGCCGACGGCGAGGAGCGCGAGGTGCCGCTGGAGTCTGTCGTCGTCGGCGACCGCCTGCGGGTGAAGCCCGGCATGAAGGTGCCGGTCGATGGCGTGCTGAGCATCGGCCGCGGCACGATCGATGAGTCGATGATCACCGGCGAGCCGATGCCGGCGACCAAGAGCAAGGGCGACAAGGTCACCGGCGGCACGATCAACACCACGGGCAGCTTCGTCATGCGCGCCGAGCGCGTCGGCGCCGACACCATGCTCGCGCGCATCGTCCAGATGGTGTCGCAGGCGCAGCGCAGCCGCGCGCCGATCCAGCGCCTCGCCGACCAGGTCTCGGGCTGGTTCGTGCCCGTGGTGCTGGCGGTGGCGGTGCTGAGCTTCGCCGCCTGGAGCCTGTGGGGACCGTCGCCGGCCCTGCCCTTCGCCATCGTCGCCGCGGTCTCGGTGCTGATCATCGCCTGCCCCTGCGCGCTGGGCCTGGCGACGCCGATGTCGATCATGGTCGGCATCGGCCGCGGCGCATCGGAGGGTGTGCTGATCCGCGACGCCGAAGCGCTGGAGCGCCTGGAGAAGGTCGACACCCTGGTGATCGACAAGACCGGGACGCTGACCGAAGGGCGTCCGACTCTTCTGGCGGTCCAGACGCTCGATGGCGTCGATGAGGCCGAGGCGCTGCGGCTGGCGGCCAGCCTCGAACGCGGCAGTGAGCACCCCATCGCCGCCGCCATTGTCGCCGCCGCGCGCGAGCGCAAGCTGGCGCTGGCCGACGCGCAGGATTTCGACTCGCCGATCGGCAAGGGCGTGTCCGGCGCGGTCGACGGCAAGAAGTTGTTGCTGGGCAACGCCGCGTTCCTGAAGGAGCGCGGCATCGACACAGGCCCGGGCGACAGCCGCGCCGACGCCCTGCGCGCCGATGGCGCCACTGTCGTGGCGTTGGCAGTCGACGGACGGCTCGCCGCGCTGATCGCGGTCGGCGACAAGGTGAAAGCGACGACACCCGACGCGCTGGCGGCGCTGAAGGCTGAGGGCCTGCGCATCGTGATGTTGACTGGCGACGTCCGCCGCTCGGCCGAGGCGGTGGCGGCGAAGCTCGGCATCGATGCCGTCGAGGCCGAGGTGTTGCCGCAGGACAAGGCGGCGATCGTGCAGCGCCTGCGCGCCGAGGGTCGCGTCGTGGCCATGGCCGGCGACGGCGTCAACGACGCGCCGGCGCTGGCGGCGGCCGATGTCGGCATCGCCATGGGCACCGGCACCGAGATCGCCATCGAAAGTGCCGGCATCACCCTGGTGAAGGGCGACCTGCGTGGCATCGCACGCGCACGCACCTTGTCGCGCGCCACCATGCGCAACATCAGGCAGAACCTGTTCTTCGCCTTCGCCTACAACGCCGCCGGCGTGCCGATCGCGGCCGGCGTGCTCTACCCGGCCTTCGGCCTGCTGCTGTCACCGGTGATCGCCGCCGCCGCGATGTCTCTCAGCTCGGTCAGCGTCATCGCCAACGCGTTGCGCCTGCGGCGCTCCGGTTAGCGCAATTCAAGATGCAGCTTGCGGCCGACTGCCCGCGCCGCCCGCACCAGCGTGTCGAGAGTCACCGAGCTGTTGGCGGGATCCAGCAAACGGTCTAGCTGCGAACGGCTGGTATGCATGCGCTCCGCCAGCGCTGACTTGCTCAGCCCCTGCTCCTTCATCATCGAGTCCAGGGAACGCGCAAGAACGCGCTTGATCGCCTGCGCCGTCACCTCCGCATGGGTGCCGTCCTCGCGCAGGAAATCGTCGAACGACGATCCGATCCGCCCCTTCGCCCTGCTGGTCATTCCCGCAACTCCTTCATGCGCTTCGCGGCCAATGCCAAATCGGCCGCCGGGGTCTTCTGCGTCTTCTTGATGAAGGCGTGCAGCAACACCATCCGCCCATCAGCGACACAGAAGATCGTCCGCGCGATGCGCCCACGAACCAGGTCGCTGCGCACCTCCCACAACCCGCCACCCAACGCCCGGCAAAGCGGCATGCCGATCGGCCAGGAAAACTCGACATCCTTGATATCGACACCGATCCGGCGGCGATCCTCGATGTCGAGTTCACGCAACCAATCGCGGACGGGTTCCCGGCCGCTCGGCAAGGCGTAGAACGCCGCTGGAAGGCGCTTCATCGCCACCATGTGCGCTTGTACCAATTATGGTACGAACGGGCAAGAGCAATCGAGCGCCCGCTAACGCAGGCGCACCAGCGTCTCGGCGTGGCGGACGGCGCAGGCAACGCCGTCGAGTATCGGTACGGGAATGCCGGCACGGAAGCTGTCGGCGAGGCCGGCGAGCGGACCGCCGCCCAGGATGATCGACGAGACCTCGCCGCGCGCGGCGATATCGCGACACGCCACCTCCAGCGCCGCGCCATGATCGATTGGCATCCGCGCGATATCGGTGACCGGCGCATCGAGGAAGAAACTGGTCGCCAGTCGCTCGGTCAGGCCGAGGCGACGCGCCATCGTCTGGAACACGGGCAGCAGGGTCGAGGCCATCGACACGACGGCGAATCGATCGCCCATCATCGCGGCCGTCAGCAGCGCGCTCTCGGCGATGCCGAGGACCGGCCGCTTCGACAGGGCGCGCGCCTGCAGCAATCCCGGATCGGCGAAAGCGGCGACGATGATCGCGTCATAGGCCGGCCATTCGCGCGCGACGACCTCGAGCGTGACGGCCTCGGCGGCGGCGGCCTGCTCGGGCAGACTGATATAGGGCACGCCGCGCGGCGCGCTGAGGCCCACGATCTCGGTGTCGGCCGAGGCATGGCGGCGCGCCTGCGCCACCATGCGATCGGTCACCGCCTGCGTCGTGTTGGGATTGTAGATCAGCAGCCGCACGGCGCTCAGGCGCCCAGCAGCTGGCCACCGTCGACGGCGATCATCTGGCCGGTGACCCAGTTGGCCAGCGGCGAGGCGAGGAACATCGCGACGCTGGCGATCTCCTCGGGAAGGCCCAGGCGGCCGAACGGGATGCTCTTGTGGATCGCATTGTAGAGCTGTGGCGCATCGGTCTTGCGTTTGTCCCACACGCCACCGGGAAACTCGATCGATCCCGGCGCGATGCAGTTCACCCGGATGTTCTTGCGCGCCAAGGTCGCCGCCTGCGAGAGCGTGTAGTGGATCATCGCCGCCTTCACCGCGCCGTAAGGCGGCTGGCGGCCCGCCGGCCGCAGGCCGGAGATCGACGACATGTTGATGATCGAGGCGCCGGCCTTGCCGCCATTGACGTCGTTTGCCGCTCCGGCCTTCTCAAGGTACGGCAGCGCCGCGTGCGAGGCGCGCACCATCGCCATGACGTCGACGTTGAGACCGACGGCCCAGCCCGCTTCGTCGTCGGTCGAGCCGAAGCCCGAGGCGTTGTTGACCAGCACGTCGATGCCGCCCAGCGCCTTGGCCGCGGCCTCGATGTATCCCTTGATCGCCGCGGCGTCGCCGAGATCGCAGCTCGCCGCGTGCGCTTTGTGTTTGGACTTCGCGATCTCCGTCCGCGTTTCCTCCAACGCCTTGGGTTCGCGCGCGCAGATCGAAACGTCGGCGCCCGCCTGCGCGAAGCCCAGCGCGATCGAACGGCCAATGCCGCGTGAACCGCCGCAGACGACGACGCGACGGCCAGTGAAATCGAAACTCATGATGGTCCTCTACTTGAGTCCGCCGAGGAAGCTCTCGACGGCACGGTTGAACGCAGCGGGCTGATGCAGATTGGCGGCGTGGCCGGCGGCGGGGATCACGACCTTCGACGCGCCGGGGATCTTGGCCGCCATGTAGTCGGTGGCGGCGAGGAAGTTGGTGTCGTCGGCGCCGACCAGCACCAAGGTCGGGACCTTCACACTGTCGAGCGAGCGGATCACGCGATCGTTCTCTTGCGCCAGCATGCCGCGCGCCGCGCCGGCGAGGCCCGAGGCGTCGCGATGTTGGCTCAGGCGCACCTCGTCGCTGCCGCCCAAAGCCGCCAGCCCACGCGCATCGAGATCGGCGGCGCGCTTGTGCGCCGTGGCGTTCCACGCCGCGCGCGCCTCGTCCTTCTTGAAGCCCGGGCCGGTGTCGAAGAGTATCAGCGCGCGCGTCATGCCGGGATGCGTGGCGTGGAAGGCGAGCGACATGTAGCCGCCCAGCGACAGGCCGGCGATCACCGCGCTCTTCTCGCCGCAGGCCGCGAGGATCGCCGCCATGTCGCCGACCGTCAGCGCTTCCGAGTACTTCGCGCCATCGGTCGGGTAGTCGCTCTGGCCATGCCCGCGCATGTCCCAGACGATGACCTTGTAGCGGTCCTTCAGCGCCGCCACCTGACCGTCCCACATCTTCGACGTGGCGCTGTAGCCATGGCTCAGCAGCACCGCCGGCCCGGCGCCGTGCACCTGATAGTGGAGCTTCACGCCGTCGCGATCGAGCGTCGCCATCGGTCTTCCCTCCCCTTCGATCACTGCGGCACGGTCGGCTGGTCGCCGGCGATCGTCGTGCGCTGCATCAGCCGCTTGTGCTTGATCGTGTCGTACTTGGTGGCGCGATGCACCACGGCACGATTGTCCCACAGCACGCTGTCGCCCTCGCGCCACTTGTGGGCGAAGCAGAATTCGGGCTTCAGGGCCGTCGCCGTCAGCTCGTTGAGCAGCGCGCGGCCCTCTTCGATCGGCCAGCCGACGACATGCGAAGCGTGCGCGCCGAGATAGAGCGCCTTGCGGCCGTTGATCGGATTGATGCGCCACATGCGCTGCTTGGCGCCCGGCAACTCGGCGCGCATCTCATCGGTCAGCACCGAGGCGTCGACCAAGCCGCGGGAATGGATCAGGGAATGCTCGACCACCAGCGGCTCGATCTTCGCCTTCATCTCCGCGCTGAGCGAGTCATAGGCCGCGCGCATGCTGCAGAACTCGGTGTCGCCACCCTCCGGCGGCACGATGCGCGCCGTCAGCATCGAGCACAGCGAGGGGATGTGCTTGAACGAGCTGTCGGAGTGCCAGAAGTAGTTGGCGAGCTGGTAGATCATGCGGCGATCCTCCGGCGGGATCACCGTGCCGGTCTTGATGTCGAGGTTGGATTGGCGCGCGAAGGGCGTGCCGACGCCGGGGTTGGCCTTGCCGGCGATCTCCAGCGGACCGAACATCTCGCTGAAGCGGATCTGTCGCTCATCGTCCATCGGCATGTCGCGGAAGATCAGCACCGAGTGCTCTTCGAAAGCGGCACGGATCTCGCCGAACTCGCGGGCGGAAACCGGCTCGCGGATGTCGACGCCGGAAACCTCGGCGCCGAACAGCGGGTGGATCTTGCGAACGGTGACGGGCATGCGGGCGTTCCTCAGCCGCGCTCTGCGGCGCGCGGGCGGCAGTGAACCACCCGACGGCCGGCGCCACAACTCGCGCGGCACAGGTCTGCCCTGCGAACCGGCGGCCTCGACGGCGGCCGGCTGGCATGGAACCATCCCGGCAGCAGGGTTGTCGTCCTGAGCGAAGCGAAGGACCTTGCGGTGGCGCCAACGGATATGGCGCATCGATCTGGCCGCGATACCGCAAGGTCCTTCGCTCCGCTCAGGACGACGCTGTTTGAAGAAGGACTCACATCATGAACATGGCCAGCGGCATCGCGCCCGAGGACACCGGTCTTTCCAGCAAGCGGCTGAAGCTCATCGAGGGTTGGGCCGACGCGCTCGTGGCGAGCAAGAAGCTCGCCGGCCTGACCACCGTGGTGGCACGGCGCGGCAAGATCGCCCATCACCACATCGCGGGCGTCGCCGACATCGCGCGCGGCACCAAGATGACGCCGGACACCATCTTCCGCATCTACTCGATGACCAAGCCGCTGACCTCGGTCGCGATCATGACGCTGTACGAGGAAGGCCGCTTCCAGCTCGACGACCCGATCAGCAAGGTCGCGCCGATGTTCAAGAACCCGCGCGTCGCCGCCGGCGGCATGCGCGGCAAGATCGACACCGTGCCGGCCCAGCGCGAGATCACCTACCGCGACCTGCTGACGCACACCTCGGGCATCACCTACGGCTTCATGGAGGCCAACACGGTCGACGCGGTCTATCGCAAGGTCGGCATCGACTTCCAGACCGCCAAGGTCAGCCTCGAGGAGATGTGTGCCCGTCTCGCCGGCATCCCGCTGATCGCGCAGCCCGGCGCCGAGTGGAACTACAGCAACGCCACCGACGTGCTGGGTTATCTCGTGCAGGTGATCTCGGGCCAGCGCTTCGATGACTTCCTCGCCGAGCGCATCATCAAGCCGCTGGGCATGGTCGACACCGCCTTCTACGTGCCCGAGGACAAGCTCGGCCGCTTCGCCGCGAACTACAACGTCGAGGCCGACGGCTCGCTGAAGCTGATCGACGATCCGCAGAAGAGCTCGTTCGCCGTGAAGCGCGACATCGTCTCGGGCGGCGGCGGCCTGTGCTCGACGGCGTCCGATTACATGCGCTTCGCCCAGATGATGCTGAACAAGGGCGAGCTGAACGGCGTGCGCCTGCTGGGCCGCAAGACGGTCGAGCTGATGACCGCCAACCATCTGCGCGGCGACATGGCCGACATGGGCCAGCCGCGCTTCAGCGAGTCGAGCTACGAGGGCATCGGCTTCGGCCTGGGCTTCTCGGTCATGCTCGATCCGGCCAAGGCGCAGATCCTCGGCACGCCGGGCGAATACGCCTGGGGCGGTGCCGCCAGCACCGCCTTCTGGGTCGATCCCGCGGAGGAGATGATCGTGCTGCTGATGACGCAGGCGATGCCGTCCTCCGCCTACGCGATCCGCCGCGAGCTGCGCGTGCTCACCTACCAGGCGGTGATCGACTGACACACTCACCTCATGCTGAGGAGGCCGCAACGCGGCCGTCTCGAAGCATGGGCAACAGACTCGGTGCGGATGCCCACCCTTCGAGACGCGTCGCCGCGCGACGCTCCTCAGGGTGAGGTTGGAGCGGAAGGCGAATGCTGAGCGTATCAGGCGTGGATCTCGACATAGTGGAGCGCGGCCAGGGACGGCCGCTGCTCTTCCTGCATGCCGGCGAAGGGTTGTGGCCGGAGCGGCCATGGCTCGACGCGCTGGCGCAGCGCTTCCGCGTCATCGCGCCGGTGCATCCCGGCTGGGGCCGCTCGGCGCTGCCGGACTGGATGTCCACGGTCGACGACATCGCCTACCTCTATCTCGACCTCGCCAAGCAACTCGACCTCAAGGACGCGATCCTCGTCGGCAATTGCTTCGGCGGCTGGGTCGCGGCCGAGATGGCGGTGCGCGATACGCGGCGCTTCGGCAAGCTCGTGCTCGCGGCACCGCTGGGCGCCAAGTTCGGCGGCCTGCACGATCGCGACATCGCCGACATGCATGGCATGGCGCGTGCCGAGGTCGAAAAGCTCGCCTGGGCCGATCCGGCGCGCGGCGCGGTCGATCACACCAAGATGCCGGAGACCGAGATCGCCGGCATCGTGCGCGGACGCGAGGCCTTCGCGCTGTTCGGCTGGAAGCCCTACATGCACAATCCCAGGCTCACGCGCTGGCTGCATCGCATCGATATCGCGACGTTGGTGCTCTGGGGCGAGCGGGATCGGATCGTGAAACCCGAGCTCGGTGCCAAGTGGCGCGAAACGATCGAGGGCGCCAAGCTCGAGTCGATCGCCGATGCCGGCCACTTCCCGCACTGGGAACAGCCCAGGGCTTTCGCCGACCGCATCACGGCCTTCGCGCAGTAGAGGAGAACACCATGCGCGTCTGGTACTTCTCGGAGATGGCCTATCACCCGGCCTGGGACGAAGGCCTGAAACGCGGCTCGCTGCGCGTCGTGCTGCCCAGCGACAACGTCGATCCGCAGGTCGCGCACGGCCTGCTCAACCGCTACCTCGACGAGTTCGCGCTGTGCGACGAGGTCGGCCTCGACATCATGATCAACGAGCACCACAGCACGGCGACCTGCATGACGGTGTCGGCGCCGATGGCGCTGGCGGTGATCGCGCGCGAGACCAAGAAGGCGCGTCTGCTGTCGCTAGGCTCGCCGATCGCCAACCGGCCCGATCCGGTGCGCGTCGCCGAGGAGATGGCGTGGCTCGACGTGCTGAGCGGTGGCCGGCTGGAGATGGGTCTGGTCAAGGGCGCGCCCTACGAGATCGCGCCGGCCAACAGCAACCCGGCGCGCCTGATGCGGCGCTACTGGGAAGCGCACGACCTGATCCTCAAGGCGCTCAGCACGACGGATGGGCCGTTCAACTGGGAAGGCGAGTTCTTCCACTATCGCAACGTCAACATCTGGCCGCGGCCGATCCAGCAGCCGACCCCGCCGGTATGGATGACGGGGCTCAGCGTCGAGACCGGCCGGCTCGCGGCCGAGCGCGGCCATGTCGTGGGCACGCTTTTGTCAGGCGGCGTCGCCAAGCCGATGTACGACGCCTATCGCCAGCGCGCGCAGGAGCTTGGATGGACCGCGGGACCGGATCGCTTCGCCTACGCCGTCTGCATCGGCGTCGGCAACACGCGCGCCGAAGGCCTGCGCCGCGCCGACCTCATCGCCGGCTATGTGCGAACGGCCGGTGTCGTGGCCGAGCCGTTCACCAACCCGCCGGGCTACAACTCGCTGGGCGCCAACGTGGCGATGCTGAAGAACGGGCCGGGCAAAGGCGGCTTCGTCAAGGACCGCGCCGGCAATCCGGTCGACGCGACCAAGGCCACGGTCGAGCAGTTCATGGAGACCGACACGGTCTTCGCCGGCACGCCCGATGACGTCGTGCAGCAGATCACCGCGTTCAACCAGCGCATGGGCGGCGTCGGCCATCTGCTGTTCTTCGGCCAGGGCGGCTTCCTCGACCACAAGGACACCGCCGACAATATCCGGCTCTTCGCACGCGAGGTCTTCCCGAGGATCCAGCACCTCAACGCCGACAAGCCCGCGAGCAGCCGCCGGCCGGTCGCGGCGGAGTAGCTCTTCCCTTCCCCCAGAGAGCAGGGCTATCGCATATGGCCGGTCTGACTCGATGTTACCTTCCCCCGGAGGGGGAAGGTGCCCGAAGGGCGGAAGGGGGATGTCGAAGACGGACACCGAGTGCGTTGAAACATCCCCCATCCGTCGCGCTTCGCGCGCCACCTTCCCCCTCCGGGGGAAGGTAAGGCTCTGGACAGTCAGCCCCGTACCGCCTGGGTCATCGCGCCGCCGACGGCGGTGCGGCCGCCATCGACCACCCATTGCGCGCCGCTGATGTTGCCAGCGAGGTCGGAGCACAGGAACAGCACCACGTCGGCGATCTCCTGCGCCGTCGCGTAGCGGCCGGTGGGTATCACCATTCGATAGGCGGCGACGACGCTGGCGGGGTCGTCGGGCCGCAATTGCTTGGCGATGTCCTGCGTCATGCGCGTCTCGACCGGGCCGGGGCACACCGCGTTCACCCGCACGCCCATCGGCCCGACCTCGCCCGCCGCGGTCTTGGTCAGGCCGATCACCGCGTGCTTGGAGGCGACATAAGCCGGCATGCCCGGCGTGCCCACCAGGCCCGCCACCGAGGCGGTATTCACCACCGCGCCGCTCTTCTGCTTGATCATGACCGGCAGCACGTGCCGCAGGCCGAGGAACACGCCCTTGACGTTGACATTGAGCACCTGGTCGAACATCGCCTCATCGTAATCGGCGGTGTGCGCGACCTTGCCCTCGATGCCTGCGTTGTTGAAGAAGCAGTCGATGCGGCCATAGGCGTCGAGCGCCGCCTTCACATAGGCCTGCACCTCCGCCGACTTCGTCACGTCAGCCATCGTGGCCTTCGCGTCACCACCCTGCTGCCGGATCGCGCCGGCCACCGCCTCGGCCGCCGCGCCATCGCGATCGACCACCACGACCTTGGCGCCGCGCCCGGCGAAGCTCATCGCCGCCGCCTTGCCGATACCGTTGCCGCCACCGGTGATCAGCGCGACCTTGCCCTTGAAATCCATGATGCGTCCTCCACCTTCAACCTCGCCTCGTCCTGAGGAGCGCGCGAAGCGCGCGTCTCGAAGGACAGGCCACACACCCAGTGGCCGCCCACCCTTCGAGACGGCCGCGATGCGACCTCCTCAGGGTGCGGTCGCTGTTACTCCGCCGCTTTCCTGAGCTTCGACAGATCGCGATACGTGCTGCCGATATGCGTCGCCTTCAGCCGCGGCCCCTGCCCGAACAGCTTCTCGCGCATGGTGCCCGCCGCGTAGTCGCGTTTGTAGACGCCGCGCTCCTGCAGCTCGGGAATCAGCAACGCGACGATGTCCTCGAACTGGCCCGGCGCGATGGCGTAGGACAGATTGAAGCCGTCGCAATCGCCGTCCTCGAACCATTCCTGGAGTTTGTCGGCGACGGTCGTGGGCGAGCCGACCAGCACCGGCCCGCGTCCGCCGACCGCGCACCATTCCGCCAGCTCACGGATCGTCCAGCTGCGCGCCGGGTCGGCGGTGCTGAAGCCCTCGATCGCCGACTGGCCGGCATTGGTCTTCACGTAGCGCAGCGGCTCGTCCGGCCGGTACTTGCCGAGGTCGATGCCGGTCCAGCCCGACAGTAGGGTGAGCGCGCCGTCGTAGCTGAAGAACTCCTTGTACGCCTCTGCCTTGCGCTCGGCCTCGGCGTCGGTCTCGCCCAGGATCACGGTCTGCATGTTGAACACCAGCATGTCGCGCGGGTCGCGGCCTTCCGCCGCCACCAGATCGCGCAATCGCGTGGTGTAGGATTTCAGGATCGGAATCGTTGCCGCGCCGACGAAGACGCATTCAGCGTGCCGGGCCGCGAATTGCCGCCCGCGCGAAGAGGCGCCGGCCTGGTAGATCACCGGCGTGCGCTGCGGCGAGGGCTCGGCGATGTGGAAGCCCGGAACCGTGTAGTGCTTGCCGGCATGGGCGATGGCATGGACCTTGGCCGGATCGGCGTAGACGCCCGTTCGACGATCGCGCGTGCTGGCGCCGTCCTCCCAGCTGCCCTCCCAGAGTTTGTAGCAGACCTCCATGTATTCGTCGGCGACGTCGTAGCGATCGTCGTGCGCGCCCTGCGCGGCGTGCCCGGTGTTCTTCGCGCCGCTCTCCAGATACGAGGTCACGACATTCCAGCCGGCGCGGCCCTTGGTCAGATGATCGAGCGTCGTCATGCGCCGTGCGAAGGGATAAGGATGCTCGAACGCCGTCGAGCAGGTCACGCCGAAGCTGAGATGCTCCGTCACCATCGCCATCGGCGGGATGATCAGCAGCGGATCGTTGCACGGCACCTGCGCGGCGTGGCGCAGGGCGTGGTCGGCAGTGCCGCCATAGACGTCGTAGACGCCCAGCACGTCGGCCAAGAAGATACCGTCGAACTTGCCGCGCTCCAGCAGCTTCGCCAGCTCGGTCCAGTAGTCGAGGTCGGTGTAGCGGTCGGTGCGGTTGTCGGGGTGACGCCACAGACCCGGCGCCAGATGGCCGGGCGTGTTCATCGAGAAGGCGTTCAGCCGGATCTGGCGCGCCATGACAGTCAGCCGGTCGCCGCCTTGCGCCACAACGGCCGGACCTCGGCGTCGGGATCGTTCACGACGCGGCACTCGTCGTTGAACACCATGGTCGCGCGCGACCTGGTGTCGTAGGCCGGCCATACCGGGATCAAGTCGTTCGATGGGTTGCCGGTACGCGCAAACGTCGCCCAGGTCTTCGACATGCGATCGGCAAGCGCCTGCGCACCGGGCTTCTGGTGCTGCGCGCCGATGACATGCAGCGTGTCGAAGATGAACGGCACATCGACGGAGTGCGGCGCCTTCAGCTTGCCGCCATAGGCCGGCGTTTCCCAATCGAGGCGATAGGTCCACACCGGCGCCTTGCCGCGTGTCGCCTTGGCCTCGGCCTGGATGATGGTGCGCACACCGAAATTCGACGTGGTCAGCGCCGTGATCAGCCGGTCACTCGGGCTCGCCTCGGGATCGCGCTTCTTGTAGTAGGCAAGCACCGCATCGGTCTGGCCGCCGGCGACGGCTGAGACGCGCTCCCGCAGGTCATCCTCGGTGATGGCACGGCTCCACACCTTGTTGTCGGGCGCCAGGAAGATCGCCGACTCGTCCTTGGTGTCGCCGACCATGATCGGGACGTCGTCCGAGATCGACGGTGCATCGGCGAAGAACGGATGCTGTGGCAGCAGCGCGCCGTCGATGACTGGCCCGAAATTGTAGCGGTCGAGCAGCGGATAGCGTGGCTTGGGTAGGCTGCGCTGCGCCGTGTCGACTGCCTGCAGCATCTTGTCGATCGGCGTCGACTGCAGGGTAGCGATACCATCCTTGCCCAGGCCGAAGGATTTCAACACCGCCTCGGCGAGCTGATTCGTACGCTCCCGTTCGGCGAAGCGGATGCTGCTGCCGCTCTGCACGATGCCCTTGTGGAATAGCCCCTTCGCATCGGGCATCGCCAGCAGCGCGCTGACTTTGCCGCCGCCGCCGGACTGGCCGAAGATGGTGACGTTGCCCGGATCGCCGCCGAAGCGCGCGGCGTGCTCGCGCACCCATTTCAGCCCCTCGACGAGATCGAGCACGCCGAGATTGCCTGATTGCGCGAAGCGCTCGCCGCCGATCTGCGACAGGTCGAGATGGCCGAAGATATTGAGGCGATGGTTGATCGCGACGACGACCACGTCGTTGCGCCGCGCCAGGTTGACACTGTCGTAGCGCGGCGAGTTGGCCGAGCCGTAGGAGAAAGCGCCGCCGTGCAGCCAGACCACCACCGGCCGCTTGGCGCCATCGCAGCCCGGCGTCCAGACGTGGAGCGTCAGGCAGTCCTCACCCACCGGCAGCGTGTCGACCGGCCCCCAGACCGTGGCCAGCTCGGGCCGCTGCGGCGACGCGGCGGCTTGCGGCGAGCGTCCGGCGTAGTTGATCGCGTCGCGCACACCGTTCCACGGCTCGGGCTTGCGCGCGGGGCGAAAGCGGTTGGTGCCGGCGGTCGAGGCGCCGTAGGGGATGCCCTTGAAAACGTGCACGCCGTTTGTCGCGAGCCCCTGCACCTTGCCTGATGCGGTCTCGACGACGGCCGAACGCGTCACTTTCTTTTGGGTCAGGGACTCCACGTCGCCGGCCATCGGGCATTCCTCCAGGTTCGTTGGCCCGGAGCGTGCGCCCGCGAGCGACCACGCGTCAATGTTATGGACCCCGCGCGCGTCCCGTCAGCCGCAACCCTGATGTGGCGATGCCGAGGATCGCGAAGCCGGCGCCAATGAGGAGGGCGACGGTCGGCGCGGTCGAGGATGAGGCGACCAGGCCGAAGACCATGGCGACGATCGCGGCGCCGAAGGTCTGCCCCATCAGGCGCGCCGTCGACATGATGCCGCCGGCGCTGCCGCTGCGCTCGCGCGGGATGTTCGACACCATCAGCCGATTGTTGGGCGTCTGGAACAGCGCGAAGCCGATGCCGCAGAGCGCCGTGCGCCAGGCGATGTTCCAGCTCGCGGGATCGGCTGGCAGCAGCGCCAGCGAGACCAGCCCGCCGCACATGCAGGCCAGCCCGATCGCGCCCAGCAGGCCGGCGGGATGACGATCCGCGAGGCGTCCGGCGATCGGCGCGGCGAGCGCCAGGCCGACCGGCCACGGCGTCATCAGCAGGCCGGTCTCGACCTGCGAGCGGCCCAGCACATCGTGCAGATAGAACGGCAGCGCGACCACGCCGCATCCCTGCGCGGTGAAAGCAAGTGTCGAGGACAGTACCGAGAGCGCGAAGACCGGCCGCTTGAAGAGGTCGATCGGCAGCATCGGCGTCGCCAGCGCCTTCTGCCGGCGCAGGAACAGCCAACCGAAGATCAGCGCCGCCAGCAGGACGCCCAGGATCACCGGCAGGCGCTGGCCGTGACCGATGCCATCGACGCCGAAGATCAGCAAGCCGAAGGTCAGGCCGCTCAGGACGGCGCTGGGCCAGTCGAAGGGGTAGCGCGGCACGCGCACGCGCGGCAGCGTCCAGATTGACAGGATCAGCGCGGCGAGACCGATCGGCAGGTTGAAGGCGAACAGCCACGGCCAGGGCGCCACCGCGAGGATCGCCGCGGCGATGGTCGGCCCCGAGGCGGAGGAGCCGGCGACGATCAGCGTGTTGACACCCATGCCGCGGCCGAGCTGCGCGCGCGGGTAGGTGAAGCGCACCAGCGCGGCGTTGACCGCCATGATGCCGGCGGCGCCGAGGCCCTGGAACACACGCGCGATGACCAGCGTCTGCAGCGAGTCGGCCAGCGCGCAGGCCAGCGAGGCCAGCAGAAAGACGGCGATGCCGGCGCGATAGACGCGCGTGTAGCCCAGGATGTCGCCCAGTGACGACAACGGCAGCAGCGCCACCGTGACGGCGATCTGATACGCCGTGACGATCCAGATCGAGGTCGCCGGATCGACGCCGAGGTCTCTGCCCATCGCTGGCAGTGCAACGTTGGCGATGGCGGTGCTCAGCACCGACAGCGACAGGCCCAAGGTGATGGTGGCGACCGCCCAGTAGCGGCGTGGGACGGGCAGACCGTCCTGCGCCTCAAGCGCGGCGCGAACGTCGGTCATTCTCCTTCTCCCCGCCCGCGTGGCTGGGTGATCACCGATGATCGAGTTGCAATGGCCTTACCTTCCCCCGGAGGGGGAAGGTGCCCGCAGGGCGGATGGGGGATGTCGAAGACGAACACCGACTGCGTTGAAACATCCCCCATCCGTCGCGCTTCGCGCGCCACCTTCCCCCTCCGGGGGAAGGTAAACCTCGATCGCTGAGGCCTTCGCGAAGAGGTGGGAATCAGATCCGCACCTCGCGCTTCAGCGCCGTCTCGTAGACCCGCATCATCGAGGCGGTGTCCGACGGGCCCAGGCCCATGCCGCGCGCCAGGCGCATCAGGGTGTGCGTCGCCGCCGCCAGTGGCGTGGGCGCGCCGAGCTGATCGGAGAGCTCGAGCGCGAGGTGCATGTCCTTGTAGGCAAGGTCGAGCGCGAAGGAGGCCTTGAAGTTGCCGTTCATCACGCGCTCCGAGAACATGCGGTAGGCGTTGGAGTTGCCGCTGCTGTTGGAGATCACCTGCTGCAGCTTGGCCGGATCGATGCCGGCCATGGCGCCCAGCATCATGCCCTCGGCCGCCGCCGCCATGTTGCAGAAGGCCATCATGTTGTTGACCAGCTTGGCGATGGTGCCGGTGCCGAGCTCGCCCATGTGCAGCACATTGGCACCGAAGGATTGCAGCATCGGCAGGTTGGCGTCGAAGACCGCCTTGTCGCCACCGACCATGATGGCGATGGTGCCGGCCTCGGCGCCGACTACACCGCCGCTGACCGGCGCGTCCAGCATGATGATGCCCTTCTCCTTCAGCTTGGCGGCGATCGCCCGCACATTGGTCAGCGCGTTGGTGCTGAGGTCGAAATAGACCGTGCCCGGCTTGGCGTTCTCCAGGATGCCGCCCGGCCCCAGCGTCACCGCCTCGACGTCCTTGGGCATCGGCAGCGAGGTCATGATCACCTCGTTGCCGGCGGCGACCTCGGCGACGCTCTTGCCGGCGGTGGCGCCCAGGTCGGTGCACGCCTTGACGCTCGCCGGGTTGAGGTCGAACACCGCGACGGTGTGGTTGGTCTTCTTGATGATGTTCCGGCACATGGGCCCGCCCATGTTGCCCACGCCGATGAATCCGATCTTCATGCCCGTCCCCTCCTGGTGTCGACTCGTGCGTCCGCCGCCAAATGTAGCGAAAGATTCCACGCCGCGCTCGCAATGACAGCTTCCTCCCTCTCCCAGCAGGCGGGGAGATGGAGTCAGACGCAGTGCGCGGCTTGCCTCCCGCGATGATCGCGACCACACTTCGCCGGCGTGAGAATCGGGGACCTGTTCACGGAAGAGCGCGTGGCGCGCGTGGCGAAGTTCGCCGCGCTGGGCTTCGCCATCGCCTTCGCCGCGCTGCTCACCCAGTCGCGCGACCTGGTCTATCCGTCCGGCCGCGCCGTGGGCGCCGACTTCGTCACCTTCTGGGCGGCCTCCGACCTGGCGCTGTCGGGTCGGCCGGCCTGGGCTTACGACGAAGCCGCCATCGTCGCCGCCGAGCGCGAGGCGCTGCCCAAGGCCGAGGACGTTTACCTCTGGCACTACCCGCCGCCGTTCCAGCTCGTGGTGTTGCCGCTGGCGCTGGTGCCCTATCTCTGGGCCTATGGTCTGTGGCTCGCCGCGTGGCTCGCGATCTATGCCGCGACGTTCCGCGCCGCGTTCCGCGAACCGGCGCCGTTCTGGCTGGCGATTGGCGCCTCGGCCGTTTACGTCAACGCCCTGCACGGCCAGAACGGGCTGATGACGGCCGCCCTCGCCACCGGCGGACTCCTGCTGCTCAACCGCGCGCCGCTGCTGGCCGGCATCCTGATCGGCGCGCTTTGCTACAAGCCGCATCTCGGCCTGCCGCTGGGCCTGCTGCTGCTCGCCGGCGGCCATTGGCGCGCCGCCTTCGGCGCGGTGCTGTCGGTGATGGCGTTGTGCGGCCTCTCCGCGTTGCTGTTCGGCACCGACACCTGGCGGGCCTTCCTCGCCAACGCCTCGACGGCGCGCGCCGTGCTCGAAAACGGTGCCGTGCCCTGGCACAAGATGGCCTCGTTTTTCGCCAGCGTGCGGCTCGCGGGTGGCGGCATCGGACTCGCCTACCTCGTGCACGGGCTCGTGGCGATCACCGTTCTGGCGCTGACCATGCTGGCGTGGCGACGAGCCGGCCCGTTCGAGCTGAAGGTCGCGCTCGGCGTGCTCGCCGCGCTGCTGGTCTCGCCCTACCTGTTCGACTACGACCTCGCGGTCACCGTGCTGGCGCTGGGCCTGCTGCTGCGCGACGGCTTCGCGCGCGGCTGGCGGCCCGGCATGAAGCCGGCGATCGTCGCGCTATGGTTGGCGCCGGCGGTGCTGTCCTGGGTCGCCGAGGCGACGCGCATCCAGTTGCATCCCGTCATGCTGCTGGTGGTCTGGGCCCTGACATGGCAGAGACTGCGCGCCGCATGAATGCCCTGTTCACCGAGGCGCGCGTCGCGCTGTTCGCCAAGGCGATCGCCGTGGCCTTCCTGCTCGCCTTCATCGCCACCCTGACCTCGATGCGCGACATGATGCTGTCGCCCAATCGCGGCTTCGGCGGCGACTTCATCGCCTTCTACGCCGCCGGCACCCTGGCGCGCGAGGGTCGGCCGCAAGCCGCCTATGACATCGCCGCGATCACCGAGGCCGAGAAACGCGCGCTGCCGCAGATCACCTACGCGCTGATGTACGCCTACCCGCCGGTGTTCCAGATGGTGCTGAAGCCGCTCGCCGGCCTGCCCTATGTCTGGGCTTACGTCGTGTGGGCCGCTGTGCTGTTCGCGCTGCACGTCGCGGTGTGGCGCATCGCCTTCGGCAACACGCCGGCCTTCTGGGCAGCGCTGGGCTGCTCCGCGGTCTATCTCAACGTGCTGCACGGCCAGAACGGCCTGCTGAGCGCCGCGCTGCTGGGCATCGGCCTGCTGACGCTGCGCACCCGACCACTGCTCGCGGGCATCGCCATCGGCGCGCTCTGCTACAAGCCGCAGCTCGGCATCTCGGTCGGCCTGCTGCTGATCGCCGGCGGTCAATGGCGCGCGGTCGGCGGCGCCGCCTTGTCGGTCGCCGTGCTGTGCGCCGCGTCGGCCCTCGTGCTGGGCCCCGATATCTGGCGCGCCTTCATCGAGCTCGGCGGTGGCGCCCGCGTCGTGCTCGAAGGCGATGGCGGGCCGCTCGACAAGATCGCCAGCATCTATTCCCTGGTGCGCAAGCTCGGCGCGCCGGTGATCGCCGCCTATGCGCTGCACGGCATCGTCGCGCTGACCGTAATGACGTTGGCGATCCGCGCCTGGCGACGCGGCGGCGAGGAGCTGCCGCGCATCGCCATGGCCGCGGCCACGGTACCGCTGGTCTCGCCCTATTTCTTCGACTACGACCTCGCGGTGATCGTGCTGCCGATCGGCGCGCTGCTGATCGACGGATTCCGCAATGGCTGGATGCCCGGGATGCGGGCCATCCTGCTGATCGCCTGGTTCGCGCCGGCGATCGCGCCGAAGCTGGCGGAGCTCACCGGACTGCAGATCATGCCGCTGGCCAGCATCGCGCTCTTCTGGGTGGCGTGGCGGCGTTGCGAGTCGAGAGCAGAGGCGAGCGGACAAGCGCGATGGACCTGACCTACTTCGCCATCGTGTTCGGCGCGTTCCTGATCGCCGGGCTGGTGAAGGGCACCGCCGGCATGGGCCTGCCACCCACCGCCATCGCGCTCACGACGCTCGTCCTGCCGATGAGCGACGCGCTGGCGCTGATGACCGTGCCGACCCTGGCGACAAATGTCTGGCAGGCCTTCTGGGGTGGCCATTTCCACACAATGCTGCGTCGCTTCTGGATCATGGGTGTGGCGATCGTCTCAGGCATCTTCGTCTCGGCCCTGACCTTGCGCAGCCTGGGCTCGCCGCTGTCGGTCGGATTGCTCGGCGTGATCCTCGTGATTTTCTCGTTAACCGCTTTCGTCGCGTGGCGTCCGCATGTGTCGACGCGTCACGAATGGTGGGCCAATCCGTTGAGCGGCGTGGCGACCGGCCTCATTGGCGGCGTCACCGGCATGGCCGCGGTGCCGTTCCTGCCCTACATGCAATCACTGTCGCTGACGCGCGATGAGTTGATTCAGGCGCTCGGCATTCTGTTCGTCGTGTTCACCGCCGCCTTGACGGTCGCGCTCGCCGACGCCGGCGCTTTCACGATCACGAACGGAATCGGTACCATGGTCGCGACCGCGCCGACACTGTTCGGCATGTGGCTGGGACAGAAGCTGCGGCGCGCCGTGTCGCCTGAAGTATTTCGCAGGATTTTCCTCGCGGTGATGTTCGGCGTCGGGATTCATCTTTCGCGCAGCCTTTTCTGAGACAACTTTTCCACAACAGCACGCGTCGCAATCATCGCGCGTATCGTCAGCGTTCAATCAGGATTCGCAGGCAAGGTGTTGCTCGCACACCGGCGGTTCTGCCCCAACGGGCCGACCGGTGGGCGACACACCCCCTTGGGCGCTCGTCTTTCCGTCAGACGAGCGCCCATTTTCTTTGCGCGCTAAGCGCGTAGGCTGCGGACGCCGAAGCGGAGCCGCATATGCCCGACGATCTGTCACCGGAAGCGCTGTCCATCGAGCTCGATCTCGACGACGAGGCGACGAAGAAGAAGGCGATCCGCAATCTCTCGGGCGCCGCGTTCATCGGCGACAGCCTTTATCTCGCCAACGACGAGGGCAAGAAGCTGCTGCATCTGCGGCGCGACGCAGCCGCGGCGTCGCGCTACACGATGAAGAAGGCGATCGCGCTCAGCGATCTCCTGGCGCTGCGCAGCGAGGAGATCGACGAGGAACGCGAGTTCGATCTCGAGGCGCTTGCCGTCGACGGTGACCGCCTGTGGCTGATCGGCTCGCACGCGATGGGTCACACAGCGCCGGACGACTCGCATCCCAAGCAGCTGGGCTTGAAACGCGATCGCAACCGGCTGCTGTTCGCCTGCGTCGAAATCGAGAACGGCAAGATCAAGCCCGACAGCGGCCGTCACCTCCGCATCGAGCCGATCGGCGCGACATACACGACGGCGTTCCTCTCGGCGCTGCGCAAGGCGACACCACGGGCGCATGGCTTCGTGCGCGAGATCTCGGCGCTGGCGGGGATAGAAGCGGACTCGTTCGGCGATATCGGCTGGTTCACGCCCTACACGCTGGCCAGCACCAAGGAGAACGGTCTGGACATCGAAGGCCTCGCCGTCCGCCGCCGCGCTGACGACGCATCCCGGTCGATCGCCTTTGTCGGCCTGCGCGGACCCGTGATCGACGGTCTCGCCGTCATCGTCGAGGTCACGATCCGCGAGCACCAGGATCGCGGCCTGACGGTCGACGGCGCACCGCGCTTCCATCTGCTCGATCTGGACGGATTTGGCGTCCGCGATCTGGAGTGGCGCGGCGCGGACCTGCTGATCCTCGCTGGCCCAACCATGACGCGGCAGAACGAATCGGCGCTGTATCGGTGGCGCGACGCCGGCGCATCGAACGCTGTCGAGCGCGTCGGTGGCCTGCCGATGCAGCCCGATGGCGGTGGGCCGGAGGTCATCGCCAGCATCGCGCCGGGATCGGGCCGGCTCATGCTGCTGCGCGACGGCATCAGCGGGCCGCGTCTGGTCGACCGCGACGGCGCTCCCTCGCAAGACGGGCCACGCTATCTCGCCGAGGTCTATCGCGTTCCATGATGGTGGACAGCGCGCACCGCGCTGGCTAAGCACGGCGCATGTCCTCTCCACTCACTCCGTTCAAGGTCACCGTCTGCGGCATCCCCGAGCTGACGCGGCACGGCGGCAGCGGCGTCAGCCATGTGCTGTCGCTGCTCGATACGCACCATCCCTCGCCCGATGCGCTGGGCGACTACGGCGCGATCGATCACGAGCTGCTGCGCTTCGACGATGTCGTCGCCGAGTTCCCCGGCTTCGTCGCCTGCGGCGAGGCCGACGTGCGCCGCATCCTGGCGCTGGGCGAGCGCCTGCGCGCGGCCGGCGAGGGCGCGCGGCACCTGCTGGTGCATTGCCATGCCGGCATCTCGCGCTCGACGGCGTCGGCGGCGGTGCTGATGGCGCAGTTCAATCCCGGCCGCGAGACCGAGGCCTTCCTGCGCATCCTCGACCTGCGCCCGCACGCCTGGCCCAACACACGCATCGTCGAGTTCGCCGACCGCCTGCTCGAGCGCCAGGGTGCGCTGCTCGAAGGCCTCGTCGCCTATCGCCGCGCGCTGCTCGAGCGCAAGCCGCAGCTGCGGCAGGTGATCGTGAACATCGGCCGCGGCCACGAATTACCGTCATGACTCCCTCTCCCCGCGAGCGGGGAGAGGGTTGGGGTGAGGGGCTGATTCAAGTGACGCACCGCTGTTGTGCGCAACCCGAGACTCCCCCTCACCCCGACCCTCTCCCCGCAGGCGGGGAGAGGGAGAAGATCAGCGTGCCTTCAACGGCGCCGCGGCCAGATGCGCGCCGGCGTCGACGATCATGAACTCGCCGGTGACGTTGCTCGCACTGGTGAGGAAGAAGATCGCGGTTTCGGCCATCTGATCCGGCGTGCCGGCCTGGCGCAGCGGCGTGGTGCTTTCCTGATGCGCGAGCGCCGCGGCGTAGCCTTTCTCGCCGAAGACACCGAGCAGCCAGCGGCCCTGGATGAAGCCAGGACAGATGGTGTTCACGCGCACCGCCGGCGCCAGCCATTTCGCCAGCGCGAGCGTCAGCGTGTTGAGCGCGCCCTTGGAGCACATGTAGGGGATCGACGAGCCGACGCCCATCACGCCGGCGATCGAGGAGATGTTGACGATCGAGCCGCGCTCCTGCTTGTCCTCCCATTGCTTCTTCATGACAGGGAAGACGGCGCGGGCCATCTGGTAGGGGCCGACGACGTTGATGCGGTTGATGCGCTCGAAGTCCTCGGCGTTGACGCCGTCGAGATCGCCCTGCGCCTGCGCCTTGGTCGTGCCGGCGTTGTTGAGCACGCCGTCGATGCGGCCCCACTCCTTCATCGCCGATTCGACCAGCTTCTTGCAGTCGGAGTCCTGGCCGACATCGGCCTGCACCAGGATCGCCTTCACGCCCTTGGCCTTCACGGCCGCCATCGTCTCGTCGGCTTCCTTCTTGCTGCGCGTGTAGTTGACGACGATGTTCCAGCCGAGATCGGCGAGCTGGACCGCCGCGGCGGCGCCCAGCCCCGTCGCCGATCCCGTGACGATCGCGACCTTCCCCTTTTGTGCGGCCATGTCTTCCCTCCTGCATTGGCGTGCGGCCGCACCCTAGAGCGGAGTCCGAACAGATGGAACCAGGACCTCGTCGCTCCAGCGACGCATCATGAGCGCCGCTGGAGCGGCGCGGCCCGAAGAGAAGCCAACAAACCACATGCGCTCGGGATGACAGGTGAGGCGCTTCAACACGGAACGACCGGCTTGCCTTGCCGACGACGCTCCGCTTGAGTGGCGCGAAGGGGTGAGCTCATGACCGATCTGTTTTCGCTGAAGGGCCGCGTCGCCCTGGTGACCGGTGCCTCGCGCGGGCTGGGGCGCGACTTCGCCGTCACGCTGGCCGAGGCCGGCGCCACCGTGGTCTGCGCCGCGCGCACCGCGCCCGATCTCGAGGCAACGGTGGCGTCGATCGCCAAGAGCGGCGGCAAGGCCGAGGCGCTGGCGCTCGACGTCAACGACGAGGCCGCCGTGGTGAAAGCCGTCGCCGACATCGCCGCGCGGCACGGCCGCATCGACGTGCTGGTCAACAACGCCGGCATCACCATCCGCAAGCCGGTGGTCGACCTGCCGCGCGCGGACTGGCAGCAGGTCGTCGACACCGACCTCACCGCGCCCTTCATGCTGGCGCGCGAATGCGGACGGCACATGCTGCGGCAGAAGAGCGGCCGCATCGTCAACATCTCCTCGATCCTGGGCATTCTCGGCCGCGAGACGGTGGCGGCCTATGTCGCCTGCAAGCACGGGCTGATCGGGCTGACCAAGACCTTGGCGGTCGAGCTCGGCCCCGACGTCACGGCGAACTGCATCTGCCCGGGCTACATCCGCACCGAGTTCAACGTCACGCTGCAGCAGACCAAGAGCTTCACCGACATGATCGAGCAGCGCACGGCGGCGCATCGCTGGGGCGAGCCGAAGGATCTGCGCGGCGCGCTGTTGCTGCTGGCCTCGGACGCCGGCGCCTATATCACCGGCCAGTCGATCGTCGTCGATGGCGGGCTGACGACGATCCTGGCCTGATCTGTCGTCTTGGGCGCAGCGAAGGACCTCGCTGGTTTCGCGGCCACAAACCACGGTGTGGCCGTGCCCACGACCGCAAGATCCTTCGCTGCGCTCAGGATGACGGGCGTGGGCTCAGCCCTCGACACCGAAGGCTTTGCGCAGCGCGTTGAGCCCCTGCTGGTGCGGCGTCCACATGCGGCCGCCGACCAGGCCACCATCGACCACCAGGTCATGGCCGTTGACGAAGCTCGACTCGTTGGAGGCCAGGAACACCGCAGCCTGGGCGATGTCGTCGGTCAGGCCGGCGCGCGGGATCGGCTGGTTGGCCGCGAAGACGCTCTTCATGGTCTCGGCGGTCTTCTCGGCCTCTTCATGTGAGAGGCCCAAAGCCTTGCCGAAAATGCCGGTGGCGATGCCGCCGGGCGAGATCGAGTTCACCCTGATGTTCTTCTCACCCAACTGCATGGCGACGCAGACGGTGAGGTGGTTCACCGCCGCCTTGGCGGCGCTGTAGATCATCGAGCTCGACATGCCGGCGCGCCGCGCCGCCACCGAGCCGTTGTTGATGATGCTGCCGGAGCCCTGCTTCACCATCACCGGCGTCACGTGCTTCATGCCCAGCATCACGCTGCGCACCAGCGAGGCCATCGCCGCGTCGAAGCCGTCGACCGGAACGGTCTCGATGCCGCCGACCGGCGCCGGGCCGCCGGCGTTGTTGAACAGGCAGTCGACGCGGCCCCATTTCGCCACGCAGGCGTCGATCAACGCCTTGAACTCGGCTTCCTGGGTGACGTCCGTGCGCTGGAACAGCAGGCGCTCGGCGCCGAGCTCTTTCTCGAGCGCGGCGCCGAGATCGGCGCGGCGGCCGGCAGCCACCACGCGGGCGCCCTCGGCGACGAAGAGTTCGGCCGTACGGCGGCCGATTCCGCTGGTCGCACCGGTGATGATGCAGACCTTGCCGTCGAGGCGCGCCATGTCGACTACTTCTTGGTGAGCTGCTTGGCGTCGAACTTGCAGTAGCCGTCGAGCAGCACGTTGCCGCCGGTCGGCGTGATGCGACCGCTGACCTTCATGTTGCCGTCGGCGACCTTGGCGGTGGTGCGGAAGTTGCCGCCGCCATCCATCGCCACCGGATCCCAGAAGCGCTGCGAGCGGCCTTCCTGCATGAAGGTGCCCTTCACCTGGTTGCCGGTGACGGTGACGTCGATGGTCATCTTGTAGCGCGGGCAGTTGTATTGGCCCGCGCCGTAGCCGGTCCAGGTGTACTGCTGCGCCAGCGCCGGCGCCGCGCTCAGCAGCCCGGCGACGACGATGGAACCCGCGATGACTGCGCGCATGAGATTTCCCCCCTGTCTGGCGTCGCCCGCGACTACTTGGGCGCGAGCTTGAAATTGAAGATGCAGTAGCCGTCGAGTTTGACGGTGACCTCCGTCGGCGTCACCTTGCCGGTCACTTTCATCTTGCCGCCACCGCCCACGATGGCTTCCGTCACGAAGGTGCCATCGGCCGCCGCCGTGGCGGCGAAATTGCGCTGGTCCCGGCCTTCCTGCTGGAAGGTGGCCTGGATGTTCGAGCCGGTGACGGTCAGGTCCATCTTCATGGCGTAGGTCGGACAGCGCGTCGATCCGCCCTGGTTCTGGCCGGAACTGACGGAGCCGGCGAATTGCTTGGTCTGCGCCAGAGCCGGCACGGCGGCCAGGGCAGAGACGGCGACGAGAGAACCGAGAAGAACGCTGCGCATGATGCCTCCTGGTAAGCGCAAAGAGCGTCGCCGGACCATGCCCGCCGACCGATCTAGAATCCATAACATTGTGGCGGGATCGGGCTATAACGTCGCCGCCGCGTTACGCAAGGTTACCGTGCCCGATTTCGACAAGCCCGCCCTGCTGAAGGACCTCACCGCCCTGGCCCGCCAGGCCGGCGCGGCCATCCTCGACATCTATGCCAGGCCCGATCAAGGGGAGCGCCAGAAGACCGACGCCTCGCCGGTGACCGATGCCGATCACGCCGCCGAGGCCATCATCCTGACCGGCCTGCGCCAGCTGACCCCCGGGGTGCCGATCATCGCCGAGGAAGAGGTCGCCGCCGGCCGCCTGCCCGATGTCGGCGGCGGGCCGTTCTGGCTGGTCGACCCGCTCGACGGCACCAAGGAGTTCATCAAGCGCAACGGCGAGTTCACCGTAAACATCGCCCTGATCGAGAACGGCGTGGCGACCCTGGGCGTCGTCTCGGCGCCGGCCCAGGGCGTGCTGTGGCGCGGTGCGAAGGGCCATGGTGCGGAACGCGTGCTCGACGGCGGCCAGCCCGCGGCGATCACCGTGCGCCAGCCGCCGGGCGCCGGGCTCACCGTCTTCGCCAGCCGCAGCCATTCGGTGTTCAACCAGCTCGATATCTGGCTGCGCAACAACGACATCCCGGTCGCCGAGCGCAAGCAGGCCGGCTCGTCGCTGAAATTCTGCCTGATCGCCGCCGGCGAGGGCGATCTCTACCCGCGCTTCGGCCCGACCATGGAATGGGACACCGCCGCCGGCCAGGCGGTGCTCGAGGCGGCGGGCGGCGAAGTGATCGACGACAGCACGCGCCAGCCTCTGCGCTACGGCAAGCCTGGCCATCGCAATCACTGGTTCGTCGCGCGCGGCTGGCCGGCGGGGCGCACTTGGCGGACGGGATGAGCGCGCTCATCGAGCGCGCCGCGGCGCTGATCCGCGCCGGTCGCCTCGTCGCCTTCCCCACCGAGACGGTCTACGGCCTGGGCGCCGACGCCACGCAGGACCGCGCCGTCGCGGCGATCTTCGCCGCCAAGGGCCGGCCGGCCTTCAATCCGCTGATCGCCCATGTGCAGGACGTCGCCGAGGCGCGCCGCTACGTCGTCTGGAACGACATCGCCGAGCGCCTCACCGCCGCCTTCTGGCCCGGCCCCCTCACCCTCGTCCTGCCGCGCGTCGAGAATTGCCGCCTGTCGCTGCTCGCGTCGGCGGGACTCGACACCGCCGCCGTGCGCGCGCCCTCGCATCCCATCGCCCGCGCGCTGATCGCCGCGTCGGGCGTGCCAATCGCAGCCCCCAGCGCCAACCGCTCCGGCGCGATCAGCCCGACGCGGCCGGAGCATGTCGTGGAGTCACTGGGCGACGCGGTCGACCTGGTGATCGACGGCGGCCCTTGCGATGTCGGACTCGAATCGGCCGTGCTCGACCTCTCTACGCCGCGGCCGACCTTGCTGCGCCCCGGCGGCACGACGCGTGAGGCGATCGAGGCGGTGATCGGTGCGATCGATGAAGGCCCAGCCATCGGCGTCGCCGGCACGCTGCATTCGCCCGGCCAGCTCGAGAGCCACTACGCGCCACGCGCCACCGTGCGGCTGAACGCGATGGTGGCGGGCACAGGCGAAACATTGCTCGGCTTCGGCGAAATCGCCGGCGCGCTCAACCTCAGCCCGAGCGGCGACCTCGTCGAGGCGGCGGCCAATCTCTTTACCATGCTGCGCCAACTCGACGCGTCGGGCGCATCAGCGATTGCCGTCGCGCCCATCCCGGACGAAGGTCTCGGCCTCGCCATCAACGACCGCCTGCGGCGCGCGGCGGCGCCGCGTCCATAACGAGCTCCGCGCATGACCGACGACGACATCCTCGACCAGCTCGACATCGATTATCCCTTCCCGCGCGAGGCCTTGCGCGCCGCCACCGAGAGGCGCACGTCGCTGGCCCCCCGGCTGATCGCCGAGATCGACCGCTGCGTCGCCGACCCGACGCAGCCGACAAACCGGCCGAATCGGTTGTTGTTCAGCATCCACCTGCTCGCCGAATGGCGGGAAAGATCGGCTTATCGATCACTCTGCGCATTGCTGCGCTTGCCGCGGTCGACCCTGGAAGAGATCCTTGGCGACGCTCTGACCGAAACAAGCCCGCGCGTGCTGGCTTCAGTGTTCGACGGCGATCCTCAGCCGTTGCACGACCTGATTCTGGACGAGAGTGCCGACGAATACGCGCGCGATGCGGGGTTGGACGCGCTCGCCATCCTCACCGCGTTGGATGCTTTGCCGGTCGCCGCGACTGAACGCTTCCTGGAGGAGGCGTTCGATCGCCTGCAGCCGCGAGATGACAATCACGTCTGGTTCGGCTGGGAGAACGCTATCGCACAGCTTGGTTTGGAGCGGCTGGCACCGCTTGTGCGGAGAGCTTACGACGCCGATTTTCTCCTCTCGACGGGCGGCGACTTTGCCGAGTTCGAGCAGGAACTGCGCAAAGCCATCGCCAATGGCAGCGCCGATCTCAAGGGTTCCCGTCGGCACAACCGCCTCTGGGACGATACCATCGCAGAGATGGAGGGTTGGCACTGCTTCAGCGCGGAGGCCCAGCGAGAACGCGATACGGATATGGACGACGAAGAAGATGACGACGAGGGAACAGACAAAAAGTTGGCAGAGATCCTCGCTCGCCTCGAGGAGCGCAGCACGCCGCACCTCAATCCCTATCGCAGTGTCGGCCGCAACGATCCGTGCCCCTGCGGCAGCGGTCAGAAGTTCAAGCGCTGTCACGGCAAGACCTGAGGCTCGCGGTCATCCGAGCCGCGAGGGGGCGGCGTCGCCCTGGATTCCTCGCTACGCTCGGAATGACAGGCGCCCGACAGGAGACTCCAACCCGCCCTGATTCCTCTCTAGACTGCCCGCTCCGGAGGAAACCAAGACCATGCCCGACACCTACATCTCGCCGCCCTCGTCCGCGTTCCACGAGGCGCTCAGCGCCATTGTCGGTGAGAAGGGCCTGGTGACCGATCCGCAGGCGGTGCAGTTCCACACCACGAACTGGCAGGGCGTGGCGCCAGGCCGCGCCGCCGCCGTCGTCAAGCCGGCCAGCGTCGAGGAAGTCTCGGCGATCGTGAAATTGTGCAACCAGCACAACGTCAAGATCGTGCCGCAGGGTGGGCTCACCGGCCTGATGGCCGCCGGCATCCCGGTGCGCCAGGGCGACGAGATCGTCGTGTCGCTGGCGCGCATGAACCGCATCCTCGATGTGAACCCGCAGGCCTACACCATGACGGTCGAGTCAGGCGTGGTGCTGCAGACCATCCAGCAGACGGCGATGGAGCACGACCGCCTGTTCCCGATCAGCCTCGGCGCCCAGGGCTCGTGCATGATCGGCGGCAACCTCTCCACCAACGCCGGCGGCGCGCAGGTGCTGCACTACGGCAACACGCGCAGCATGGTGCTGGGCCTCGAAGTCGTGCTGCCCGATGGTCGCATCTGGGACGGCATGCGGGCGCTGAAAAAGGACAACACCGGCTACGACCTGAAGGATCTCTTCGTCGGCGCCGAGGGTACCTTGGGCATCATCACCAAGGCGGTGCTGAAGGTGTTCCCCAAGCCGAAGGACGTCGCCACCTGCTGGCTGGCGATCCCCAACCCGAAGGCGGCCTTCGAGCTGCTGGCCGAGGCGCGCATGGCCTCGGGCGATTGCGTGACCTCGTGCGAGCTGGTGCACGGCATCGGCTACGAGGGCGTGCTCAAGCATGTGCCCAATCTGCAGCGGCCGATCGAGGGCTCGCCCGAGTGGCAGCTCTTGATGGAATGGTCCTCGACACGCGCGCCATCGGGCAACGGCGCCGGCGGCATGGCCGAGCGCATGGAGGAGTTCCTCACCGGCGCCTTCGAGCGCGGCCTGGCGGTCGACGGCACCATCGCGCAGTCCGAGGCGCAGGCGCGCAACATGTGGGCGATCCGCGAGGGCCACGCCGAGGCCAGCCGCCGCGATCCCAACCCGAGCGCCTCCTTCGACATCTCGGTGGCGGTGCACGAGATCCCGGACTTCATCGAGCGCTGCAATGCCGCTTGCGTGAAGGCGGTGCCGGGCATCCGCCCCAAGCCGATGGGCCATATGGGCGACGGCAACCTGCACTACTCCTTCGGCGCGCCGCTCGACATCACCTCGCGCGAGGCGTTCCTGCCGATGGTCAAGACGCTCGACCGCATCGTGCACGACATGGTCAACGAAATCGGCGGCTCGATCTCGGCCGAGCACGGCATCGGCTCGATCAAGCTGCTCGAGCTCGAGCATTACCGCTCCTCGACCGAGCTCGACATCATGCGCGCGATCAAGAAGGCGCTCGATCCCAAAGGCCTGATGAACCCCGGCAAGGTGATCCGCGTCGATCCCAGCGAGCCGGTGGCCGAAGGCTTCCCGACGCGCTGAGCGCCGGCCGGGTATCTTGCCGGTACCGCGCAGGCCCAGCCCGGCGGGGAGGCGTGGAGCGCGGGCAAGCTCCACGTGCCGGGCTCGCGCTCGATATCGGCCAAGGCCTGCGAGAGCGCGCCCGACGGTCACTGCGACAACCAACCGTCGGCGTACAGACTCCTGCCCTCAGGCGCGAAGCAAGTCTTGGGACTTGCGCGCCAGTTCCCCTCACTTGCTCTTCTTGCGCGGATCGTCGTCGGGGTTCACGTAGGTGATGCCCTGCGGGCCCATGCCATGGAGCTGGATCACCGTATCTTCAGTGAACCAAGCGTAGTGGGTCATTCCCTTGGCGACGTACGAATAGCCGCCGACCTTGATCAGGACACCCTTCTTCTCATCGAGCTTGTCGCCGGTGCCGATGTTGAAGCTACCCGACAACACCGTCACATTCTCATCGTTCGGATGCGTGTGAGCGGGGATCCTGAAGCCGGCCGGGACCTTGAGGCGAACGACGTACATGCCCTCTTTGGCTGGATCGCCCTTCACGACGGCGAAGAGAGCGCCTCTGCCGTAGGCGGCAGGAGCGGACCACTTTAACGCGTCGGCTTGAACGGCGGCGTGATGGTCGCCGTCCGCGATGGCGTACATCGGCACAAACGTGACTGCCAGCAGCGTGGCTATGGCAAGCGGCTTGCCCATTGGCTTCCTCCAGCGTTGAGTTGTGAGATCGGTCATCCGTGGCTTCCGCCGCTCATCGAAGACATTCTCGATCACCTCGATGTCTCAGGCGGCGCGATGCATCTCGCTTCCTTGTTCGACCGGCGGATGGTTTCACGCAGCTCGGTGACCGGGCCAGTTCAGCAAGTGCAGCAAGCCCGCTACACAAAGTGTAGTGGACAGTGGGAACGGCGGGGTGGTTGAGTCATGCGGAGGTATCGCGATGTCAGACACTGCCTACCCGAGGTTCTGCCCGGTCGCTATGGCGGCCAGCTTGCTTGAGCCGCGCTGGACCATGCTGGTGCTCTGCGAGATGTGGGCCGGTTCGACCCGTTTCAGCGAGATCCAGCGCGGCGTGCCCGGCATGTCGCCAGGACTATTGTCCCGGCGCTTGAAGGAGATGGCGGCAAACGGTCTTGTCACCCGTCAGGGGAAAGGTCACGCCGGGCATTCGGAGTATTTGACCACGCCGCTGGCGGACGAGATTCAGCCCCTGATCCGCGCGCTCGGCGAATGGGCACATCGCAACATCGACTGCGAGGTCTCACTCCAGCACATCGATGCGCGCATGCTGATGTGGAGCATTCGCGGCAAGATCGACTCGCTGCAGCTCCCCAAGCGCAAGAGCGTCATTCAGTTCATGCTCAAGGACTCGCCAAAAGAGACCCTGAATTATTGGATACTGGCTCGACCCGGCGAGGAGACCGACCTGTGCTATACCGATCCCAAGTTTGAAGTCGATCTCTACGTCGTCTGCGAACTGCGAGCCCTGACGTCGGCGTGGATGGGACATTCAACCTTTGAAGAGGAAATGGAAAGCGGACGTATCGCTCTTTCGGGACACGATGCGATGGCTCGAACGCTGACCAAGTGGCTCAAACGAAGCAGCTTCGCCGATGTCGCGAAGAGCGACGGGAATAGAAATCCTTTGTCACTGGTCGCGAGCGCGCGATAACGAGGCCGTTTTCGATCCGCCTGGCAATGTCACGTGTGAAGGCCTCCGGCTCGGCGCTCTCGCCCAAGCCTTCCGGCGATTGATCGGCGCAATTGTATGGCTGGGGCAATGCGGACAAGTTCGCCGCCGACAGGGACAATGACCCTGCATACATTGAGATTGTGCCAGACACCTACACGACAATCCCATCAGCCGTTCCCGCGTCCGTCCTCGAGGCGATTCACCGCGTCGTGGGCGATCGCGGCTTCACCACCGATCCGCGGGAAATGGAGCCGCATGTCGTGGAATGGCGCGACAACTATCATGGCCGCGCCGCCGCCGTCGTGAAGCCGGCGAGCACCGAGGAAGTCGCCGCCGTCATGAAGATCTGCCACGAGGCGGGCGTGCCTGTCGTGCCGCAGGGCGGCATGACCGGGCTGACCGGCGCCGGCATCCCGCACGAGCATGGCGGCGAGATCGTGCTGTCGCTGCGGCGCATGAACCGCATCCTCGAGGTCAACCCGATGGCCTTCACCATGACGGTCGAGGCCGGTGTGGTGCTCAAGACCATCCAGGAGACCGCGGCGGCGCACGACCGGCTGTTCCCGCTCAGCCTCGGCGCCGAGGGCAGCTGCGCCATCGGCGGCAACCTGTCGACCAATGCCGGCGGCGTGCAGGTGCTGCACTACGGCAACGCGCGCGCCCTGGTGCTGGGCCTGGAGGTCGTGCTGCCCGACGGCCGCATCTGGAACGGCTTGCGCGCGCTGAAGAAGGACAACACCGGCTTCGACCTCAAGCATCTGTTCATGGGTGCCGAGGGCACGCTGGGCATCATCACCCGAGCGATCCTGAAGCTCTTCCCCAAGCCCAAGGACGTCGCCACCGCCTGGATGGCGGTGCGCGATCCCGCCGCCTCCGTCGAGCTGCTGTCGCGTGCGCATGAGGCGAGCGAGGACAATGTCACCTCCTGCGAGCTGATGAGCCGCCAGGGGCTGGAGTTCGTCTTCAAGCACATCCCGGGCTGCAGCGATCCTCTGCAGGGCCGGCACGACTGGTACGTGCTGCTCGAATGGTCCTCGACGCGCGCGGTGCCCGAGGGTGGCACCGGCATGAGCCAGCGCATGGAGACCTTCCTCGGCGAGCTGATGGAGGAAGGCCTGGTGCTCGACGCCACCCTGGCGCAGTCCAGCACGCAGGCGCAGGCCTTCTGGAAGATCCGCGAAAGCCACTCCGAGGCGCAGAAGATCGAGGGCCCTTCGATCAAGCACGACATCTCCGTGCCGGTGGGCGTAATCCCCTCCTTCATCGAGCGCGGCATCGCGGCGATGAAGCAGGTCGTGCCCGACCTGCGGCCCGTCCCCTTCGGCCATGTCGGCGACGGCAACCTGCACTTCAACGCGCAGGCGCCCGAGGGCATGAGCAAGGAAGCCTTCTACGCCCATTACGGCGCGATCAACCGCGCGGTCTACGACATCGTGCGCGAGGTCGCGGGCTCGATCTCCGCCGAGCACGGCATCGGCCGCTTCAAGCTCGAGGAACTCGAGCACTACCGCTCACCGGTCGAGCTCGACGTCATGCGCTCGATCAAGCGCGCGCTCGATCCGCGCAACCTCATGAACCCCGGCAAGGTGATCCGGGTCTAGGAGACGGCGAATTGGCGCCGGCCGGATTTGTTGCCTTGCTATAGATACGTTATAACATTACATATCGCAAATAGGTCCGCGCCTTGAGCGCAGGTCGGTCGCGCAGTTCCATTCACCCATGCCGCGTTGATGCCGGATGATGTCACCCTCTCCCACTCGATTGCCCGTCACGGTGCTGTCCGGATTTCTCGGTGCCGGCAAGACGACGCTGCTCAACCGCGTCCTGCACAATCGCCAGGGCCGCCGCGTGGCGGTGATCGTCAACGACATGAGCGAGGTCAATATCGACGCCGCGCTGGTACGCGACGGCGGTGCCGGGCTCAGCCGTACCGACGAGAAGCTGGTGGAGATGTCCAACGGCTGCATCTGCTGCACCCTGCGCGACGATCTGCTGCGCGAGGTCCGCGATCTCGCGACGAAAGGCCGCTTCGACTACCTGCTGATCGAATCGACCGGCATCTCCGAGCCCATGCCGGTGGCCGCGACCTTCGATTTCCGCGACGAGGGCGGCGACAGCCTCGCCGACGTGGCGCGCCTCGACACCATGGTCACGGTGGTCGATGCCTTCAATTTCCTGCGCGACTACGCCAGCACCGGCTTCCTGCGCGATCGTGGTCAGACCGCCGGCGCGGGCGACGATCGCACCATCGTCGACCTGCTTGTCGAGCAGGTCGAGTTCGCCGACGTCATCGTGCTCAACAAGGCGGACCTCGTCTCGCCCGACGACCTGGGCGTGCTCGAAGGCATCATCCGCACCTTCAACACGCGCGCGCGGATCGTGCGCAGCGTGAACGGCGACGTGGCCCTCGACGACATTCTCGACACCGGCCTGTTCGACATGCAGGAGGCGTCGATGGCACCGGGATGGCAGCAGGCGCTGCTGGGCAACCCGCTGCCCGAGACCGAGGAGTACGGCATCTCGAGCTTCGTCTACCGCGCGCAGTCGCCGTTCCACCCGGCGCGGCTGATGGCCTGGCTGCAACGCGAATGGCCCGGCGTGATCCGCTCCAAGGGCTTCTTCTGGCTGGCGACGCGGCCGGCCTTTGTCGGCTCCTGGTCGCAGGCCGGCGCGGTGACGCGCCACCAGAAGGGTGGTCGCTGGTGGGCCAGCGTGCCGCGCAGCCACTGGCCGCGCGACCGCGTGGCGCGCCGCATGGTGCTCGACAACTGGAAGGAACCGTTCGGCGATCGTCGGCAGGAGATCGTGCTCATCGGCAAGGACATGGACCGCGCCGCGCTCACCGCGGCCTTCGACGCCTGCCTGCTGACCCCGAGCGAGATCTCCGCCGGCGCGGCGGTGTGGAAGTACCTGCCCGACCCCTTCCCGGCCTGGACCGAGGAGGCCGCGTCGTGAGCGCCACGGTGCAGGCGCCGGGCCCGCATGCCGTAGTCGGCGACACGCTCGATACGTTGTCGGCGATCACGTCGCCTGCCGTGAACCTCACGCTGTGGCGGCGTCGTCTGCCGGCGGCCCTGGAGGCGAGCATCGCGGCGCATCGAGCGCGCCCGATCGCCGGCGAGGTGTGGTTCGATGCCTGCGATTCGGCGCCGCATACCGAAGGCCACTTCGCGGTGCTGCTGCGCGACATCGCGGCGACCGATCAGGCGCTGTGGCGCGCCGATATCGAGCCGATGGTCCACGCCTTCGCGCACCTGAGCGCGGCGCATGTCGTGCGCGCGACGCTGGAGACGGTGACCGGCTCGGGTTGCCGCAAGTTCCACGCCGACCATATCGGCTTGCGCTTGCTCTGCACCTACGACGGTATCGGAACTCAATGGGTGCCGGACGCCGCCGTACGCCGCGCCATGCTGGCGGTGGGCGACAACGACGATATCGTCGGTGATCCCGCGTCGGTCCAGACAATGGCGCGTGGTGATGTCGGCCTGTTCAAGGGAGAGGCGTGGCCCGGCAACACGGGACGCGGCATCGTGCATCGTTCTCCGCCGAGGCCGGAGGGCGGCCATCGCCGCGTGCTGCTATGCCTCGACGCCGGCATGGTCGACCACTCGCGGCTGGGGCGCGTGACACTTGTCTGAGCCCGCGATCAGCCTGACGTCGGCGATCGAGGCGGCGCACAAAGCCGACACCGAGCGCGCGCTGGCCCATCTCCGCCGCGCCCGCGCCGCCTGCGCCGACGATTGGTTGCCACGTGACGCGGTACTCGACGCGCTGCTGATCGCGGTGATCGAGGAGGCGCGCGACCCGACGACCGCGCATCTCGTCGCCGCGCGACTTGGCAAGACCGCGCGCCTGCTGTCGCTGCTCTCGGCCAGCGAGCCTGACGGTACGACCCACTAATCGCCGTCCGCGGCGGCGGTACCCGAGCCGCTGTGTTGCCGCGCCCATTCCTCGCGCGTGATCTCGTGCAGCATCGAGATGCGGTTGCCGCCGAGATCCTTGGTGCCGGCGTCGCGGAAGCCAAGCTTGCGCAGCACGCGCTGCGAAGGCGCGTTTCGCGGATCGGTCGTCGCCACCATCATCGCCAGCGCGTGATCCTCGAAGCCGATGCGCAGGAAGGCCGCCGCGACCTCGGTGGCATAGCCCTTTCCCCACGCGGTCGGATCGAACATGTAGTTGATCTCCACCGCCTGCAGCGCCTCGACCCAAAACAAGCCACCTCGGCCGACGAATCGGCCGCCTTCATGCTCGAATAGCGCAAACGGGCCAAGTCGGCGCTCGGCCCAATGCCTCTCGCTCGCCTCCACGATACGCCGCGCCTGCCCCACGGGATCGGCCGCAATCTCCACCGCACGCGAGAGGTAGCGATGGACGTCGGGCTGGCTGATGAGCGCCTTGTAGTCGTCGAGATGTCGGGCAGCGAGCGGTTCGAGCCGCAGGCGGCGCGTTGTCGTCACGGTCAAAGGGCTCCTCCTAGCGCGGTGCGCGATCAATCGGGCGCACCTGTCATCCCGAGCGTAGCGAGGGATCCAGGCGGCAGACCCGAGATCCCTCGCTACGCTCGGGATGACAGGGCGAAGACGATGTCGGGCTCGATGCTCTAGAAGCGGGCGCGCAAACCGAGCTCGAAGGTGCGCGGCCGGCCGAGGACGACATAGTTCGCGTCGGTCGCCCACGCCGCGTAGACCGTGTCGGTGATGTTGTGGATGCGGAAGGTCACGTCGGCGTTGGGCTGGAAGGCCCAGGTCGCGAACACGTCGGCGATCGCCGCGCCGGGCAGCCGCACGGTGTTCGCGTCGTTGGCCACGATCGACGAGCGGTAGTTCACGATTCCGCCGACGGTCCAGTCCGCCACGGGCGCCCAGGTCACGCCGCCGTTGAGCACCCAGCGCGGTACGTTGGGCGGCTGGTTGCCGGCGAAGTTCGACGAGCCCGACCGAAACTCGTCGAAGCGCGCGCTGACCATGGCGGCATTGGCGAAAAGCCGCAGCGAGTCGATCGGCCGGAAGCTGCCGCCGATCTCGAAGCCGGTCGACGACTGGCGGCCGATCTGCACGGTCGCGCCGGTGGCGGGATCGGTCGAGGGGATGTCCTTCTTCTCGATGCGATAGACCGCCGCGGTGATCTCGCCGCGACCGCCGCCGAATCCCTGCTTGAAGCCGACCTCGAACTGGCGCGCGCTGGTGAGGCTGAACGGCGTGTCGGTGACGCCCAGCGTGAACAGCGCGAAACGCGGCTCGATCGCGGTGGCGAACGCGGCGTAGGCGGTGCCTTCCTTCCAGACGTTCCACACCGCGCCGACGCGCCATGTCGTGGGCGTGAAGCTGCGCTCGTAGCGCTGGTTCGCCGGCTGGCGGTCGTAGTCGACCCACAGCCAGTCCTGGCGCACGCCGCCGACCAGCTTGAGCCCCGGGAACACCTCGACCCGCAGCTCCGCGAAGCCCGCGAGCTGACGCAGTTTCGCCTGGACGTTCTGCGTGCGCGCCGTGCCGCGCGAGAAGAAGTCTGTCGCCGGCGGGCTGTACGGATCGACAAGCTGCAGCGACGTGACCTCGTTGCGCGGGCTGTCCCAGCGCGTGTCGGCGTACTCGACGCCGGCCACCGCCGACACCGCGCGACCGGCTATGGCGCCATCGAAGGCCGCCTCGAGCCGGTTGCCGGTGAAGCGATGGTCGTAGCCAAGATTCTCCCAGGTCTGCCGGCAGACCTGGTCCCTGCCCGTACCGTTGACGAGCGTCGAGCCGCGGAAGCTGCAGCTGGCGCCGGCCGGGACGTAGGCGAAGCGGTAGACGTTCACCCAGTCGCGATACGCCTGGTAGTTCCAGAGCTGGTTGCGCAGGCGGAAGCCGTTGCCGAGCTCGGCCTCCGTCTTCCAGCGCAACCAAAGCACCCGGTCGTTGTAACGGTTGTTCGGCAGGTTGTTGTAGTTGACGTCGCGCAGCGACGTGTCGATCGCGCCGCGCACCAGCGGCGTACCCCAATAGGCGTCGTCGACATCCGCTCGCAGGTAATCGAAATCAAGCCCGGTGGCGATATGGTCGGTGACCTGCCAGCGAATCGCCCCGCTGATATTGCCGGAGCGCAGCTCGCTACCATTCGCCGTGCCGCGCTCGGCGTTGATCACGCCATCGAGCCGCCACGTGAGCGAGTCGCCGATCCGTCCGCCTTTGCCGACGCCGACGCGCAGGCCGGCCGGCATGCTGAGCGTGGTCATCACCTCCAGCGGCTGCGGCTGCGGCCCCGGCGCCTTGCGCACGAGGTTGATCGCGCCGCCGACCGCGCTTTCGCCGAACAGCACCGAGGCCGGGCCACGCAGCACCTCGATGCGATCGAACATGAAGGCGTCGTAGGTACGCGTCGTGATCGTCGTCGACGAGACTCGGATGCCGTCATAAAGCAGCGCGAAGCTGTTCTCGGTGAAGCCGCGCGCCGACATCACGCCGGCGGCGCCGGGCCGCACGGCGGCGGTGAAGCCGGTCATGCCCTCGAGCGCGTCGATCCAGGTGCGCTTGCCGCGTTCCTGGATCGTCGCCTGGTTGATCGATTCGACGCTGCCCGGCACGTCGCGCGCCGTGCCGGGCAGGCGCGAACCGGTCGTGTTGGGCGCCGTGAGGTCCGTGGTCGATCTAACCCGGTCACGGGCGAGGCGCTCGTCGACCACGACGGGGTCAAGCTGCAGCGGAGGGGGTGTGCCTTGGCCCAGCGCCGGCCCGACTCCAAGCACCGTCGCCCAGAACGCCACGACATGGGCAGACAGGCGTAGACCAGAAGCCCGGTAGATCATTCCCCAATCCCATATAGATACGTTATAACATCACAATGTGAAGCCCTTGTCTGGAAAGTAAAGTCGAGAGATGCGCCTAACCGCAGTCGTCTTCCTTCTCGTCGCCCTGCTGTCGCATATGGCGCCGTCGGCCATGGCGCAGACGAACCAGGCCGCGTGGCGGGGCGTCGTAGCCGACCACGCGGCGGGCCGGCTCTGGGTCGTCGACCTCGAGGACGGTCGAATCCTGGCGACCGAGCCCCTGCGCGCGACCGCCCGCCTCCATCGCGGCGCGAGCGGCCGCTATGTGGTCGCGACTCTGTCGACCGTCGACGAGGTTCGTCTGGTCGACGTCGGCGTGGCGCTCGACAGGCACGACGATCATCGCGACATCGCCGTCAGTGCCCCGCGGCTGCTGCGTCCCGTCCTGCCGGGCCGCAAGCCCGTCCATGTCAGCGCCGGCCACCGAGACATCGCGGTGTTCTTCGACGGCGACGGCAGCGTGGCGCTGCTGGACGAGGAGGCGTTCGCGCGCGGCGATTTCGCCGGCGCCTGGTACGTCTCATCGGGCGGCGCCCATCACGGCGCCGCCGTGCCGTTGGGAACACTCGCGGCGATCAGCGTGCCGACGCCATCGCGCACACTGCCGGACGCCGTCCAGCTCCATGGCAGGACCGGCGAGCCGACGCAGAAGCTGCAATGCCCGCGGCTGCATGGCGAGGCGCGCAGCGCCGCCTATGTCGCCTTCGGCTGCGCCGACGGCATCGCGATCTACGAGCAACGTCGCGACGTCGTCGTGGCTGGCAAGCGCGCGTATCCGCCAAGCATTGCCGACGGCCGGATGGTCCGCTCGCTCGACGGCGCGCTCGGCTATAGCCTGTTCTTTGGTGATTTCGGGCCGCGTGCCGTCGTCTCGATCGATCCCAGCCGCGCCGACGGCTTCGCCGTGATCGACCTGCCCGAGCGCCGCATCGCGCAGACCTTGCTGCACGATCCCGGCGACACGGCGTTCGTGCTGATGGAGAGCGGTGACCTTGTCCGGATCGACACGCTAAACGCGCGCATCACCCACCGCGCGGGCGTGACCCGTCGCTACGCCGCCAACGACGACACCGCCCGGCCGCGGCTTTCCGCCGCCGGCCCCTTCGTCGTGGTGACCGACCCGGCCGCGGGCGAGATCGTCGTCCTCGACTCCGCGACACTGACCGAGCGGCGGCGCATCCGGCTCGATGGCACGCCATTCGACATCGTGGTGACCGGCGGCAGCGGGCGCATCCACTAGCGCCTGCTCTAGGGGTACCGATCTCGCGCACTCGATCCGCGCGACCTGATGAACCCGGGCAACGGCTTTCAAGGTCTTCGGGCCGCGTCGCTCCAGCGACGCTTTTTCTGAGCGCCGCTGGAGCGGCGCGGCCCGAAGATGGAAAGCCTGTCTCCCAGCGACTTCGCGCCCCTGTTCGGCGCGCGTAGCGGCGGAAATCGCGGGGGTAGGGCACGGCGGCGTATCCTGGTCGGCATGACCGACCACACCACCCCTCTCTCACCCGAC
>LNFM01000693.1_pt1 | contig 80999 bp, 62 predicted proteins | sample 596031 | NCBI WGS metagenome assembly LNFM01 (sample SAMN04254537, study PRJNA301005) | activated carbon metagenome | isolation source: dual media filters at the Ann Arbor, Michigan drinking water treatment plant | place: USA: Ann Arbor | reverse complement strand
GAAGCGATTCCGCATCAATATAGCGCTATGGCTCGAAAGTGCCCCCCGCCGAGCTACATCAGCCCTATAATCAATTCTTGCCCAGCCTCGACGGCGCGAGCGGAATATTTTTGCGCGAAGGCATGGACAGGTTTTATTGATTTGCCCGTCGTGTCGGTTTGTCGCAGCTCACATACCGAGATTGCGCTTGCATGGAACGCGAAGCAGCGCGCAATCCCGGCTGGCAGGGTGGGCAAAGCTCAGGAGCCGAGCTGAGCTCCTGGAGTGGAGCGCGAAATCTCCAGCTCTTCATCGTTCATGTCAGCGGACACATCGGCGAACAGCGGAGTGCTCAGGTAGCGCTCACCGGTGTCGGGAAGCATGCAGAGGATGTTTGCACCCTGTTCGGCCTCGGCCGCGATTTGGAGTGCCCCGGCAAATGTCGCGCCGGAGGTGATCCCGACAAAGATGCCTTCCCTCGTCGCAAGCTCCTTGCTGCACCTGATAGCATCGGCGCCCGAGATAGGTAGCAGCCGGTGAATCACCTTCGTTGCTACTGCGTCGGCGGTAAGTTTCGGAATGAAATCCGGCGTCCATCCCTGCATCGGGTGCGGCTTGAACGTCGCGTGAGGGCCAGCGGGAGTGCCGTCATCGTTCCGCGACTGTTCGATTCCGCTGCCCAGCAGCTGAGCGTCGGCGGGTTCACATACGACAATCCTGGTATCTGGCCGCTCTTTCGCGAGCACGCGCGCGACACCCTTCAGCGTTCCGCCGGTGCCGTAGCCCGTGACCCAATAGTCCAGTCTCTCGCCGGAAAAATCATCGAGTATCTCGCGCGCAGTCGTTTCTGTATGAATATCGGGATTGGCTTCGTTCTCGAACTGGCGGGTCATGAACCAGCCATGGGCCTTGGCAAGCTCTGCGGCCTTGTTGACCATGCCGACGGCACGTTGAGCCGCGGGCGTGACGATGACCTTCGCTCCCAGAAATCGCATCAGCTTGCGACGCTCGACGCTGAACGGTTCCGCCATGGTGAGCACGAGCGGGTAGCCCTTGGCCGCGCACACCATGGCCAAGCCGATCCCCGTGTTCCCGCTGGTCGCCTCGATGACGGTCTGTCCGGGCTTCAACTCGCCGGATCTTTCGGCGGCCTCGATTACGCCCAGGGCCAACCGGTCCTTGACCGACCCCAACGGGTTGAACGCTTCGATCTTGACGAAGACGTTCACGCCTTTCGGCGCCAGATGATTGATTCTGACCACCGGCGTATTGCCGACCGTCTCGAGGATATTTTGATATTTCCGCCCCATGCGATCTCTCATCCCTGTTGCGATCTCGAAATTCGTGCGTCCGCTCGTCGCACCTGCCTTGCCTCGACAGGAGGCAGACGCCCGTGGTGTGGTCTACACCAAGGCATGGTTATAGGTCTCGTCCCGCTCCGGATGGTTCAACGTATCTCTGGCTGCATGCCTGTGCCTCAATTTCCGGCGGACGCGCAATCTTCCGGGGCGGGGCTGATCCGAAGAGCGATCTTGAATCATCGCTAGCGGAAGTCCGGCGCCTATGTTTTGATAAATCATTGTCCCGATATGGGGAATTGTCTTTGCCAAGTGACCGCGTCGAGCGACGTTTAGCGGCTGTCCTGGCGGCGGACGTCGCTGGTTATAGCCGTTTGATGGGCTTGAGCGAGGAGCAAACGCTTGCACAATTAAAGGCGCTCCGAAGAAGGCTTGTAGATCCTACTATCGCCAGCCACCGCGGTCGCATTGTCAAGACGACGGGCGACGGGATGCTGGTTGAATTCGCAAGCGCGGTTGATGCGGTGCGCTGCGCGGCTGATATCCAGCGGGAGATGGTCAAGCAGAACGCCGATGTTCCGGAGGAACTCAGAATCGAATTTCGAATAGGCATCCATGTCGGCGATATCATCATCGACGACGACGATATATTCGGTGACGGCGTCAACATCGCAGCACGACTGGAGGGAATAGCGAAGCCGAGCGGCGTCTGCCTGTCCGACGATGCCCACCGGCAAATTCGGGGCAAGGTCGATCTTCTCTTCGACGATATCGGCGAGCAAAATTTAAAGAACATTGCCGAGCCGATGCGTGCCTGGCGCATGCGTCACTCCGGCGACGGCGTTCCGGAAAGCCAGTTGGATCCCTCCCCGGCGCGCCGGCCTCTCGCTCTCGCGCTACCCGACAAACCGTCGATCGTCGTGCTGCCGTTCGACAACATGTCCGCCGAGCCCGGCCAGGATTATCTTGCAGACGGTATCGTCGAGGCGATAACGGCAACGCTCTCCTGTATTCGGTCGTTTTTTGTCATCGCCCGGAGTTCGGCGTTCACCTACAAGGGACGGGCAACCAATGTTCGCGAGATCGGAAAGGAACTGGGTGTCGCATACCTGCTGGAGGGCAGCGTACAGAAGGCCGGCAATCGTTTGCGCATTACCGTCCAGCTTATCGAGACCGAGGGCGGCGCGCATGTCTGGAGTTCTCGTTACGACGGCACAATCGATGAATTCTTTGATCTTGAGGACCGGATAACACAGCAGGTAGCGGGCGCGCTGCAGCCGTCCATTCGTAGCGCCGAGATCGAGCGATCCCGCCGCAAGCGTCCGCAGGATTTGAGCAGCTATGATCATACCATGCGAGCGATGCCCCATGTTTGGGCGCTGGAGAAGGACGAAAGCGCCAAGGCGCTCGGGCTTCTTGAAAAAGCACTAAAGATTGACCCCGAGTATCCGTTGGCTTTGGCCCTTGCAGGTTGGTGCCATGCCCAGCGCTCCGTTTACAACTGGGCAGACGACCTGGCAGCGAGCCAATCAACGGCAAGAACGCTCGCGGAGCACGCTGCGAACCTGAGCGGCGACGACCCTCTCATCCTGGCTGTGCTTGGCGCGGTGCACACATTTGTGCGCAACTATGGGACGGCACGAGTACTGCTGGAGCGCGCACTCGCCCTCGATCCCAACTGCGCCTGGGCCTGGAGTCGTCTTGCATGGGTCGAGAATTATGCCGATCAGCCTCAAAAGGCTATTGAAAGCTTTGAACGCGCCCTGCGCCTCAGTCCAATTGATCCGATGAATTTCAACAACTACGCCGGCCTCGGCTCGGCCCACGAAATTCTGCAGGACTACGACAATGCCGCGGCACTATACCGCCGCGCGCTCCTCGAGCGCCCCAATGCGAGTTGGATATATCGCAATCTGGCATCAACCTTGTCGGGCTCCGGTCGGATCGACGAGGCGAGGCAGGCGTTCGCGGAAATGTTGCGGAGTTATCCGGATCTGACGATCTCGAAATTCAAGCAGGCAATGGTTTTTTCGGGCCCCACCCTGGATCGCATGGCGGAGAATCTCCGAAAACTTGGTTTGCCGGAATGATGAGCATCGGTGCCGGGACTGGCGCCGCCGAGTACCGGATGCCCCTTGGGTTCGCGAGGCACAACGAAACTACCTATGCATCGCGAGCAGCACGACCACGGCCAGCGCCAGCGCGATCGTGGTGCATTTCCAGAACAGCAGCGGATTGCGCTCGATCAGCGGCGTCGATGACGTCGAGAGATAGTTCGCATTGGGATGGCGCAGGTCGAACAGGAATTCCGACAGGCTGTCGTAGCGCTTGTAAGGGTTAGGATGGACCGCCTTCTCCAGCGTGCCGTCGATCCATTGCGGCAATTCGCGGTCGCCATGCGACGCGGGGCGATAGGCCAGCCTGTTGAACTGTGACCGCGTCCGCGCCTGCGCCATCTGCCCACCGTAGGGCAGTTTTCCCGTCAGCATCTGATAGGTGACGACACCGAGCGAGAACAGGTCGGATCGCGAGCTCGCCGGCTCGCCGAGGAAGTATTCGGGCGCGGTGTACTGCTGCGTGCCCAGAATGTCGTTGCGGTCGCCGGAAGGCGCGGCCTCGACGACGCCGGGAACCATCGTCGAACCGAAATCGATGATCTTTACGGTTCCCGTGGTGTCGATCATTATGTTCGCCGGACGGATGTCCTGATGCAGCATTTCCTTGCGGTGAAACGCGCGCAGGCCTTTTGCGATCTGCTCGACGATGCCGCGCACCGTCTCGAGGCTCGGCTTCGGGTTGTCGATCATCCATTGCGCCAGCGTCTGTCCGTCGATGTATTCGGTGACGACGTAGAGGAAATTCCGCTTGCGCTGCAGCAGGCAGGGTTTCAGCACATGCGGGCTGTCAATGCGGCGCGCCACCCACTCTTCCATCATGAACCGCTTCAGGTAATCAGGATCGTCGCGCAGATCGATCGATGGGATCTTGATGGTGACGACGGCGTCGGTCTCGATGTCGACGGCAAGATAGATGTGGCTGCGGCTGGAGCCGTGCAGTTCGCGCACGATCCGGTAGCCGTCGAAAACCGACCGAGGCTCGAGCAGCGGCGGCGGCGGCAGTTCGTGCGGCTGCGCGAACACTTCGGCTGCGACGCCGTCGGGCAATTCGTCGACACGGACAATCTGGACCGTGAGGTTGTCCTCGCTGCCAGCCTCAAAAGCCTGGTCGACAATCCCCTTCGCGGCTGCGTCGAGATCGGCGCTGCCTTCGTTCACCGCCTTTGCAATGCGACGGGCGCTCAGATGCTCGTAGATGCCATCGGTCGCGAGCACAAAGACGTCGCCCGGCTCAAGCCGCAGCATCTGGTAGTCGATCTCGATTTGCGGATTTACGCCGAGCGCCCGGCCGAGATAGCTCTGCTGCGAGGAGATGACGATGCGGTGGTCGTTGGTCAGTTGCTCCAGCGTGTTGCCGGAGAGACGATAAATGCGGGAGTCACCGATGTGAAAGAGATGCGCCGTGGTCGACTTGATGACGATGGCGGAGAGCGTACAGACGTAACCGCGATCCTTGTCGTAGGCATACTGGCTGCGCGTCTGCGAATGCAGCCAGGAATTGGTCGCCTCCAGCACGCGCTGGGCCGAGGTGCGCACCGACCAGGATTCCGAGGTGCAGTAATAGTCGGTCAAGAATCCCTTGACCGCCGATTCCGCGGCAACCCGGCTGACCTTGCTGGTGCTGATGCCATCGGCCAGCGCGATGGAAATGCCCTTTAGGCTGAGCAGCGGCTCGTCCGGAATCAGGACGCCATGGAAATCCTGGTTGGTTTCCTTGGCGCCCTTATCGGAAAATTGTCCGACCGATATTTTCAGCGCGCGCGGCATTCAAGGCTTTCATGACAATGGGCCTCTCCATTGCGAGGAGAGGCCCATCCTCGTCTTGAGATCAAGCGGCGATACGCGAGGACGAACGCGAGGACGGCGCAGCCGACGCGTTGCGTGACGGGCCGGTCCGCACATGGGTCGCGTACAGCGTCAGTCCGGTGAAGGCGAGTCCGCCGACGAGATTGCCGACGACGGTCGGGATCTCGTTCCAGATCAGGTAGTCCCACCAGGTAAACTTGCCGCCGAGCAGAAGGCCCGACGGGAACAGGAACATGTTCACGATGGAATGCTCGAAGGTCATGAAGAAGAACAGCATGATCGGCATCCACATCGCGATCACCTTGCCGCTGACATGGGTGGAGATCATGGCACCGACGACACCGGCGGAAACCATCCAGTTGCAGAGCATGCCGCGGATGAACAGCGTCAGCATGCCCGCCGCACCGTGCTCGGCGTAGCCGAGGGTGCGGCTCTCGCCGATGTGGCCGATGACAGTGCCGACCTTGTCCGGCGGCTGCGACCAGCCGAAGGTGAACACGATCGCCATCATCACTGCGACCGTGAAGGCGCCGGCGAAATTGCCGATGAAGACGAGGCCCCAGTTGCGCAGCACGCCGCCGAGCGTCACGCCCGGGCGCTTGTCGATCAGCGCCAGCGGCGCCAGCACGAACACGCCGGTGAGCAGGTCGAAGCCGAGCAGATACAGCATGCAGAAGCCGACGGGAAACAGCGCGGCGCCGACGATCGGCACGCCAGTCTGCACGTTAATCGTGATCGCAAACGCCGCGGCAAGCGCGAGGATCGCTCCGGCCATGTAGGCGCGGATGACCGTATCGCGCGTCGACATGAAGATCTTGGATTCCCCGGCGTCGACCATCTTGGTCACGAATTCCGAAGGCGCGAGATAGGCCATTCCAGTTCCCCTTGATCGTTAAGGATTCGAAGCAAGCGCCGGCAAACGCTGCCGCGCCGATGAAGAGTGAGAGCAAGGCCGTCCTCGTGCTGCGGGAGCGACGCATGCGCAGAACAGATGAGTTCTGCGTCGGCGCCGCGGACAACAAGTCACGCTCGATCGGAGACAGAGATGCGCAAGCTTTCGTGGGACAAGTTTTGGGAAATGGTCCCGATGACTGCTCCGGGCGCCTCGTCGAGGTCACCCAATCCCTGCGCCTTTGCCAACATTGGCTTCGGCAATCCGTAGGACGGCAGTCGTCATTGACTGAGGATTGATTAAGCAATCAATGTGCCAACCGGAATCTGCCAGTCGACGCATAAAAGTCTCGTGATTATAAGGGATTATCGGCGGACCGCAGGACCGTGACAGGGTGCAATGCCCTGTATTTGTGCAGTTGCACATATGTTGGCGCATGTCGGGCACCCTCCCCGTCATTCCGGGGCGCGCGTAGCGCGAGCCCGGAATCCCTCTCACGCCTTTCGCTGCTGCCCGATGGATTCCGGGTTCGATGCTTCGCATCGCCCCCGAATGACGGCGGACAGTGCGCGCATGGTGGTCGTGTCGTTGACGGCGGCCACTTTGGTTCCGGACTGGTCGAGCGTTGCGAAGTCTGGCTGCGGACCCTCAGCGCTGATCCACCCGGGATGGTCAGCTTTTCTTTTTCTTCGCCGCGGCGCCCTTTTGCGCTGGCGCGGCCGGCGTTGCCGGCTTGGCCGGTTCGGTCTCGAACTTTCCGACCGCGATGATCTGGACGCGCGCATTGGCAGGCCCGGCCGGTCGATTGGTATCCTGTAACTGTTCCTCGCCAAGGCCAAGCGCCTGCAGCCGCTTCGGCGCCACCTTGAAAGTGTTCACCAGCACATCCCGGACCGAGTCGGCGCGCCGCTGGCTCAGGATCAAATTGTGGTCGCGCCGGCCGGCGGATTCGACATGATCGACGATCAGATAGCGATAGGGCCGCAGTTTCGGATCGGTCAGCGCGTCGGCGATGCTGCCGACGGTCTGGTACGAGGCCGGCCGGACCAGGGAGGAATCCGGGTCGAACACGATGTCGAAACGGACCTGCGGCAGTTTGGACAGTTGCGGCGCGATCGGCGGCCGCTTTTGCGGCTGGGGATCCACCCTCGCCTTGATGCGTTCGGCCGCCTGCTGGCGCAAGGCGGCTAGGTCGATGTTCACTTCCTCGTCGGACGCGAGCTTCTCGATGATATCAGCGGTCGAGATCGATTGCGCGCGCGCAGCCGCTGTCGGCCAGGCCAGCACGGACAGGGCACCGAGCAACAGGCTGATGTTTTGCATCCCCCTCTTCACCGAACGCATCAGTTATACCCCGCAGCAGTGATCGCCTTGTTGCAGTTCGGTGTTGCCTTCTTGGTGGATTCCAGCAGGCATTGCAGGCCTTTGACCGGATCGGTTCGCACCTCGCGGCAGAACTTGTTCAGCTCCCAATTGCAAAGCCTGACAAGCGAGGTCCGCGCGGTGATGCGCTGCTGGATGGCGCTCAAGGCGGTCGGATAATCGGCCTTGCACTTCGCCGACACCACGTCCTGATTGCGATTCAGGCACTCCCTCAGGCGCGTGGCGTCGAGATTGACGCCACGGCAATTGTCGTCGATGTCCTTGCCGCAGCTCGCGGCCAGCATGGCTGCGGACTCCTCGAATTTCATGGCCTGCTGCGCGGCGGCCAGCGAAGGCATCGATATCGCAATGATGCAAAGGAAAAGCCGGATTCGGGTCATGGGCGCACCTCACACAAGGAGGGTAGCCGTGGTCAAGTGTTCTGTTTGAGTTCACGGCCCGGTTGATCTGTTGCATCGCAGCAAATCGTCGCGGGTAGCCTCGGCCCGCTCTCCCCGATATGCAATGACCTCATGTTCCACGCCGCCGGGATGACAGAGCGATGACGCCATGAGTTCGACTGCCGCGTTTCTGGCCTCCTTCGTCTCGATCCTGTTCGGTGCGGCAATGGGCATGGTCCTGAAGCGGAGCCTGCCGGCCGAACTGCTGGAGGGAGGATCCAAGGAAGCGATCCGCCTCGGCGCCGGCTTCCTCTCGACGCTGGCGGCGCTTGTGATCGGCCTGATGATCGCCTCGGCGAAAAACACCTATGACAGCCAGAACACCAACATCCGGCAGCTCGGTACCAACGCCGTGCTGGTCGACCAGATGCTGACGCAGTACGGGCCGGAAGCGAGGGCGGCGCGCACCCTGTTGCGTGAAATCATCCCGTCTGCAACCGCCCGCATCTGGCGAGAGAACATCTCGGGCAAAGGCGGCGGATCGGCCTTTGTCGTCAGCGAGATGGCCGAGCGCTTCTACAGAGCCGTTGAAGGGCTGACGCCCGCCAACGCCGAGCAAACCTCGCTGAAATCGCGCATCATCCAGCTCACCACCGACATGGGCCGGACGCGGCTATTGGTGTTCACCCAGGGCGACGACGCGATCCCGCTGCCGTTCTTCGTCGTGCTGGTGTTCTGGCTGGTGGTGATCTTTGCGAGCTTCAGCCTGTTTGCGGAGCCAGGCCTGATCGTGGTGGCGTCAACGCTGGTGTTCGCGCTTTCGGTATCGAGCGCGCTGTTTCTGATCGTCGATCTCAGCCATCCCTTCCAGGGGTTCATGCAGATCTCGAACCATCATCTGCACATGGTGCTGCCGAAGATCGAGTGAGAGCGAACACCAGCCTATCCAGACCATCCGCCGGCCATTATCCTCTGCGGCAAAAGCAGTTGGGAGCTAGACGTCTTGACGCGTAAATCCGGTTTCGATGCGGAATTCGATGTCGTCGTGGCAGGCGGCGGTTCCGCCGGCTGCGTGCTGTCGGCCCGGCTGACGGAAAATCCAAACGTGTCGCTTTGCGTCATCGAGGCCGGCGGACGCGATCGCAATCCCTGGATTCACATTCCGATGGGCTTCGGCAAGCTGGTCCCGAACCCGAAGATGAACTGGGGCTATGAGACCGAACCCGAACCGGGTCTTGGCGGCCGAACCGTGATCTGGCCGCGCGGCAAGGTTTTGGGCGGCTCCGGCTCCATCAACGGCCTCGTGTTCCTGCGTGGCGCACCCAGCGATTACGACGAATGGCAGCGTCTCGGCGCACGTGGCTGGGGCTACAAGGACGTGCTGCCCTATTTCAAGCGGATGGAGCACTCGGTCGATGGCGCCAACGCGTGGCGCGGCACCGGCGGCCCGATGACGGTGTCGAACATCAAGCGCCCCTCGACGACGGCAAGGGCGTTCGTGGAGGCCTGCGAGCGCCTGCAATACCCGCGCAACCCCGATTTCAACGGCGAGCGCATCGACGGCATAGGCTTCGCGCCGCTCAACGTCCACAATGGCTGGCGCCGCTCGACGGCGGTCGGATATCTCAAGCCCAACCTGAGCCGAAAAAATCTCGAGCTGATGACGAAAGCCCGGGTTCGCCGCATCCTGTTCGACGGCAACCGCGCCATCGGTGTCGAGATCGAGCGTGACGGGCAGATCCAGCGCATCGGCGCGCGGCGCGCGCTAATCATTTCCGGCGGCGCGATCAATTCTCCGGTGCTGCTGCTCGCTTCCGGCATCGGCCCGGCCGCCGAACTGGTGAGGCTGGGCATCGAAGTGAAACGCGATCTTCCCGGCGTCGGCAAGAATCTGCAGGACCATTACCAGTCGAGCTTCACGTTCAGGACCAACGCCACCGATACGCTGAACGAAGCCGTGATGAGCCCGACCAAGTCGGTCAAACTCGCCCTCGAATGGCTGCTCAGGGGATCGGGGCAGCTCTCGGTCGGCGCGACCGAAGCCACGCTGTTCGCCAAATCATCCCCCTCCGAGCCGGTGCCCGACATCCAGTACCAGTGCCTCAATTTTTCGACCGACGGCTTCAAGACCGGGCTGCACCGCTGGCCGGGATTTACCTTCATCTGGAGTGTCTGCCGGCCGAAGAGCCGTGGTGAAATCACGCTGCGCGATGCGGAGGGACGCTCGCCGCCGCGCATCCAGGCCAATTACCTGACCGACCCCGACGACATGCGCATCATGCAGGCCGGCTTTCGCATTGCCCGGCAGATCGTCGCGACCGAGCCGTTCCGCTCGCTGGTGACCGAACAGATCAGGCCCGGTCCTGACATCACGAGCGACGACCAGATCGCCGAATACGTCCGCAATGTCGGCTCGACCGTCTATCATCCCTGCGGCACCTGCCGGATGGGCGAGGATGACGGCGCTGTCGTCGACAGTGAGCTCCGCGTTCGCGGCATCGATGGTCTGCGGGTCGTCGACGCGTCCGTCATGCCGGCGATGCCCTCGCCGAACATTCATCCGGCGACGATCATGGTCGCGGAGAAGAGCTCCGACATCATCGCCAGGGCGCTGGCGAGCTGATGACGGGCGATCAATTCGCCTGCGCCGCCGGCGCCTTGTTCTCCTGCGGCAGGATGATGGCAGCCACGATCACCAGCAGGCACAGCGCGGCGAACGCCTGCAACATGGTTGAAAAGCCGCCCCGCTCGTAGAGCCACGCCACCAGGCCGACGGAAGCGCCCGCCGCGGTGAAGCCGACGAAGTAGCGCACCGAATAGGCGCGCGAGCGCCATTCATCGGTGGTGTATTTGCCGACCATGGCGTCGTTGACGGTGACCTGCCCGAACGCGCCCATCACGATGCCGATGGAGGCGATGATCAGCGGCAGGTTCGAGAGCGATGCCGCCAAATACATGAACGGCGCCAGGATGAACGACAGCGGCAGCATCACGGTCTTCAGCGAATAACGGTCGATCAGCCTGCCGATGGTGTATTGCGTCATCGCGCCGAAGACGTAGACGCTGGCCGCGATGACCCCGAGCATCGCCGGGCTGCTGGTCAGGCCGGCGAGCCGCTCGGCGAACAGTTTCGGCATCGCCACCGTAATGGCGTTGAAGGTGGTGGAGATCGCGATCACCACGATCAACAAGGCCAGCAGCACCCGCCACATGTCCTGTTTCGCGATGCGCGCCTGAGCCGCCGCCTGCCTGGAGCCGGTGCGGTCCTCGTGAACCACCATCAGGGCAAAGGCCACGCCGATCAGGATCGTGATGATGCCCGGCACGACGAAGGCCGAGCGCCAGCCGAAATATTGCCCCACCACGCCGGTGAACAGCGCCGACGACGCCACACCGAGGTTGCCCCAGACGCCGTTCAGGCCCATCTCGCGGCCGAGCTTGTCGGCATAGGACACGATCATCGCGGTGCCGACCGGATGGTAGATCGAGGCGAACAGGCCGATTGCCAGCAGCGCCGCACCGAGCTGAAGCGGCGTCTGCACGAAGCCGACCGCGATCATCGAGACGCCGATGCCGGCAAAGAAGATCACCATCATGTGGCGGCGGCTCCAGCGGTCGCCGAGCCAGCCGGTGATCAGCGAGCCCGCCCCGAAGGCCACGAAGCCCGGGGTGGCGTACGGCAGCAGTTCCGAATAGGCCATGCCGAGCGCCGGACCCATGATGATGACGGCGGCCGCGAAAATCAGCATCGCGTAATGGTCGATGAAATGGGCCGCGTTAACGAAGGAGATCACCCTGGAGGGGCTGTTCATGGTCGATTCCCGAATCCCGCAAATTTCCGAAATAGGTTATAGGGGGTAGTCCTGACGGGATGTCGCCAATGAATATCGCCGAAAAGCCAATTGCCGCCATTATCGGACGCCTCACCTCGACCGGCGACGGCATCCACATGATCGCGAACGGCTACCGGAAGGGTCATCGGATCGGCACCCACATGCACCGCGAGGCGCAGCTGGTCTACGCAGCCAAAGGCACCATGCAGGTTACCACCCCGAAGGGCCGCTGGCTGGTGCCGCCCGACCGCGCGGTCTGGGTGCCGGCGCTGTCGGAACATGCCATCGACGTGCTGGCCGACATCGAGATGCGGACGCTGTATTTCGACCAGGCCTGGCTGAAGCGAGAGAAGCGCAGTGACAGCCTGGCGCAGGAATTCGTCGTAAAGGTATCGCCGCTGCTGCACCAGGCGATCCTGGCGCTGTTCGACGAACACAACACGCCCGACCGCACCGCGCTCTTGATCCAGCTCGCCATGCTCGAACTGCACCGGGCGGAGGATTCCGCGACCTTCGTGCCCCTGCCGCATGAGCCGCGCTGCCGGCGCGCCGCCGACATCGTGCTGGCGGACCCGACCGGCGCCCACGAGATCGGGGCGCTGGCGCGCGAGGTCGGCACCTCGGCGCGGACGCTGTCGCGGCTGTTCTCGGCAGAGACCCAGTTGAGCTTCAAGAGCTGGTGCCAGCGCGCCCGCGTCGCAGCCGCCATCGAAAGGCTGTCGACGGATACGAGCGTCTCGGTCAAGCAGCTTGCCTCCGAGTTGGGCTATGCCAGCGTGCCGGCATTTTCCCACGCATTCCGGCAGGTCACCGGCAAAACACCGACGGAATTCGCCGCGAAGGCTTGAATGATTCTATCGGGATAGCCGCGACATACTTACGTATGATCCCAGCATGATTGTGATCGGCAGCGCACAAAATCCCGTGTAAGATTCCCGCGAAACCCATTGGAATTGACCCAGCGCATGGCCAACGCCTTCTTTTCCGACCTGCTCTCGACGATCTCAGAGCGCGGCCGCACCCTGCTTCGGCGGGGCGAGCCGTCCGTCGCCCGCCAGGACGCCTCGGGGCTGCTCGAATTATGCGAGGCGCTGCTGTCGGGCCGGGGCGAAGCCACCGGCACCGCGATGGCGCGCGACGTGCTCGACCGTTATCACGACCTCGACGCCGCCGGCCGGCTGACGTTCTTCGAGACTCTGGCAAGGGATTTCGGTCCCGACCGCGAAAAGCTGTCGCGGGCGATCGAGAGCTGGCGCGCGCAGCCGAACGATACCGATGCCAGCGACCTGCATTTCGCTTCAGAGCCGCGGCGGCAGGAGCTGATCCGCCGGCTCAACCGCGCCCCCGGCGGCACCAGCGACCTGGTGGCGATGCGCGCCGACCTGCTCGCCCTGATGAAGGGCAACAAGGATCTGGCGGCGCTGGACCGCGACGTCGTGCATCTATTGTCTTCTTGGTTCAACAGGGGATTTCTCGTGCTGCGCAGGATCGACTGGTCGACGCCAGCCAATATTCTGGAACAGATCATCCGTTACGAGGCGGTGCACGAAATCCACGACTGGAATGATTTGCGCCGCCGCATCGATCCGATCGACCGCCGCTGCTACGCCTTTTTCCATCCGCAACTCACCGACGAGCCGCTGATCTTCGTCGAGGTCGCCCTGACCGAGACGATCCCAACCGCGATCGCCCCCCTGCTCGCCGCCGAGCGGCAGCCAGTGCCGATCGAACGGGCGCGCACCGCCGTGTTCTATTCGATTTCCAATACGCAAAAGGGACTTGGCGGCATTTCCTTCGGCAGTTTCCTGATCAAGCAGGTGGTCGAGGAGTTGCGGCGCGAATTGCCGAAGCTCGACACCTTCGTCACGCTGTCACCGGTGCCGGGCTTCATGCAGTGGTTGAAGCAGGCCGACGATGTTCCGGTCACCGCCGAGGAACGCACGCTGCTGGAAAGCCTCGACAAGCCGGATTGGTTCGAGAATCCGGAACTGACCGCCCAATTGCGCGCGGTGCTTGAGCCGCTGGCGGCGCATTATTTCCTGAAAGCCCGCACGCCAAAGGGCCGGCTGATCGATTCGGTGGCGCGCTTCCATATCGGCAACGGCGCGCGGCTGGAGAAGATCGACTGGCTCGGCGACCTCTCGCCCAAGGGCCGGCGCGAATCCGCAGGGATCATGGTCAATTACCTCTACCGGCTCGAGGACATCGAGAAGAACCACGAGGCCTACGCCAACCAGGGCGAGATCGCCGCTTCAAGCGCGGTGAAGAAGATGCTGAAGACCGAGGGCCGGCGGCTTCTGGATATGCGGCTGTCGTAGAGCGGCACTGGGGTCTTCATTCCGCCGCTCGACTGGAATGAGGTTGCAATGGCCGATGGCGCCAGACCTCCCCGGCCGACAGGTCCCTCCGAGCGGATCGACGCCATCGACGTATTACGGGGCCTGGCGTTGCTGGGCGTCGTTGCGATCAACGTCGTGACCATATTTCGCGTTTCGATCTTCCAGCAGTTCCTATTTCCCAAGCCTCCGTTATCTTTCTCGTCACTCGACAGCGCCATCGAAGCCATCCTGACGCTGGCCGTCGAGTTGAAGGCACTGGCGCTGTTTTCGCTGCTGTTCGGAGCAGGCCTTGCCATCCAGTTCGAGCGGCTGGCCCAGAACGAGCGGCGTGCGTCGCTGCTGGTGCGCCGGCTCGCCGTATTGCTCGCGTTCGGGCTCATCCACCTTTGCCTGATCTGGAACGGCGACATTCTCACCGAATATGCACTCGCTGGATTCATCGTGCTGCCGTTCCTGTTCGGACCGCGCTGGCTGTTGGCTGTCGCCGCGCTGGCGTCTCTCGGGTTGTACCTTGCGATGCAAGCGTTTCCGCCGCCTGGATTGTGGCCCGGCACGGCCGCGCTTGCCCAGGATGTCATGGATGCCAACCGAATCTATGCGACGGGCGGCTTCCTCGAAGTGCTGGCGTTCCGGCTCCGCGAGATTCCGCTTTTCGCTTACCTGCACGCCTATATCTTTCCGCGCACGATAGGATTGTTTCTTCTCGGCGCGTTCGCCTGGCGTACCGGTATCCTGCGACATCAGCCACGCCATCGGCTGTTCTCGATCGCCGCCGCCTGTATCGGCCTTGGCGCGGCATTGATCCTCGGCCATGCCGGCCGCCTGATCGCAGGCGGCCGGATCGACGCCCTGGCGGAGCCTCTCGGCACCATCGTGCTGGCACTCGGCTATGGCGCCGCCATCATCGGCATCGCCAATACCGAGCGCGGAAAGAGACTGCTTGGCTGGGCTGCGCCGGTCGGGCGCATGGCGTTCACCAACTACCTCGCGCAAACCGTCATTCTCGGCTGGATCTTCTACGGCTACGGCCTCGGCCTGTTCGGCAAGCTCGGGGTTACCAGCGCGCTGGCGATCGGTCTCACCGTCTACTTCGTGCAGATTCCTTTCAGCGCGTGGTGGCTCGGCCGCTATCGCTACGGCCCGGTCGAATGGCTATGGCGTACGCTGATGTACGGCGCGGCGCAGCCGATGAAATTGTCATCGACGCCAAAGCCAGCGAGCGCATGATCCGGAGAAGTGCGTAGCCGTCACGCTACCCGTTCAGATCTTGTACTCATAAAGCAGCCGGGCACGGATGGTGCCTTCCAGCGCTCGGATGTCCGCCAACACGCGCTCGCCGTCGGCCGCCGAAGCGTCGGCGTCCAGCACCACGTAGCCGACGTCGTGGGCGGTCTCGTAATATTGCGCGGCGATATTGACGGCATGGCGTGCCAGCACTTCGTTCAAACGCCCGAGCATGCCCGGCAGGTTACGCTGCACCTGGATGAAACGCGTGCCGGCCGGCCGCGGCGGCAGTTGAACCTGCGGGAAGTTGACGGCGCCCATGGTCGAGCCGGAATCGCTGTAGTCGATCAGCTTGCGGGCGACTTCGGCGCCGATGCGCTCCTGCGCCTCCTCGGTCGAACCGCCGATGTGCGGCGTCAGGATGACGTTCTCCAGCCCCTGCAGCGGCGAGACGAACCGCTCGGCGTTCGAACGCGGCTCGACCGGAAAGACGTCGACCGCGGCGCCGCGGAGCCTGTTTTCGCGCAACGCCTCAGCGAGCGCATCGAGGTCCACGACCGTGCCGCGGCTGTTGTTGATGAAATACGCCCCGTGCTTGATCGCGCGAATCTCCTCGCGTCCGATCATCCCGTTGGTGGCGGCGGTTTCCGGCACATGCAGGCTGACGACGTCGCTTTGCGCCAGCAACTCATGCAGGCTCGCGGTCGGCTCGGTGTTGCCGTGGCGAAGCTTGTCGGTGTGATCGTAGAAGATCACCCGCATGCCCAGCGCTTCCGCGAGGTTGGAAAGCTGCGAGCCGATATTGCCGTAGCCGATGATGCCGAGCGTCTTGCCCCGCACCTCGTAGCTGTCGTCGGCCGACTTGTCCCAACGCCCCTCATGGGCGGCGTTGGAGCGCGCCACGACCCGGCGCAGCAGCATGACGATCTCGCCGATCACGAGTTCTGCCACGCTGCGCGTGTTGGAGAACGGCGCGTTGAACACCGGAATCCCGCTGCGGCGCGCGGCGTCGAGGTCCACCTGGTTGGTGCCCACGCTGAAACATCCGATCGCAATCAGCCGGTCCGCGGCGTCGATAACATCCGGGGTGATCTGCGTACGCGAGCGGATGCCGAGCAGATGCACGCCCTTGATGGCCTCCCTGAACGCATCGCCCTCGAGCGCCTTGGGCAGGCGCGTCATGTTGGAATAGCCGGCAGTCTCGATCAGTTGCACGGCGCTGTCGTTGACACCTTCGAGGAGCAAGACCCGGATCTTGTCCTTGGCAAGCGAGAGTCGGGGAAGCGGGGTGGCCAAGATCGCGGCGTCCTTCAGTAGTTGAATCGCAAATGGCGGCGGAAAATCCATTATCGGCGGCAGGGCGAACGCCCTGCCAGGCCGCCGATTCCGGCCCTTCCTATGGCATCCGGCCCTACGCCGCCAGCGCCTTCATTTCCTTGTAGAGATCGGATTTGCCCTCGAACCCGATGCCCGGCAGGTCCGGCATGGTGATGTGGCCGTTCTCGACGCGAACACCGTCGGGGAAGCCACCATAGGGCTGGAACAGGTCCGGGTAGCTCTCGTTGCCGCCGAGGCCGAGGCCCGCGGCGATATTGAGCGACATCTGGTGGCCACCATGGGGAATGCAGCGGGCGGGCGACCAGCCGTGGGTCTTCAGCACCGCCAGCGTGCGCTGATATTCGCACAGGCCATAGGACAGCGCGCAATCGAACTGCAGCCAGTCGCGGTCCGGCCGCATGCCGCCGTAGCGGATGAGGTTTCTCGCGTCCTGATGGCTGAACAGGTTCTCGCCGGTCGCCATCGGCGCCGGATAGAATTCGGCCAGCGCCGCCTGCAGCGCGTAGTCGAGGGGATCGCCGGCCTCCTCGTACCAGAACAGCGGATAGTCCCGCAGCATTTTGGCGTAGGCGATCGCGGTTTCCAGGTCGAAGCGGCCGTTGGCGTCGACGGCGAGCTGCGCGTCCTTGCCGATTTCCTTCAGCACGGCCTCGATGCGCTCGCGATCTTCGGCGATCGGGGCGCCGCCGATCTTCATCTTGACGACGTTGTAGCCGCGATCGAGATAGCCGCGCATTTCGCCGCGCAGCGCCGACAGGTCCTTGCCCGGATAATAGTAGCCGCCGGCGGCATAGACGAACACGCGCGGGTTGGCTTCCCGGCCGTGGCGTTCGGCCAGCAATCGAAACAGCGGCTTGCCCGCGATCTTGGCCACCGCGTCCCACACCGCCATGTCGATGGTGCCGACCGCGACCGAGCGCTCGCCATGGCCGCCGGGCTTTTCGTTCGACATCATCGCGGCCCAGACCTTGTCGGGATCGAGATTGTCTCCGCCGGCATCGACCAACGCCCTGGGATCGGCCTCCTTGAGCCGCGGTGCAAAGCGTTCGCGGATCAGGCCGCCCTGCCCATAGCGGCCGTTGGAATTGAAGCCGTAGCCGACCACGCGCTTGCCGTCGCGGACGGCGTCGGTGACGACGGCGACCAGGCTCGTCGTCATCTTGGTGAAGTCGATATAGGCGTTGCGGATCGGCGAGGAGATCGGCTTGGTGATTTCGCAGACGTCGACGATGCGGACGGTCATGGTGTTTTGGCCTTCGGTTTTTGCAATGACGCCAGAGAGAGCGACAAACCACCACCGTCATCCCCGCGCAGGCGGGGATCCAGTACGCCGCAGCCTATCGATTTAATCACGACCGCCTCTGGAATACTGGATCCCCGCCTGCGCGGGGATGACGACTACTACGGCGGGAGCGACCGCCTCAGGATTTCGGCGCATCCCGGAAATACGGCTCGACCGGGCCGTGCACCTTGATCGTCAGCGGGTTGCCGTAGCGATCCTTTGCATTGCCCGCGGTGACGCGTACCCAGCCTTCGCTGATGCAATATTCCTCGACATTGGTCTTCTCGGCGCCCTTGAAGCGGATGCCGACGTCGCGCGAAAGCAGCTCCTCATTGTAGTAAGGGCTGCTCGGATTGGTCGATAAGCGGTCCGGAAAAGCGTCGCTCGTGGTTTCGGTTTTTTCGTTCACAGCAGTGCCTCGATTTCTCTTCTTATGCCCTCAGGCGTCGCGGTCGGGGCGTAGCGCCCGACCACCTTGCCCGAACGGTCGACCAGAAACTTGGTGAAATTCCATTTGATCGAAGGACCAAGCAGTCCGGATTTGGCGTTCTTGAGGTGGTTGAACAGCGGATGCGCATGGCTGCCATTGACGTCGATCTTGGCGAACATCGGAAACGTCACGTCAAACTTTGCTTCGCAGAACGCCTCGATCTGCCTGGCGTCGCCCGGCTCTTGCGCGCCGAACTGATTGCAGGGGAAGCCGAGCACCGCAAAGCCGCGCGGCCCGAGTTCGCGCTGCAACTGTTCGAGGCCCCTGTATTGCGGCGTGAACCCGCAGGCGCTCGCGGTGTTGACGATCAGGAGCACCTGACCCTCGAACCGCTTCAGCGGCACTTCCTCGCCGGCAAGCGACTGCGCCGTGAAATCGTAAACGTCTGGCATCTTCTTCTCTCGAAATCAGCCGGCGGGATCGATTGCCGCCGACGGCGTTCCGCCGGCCTCGATCGCCTCACCGGCCGCAAGACAGAGGTCCTCCCGGTAGCGACCGGAGACGAGTTGCACGCCGACGGGAATCCGTCCCACCAGCCCGGTCGAAACCACAAGCCCCGGAAGGCCCATGAAGGGAATGGCAATCTGCGGCAATTGCGCGTGCCAGACCCGGGCAAAGGACGCATCGTCCTTGCGGTCGAGATGATCGGGGAACGGCAATTCGCCTGACACCGGCATCAGCAGCACCGGATATTTTTGAAGGAACGCAAGCCATTCGCGCGTCAAGGTCGCGCGCCGTGTCAGAGCGGCGGACAGATCGAACGGATGCACCTTGGACCGGTTGCCGCGCAAGCAGGCCAGCGCGCCGGGATCGCCCTCGCGCTCGGCGGCAGCGAGTTGCGCCTCATAGCCGTCGCCGAGCCAGAGCTTGGTCTGGAGTTCGGCGGCCTCGCGCAGCGGCGGGGTGTCGGCGATCTCCTCGACGGTCCAGCCCGCGCGCTCGAGCCGCTTGCCGGCGTCCGCGACGGCGGCCCTCACTTCGGGGACGGGGTCGAGACCGCCGGGGTTGAGGCACATCGCGACGCGCCTCGGCATCGCCGGGCCTGCCAGCGGCGCCGGCACCCACCAGGGATCGCGCGCATCCTGGCCCGACATCGCCGCCAGTGCGATCCTGAGATCGCCGATGGTGCGCGCCAGCGGGCCGGAAACCGCGCTGATCTGCGGGCCGATCGGCCGCTCGGGCAGCGCGGCGTTGAATGCCGGAATACGGCCAATGGTCGGCCGCAGGCCATGCACGCCGCAGGCATAGGCCGGATAACGGATTGATCCCGCGATATCGGTGCCGTGGGCGATGTGCCCGATGCCGGCCGCGACCGCAGCCCCAGCGCCACCGGACGAGCCGCCCGGGGTGATGCCGGGATCGCGCGGGTTTTTGGTGTCGCCATGAATGAGGTTGGTGGTGAACCAGCGATAGGAGAATGCCGGGCAGTTGGTACGGCCCAGAATGACGGCGCCGGACTTGCGCAGGTTGTCGATCACCGGGCTGTTGCTCTTTGCAATGGCCTCGCGCTGCAGCGTCAATCCGTTTGTGGTGGCAAAGCCTTCCTGGTCGATGTTGACCTTCACCGTGACCGGCACGCCCGCCAGCGGGCCGGGATCCTCGCCGCGTCCGATCGCGGCATCGATGGCGGAGGCCTGCGCCAGGACGTCTGCGGGCCGGTGGTCGACGACGGCGTTGATCTTGGGGTTGACCGCGTCCAGCCGCGCCAGCGCCGCGGTCGCCGCCTCCTTCGCCGAGACTTTCTTCGACCTGATCAGGGTAGCCATTTCGGCCGCCGACAGGCGCCACAGATCCTGCATGCAAAACTCCGTTCGATTGCCGCCCTTTTAGCGCCGCGGGCCGTGCAATGCCAGCGCGGGGCTTTGCGGCGCATTGCTCCCTCTCCCCGCTCCTTGTTCAGACCGGGGACATGGTGGATGGGTGTTCGGAGGTATCGTGGACACTTTTCGGCTCGCGGTCGAGGAGTCGGATTGCTACTGCTTCCCCGCCACCTTCGGCTTGCCGTAGGTGATGCGGTAGACAGCGCCGTTCCAGTCGTCGGAAACCAGCAGCGAGCCGTCCTTGAGCTGCAGCACGTCGACCGGGCGGCCGATATACTTGTTGTCCTCGACGAAACCGGTGAGGAACGGCTCCAGCGACTTCATCGTGCCGTCCCTGTTCAACTTGGCGATGACGAGGTCGCCGCCGACCTTGTTCGACCGGTTCCAGGAGCCGTGCCGCGCGATGACGGCGACGTTCCTGTAAGCCCTCGGGAACATGCTGCCGGTGTAGAAACGCATGCCCAGCGCAGCGGAATGGGGCCCCAGCAGGCCAACCGGCGCGGTGAATTCGCTGCAGGACTTGCCCCAGCCGAATTCGGGATCGGCGATATTGCCCTGCAGGCAGAACGGCGCGCCGAAATGCTCGCCGACCCTGGTGACGCGATTGAGCTCGTCCTCCGGCACGTCCTCCGACATCCAGTCGCGGCCGTTGTCGGTGAAATAGAGCTGCCTGGTCTCGGGATGCCAGTCGAAGCCGACGGTATTGCGGACGCCCCGGGCGATCACTTCGTCGTCCGAGCCGTCGAGATTCATCCGGCGGATCAGGCCGTGCTCGTCGTCGTTCAGCACGTTGTTTCCGGGCTGTCCGACCGGAACGTAAAGCTTGTTGTCAGGACCGATGCCGATGAACTTCCAGCCATGGGCTTCGTCCGTTGGCAGCTTGTCGAAGATCACGGTCGGCTTCGGCGGGTTGTCCAGGACATCCTCGACCTTCTCGATCCGGGAGACCCTGGACAGTTCGGCGATGTAGAGCGTGCCGTCCTTGAACGCCAACCCGTTCGGCCGGTAGAGACCGGATACCAGAACCTTGACCTCGCGTTTGCCGTCCCTGTTGATGATTGCATAGACCTTGTCGACGAGGCGGCTGCCGACGAACACGGTGCCCTTGTCTCCAAGGGCGAGCGAACGCGCATTCGCCATGCCCGCGGCATAGATCTCGATGTTGAAGCCGGCCGGAACCTTCAATTTCGCCGTGGGCAATTTGTCGGGCGCGGCCGGAATCGGCGGTTACTCGATTGGCGCGAGCCTGGCGGCGGCCTCGCTACCTGCGGGACGTCCGATCAAGGGGGAACCCGGCGGAAGCGCGGGCGCGGCTGCAGGAACTCCACCTGCGGCCGGCGGCGCAGCGGGCTGCTGGGCAACGGCGGTCAGTGTGAATGCACTGAAGAATGCACCGGCCAGCAACAGGCCGCGCGGCGCCGACGAACGACCTGTCATGGGCTTTTTCCCTCGCGGAAGCCTCGCTGCGCGCCCCCCAAACGAAGCAGGCGCCGGTGGCTTTCCGGAATCGCACTGTCCGACATTTACCTTCCGATGCGCAATCGGAAACAGATGAGCAAAAGTTGCAGTACGGGATGACTTGGAGGCAGCGGAACTTGGGCGCAGCGGATGACTTGGACGCAGCGTCAGTGTCGCGTGATGGGCCCGCCGGGCGCATCGAGGATCGCTTCGGCAAACGGAAACTCGAGCACGATCTCGCCGTCGTCGTCGGTCACCTCGATGGTCGCACTCAGTAGCGCACCGTCGGCGCCATCGGTCTTGAGCAGTTCCCGGATCATCGCGCGCGCCATCTCCCAGGCGCGATCGGGATCCCTGAGAACTTCACCATCGGGATCGGAAATCAGCTCATCGCCGATACGGGTGTTGAAGAAATATCGCGGCATCGGCGGAAACCCAGCTCCAGTTTGAGGCCCGCAACCGGGCCCGTTAGTTTTCACGGTTCCTTGCTGGAGCCGGTAGCGCTCCATCCGTAGGATCTAAAATCACCATTCGAACCGCTGCGAACAACCGCAAAACGCATGATCCCACGTTGTTTTGACTGCGCGAATTCGCACAACCGCGTGAAACCCTTTCGCGATGCAGCATAATCTTGCCGGGCTCAAGGCAAAAGATTTAACTGGCGAACTTTTCGATCCGAAGTAATTTAGTCCCGATGGGCGGAATATCGTCCGGTATCAAGGGAGAACGAGATGGCCTGGAAAGCACCCAAGATCGTTGAAGTGCCGGTCGGCATGGAAATCAACATGTATATGTGCGCGACCCGCAAGTAAGCGGCAGCGCCTTTTCTGACCTTGCGCAGGTGGACCTCGGGCCTGAGACGTTCCCAATTGCGGGAGCATGTCCGAGCCTAAGTCCACCTCGCGTCTATTTTGCGTTCAAGCGTTGAATCTCCAGGAGACGGAATCATGCTTCGCGTCGTCGTCCTGGGCGCCGCGGCAGGTGGCGGCGTTCCGCAGTGGAACTGCGGATGCGAGGTGTGCCGGAAGGCGCGAAGCGATCATCCCGAACTGCAAAGCACCCAGGCCTCGATCGCGTTCAGCGCCGACGGCATGCACTGGTTTCTCGTCAATGCGTCGCCCGACCTGCGCCAGCAGTTGATCGCGACGTCGCAGCTTCATCCCAAGGCAGGACAACTCCGGCACAGCCCGATCGCGGGCGTGATCCTGACCAATGGCGAGATCGACGCCGTCGCCGGCTTGCTGTCGATGCGTGAAGGCTCGCCCTTCACGCTCTATGCGCATCAGCGAGTCCTTGCGATTCTAAAATCCAACAGCATCTTTAACGTGCTCAGCGCTGAGAACGTGAAGCGGCAGCCGATCGAGGTGGACAAGGCATTCGAGCCTGTATTGCCCGACGGCTCCCCGTCCGGCATCGAGGTCCTCCCTTTCGAGGTTCCCGGCAAGGGCGCATGGTATCTCGAAGGCAAGGCGCATCCGGCGGGCGGCGACAGCGCGGGCGATACGCTGGGCTTGCGGATTCTCGACAGGTCGAGCGGCAAGTATTTCTATTTCCTGGCCGCCTGCGCGCGCGTGACGGACGATCTGAAGTCGCGGCTTTCGGGCGCGGCGCTGGTGTTTTTCGACGGCACGGTGTGGCGCGACGACGAATTGATCGCAGCCGGGCTCGGCGCCAAGACAGGACAAGGCATGGGCCACATTTCGATGTCGGGCGATAACGGCGTGATCGAGAGCCTTGCCGGCCTCGACATCGGCCAGAAGATGTTCTTGCATATCAACAACTCCAACCCGGCACTGCTGCGCGGCTCGGATGAGCGCAGGATCGCCGAAGCGGCGGGCTGGCACCTCCCCGCCGACGGAACGGAGATCACGCTGTGAACGTCGCCGCCATGACTGGAATGACCGCACTCTCGATCGGCAAGGGCATCGCGCTCAAGAGCGCCGAGGAACTGGAGGCAACGCTGCGCCATATCGGCGCGACGCGTTATCACAACCTGCATCCGTTTCACCGCCTGCTGCACGGCGGCAAGCTCAACAAGGGCCAGGTGCAGGCCTGGGCGCTGAACCGCTATTATTACCAGAGCACGATCCCGCTCAAGGACGCGATGGTGATCTCGCGGTTCCGCGACCGCGCCACCCGCATTGAATGGCGGCACCGGATCGAGGATCACGACGGCGATATCAACTCCGAAGGCGGCATCGAGCGTTGGCTGAAGCTGACCGAGGGGCTCGGCCTCGACAGCGCCTATGTGGAATCGACCGACGGCATCCTTCCCGCAACACGGTTTGCGGTGGAGGCTTACGTGCATTTCTGCCGCGACAAGACGCCGTTGGAGGCCATCGCCTCCTCGCTCACCGAATTGTTCGCGCCGAACCTGCACGAGGAGCGCATCTCCGGGATGCTGCAGCACTACGATTTCGTCAACCCCGACATCATGAGCTATTTCAGCCGCCGGCTGACGCAGGCCCCGCGCGACGCCAATTTCGCGCTCGACTACGTCAAGACACATGCGAAGACGCAAGCGGAGCGCGAGGCGGTCTGCAACGCGCTGATCTTCAAGACCAATGTGCTATGGGTTCAGCTCGACGCGCTGTATCATGCCTATGTCGAGGGCCACATACCGCCGGGCGCGTTCGTGCCCCAGGGAAACTGAAAACGGGACTAGCGATCGATGGCTTTGAGCCGCAACATCAGTGTCAGCGAGGCGAGCCGGCCGAAATTGCCGCGGCACGCCCGGCTGAAATTCGATGAGACGCGGCAGGTCTGGGTGATCCTGGCGCCGGAGCGCGTGCTGGCGCCCGACGAAATCGCCGTCGAAGTGCTGCAGCTCTGCGACGGCGTCCGCAGCGTTTCGGAGATGGTCGATCAGCTCGCGGTGAAATACGCAGCACCGCGCGAGGCGATTGCAACCGACGTGGTCGCGATGCTGCAGGATCTCGCCGACAAGGGATTTCTGACCGAAGCGCGGGAGAAGACGTCGTGAGCGACCTCCTTGCCGAGAACAAGACGGCCAGCGCTGTTCCCAGCGACGGGCTTGCCGTTCTGGAATCGCAGCGTTCTACGGCGGAGACGTTCGGCATTCCGCTCGCCGTCCTGGCCGAACTGACGCACCGCTGCCCGCTGCAATGCCCCTATTGCTCCAACCCGATCGAGTTGGATCGGGCGGGCCGCGAACTCACGACCGATGAATGGAAGAAGGTGCTCACGGAGCTAGCCGAAATCGGCGTGCTGCAGATCCATTTCTCCGGCGGCGAGCCCACCGCGCGCAAGGATCTCGTCGAACTGGTGCAGCACGCCACCGACGTGGGGCTGTACAGCAATCTCATCACGTCAGCGGTGCTGCTGACCAGGGAAAAACTTTCCGCGCTGGCCGATGCCGGGCTCTGCCATGTGCAGATCAGTTTTCAGGGCAACGAGCCAGAGGTGGCCGACCGCGTCGCCGGCTTGAAGAACGCGCACGAGAAAAAGATCGAGGCCGCAAAATGGACGCGTGAGCTCGATCTGCCGCTGACGGTCAACGCGGTCATGCACCGCCAGAACCTGCACCAGCTCGCCGACATTATTCAAATGGCGGTCGATCTCGACGCCGACCGGCTCGAGGTCGCCAACGTGCAGTATTACGGCTGGGCCCTGAAGAACCGCGCCGCGCTGATGCCGACGATCGAACAGATCGACGAGACCAGCCGCATCGTCGAGGAAGCCGCCGTGCGGCTGAAGGGCATCCTCGCCATCGACTACGTGGTGCCGGACTATTACGCGCTGCGGCCGAAGAAATGCATGGGCGGCTGGGGCCGGCAATTCTTCAACATCTCGCCTGCCGGCAAGGTGCTGCCCTGCCACGCCGCCGAGAGCATCACCGGGCTCGAATTCGAATCCGTGCGCTCCAACCATTCGATCGCCTGGATCTGGCAGAACTCGGAGGCCTTCAACCGCTATCGCGGCACCGGCTGGATGAAGGAGCCGTGCAAGAGCTGCGAGTTCCGCGAAATCGACTTCGGCGGCTGCCGCTGCCAGGCCTTTGCGCTGACCGGCGATGCCGGCAACACCGATCCGGCCTGCACGCTGTCGCCGATGCACGAGCAGATCTTCAAGCAGGCCGAACGCGAAGCCGCCGCGCACCAGGACCGTTTCCTCTATCGCAATTTCGCCGGCGGCACGCTGGAGACGGAAGGCGAGCATGGCGCCTGACGCCGACGCCGGCAAATCCATCAAACGCGCCGATCCGTTCGCGCCGCTCACTTCAGAGCAGTTCGCGGTCAGCGACGGCCACGAGATCTATGTCGAGAGCATCGGCCGCGCTGGCGGCGTCCCCGCGGTCTATCTGCATGGCGGGCCCGGCAGCGGCTGCCAGCCCGACCACCGCCGGCTGTTCGATCCCGAGCGTTTTCACGCGGTGCTGTTCGACCAGCGCGGCGCCGGCCGCAGCCGCCCCAGGGGCCGCCGCGAGGACAATACGCTGCCGCACCTGATCGCGGACATGGAAGCGATCCGCGAGAAATTCGGCTTTGAGCGCTGGATGATCGTCGGCGGCTCCTGGGGTGCGACGCTGGCGCTGGCCTATGCGCAAGCCCACCCGAATCGCGTCACCGGCATCGTGCTGCGCGCGACGTTCCTTGGCACGATCACGGAAATCGAGAACGGATTTCTGAACGTGATGCCGCGGTTCTATCCCGGCCTTTACGACGACTTCATCAGCGTGTTGCCGAAAGACGAGCGCGCGCAGCCACTGCAGGCTTATTTCCGCCGCATCCTCGATCCCGATCCCGACGTGAACATCCCTGCGGCGCGGGCCTGGGGCGAAACCGAACGCATTCTCTCCGAGCATGCGCCGAACCGTACACGCCTCGATCAGGCGGCGCTTGCGTCCTCGCGGGGCCCGCCGGCCACGCCCTACATGGAAGCGCATTACTTCGCCAATGACTGCTTCATGCAGCCGAACCAGTTGCTGCGCGACGCAAACCGGCTCAAGGGCATCCCCGGCATCATCGTGCAGGGCCGTTACGACCTGCTGTGTCCGCCCGCGACCTCGCACGCGCTTGCAGCGGTGTGGCGGGAAGCCGAAATTCGCATTGTCGAGGGCGCGGGCCATTCGCTGTACGACCCCGGCGTCCGCGACGCCGTGATGAAGGCGATTGCCGACATGGCGTCCGGAACAAGCAAATAGGGAACAAGAAAATGCCGATGGCGGGAAAAGGCATGCTGCTGACGTCGATGAATATCGACGCCAGCGACGACGCCGAATTCAATCGCTGGTACGACCGCGAACATCTCGAGGAGCGGGTCGCGATCGAAGGCTTCCTCGAAGCCCGCCGCTATGTCGCGCACGAGGGCAATGCGAAATATCTCAGCCTCTACTCCACCGAGACGTTCGAGGTGCTCGACAGTCCGGCCTACCGCACCGCGCTGGCGAACCAGACGGCGTGGTCGAAGGCTAACATCGCGCGCTTTCAGAACATGATCCGCGCGGTTGCGCGCATTACGATCAGCCGCGGCACCGGCCGCGGTGCGGCGCTCGGCATCATCAGGCTGCGCCCGCCCGCAGGCGGTGAAGTCAAATTGCGCACCGCATTGCACGAGCAGCTCGATCCGGCCAGCCTCGACGGCATCATCTCCATGCACCTGATCGAAAGCGATCCGGCGCTATCGAAACCAATCACGGACAATCCGGCGGCCGCCGATCCCGGTGCGGGCGACTGGTTCGTGCTGATCGATGCCACGGACGTTGGCGCAGTGCCTCCTGCGGCAGCACGGTTAATAGATAACACTGCATTCAAGCCGCTGCTGATCACGAGCGGCGTCTACCGGCTGATGTGGGACATCGCAAAGAGCGACATCGCCGGTTAGCCGCGCCTTTCACATTCCGCACTGCACATGCTGCACTGCCGCAGCGCGCTGCGACATTAATGACCGCTCCCATGCAATTGAAAGCAGGGAGATCGCGCAAAATTGCCTTTGTGCACGGTCTGGAATGGCTCTAATAAGATAAGTCTATGATGCAATTCAAAAACCACAAGAACGCCGGTTGAGCGTTCACAGGCAAATAAGGCCGCGCTTTCCTTGAAATTGCGTGGACAAGGTAGGAATGAAACCGACTGACATCTCGGCGCCAGACTACTTTCACAAAGTGGTCGATTGCCAATGGGCCTGCCCCGCTCACACGCCGGTTCCCGAATACATTCGTTTGATTGCTGAGGGGCGTTACAGCGACGCCTACATGATCAACTGGAAATCGAATGTGTTTCCTGGAATTCTGGGACGCACCTGCGATCGTCCGTGCGAGCCCGCATGCCGCCGCGGCCGCGTCGAGGAAACGCCGGTCGCAATCTGCCGCCTGAAGCGCGTCGCCGCCGACTTCAAGGACGACGTCAAGCACCGCATGCCGAAGCCGCTGGCGAAGAACGGCAAGCGTATCGCGCTGGTCGGCGGTGGTCCCGCTTCGCTTACGGTAGCACGCGATCTCGCGCCGCTCGGCTATCACTGCACCGTGTTCGATGCCGATCCGAAGGCCGGCGGCATGATGCGGAGCCAGATTCCAAAATTCCGCCTGCCGGATTCAGTGATCGACGAGGAGACCGACTACATCCTCGACCTCGGTGTCGACTTCAAGGGCGGTCATCGCATCGACAGCCTGAAGAAGCTGATGGCTGAAAACTACGACGCGATCTTCATCGGCTCCGGCGCGCCGCGCGGCCGCGAACTCGACATCCCCGGCCGCAAGGAAGCCGCCGCCAACATCCACATCGGCATCGAATGGCTGTCGTCGGTCTCGTTCGGCCATGTCGAGAAGATCGGCCGGCGCGTCATCGTGCTCGGCGGCGGCAACACCGCGATGGATTGCTGCCGCACCGCACGCCGCCTCGGCGGCGAGGACGTCAAGGTGATAGTGCGCTCCGGCTTCGAGGAAATGAAGGCGAGCCCCTGGGAAAAGGAAGACGCCCTTCACGAGGATATCCCGATCCTCAACTTCATGGTCCCGGTCGCATTCAAGCACGTCGCCGGCAAGTTGATCGGCGTCACCTTCCAGAAGGTGAAGGCCGAATACGACGCCAAGGGCCGCCGCAATTTGGTGCCCTCGGGCGAACCCGACCAGACCATCCCCTGCGACGACGTGCTGGTCGCCGTCGGCCAGGAGAACGCGTTTCCCTGGATCGAGCGCGACTGCGGCATCGAGTTCGACAAGTGGAACATGCCGCAGGTCGACGCCAAGACGTTCGTGTCGACCAACCCGAAGGTGTTCTTCGGCGGCGATGCGGCATTCGGCCCGAAGAACATCATCTGGGCGGTCGCGCACGGCCACGATGCCGCGCTGTCGATCCACAAGATGATCTCGGGCGAGGACATCACCGAACGCCCGCTTCCCGAAGTGCACATCTCCTCGCAGAAGATGGGCATCCACGAGTGGAGCTACGACAACGACATCTCCGGCGACAAGCGCTACAAGGTGCCGCACCGCGACAAGGTGATCGCGCTGAAGGACATCCGCACCGAGGTCGAGCTCGGCTATGACGTCAAGCTCGCGCTCGGCGAGGCGCAGCGCTGCCTGAACTGCGACGTGCAGACCATATTCTCGGCGCCCGCCTGCATCGAATGCGACGCCTGCGTCGACATCTGCCCGATGGACTGCATCACCTTCACGGAGAATGGAGAGGAAGCGGACCTGCGGCAGCGGTTGAAGGCGCCCTCGCCGCATCACGACCAGGCACTCTATGTCGCCGACGGCCTCAAGACCGGGCGCGTCATGGTGAAGGACGAGGACGTCTGCCTGCATTGCGGGCTATGCGCCGAGCGTTGCCCCACCGGCGCCTGGGACATGCAGAAATACCTGATCGATATGACTCACGCGGGATCAACATGCCAGACCAAAGCCCGATCAGCAGCGTAAACGACTTCGTCGTCCGCTTCGCCAATGTCAACGGCTCAGGATCGGCGAGCGCCAACGAGCTGTTCGCGCGCTCGATCCTGCGCCACGGCGTGCCGGTCTCACCGCGCAACATCTTCCCCTCCAACATCCAGGGGCTTCCAACCTGGTACGAGGTGCGCGTCACCGAAGCCGGCCACCTCGGCGCCCGCGGCGGTGTCGATCTAATGGTGGCGATGAACCCGCAGACCTGGGACAAGGACGTCGCCTCGATCGAGCCTGGCGGCTATCTGTTCTATGATTCGACCAAGCCGATGCCGACGTCGAAATTCCGCGCCGACATCAATGTCATCGGCGTGCCGCTGACCGCGATCACCAACTCGACCTACACCGATCCGCGCCAGCGCCAGCTATTCAAGAACATCATCTATCTCGGCGCGCTCTGCGCCCTGCTCGACCTCGATCCGAAACTGGTCGAGCAACTGATCGGCGAACAGTACAAGGGCAAGGAGAAGCTGCTTTCCTCCAATGTCCATGCGCTGCATCTCGGCCGCGACTGGGCGTTGCAGAATTTGAAGTGCCCGATCGGGCTGCAGGTCAAGAAGTCCGACAAGGTCGGCGAGCGCATCTTCATGGAAGGCAACAGCGCGGCCGCACTCGGCGCCGTCTATGGCGGCGCCACCGTCTGCGCCTGGTATCCGATCACGCCGTCGTCGTCGGTGGCGGAAGCTTTCACCAGCCACTGCAAGAAGCTGCGGCACGACCCGGAGACCGGCAAAGCGAAATACGCGATCGTGCAGGGCGAGGACGAACTCGCCTCCATCGGCATCGTGATCGGCGCCTCCTGGAACGGCGCGCGGGCCTTCACCGCGACTTCCGGCCCCGGCATCTCCCTGATGACCGAGTTCATCGGCCTATCTTACTTCGCGGAAATTCCGGCCGTGATCATGAACATCCAGCGCGCCGGCCCTTCGACGGGCATGCCGACGCGCACCCAGCAATGCGACATCATCGCCTGCGCCTACGCTTCCCATGGCGACACCAAGCACGTCCTGCTGTTCCCGGAAGACCCGGCCGAGGCGTTCGAGTTCGCCGCGCAGTCGTTCGATCTCGCCGAGCGGCTGCAGACCATGATCTTCCTGATGCTCGACCTCGACATCGGCATGAACCACCGGCTGTGCCGCCCGCTGAAGTGGGATGACGCAAGGCAGTACGACCGCGGCAAGGTGATGACGGCGGCGATGCTCGACGAGCCCGGCCGCGACTTCGGCCGCTATCTCGACGTCGACGGCGACGGCATTCCCTATCGCACCTATCCCGGCACGCATCCCACCAAAGGCTCGTTCTTCACCCGCGGCACCTCGCGCGACCGCTACGCGCGCTACTCGGAGGAAGGCGCCGTCTACGCCGACAACATGCAGCGGCTGGTGCGCAAGTTCGAGACCGCGCAGGACATGGTGCCGCGGCCGTTGCAGGCCAACGCCGCCAAGCCGACCAAATACGGCGTGATCTATTTCGGCTCGACTGCGCCGGCGATGGACGAAGCGATCGGCTTGCTGGAAGCGCGCGGGCATCAGCTCGACCGCATGCGTATCCGCGCCTTCCCGTTCCACTCCAGCGTGGCAAGCTTCATCGCCGACCATGATTTCGTCTACGTCGTCGAGCAGAACCGCGACGCCCAGCTTCGCCAGTTGATCGTCAACGAGAACGGAATCGATCCGGTGCGGCTGGTGCCGATCCTGCACTATGACGGCACGCCGATCACCGCGCGCTTCATCGCGAACGCCATCGGCGATCATCAGGACCATCTGAAAGTGACCCCTCTCCGCAAGGCCGTGTCATGACCAAGCCCTTTATCTTTCCGACGTCATGCCCGGCCTTGTGCCGGGCATCCACGTCTTCCTTTTTCTCGGCCAAGACGTGGATGGCCGGGACAAGCCCGGCCATGACGAGGCTGGAGTCGCAGGTGTTCGCATGACCTACATTGCAAAGCCGAAATTCCATCATCCCGGCCTGCCGAAGAACGACCTCGGCTACACCCACCGCGACTACGAGGGCAAGATTTCGACGCTGTGCGCCGGGTGCGGCCACGACTCGATCACGGCCTCGATCATCGAGGCCTGCTACGAACTCTCGATCGAGCCGCATCGCGTCGCCAAGATTTCGGGCATCGGCTGCTCATCGAAGACGCCGGACTATTTCCTCGGCAATTCGCACGGCTTCAATTCGGTGCACGGCCGCATGCCGTCGGTGCTGACCGGCGCCAACCTCGCCAACCGCGACCTGATCTATCTCGGCGTCTCCGGCGACGGCGACAGTGCCTCGATCGGCTTCGGCCAGTTCGCCCATTCGATCCGGCGCGGCGTCAACATGACCTACATCGTCGAGAACAACGGCGTGTACGGCCTGACCAAGGGGCAATTTTCGGCCACCGCCGACCGCGGTTCGAAGTCCAAGAAGGGCGTGATGAACACCGACAACGCCATCGACCTGGTGGCGATTGCGCTGCAACTCGGCGCGAGCTTCGTGGCGCGCAGCTTCTCCGGCGACAAGACCCAGCTGGTGCCGCTGATCGCTGCTGCCATCCGGCACAAGGGCGCGGCGTTCATCGACGTCATCAGCCCCTGCATCGCCTTCAACAACCACGCCGGCTCGACCAAGAGCTTTGACTACGTCCGCGAACACAACGATGCCGTGAACCGCCTCGACGTGCTGACCGGTCGCGAGCCGATCACGGTCGATTACGCGCCGGGCTCGGTGCAGATCGTCGAACAGCACGACGGCACCAGGCTAGCGCTGCGCAAGATCGACGCCGACTATGACGCCAACGACCGTCTGGCGGCCATGAGCTTCCTGCAGAGGCACGCGGCGAAGGGCCAAGTTGTCACCGGGCTGCTCTATGTCGATCCGGACTCCGAAGACCTGCATGCCAGCCTCGACACCGTCGAGACGCCGCTGAACACGCTGGAAGCCAAAGATCTGTGCCCCGGATCGGCCGCGCTGGACAAGATCAACGCCAGCCTGCGGTAGATTACTTCGCCATGCCCCGCGAAGGCGGGCATCCAGTAATCGCCAGCATTGGCAATAGAGCCGAGAAGTCACGGCGTACTGGATCGTCCGCCCCAGTGCGCAACTGCGCACAAGGCGGACGATGACGGCCGAGTTAACTCGACTATCAAAAACGCTTGGGCCGCCATTCAAGCCGCAGCGGCGAGCTTGCGCGGGTGCGTCACATATTCCTTGAGAGTCGTACCGGCCTGGTCGACCTCGACGAGCGACACGTCGTAGCTCCAGAGGTCGGCGAGGTGCTGCAGCACGCGCTTGGCATCCGCCTCGTTGAGCTGCGCGCCCTTGAGCACCGCGTGGCGAAGCATCAGCCGGCGATCGCCGGCCAGATCGACGTCGACCACTTCGATATTGGCATCGATGAAACCGACATCATATTGCCGCGCCAGTTCGCGGCGGACGCGGCGATAGCCACGCTCGTCGTGGATCGCATCGACCTTGATGCCGGCGCTCTCCTCGGGATCGTCGTGCAGATGGAACATGCGGAAGTGCCGGATCAGCCGCGGGCTCAGGAACTGGCTGATGAAGCTTTCGTCGCGATAATCCTTCCAGACCCCGCGAAGCACGCCCATCACATCGCCCGATCCGGCGATATCCGGGAACCATTCGCGGTCTTCCGCTTCGGGATTGGTGACGATGCGCTCGATATCCTGCATCATCGCAAAGCCGAGCGCGTACGGATTGAAACCCGAGAAGTGACGGTTGTCGAAATCGGGCTGGTATACGACGTTGGTGTGCGACTGCAGGAATTCGAGGAAGTTGCCGTCGGATAACCGCCCCTGCTCGTGCAGCCGTTTCATAATGCGATAATGAACGTAGGTCGCGGTGCCCTCGTTCATGACCTTGGTCTGGCTCTGCGGATAGAAATACTGCGCGATGTGCCGCACGATGCGCAGCAACTCGCGCTGCCATGGCGCCAGCCGCGGCGCGGTCTTCTCCAGGAAGTACAGCAGGTTTTCCTGCGGCAGCCCGAGCAGCGCCTGGCGGCGCTCGACATTGAGCAGCACGTCGCTCTTGATCGGTCCGGTCGGGACGGTACGCCATAGATCGTTGAACGTGCCTTCCTCGTGCAGACGGCGCCTGCCTGCCCGCTTTTCCTCGGCACGCAGGTCCAGCTTCTTCTTGCCGGGGTAGCGGTCGATGCCGTGCGACATCAGGGCATGCGCGGCATCGAGCGTCTGCTCGACCTGTCGTCGGCCGTGGCGCTCCTCGCAATGCGTCACATATCTCTTGGCAAACTCCAGATAGTCGAGAATGCCGTCGGCGTCGGTCCATTGCTTGAAGAGGTAGTTGTTCTTGAAGAAATGATTGTGGCCGAACGCGGCATGCGCGGTCACCAGCGTCTGCATCGTCGCCGTGTTCTCTTCCATCAGATAGGAAATGCACGGCGAACTGTTGATGACGATCTCGTACGCCAGGCCCATCAGACCCTTGCGGTAGGATGCCTCCTGGAAGGCAAAGTGCTTACCGAATGACCAGTGCTTGTAGTACAGCGGCATGCCCACGGAGGAATAGGCATCCAGCATCTGCTCGGCGGTGATGACCTCGATCTGGTTCGGATAGACATCAAGGCCAAGTTCCCCGAGCGCCACCTCTTCGCAGGCGTCGTAGATGCGCTGCAAAGCCGGAAAATCCCAATCCGCGCCCTGAAACAGGAGTTGGTCTGTCATGATGCGGCCCTCTCCTGCTTTCCGCGGCGCTTGAACAGGTCCTGAAACACCGGGAAGATTTCGCTGCGTTCGTGGACCTTGCGCATCGACAATGGCGCGCCCTCGGCCTGCAGCTTTTGATACAGGGTCCAGAGCGAGGAATCGGGCATGTCATAGGTCGTCGCCATTTCCTGGCCGACTTCCAGATAGGCGAAGAACTGGCTGACGGGGAGGATCTTCTCGGTCAGCAGCCGGCCTGAAACGTCGCCGTCGGAGTAGGAATTGTCGCCGTCGGAGGCTTGCGCCGCGTAGATATTCCAGTCGGCGGGACGAAACCGCGACCGGACGATATCGTGCATCGCCTGCAACGCGCTCGATACCAGCGTGCCACCCGAAGCCGGACCGTGGAAGAATGTATCCTCGTCGACTTCCTCGGCGCGGTCGGTATGCCGGATGAAGACGATCTCGACATGGCGGTATCGCCGCTTCAGGAAGATGTAGAGCAGCATGTAGAAGCGCTTGGCGAGGTCCTTCATATGCTCCGTCATCGAACCCGATACGTCCATCAGGCAGAACATGACGGCCTGCGCCACCGGCTTCGGCACCTCCTCGAAACGACGGTAGCGGATGTCGATCGGATCGATGAACGGGATCCGGCTCATTTTTTTCTTCAGGGCCTCGATTTCGGCGAGGAGTTCGACGCGCCTTTCCTCGCTGCAATTCTCCAGTTCGGCTTCAAGCGCCGCCAGCGCTTCCGGCCGCGGCCGCCGCAATGCGACCCGGCGGGCCATCGCCCGGCTGACGGTTCGGCTGACCGAAATATTCGCCGGCGAGCCTGACGTTGCGTAGCCCGCCCTGCGGATGCCCTCGCTTTCCACCTCGGCGAGCTTTCGCTTGGCGAGATCGGGCAGTTCCAGGTCGTCCAGGAACAGATCGACGAATTCCTCGCGGCTCAGGACGAACCGGAATGCATCCTCGCTGTCGCCCTCACCGGGGCCGCCGGCCTTGCCGCCGCTCTGGCCGGAGCGCGGCAGCATGTCGCCTTCGATGAACTTCTTGTTCCCGGGCAGCACCATGTCGCGGGTGCCGCCTTCGCGACGGAAGCGTGGTTCATCCATCCCCTCGATCGGGACGCTGACCTCTCCGCCTTCCAGGACGTCCTTGATGTCCCGGTCCTGCGAAGACTTCTTTACCGCGCCCTGCACCAGCGCCTTTGCCCTGCGAAGGAAGCGCTGGCGGTTCTCCAGACTCTTGCCGCCCGGATTCAGGCGCCGATCGACGATATGAATGGCCACGTTTGCATCCGCCTCCGCCTCAACCGGCCTGCTTCACGCGCATGTACCACTCGACGAGCCGCCGCACCTGACGCTCGGTGTAGCCGCGCTCGACCATGCGCGCGACGAACTCGCCGTGCTTCTTTTCGGTATCGCCGTCCTTTTTCGATCCGAACGAGATCACCGGAAGCAGGTCCTCGACTTGCGAGAAGATTCGCTTCTCGATGACTTCGCGGATCTTCTCGTAGCTGGTCCAGGTGGGATTCTTACCACCATTATGAGCGCGCGACCTCAGGGAAAACTTGACGACCTCGTTACGGAAATCCTTGGGGTTCGCTATGCCCGCCGGCTTCTCGATCTTGGTCAGTTCCTGATTGAGCAACTCGCGATCCAGCAACTGGCCGGTGTCGGGATCCTTGAAATCCTGATCCTCGATCCAGGCGTCCGCATAATCGACGTAGCGGTCGAACAGGTTCTGGCCGTAGTCCGAATAGGATTCCAGGTAGGCCTTCTGGATCTCGTGGCCGATGAATTCGGCGTAACGCGGCGCCAGGTCGGCCTTGATGAACTCGAGGTAACGCTTTTCGACCTCGTCAGGAAGCTGTTCACGCCGTATCGCCTGCTCCAGCGTATACATCAAATGAACCGCGTCGGCGCCGAGTTCGTTGGTGTCGTGGTTGAAGGTGGCCGCGAGCACCTTGAAGGCGAAACGCGTCGAAATACCGTCCATGCCTTCATCGACGCCGGCAGCATCCTTGTACTCCTGAACGCTCCGCGCCTTGGGATCGGATTCCTTCAGGCTCTCGCCATCGTAGATCCGCATCTTCGCAAACAGTGTTGAGTTCTCATGCTTGCGCAAACGCGACATCACCGAGAAACGCGCCAGTGTTTCCAGCGTCGCGGGCGCGCACGGCGAGGTCGCGAGTTCGGATCCCTGGATCAGCTTCTCGTAGATCTTCTGCTCCTCGGTGACGCGCAGGCAGTACGGCACCTTGATGACGCAGATACGATCGATGAAGGCCTCGTTGTTCTTGTTGGTCTTGAAGCTCTGCCATTCGGATTCGTTGGAGTGCGCGAGAATCACGCCGGTGAACGGAATGGCGCCGATGTTCTCCGTTCCGATGTAGTTGCCTTCCTGCGTCGCGGTGAGCAACGGATGCAGCATCTTGATCGGCGCCTTGAACATCTCGACGAACTCGAGCACGCCCTGGTTGGCGCGGTTCAGTCCGCCGGAATAGCTGTAGGCGTCGGGATCGCTCTGGGCGAAGGTCTCCAGCTTGCGGATGTCGACCTTGCCGACCAGCGACGAAATATCCTGGTTGTTCTCGTCGCCGGGCTCGGTCTTCGCGATCGCAATCTGCCGGAGTCGCGACGGCTGGATCTTGGCGACGCGGAATTGCGAGATGTCGCCACCGAAGGCCTCGAGGCGCTTGTAGCACCACGGAGACATCAGCCCGGTGAGACGACGGCGCGGAATGCCGTACTTCTCCTCGAGCATCGGCCCAAGCGATTCCGGATCGAACAGGCTGAGCGGGCTTTCGAACACCGGGCTCAATTCGTCACCGGCCTTCAACACGTAGATCGGATGCACTTCCATCAACGCCTTGAGGCGTTCGGCCAGCGAGGACTTTCCGCCACCGACAGGACCGAGCAGATAGAGGATCTGCTTGCGCTCTTCGAGACCCTGCGCCGCATGGCGGAAGAAGCCGACGATGCGCTCGATGGTTTCCTCCATGCCGTGGAAACCGGCGAAGGCAGGATAGGCGCGCATCGTGCGGTTCAAAAAAATACGGCCAAGGCGCGGGTCCCTGGCCGTGTCTATCATTTGAGGTTCACCGATCGCAGCCAATAGTCGTTCGGCTGCGTTGGCATATCGCATCGGATCGCCTCGACACGACTCCAGATATTCCGCCATCGACATATCGGTCTGACTTCTGGCTTCGAAGGACCGGGCGAAAGCATTGAACAGAGAATCGTTGTACATGATCCGTCTCTCCATATTCAGATGTAAATGCTGGACACTCCGCTCAGGTTCCTAAACCGCCCCGGAGCGCCGCAGCTTCCGTTCGCGAATCACAATCAACACATAGGCTGATTGGACACGCGACCAACTCCCCAACGCAATGCAATAGTCGTGCTAGGCGTGCCATCCTCGTAATGATACGGTATGATTCCGGGAATGATGTAACTGAGTTGCAACATTTCCGTGGCGATTATCGCCGGGCCACATGTTCATACTTTTTTAATGATTATGAACGCGTGGCGCCGCGTGAAGTCGTGCGGCCCCGGAAATTCGAGGCAAAAACGCGCGGAATCCCGACCTTTGGACGGCGATAAGCGCACGGTACCGGGCTTTCGTGGGGCATATTGCTCAGGTCGGCTGTCCGCATCGTTGAACGCACCCGGCGCCAACTGCAACTAATGTATGATGTCGCGCGTTACATTCGAGTCTGCCATGAAAATCCTTTGGTTCGTTGCCGTCGCCTGCATCGCCGGCGCCCATGCTGCTCGCGCCCAGGAAGCCGTCGACAAGGCCAAGGCAGTCGCGTTCGACACCAGGATGTTCGCCGGTCCGCTCGGCCATAAGACTTATGCCTGCTTCGTGCGTCGCTATGACGCCGGCCATCTGGCGCAGCATCCGAAGCAGAAAGCCAGCGCCATGAAGCTGCTGGTCACGGCGGAGGACGCACCGGAAGATAAGACCGTCAACTATTCGTTCCGTCTTGGATTCAAATATCGCCACCGGCCGGGCAATTTCGACTCCAGCGGCTTTTGCAGTCACGTCGTTGCCGAAAAATCCGGCAATGAAATCCGCCTTGGCTGCGGCGTCGATTGCGAGGGCGGCGGCATCGAAGTCGCGATGAAGGACGACAGGTCCGCGCTGATACGGCTGGAGCGAATCCGGATCTGGGAGCGCAACAAGCCCGACGATGACGCCAGCAACGATCTCGTCGCTGGCGCCGACGACAAGATCTTCCGCGTCGATCGCGCCGAGCTCCGCGAATGTACGGAGTTGGTGACGGATCGCAAGGAACTCGCTGCTATCAGGCGCAAGTAGCGCGAACGATATTATCAGACTGGAGACCGTCATGCATCGACGCAATATCCTGTGGGGCGCGCTTTCGGCTTTCGGTGCAGCGCTTGCCGCCACGCCCGCGAACGCCGCCACCGAGGCGCCTCCAACAAGCAAGCTCAAGGTCGTCTATCACCTCAATGATCTCGACAAGGTCAGCTTCGTCGTCGGCAACATCCAGAACCATCTCGATGGTGTCGGCGGTCCCGACCACGTCACGATCGCGCTGGTGATCCACGGCCAGGCGCTGCGCGCGTTTCATACGTCTTCTGCAAACCCCGATCTGTCACGGCGCATCGGTCAATTCTCCAGGACCGGGATCGAACTTGCCGCCTGCGGCAACACGATGAAATCCCAGAACGTCGCACTGGCCGATCTGCTGCCGGGCTTCATCGCCGCAGACCGCGGCGGCGTGGTTAGGATCGCCGAATTGCAATCGCAGGGCTATCTCTATCTGAGACCCTGAGCGGCCAAGCGACACCGACAATCTGCGGCGCCGCGCATTTCCGTAATCGCGTTACCGCACACTGTCGTCTGGGTGGGCTCCTTCACGGTTTCGTGCGTTTGGCCATTGATGTCGCATTTGCAAAGCCGGCTCGACCAACAAAGATCGGCGCCGGCGGCGGGAATCCGCGGGATCGAACCCGGCGGTATCGGCGTTATCTCTTCCAGCCGGCCGCACCTGCCCAACACATGTTGACTTTCCGGGCGCACGCCCGAAAGCTGCCTCTGAAAGCTGCCACAGTCCCGAAAACGACCGACCGAACAGAACAGGCACCATGAATCCCGTCAAAGCACTCGAAAACCATGGCCAGGCGATCTGGCTGGACTTCCTTGCCCGCGGCTTCGTCGCCAAAGGCGACCTTCAGGCGCTGATCGAGACCGATGGCGTCAAGGGGGTGACCTCGAACCCTTCTATTTTCGAGAAGGCGATCGGCAGTTCGGACGAATATGACGGCGCGATCGCCCACGCGCTGAAGAACGGCGACCGGCCGGTGGCCGACCTGTTCGAAGCGGTCGCGATCGAGGACATCCAGAATGCCGCCGACGTGCTTCGCCCGGTCTACGACGCGCTGAACGGCAATGACGGCTTCGTCAGCCTCGAAGTCTCGCCCTATCTGGCCAATGACACCAAGGGCACGATCACCGAGGCCCAACGGCTCTGGAAGGACGTCAAGCGCAAGAATTTGATGGTCAAGGTGCCGGCGACGCCGGAGGGACTGCCCGCGATCGAACATCTGATCGGCGAAGGCATCAGCATCAACATCACGTTGTTGTTCTCGCAACAAGTCTATCGCGAGGTTGCGGAAGCCTACATTGCGGGCCTTGAAAAATACGTCGCCACGGGTGGCGATCCCTCCCACGTTGCCAGCGTTGCCTCGTTCTTCGTCAGCCGCATTGATAGCGCTGTCGACAGGCAGCTCGACGAGAAGATCGCGAGAGCCAACGATCCCGCCGAGAAGGAACGGTTGAGCGCGCTGAAGGGCAAGGTCGCCATCGCCAACGCCAAGCTCGCCTACCAGGACTACAAGCGCCTGTTCTCCGGCGCGCGCTGGGAGAAACTTGCGGCCAAGGGCGCGAAGCCGCAGCGGCTGGTGTGGGCTTCCACCGGCACCAAGAACAAGGACTACAGCGACGTGCTGTATGTCGAGGAGCTGATCGGCCCCGACACCGTCAACACCGTGCCGCCGGCGACACTGGATGCGTTCCGCGACCATGGCAAGCCGCGCGACAGCCTCGAGGAAAATATCGAGGATGCGCGCCGCGTGCTGGAAGAGCTCGAAAAATCCGGCATCTCGCTCGACGCCATCACGGACGAACTGGTCGTGGACGGCGTCAAGCTATTCGCGGATGCTGCCGACAAGCTCTATGGCGCGGTCGCGCACAAGCGCGCAACCTCGCTCAGTGGCGGCATCGACCGCCAGCAGTTCGCACTCGGCAACGGCATCAAGAAGGCCGTCGAGAAAAGCACCGAGGACTGGCGCGCTGCCGCGACCATTCGCCGGCTGTGGCAGAAGGACAAATCGGTCTGGACCGATGACGACGAGAACAAGTGGTTGGGTTGGCTGAACAGCCCGGCTGCCGCCGACCTCGCCGATTACGAGGATTTTGCGCAGCGCGTGAAGGGGCAGACCTTCAGCGATGCGGTCGTGCTCGGCATGGGCGGATCGAGCCTCGGGCCGGAAGTGCTGGCGGAGACATTCCCGAAGAAGTCCGGCTTTCCGAAACTGCACGTACTCGATTCCACCGATCCCGCGCAGGTGCGCGCGATGGAAGAAGCGGTCGATCTCGCGCATACGCTGTTCATCGTTTCCAGCAAATCGGGCGGCACCACCGAGCCGAACGTGATGAAGGATTACTTCTTCGATCGCGTGTCAAAAACCATCGGCAAGGACAAGGCCGGGCACAGATTCATCGCGGTCACCGATCCCGGTTCGTCGCTGCAGAAGGTCGCCACCAAACAGGGCTTTGCGCGCATCTTCTACGGCGATCCGACGATCGGCGGCCGCTACTCCGTGCTGTCGCCGTTCGGCCTGGTGCCGGCGGCCGCGGCCGGTATCGACATTCGCAGCCTGATCACGCACGCGCTTGCGATGGTGCGCTCCTGCGGCGCGGACGTACCACCGCACGAAAACCCCGGCGTTCAGCTTGGGCTCGCGATGGGTCTTGCCGGTCTCGAAGGCCGCGACAAGGTGACGATATCATCGTCGCCGAAGGTCACCGATTTTGGCGCCTGGGCCGAACAGCTGATAGCCGAATCCACCGGCAAGGACGGCAAGGGCCTAATTCCGATCGACGGCGAACCGCTGGCCGATCCTTCCGTTTACGGCACCGATCGCTTCTTCATCGACATCCGGACCGAGGGCGAGGATGACGCTTCGCATGATGATCGGCTCGCGGCGCTGGAGGCGGCCGGGCATCCCGTCGTGCGCATCGTCATGAAGTCGATCGACCACATCGGCCAGGAATTCTTCCGGTTCGAGATGGCGACTGCGGTAGCGGGCGCAGTGCTCGGCATCAATCCGTTCAACCAGCCGGACGTGGAAGCCGCCAAGATCAAGACCCGCGAGTTGACCGGCGCGTTCGAGAAGACCGGTTCGCTACCCGCGGAGAAGCCGGTCATGTCCACCGACGAGGCCGATCTCTATACCGACGAGCACAACGCCGAAGAGTTGCGCAAGGCCGGCGCCAACGGCACGCTCGGTTCCTGGATCAAGGCGCATCTATCGCGATCGAACGGCGGCGACTATTTCGCCCTGCTCGCCTATATCGCCCGCGATCCCGGCACGATCGGTTCGCTGCAGAAAATGCGGCTGGCGGTGCGCGACCAGCGCCACGTCGCGACCTGCGCCGAATTCGGCCCACGCTTCCTGCACTCCACCGGACAGGCCTATAAGGGCGGACCCGACAGCGGCGTGTTCCTGCAGATCACCGCCGACGACGCCAAGGATCTGCCGGTGCCCGGCCAGAAGGCCAGTTTTGGCATCATCCTGGCGGCGCAGGCGCGCGGTGACTTCGACGTGCTTACCGAACGCGGGCGGCGCGCGCTGCGTGTTCATCTCAAGGGCAGTCTCGGATCGGGACTATCCGCGCTCGATGCCGCGATCGCGGAAGCACTCAGCTAGGAAATCAGGCAATGCAACTCGGCATGATCGGCCTCGGCCGGATGGGCGGCAACATCGTTCGCCGGCTGATGAAGAACGGCCATACCGCCGTGGTCTACGACAAGGATGCGAAGGCGGTCTCGGCGCTTGCCGCGGAAGGCGCAACCGGCGCGAACTCGTTGGAAGATTTCGTGGCCAAACTCGAAAAGCCACGCACCGCCTGGGTGATGCTGCCTGCGGGGAGGATCACAGAAGCGACCATCGAGGCGCTGGCAAAACTGATGCAGCCCGGTGACGTCATCATCGACGGCGGCAATACGTTCTGGCAGGACGACGTCCGCCGCGGCGCGACCCTGAAAGCGCAAGGCCTGCATTATCTCGACGTCGGCACCAGCGGCGGCGTCTGGGGCATCGAACGCGGCTATTGCATGATGATCGGCGGCGACAAGGCCGTGGTCGACCGGCTCGACCCGATCTTCAAGACCCTGGCGCCGGGCATCGGCGACATCCCGCTCACGCCCGGACGCGACGGCCGCGACCCGCGCATCGAGCAGGGCTACATCCACGCCGGCCCATCCGGCGCCGGGCACTTCGTCAAGATGATCCACAACGGCATCGAATACGGCCTGATGCAGGCCTATGCCGAAGGGTTCGATATTCTCAGGAACGCCAATATCGATGCGCTGCCACCGGAGCATCGCTTCGACATGAACATCGCCGATATCGCCGAGGTGTGGCGGCGTGGCAGCGTAATTCCGTCCTGGCTGCTCGACCTCACGGCATCCGCGCTCGCCGAGAACCAGACGCTGGATAATTACTCGGGCTTCGTGGAGGATTCCGGCGAAGGCCGCTGGACCGTGAACGCCGCGATCGACGAGGCCGTTCCGGCGGAAGTGTTGACGGCCGCGCTCTACGCCCGCTTCCGCTCGCGCAAGGACCACACCTTTGCAGAGAAGATCCTGTCCGCGATGCGGGCCGGTTTCGGCGGCCACAAGGAGCCGCCGAAGAAACCCGGTTCGAAGGCTTGAATGCTCATGGCGGTCGGTCAGGTAGCACGGAAAAGGCCCGATCCCTGTTCTTTCGTCATCTTCGGCGTGACCGGCGACCTCGCGCATCGCCTGGTCGTCCCTGCCCTCTATAACCTCGCCGCGAGCGACCTGCTGCCGGAAAAGTTCTGCCTGGTCGGCATCGCCCGCAAAGGTCTCACCAGCGACAGGCTGCGCGACAGCCTGATGAAGGGATTGCGCGAGTTCGCGACCCGGCCGGTGGACGATGCGATCGCGCAGCGCCTGCTGTCATGCGTCACCTGCATCGAAGCCGATCCGAAAGATCCGGCCTCGTTCGACGCCATGAGCAAGCAGCTTACTGAACTGGAAGCAGCGCGGGGAACCGGCGGCAATCGCCTGTTCTACCTCGCAACGCCGCCGAATGCGTTCCTGCCGATCAGCCGCGAACTCGGACGCACCGGCATGCTGGCCGAAAACGGCGCGTGGCGGCGGCTGGTGGTCGAAAAGCCGTTCGGCACCGATCTGGCATCGGCCAAGGCGCTGAACGGCGAGTTGCTCAAGCTCGTCGACGAGCACGAGATCTACCGGATCGATCATTATCTCGGCAAGGAGACGGTTCAGAACATCCTGGTACTGCGCTTTGCCAACGGCATGTTCGAGCCGATCTGGAACCGCAATCACATCGATCACGTGCAGATCACGGTCGACGAACAACTCGGCGTCGGCCATCGCGGCAGCTTCTACGACCAGACCGGCGCGCTGCGCGACATGGTGCCGAACCATCTGTTTCAACTGCTGTCGCTGGTCGCGATGGAGCCGCCGATCCGGTTCGACGCGCATTCGGTGCGTGCGGAAAAGGCCGACGTGCTCGCCGCGATCCAGCCGCAGAGCGAGATCGAGGCGCTGCGCAATTCCGTGCGCGGACAATATCTCGGAGGCAAAATCGGCGACAGGGATATCGCGGATTATCGCGCAATCGAGGATGTCGCGCCCGGCAGCACCACCGAGACCTATGTCGCGCTGAAGCTGATCATCGACAATTGGCGCTGGGCTGGCGTTCCCTTCTATCTGCGCACGGGCAAGGCGCTCGGCGTCAAGCGCACCGAAGTCGCGATCAAGTTCAAGCAGGCGCCGTTCGCGATGTTCAACTGCACGCCGGTGGAGGAGCTCGCGCAGAATTACCTCGTGATCGGCGTCGCGCCGAACGAAGGCATCGCGCTGCAGTTCAACACCAAGGTGCCCGGCCCCTCGATCCTGATCGACGGCGTCGAGATGAAGTTCCGCTACAAGGATTATTTCAAGGCCGAGCCGTCGACCGGATACGAGACGCTGATCTATGACTGCATGATCGGCGACAACATCCTGTTCCAGCGCGCCGACAGCGTCGAGGCCGGCTGGAAGGCGGTGCAGCCATTCATCGATGCCTGGAAGAAAGCCGGTGCCGAGGGCCTGAAGACCTACAAGGCCGGCAGCGACGGGCCGGAAGAAGCCAACGAACTCCTGACCCGCGACGGCCGAAGCTGGCGCAAACTCGGATAGACGATGGCGAGTAACGACAACCGCCGCGTGATTGCCGTTGCCGATCCGTCGGCGATGGCCACGACTGCCGCTGACCGTCTGCTGGCCAGAATAGGGGCCAACAGCGGTCGCGTGGCGATCTGCCTGACCGGAGGATCGAGCCCGAAGCAGCTTTATCGATTGCTCGCCAGCGAGACCTATCGAGACAAAATCCCCTGGCAACGCGTGCACTGGTTCATCGGCGACGAGCGCTTCGTGCCGGCCACCGATCCGCTCAACAACATGGCCATGGCGCGCGCGATCTTTCTGGATCGATACGCGCCGGCGGCCAACATCCATCCGATTCCGACCGCAACCGCGGACCCGGCCGATCCCGACCGCGGCGCGGCACTCTACGAGCAGGAACTGAAATCGTTCTACGGCGCGGATGCGCTCGATCCCGCCCGTCCGCTGTTCGATCTGGTGCTGATGGGTGTCGGCCCCGACGGCCATACCGCCTCGCTGTTTCCCGGCGATGCGACACTGGACGAAACCGCGCGCTGGGCCGTCGGCGTGCCCAAGGCGAATGTCGAACCTTTCGTGCCGCGGGTCACTCTCACGCTGCCCACCCTTGCCTCCTGTCGCGAGATGCTGTTCGAGGTGGCGGGCGCGGAGAAGCGCGCGATCTTGACGCGGCTGTTCGCAGGCGAGAAGCTGCCCGCCAATCGTGCGCGATCGATCGGCGAGACGATCTGGCTGGCCGACGCCGCGGCGCTTCCGGAGAATTTTCGTGGGTAGTCAGACGCCTTGCGCGCTGGTGGTGATGGGCGTCTCGGGCTCCGGCAAGAGCACCATTTCCGAACGCCTCGCTGCACGGGCCGGCTGGGCCTACGAGGACGGCGACAAATTTCACCCGGCCAGCAATGTCGCCAAGATGAGCGCGGGCCACCCGCTCACCGACGCGGACCGCTTGCCGTGGCTGCAGGCCATTGCCGACGAGATCGACCGGGTTTGCGCGTCCGGCGGACGCGCGGTCATCGCCTGCTCGGCACTGAAGCGCGCCTATCGCGACATCCTCGTCCACGGCCGCGACGACGTCAGGATCGTCTTTCTCGACGGCACGCATGATCTGATCGCGAACCGGCTCGCCGCACGCAAGGGGCATTTCATGCCGTCGGACCTGCTCGCCAGCCAGTTCAGGACGCTGGAGCGGCCGACTGCGAACGAGCAGCCGATCACTGTTTCGATCGACGCACCGGTCGAGCGAATTGTCGACGACATCGTCACCCAATTGAACCTGGTTTCCCAATGACCCGCATCGCACTCGTGGTTTCCGACGTCGACGGCACCCTCCTCACCAAGGACAAGATTTTGACCGATGGCGCCAAGGCGGCCGTGCGCAAGCTGCATGACGCCGGCATCGGCTTCACCATCGTTTCCAGCCGGCCGACCATCGGTATGGGCTTCCTGATCGAGCCGCTCAAGATCACGCTTCCGGTGGGCGCTTTCAACGGCAGTTCGATCGTCGATGCGAAACTGAAACCGATCGAGCAGCACCTGATCGCGCCTGACGTGGCGCGGCGTAGCCTCGACGTGCTCGATGCGTTCGGCGTCGATATCTGGCTGTTCAGCAACGCGCGCTGGTACACCCGCAACCCCAACGGCGAGTACGTTCCGCACGAGAAGCTGGCGATCAAGGCCGACCCCACCATCATCACCGATTTCACCCCGCATCTGGCGGAAGCCTGCAAGATCGTCGGCGCCAGTTCGGACTTCGCGCGGCTGAAGGATTGCGAAGCGGCGATGAAGGAAGCGGTCGGGCGGGATGCAACCGCGGTTCGTTCCCAGAACTACTATCTCGACGTGACCCCGCCGGGCCACGACAAGGGCACCTTCGTCGCTGACATGTCGAAGCGGCTTGGCATTCCGACCGAGGCGGTCGCGACCATCGGCGACATGGAGAACGATCTGCCGATGTTTGCCCGAAGCGGCGTCTCGTTCGCGATGGGCAATGCGGCCGATGCCATCAAGCAGCAGGCGACGCATGTCACCGACAGCAACGAACGCGACGGTTTTGCCGCTGCGATGGAGACTGTGCTGAAGCTGGCGTAATCGATGCTGGACACTTATTGTCCCGTCCGACAGTTTCTCGTCGTCCCGGCCAAGCGAAAGCGCGAGCCGGGACCCATACTCCGCGGCCTCTCGGTTTGGCACTGCGTCAGATAGCTTCTGTAAACAGTACCCGCCGCGGCGTATGGGTCCCTGCTTTCGCAATGCTTTCGCAGGGACGACGACGGAGAGTTATTTCGACCGCTGCACGGCCGGCTTCTCGCTCGACTGCTTGGCCGCGCTCAGGTTATGCGCGGTGTTGATCAGCGCGATATGCGTCAGCGCCTGCGGGAAATTTCCGGTCTGGCGGCGGGCGCCGCTGTCGTACTCCTCGGCGAACAGGCCGAGATCGTTGGCAATCGCGACCACGTGGTCAAACAATTCCTGCGCGCGGGCGAATTCGCCCGCCAGCACATAGGCGTCGGCGAGCCATAGCGTACAGGCGAGGAACGCGCCTTCGGCCGGTTGCTGCTCCGCCTCGCGGGGATCGTGACGCAGCACGAAGCCATCGCGCATCAGGTGATTTTCTACCGCAGCGATCGTGCCGCGTACGCGCGGATCCTCCGGCGGAAGAAATCCGACCGACGGCAGCAGCAGGATGCTGGCATCCAGCATCTTGGAGCCGTACGACTCCACAAACGAGTTGAGCTCGGGGTCGAAGCCGTTGGCGCATACGTCGCGATGAATGGCGTCGCGCAACACGCGCCACTTCACGAGCGGCGCCTTGTAGCCGAAGGTTTCGGCGCTCTTGATGCCGCGGTCGAACGCAACCCATGTCATCACCTTGGACAGGACGTAGTGCCTGGCCGCGCCACGGCGCTCCCAGATGCCGTGATCGGGCTTGTCCCATTGCCCGGCAAGATGCTGCAACACCGTGCATTCCAGTTCCCAGCTGGTGTGATCCATCTCCAGCTTGGCCACACGCCACTGATGAAAGGCGTCGATCAGTTCGCCATAGACATCGAGTTGAAGCTGCGCATGCGCGGCGTTGCCGACCCGCACCGGCTTCGCGCCCTCGTATCCGGGCAGCCATGCGGCCTCCCATTCCAGAAGTCGGCGCTGGCCCATGATGCCGTACATGATCTGCATGTTGGCGGGCGCGCCGGCCGCGGCGCGGAGCAGCCAATTATGCCACGCTGCAGCTTCCGCGGTGTAGCCGGAGTTCATCAGCGCCAGCAGCGTGAAGGTGGCATCCCGCAGCCAGCAGAAACGATAATCCCAGTTACGCGTGCCGCCGAGCTTTTCGGGCAGCGAGGTCGTCGGTGCCGCGACGATGCCGCCGGACGGCGCATAGGTCTGCGCCTTCAGCGTGATCAGCAAGCGCATGACCAGATCGCGATGCTCGCCCTGGTAGGTGCAATGACTGCACCATTCGGTCCAGAATTCCACGGTGTCGCGAAGTGCGTGTTCGGGGTCGATCGGCTTGGGCGGCGGCAGGTGCGAAGGGCCGTAGGTCAGCACAAAGGGAATCGTCTCGCCCTCGCCCACCCAAAAATCGGCCACCGTCATCATGTCCTCGCCATGGCTCGGGACCGGCGTCCGCAGCACTGTCATATCGGGCCCGCAAATGGCGAGCAGCGCGGTGCCGTCTTCGCTCTTCTTGACCCAGGGAATGTCGGCGCCGAAGCCGAAGCGGATCACCAGTTGCATCTGCATCCGGACCCGGCCACGCACGCCGCGCACCAGCCGCACCACATCGGACGCGTTGCCGCGCGGCGGCATGAAGTCGATCAGGTCGACTGCGCTATCCGCGGTCTCGAACCGCGTTTCCAGGATCAGCGTATCGTCCCAATAGCGGCGCGAGCTGCGCTTGATTTCCCCTGCCGGCGCAATCAGCCAGCGGCCATGCTTGTGGGTGCCCAGCAGCGCCGCAAAGCAGGCATCGGAATCGAAGGCCGGCCAGCACAGCCAGTCGATCGAGCCGTCGCGGCCGACCAGCGCTGCGGTCTCGCAGTCGCCGATCAGTCCGTAATCCTCGATAAGGCCGGGCACGGCTACGATGCGCTGCGCGAGCGATCGCGCGTCGCCGTCCTGAGTGCGGCAATGTCGACGGCAGACGTCATCTGCTCAATCGGCACCGGAAGCCGCCGCCGCCAGTTCGGATGTTCGTTGACGGTGCCGGGAATGTTGGGCTGGTCCACCACCCCCAGAATATCCTCCAGCGAGATCGCCAGCAGCCGCGACTTCGTCCGCGCAAGAAAGGCCAGCACGGAATACAGATCGTTGCGGTCGATGCCGTTCTGCCGCAGCACGTCGTCCAGCATCGCCAGCGCATGCCAGCGCGCATCGTCGCTCTCGCCCGGATCGATGCCGATCGCACGCTTGGTCTTCAGGTCGCCGAACGAACGCCAGCCGGCATAGGTCGAGAGGTCGTGGGTGTTGAAGGTGACGAGCGCATTCGCCGAATAGTGATCCATGCCGCGGAAAACGCCGCGATCGTCGCGCTCGAACATCATCACCATGTAGGACCAGATGCCCCAGTCGGCCATCTGCTCGCGAAAGCCCTCCGGGACCGTGCCTAGATCTTCGCCGATCACGACACAGCGTAGGGCGGTGCTTTCCTGCGCGGTTACCGCCAGCAGCGCCTCGAACGGCATCTGCACGTAGACGCCATCGGCGGCGCTGAACCCGTTCGGCACCAGATAGAGTCGCTTGAGGCCCAGCACATGGTCGAGACGGATGGCGCCGGCGTGCCGCATCGAGGCACGCAGCATGTCGCGATACGGCGCGAACGATTGAAGCTCAAGTCCCGGGGCATTGAAGCCGGCAAGGCCCCAGCTCTGTCCGGCGGTGTTGAGCGGGTCCGGCGGCGCGCCGACGCCGAGATGGCGCGAGATCGCCGCCTGCTCGTTCCAGGCATCGAAGCCGTCGGACTGCACGCCGACCGCAACGTCGAGATAGAGACCGACCTTCATGCCGAGCTTGCGCGCCAGATTGGCGGCAGCGCCGAGCTGCCGGTCGGCGGTCCACTGCACGAATTCGACGAAGGCGACTTCGTCGGCCTGCGCCTCGTCGCGCAGGGCGGCACATCTGGCGTCGTCCGGCTGCCGCCACTCCGCCGGCCACTCCCACCAGGGTTGCTTGAATTTGTGCCGCAGCGCCTCGAAGCAAGCGAACCGCAATAGCAGCGCGCCCTGCTCGGCGCGGAAGATGTCGAAATCCTGCCGGCGCGCGGGCGTTGCGTGCGCCTTGAAGGCGGCAAACGCGGCGCGGAGCGCCTGCCATTTCAAACGGGCGACCGCGACATAATCGACGATCTCGCCTGCCCGCAACGGCACGAGCGCGTCGCGGGTGGCTGCATCGAGCTGGAATTCAGGCAGCTTGTCGACATCGACATAGAGCGCGTTGAGAAACAGCCGACTGTTCGGCGAATAGGGGCTGCAGTCGCCAGGACGATCGTCGAACAGTGCGTGCAGCGGATTGAGGCCGATACCGTCGGCGCCAAGATTTGCGCCGAACTCGATCATGGCTTCGAGATCGGTGAAGTCGCCGATCCCCCAGTTGCGCCCCGAGCGGACGCCGTAAAGCTGTACCGCTAGCAGCCAGCAGCGGTCGAAATCGCCGGCGAAGGCTTTTTCCGGCGCCGAGACCAGCGGCACGTCCTCGGTTACATCGGCGGCATCGGTCAGTTGCAGCCGGTAGACCCCTGCGGGCAGCCCCTCGGGCCAGTATATGACGCGATCGGAGGTCTCGCCTTCGGCGACAACCCCCGCATCGGCAACGATTTTCCAGCCTACCGGGAACCGTGCCGCGGACCGGAGTTCGCTTCGCGCCGGCCGCCCGTGCCGGACCACGACCGGCTGGCCCAGCAATGGCCCGGGGGTCTGTGGCGGAAGTGCGTTCAGGATAATTTCAAGCGCCGCCGCATCCGTCACACGGCGGTGACCCTGACCGTCCACGAATTCGGTCTGAATTCCACGATTATTGGCTTCGGCGAAGAGGTTCATTCGGCACGCAGTTTGCACGCAAAGGACAGGAGAGCGTCGTAAAATTGTCCAGAAAAAGGAAGGGGATAGAGCACCTCTAACGCGCCGCTCCGCCTGGCGTTCCCGCAGGGAACCATTGCTTGGCGAGCGGCTTTCTATACAGGCCCGGCACGTCTCCTTCCTGTGTCCGGAACCTCATTTCCAGGTCAATGGCGGCATCACCGTGAACAAAACTACGCAATCTGTCGAGAGCGCGACCGGCGCTTTCCATATCGAAGACGTCTTCCCCTCGATCGATGGCGGCCGCTTTCCGGTCAAACGGATCATCGGCGAGCCCGTCGAAGTGTGGGCGGATATCTACCGCGACGGACACGAGGTGATCGCCGCAGCCCTGGTCTGGCGCCGCGAGGTCGACCGCGAGTGGCGGCGCGAGCCGATGACCATGGACAGCAACGACCGCTGGTCGGGCACGTTCGTGCCGGATGCGCCCGGCCGCTATGTCTACGCTATCGAGGCCTGGACTGACGAGTTCGCCACCTGGCGTCATGGATTTGAACTCAAGCAGAAGGCAGGCGCCGACCAGGAGGTCGATGCCATCGAGGGCGCCGGCCTGCTCGGCAAGGCGCAATCAGGCAGCCCGGACGCCGCGGCGCTGATCCGTAAATATTGCGAGGATTATCTGCAGACTGGCGACACTGCGCCGCTGCTTGCGAGTGACCTGAAGGCGGCGATGGCGGAGAGCCAGTTGCGGCCTGACCTCACCCGGTCGCAGCTATTTCCGTTCGTGGCCGACCGGCCGCAGGCGCGCTTCAGCACCTGGTATGAAATGGTGCCGCGCAGCCAAAGCAAGATTCCCGGCCAGCACGGCACGTTCATGGATTGCATCGCGCGGCTGCCCGATGTCGCCGCCATGGGCTTCGACGTGCTCTACTTCACACCGATCCACCCGATCGGGAAAATCAATCGCAAGGGCCGTAACAATGCGGTGACCGCCAGCGAAGGCGATCCCGGCAGTCCCTATGCAATCGGTGGCGCCGAGGGCGGCCATGATGCCGTGCATCCCGATCTCGGCACGCTTGAGGATTTCCGCGCGTTAGTTGCGGCATGCCACAAGCACGGCATGGAGGTCGCGCTCGATTTTGCCGTGCAGTGCGCGCCCGATCACCCCTGGCTCAAAGAGCACCCGCAATGGTTCAAGCGCCGGCCGGACGGCTCGATGCGCTATGCGGAGAACCCGCCGAAGAAATACCAGGACATCGTCAACCCCGACTTCGCCTCCGAAGACGCTGGCGCGCTGTGGAATGCGCTGCGCGATGTGATCCTGTTCTGGATCGACCAGGGCGTGAAAATCTTCCGGGTCGACAATCCCCACACCAAGCCCTTCAGGTTCTGGGAGTGGCTCATCCACGATGTTCAGCTTCGCCACCCCGACGTGATCTTCCTGGCGGAAGCTTTTACGCGTCCCAAGCTGATGAAGGGGCTCGCCAAGCTCGGCTTCACCCAGTCCTATACGTACTTCACGTGGCGGACGGAGCGGTGGGAAATCGAGGAATATCTCACCGAGCTGACGGGCTATCCCGAGCGCGACTTCTACCGGCCGAATTTCTTCGTCAACACGCCGGACATCCTGCCCTATCACCTGCAGGGCGGCGAAACCTGGATGTTCAAGTCGCGTGCCGCGCTGGCAGCTATGCTGTCCTCCACCTACGGCGTCTATAGCGGGTTCGAGCTGATCGAACACGAGCCGATACCGGGCCGCGAGGAGTATCTGGATTCCGAGAAATACGAGATCAAGGTCCGGGACTGGGACAAGCCCGGCAACATCAAGCCCTATCTCACCTGGCTGAACCGCGCGCGGCGGGACAATCCGGCGCTGCAGCAGACCAGCAACCTGCGCTTCCTCGCCATCGAGGACAGCAACGTGATCGGCTTCGTCAAGGAGGCCGTCGACAAGTCGAACGTCGTTGCGGGTGCGATCGCCGTGTCACGCGACCCGCACGATGTCTGGCTGCCGCTCGGCGATGTCCAGATCGAAACGGCAGACGGGCCCAAGAACGTCGCCGCGGTCGAGAACCTGATGACGGGCGAGCGTCACGCGATCGAATGGGGCGGCATCCGCCTGTGGATCGATCCGGAGCGCGATCCCGCCGTCCTGCTGCGCTGCCTGGCTTGAAGGGAGCGCGGGAAATGAACGTGATGTCATCGGTCGATTCCAGGGAAATGCCGGTCGGCGAAGCCGCCGACGAACTCTGGTACAAGGACGCCATCATCTATCAGCTGCACGTCAAGGCGTTCGCCGACAGCAACAATGACGGCATCGGCGATTTTGCCGGGCTGACCGAGAAGCTGGGATATCTGCAGGATCTCGGCGTCACCACGTTGTGGCTGTTGCCGTTCTATCCCTCGCCGGGCCGCGACGACGGCTACGACATCGCCGACTACGGCGACATCAACCCCGATTTCGGGACGATGAAGGATTTCAAGCGCTTCATCCAGGAAGCCAAGAAGCGCGGATTGCGTGTCATCACCGAGCTCGTCATCAACCATACCTCCGACCAGCACGACTGGTTCAAGCGCGCCCGCCGCAGCGACCCGAAATCCTCTGCGCGCAACTGGTATGTCTGGAGCGACACCGACCAGAAATACCAGGGCACGCGTATCATCTTCACCGATACCGAGAAGTCGAACTGGACCTGGGATCCCGAAGCCGGCCAATTTTACTGGCACCGCTTCTTCTCGCACCAGCCGGACCTCAATTTCGACAATCCGCGCGTGGTGAGCGCGCTGGTGCAGGTGATGAAGCGCTGGCTCGACACCGGTGTGGACGGTTTCCGCCTCGACGCCATTCCCTATCTCTGCGAGCGCGACGGCACCAACAACGAGAACCTGCCGGAAACGCACTCCATCATCAAAGGGCTGCGCCGCGAACTCGACGCCTACGCCAAAGGCAAGGTGTTGCTCGCCGAAGCCAATCAATGGCCGGAGGACGTGCAGGAATATTTCGGCCGCGGCGACGAATGCCACATGGCCTATCACTTCCCGCTGATGCCGCGCATCTACATGGCGATCGCGCAGGAAGACCGCTTTCCGATCACCGACATCCTGCGCCAGACGCCCGACATTCCGAACAGCTGTCAGTGGGCGCTGTTCCTGCGCAATCACGACGAACTGACGCTGGAAATGGTCACCGACGTCGAGCGCGACTATCTGTGGTCGACCTACGCCAACGATCCCCGCGCCCGCATCAATGTCGGCATCCGCCGCCGGCTCGCGCCGCTGATGGACAACGACCGGCGCAAGATCGAGCTGATGAATTCGCTGCTGCTGTCGTTCCCGGGAACGCCGATCATCTATTACGGCGACGAGATCGGGATGGGCGACAATATCTATCTCGGCGACCGCAACGGCGTCCGCACGCCGATGCAGTGGACGCCCGACCGCAACGGCGGCTTCTCCCGCGCCGATCCCGCACGCCTCTACGCGCCGACCATCATGGACCCGGTCTATGGCTATGAGTCCGTCAATGTCGAGGCGCAGTCGCGCAGTCTGTCCTCGCTGCTCTCTGCCACCAAGCGGCTGATCGCGGTTCGCAAATCCACGCTCGCCTTCGGCCGCGGCACCATGACGTTCATCCGCCCGGAGAACCGCTCGGTGCTGTGCTATGTGCGCCAGTACCAGGACCAGGTGATCCTGTGCGTCGCCAACCTGTCGCGATCGGCGCAGGCGACCGAGCTCGACCTCTCCGCCTGGAATGGCCGCATTCCATTGGAAATGCTCGGCCGCACGCGCTTCCCGATGATCGGCGAACTGCCCTACATGATCACGCTGGCGCCGTACGGCTTCTACTGGTTCGAACTGCAGGAGCGCGACAAATCGGCGCCAGTGATGCAGCGGGCCGTGCCCGAGTTCGAGACGCTGGTGGTGCCAGTGAACGCAACCTGGGTCTCGCTGGCGCGCGAGCGCGGCGTATTCGAGCGCGACGTGCTGCCCGCCCATCTGGCGCGGACCCGCTGGTACCCGGAGCGATCGTCCAAGGCGATCCAGCCGACGCTGGTCTCGGCGATTCCGTTCTGCGATATCGGCGACAACCGGCCGTGGCTGGCATTTTTCGAGACGACGCAGCGCGGCGTCACCGCGCGCTACGTGCTGCCGATGCAGATCGAATGGGTGCGCTTCGATCGCGAGCGCTACAATCCGCATGCATTCGCCGCCGTCCGGCAGGGCGCGCGCGAGGGAACGCTGCTCGATGTGGCGACCGATCAGATCTTCATTGCGCTGTTGCTGCGAAACCTGCGCGAATCCCTGGTCGTCGAGGAAGGCGAACAGGGACTGCGGCTGGAGTTCAAGCCCACCACCCGCTTCTCGGACAAGCCGGTGCGACAGCCGGAGCGCATCCGCGCGGTGGAGACCGAACAGTCCAACAGCACGGCGCTGGTCGATGAAGACTACGTCGTCAAGATCTACCGGAAGCTGGAAAGCGGCATGAACCCCGAGATCGAGATGGGCCGCTTCCTCACCGACATCGTGGGCTTCGCCAACACGCCGGCCCTGCTCGGCAGCGTCGAACTGGTCGACGGCGACAAGCGAAGCGCCATCGGCATCGTCCACAGCTTCGTCGCTAATCAAGGCGACGCCTGGATCGTGACCGCGAGCTATCTCGACCGCTTCGTCGACGAACAGCGCCTGCTTCCGCCGTCCGAGCATCCCGGTGAAAGCGAAGAGCAGGTCCCCTATCTGCGCTACATGTCGCAAGCCGGGCGGCGCACCGGCGAGATGCACGTCGCACTCGCCGGCAACAGCGAGCTTCCCGAATTCGCGCCGGAGCCGACCCGCCCGGAGGACGTACAGCGCTGGATCGACGATAACCTGCTCCGCGCCGAGCGGGTCGCCGACACGCTCAGGCAACGGCGCGACGGCCTGAAAGAAGCCGACCGTCCGCTGGTCGACCGGCTGCTGGCGCTGCAGGAGAGCCTGCCGGCTCGCCTCAACGCGATGCTGCCGCGCGGGATCGACGGTCTCAACATTCGCCATCACGGCGATCTTCATCTCGGGCAGTTGCTGATCGTCAAGGACGATATCTTCATCATCGATTTCGAGGGCGAACCCAGACGCACGCTCGCCGAGCGCCGCCGCAAGGCGCCCGCGGCGCGCGACGTCGCCGGCCTGATCCGCTCGATCGATTACTCGGCCACCGCCGCCTACGAACGCGCCCTGAGAGTCGGCTCCGACGACCAGAACAGGCTGGCGGGGGCGCTGGCCGAATGGCGCGACCGGGCCGTGGACGCGTTTCTCGCCAGCTATCGCGAGACCACCGCCAACCAGCGTTTCTGGCCCGCCGGTTCGGCAGCATCCGACCAGATCCTGAACTTCTTCCTGCTCGAAAAAGCGTTCTACGAGGTCGAGTACGAGCTGTCGCATCGACCCGACTGGTTGCGCGTGCCGCTGACCGGAATCATCCGAATTCTTTCGCAACAACCGGACGCTGCTGCATGACCAAACTTTCCGCCGAGGCCTATGCGATCATCGAAGGCCGCCACACCGATCCGTTCCGCTATCTCGGCCTGCACGCCGAAGGCGACCGGAAGATCGTGCGCGCGTTCCTCCCCGAGGCGCGGAATGTCGAGGCGATCGGCGAGCACGGCGAACGCACACCGCTGGAGCAGATCCACGAATCCGGGCTGTTCGCCGGTCCCTTGCCGAACGGCTCGAGCAAATATCAGCTCAGCGCACGCTTTGGTGACAATGTCGTCGAGCTGGACGATCCCTACCGCTTTCCACCTGTACTGACCGACTTCGATCTGCATCTGCTCGGCGAAGGCACCCATCAGCGGATCTACGACAAGCTCGGCGCGCATCCGATGACGCTCGACAGCGTCGACGGCGTCGCCTTCGTGGTGCTGGCGCCGAACGCCAGGGGCGTCAGCGTCGTCGGCGATTTCAATTTCTGGAACCGGCGGCGCCATCCGATGCGGGTGCGCGGCGTCGGCTATTGGGAGCTGTTCATTCCGCAGGCCCGCATCGGCGATCACTACAAGTTCGACATCATCGAGCCGAACGGCCAGCATCTGCCGATGAAGGCCGATCCGTATGCCTTCGCCGCCGAGGTCCGGCCCAAGACGGCCTCGATCGTCTTCGATGAAGCCAAATTGGCGCGTCCGCGCCCGGCGCCTTCGGGCCTGAACGCCCTGAGCGCGCCGGTCTCGATCTACGAGATCCATCTCGGTTCGTGGCGGCGCAAGGGCGACAATGAATGGCTGACCTACCGCGAACTGGCCGAGCAGCTTCCCGCCTATGTGAAGGATCTCGGCTTCACGCATGTCGAGTTTCTTCCCATCAGCGAACATCCGTTCGACGGCTCCTGGGGCTACCAGCCGACCGGCCTGTATGCGCCGACCAGCCGGTTCGGCACCCCGGAGGATTTTGCCGCCCTGGTCGAAGCCTGCCACCGCGAAGGCATCGCGGTGTGGCTCGACTGGGTGCCCGGGCATTTTCCTGACGACCCCCACGGCCTCGGCCATTTCGACGGCACCGCACTCTACGAGCATGCCAACCCGCTGCAGGGCCGCCATCTCGACTGGGGCACGCTGATCTACAATTACGGCCGCACCGAAGTGGTGAACTTCCTGGTGTCGAACGCTCTGTTCTGGCTCGATCGCTACGCCATCGACGGCCTGCGCGTCGACGCGGTCGCCTCGATGCTCTACCTCGACTACAGCCGGCCGCCGGGGGAGTGGATTCCGAACAAGCATGGCGGGCGGGAAAATCTCGAAGCCATCGACTTCCTGCGCCGCTTCAACACCGAAGTGTTTTCGCGTTATCCGCAAACTACAACGGCGGCGGAAGAGTCGACCTCCTGGCCGCAGGTGTCGCGGCCGGTGGAGTTCGGCGGGCTGGGCTTCGGCTACAAATGGAACATGGGCTGGATGCACGACACGCTGAAATATATCGGTAAGGATCCGATCCATCGGAAGCACCATCACGGCGACATACTGTTCGGCCTGCAGTATGCGTTTTCGGAAAACTTCATCCTGCCCCTTTCCCACGACGAAGTCGTGCACGGCAAACGCTCGATCCTCGGCCGCATGCCCGGCGACGACTGGCAGCGCTTCGCCAATCTGCGCGCCTATTACAGCTTCATGTACGGCCATCCCGGCAAGAAGCTGATGTTCATGGGCTGCGAGTTCGGCCAGGAGCGCGAGTGGAACCACGATCATTCGCTGGACTGGCACCTCCTGGAGCAGGACAAACACGCCGGTATCCAGTCGCTGATCCGCGACCTCAACCGCGTCTACCGCAGCGTGCCGGCGCTGCATGAACTCGATTGCGACCAGGCCGGCTTCGAATGGGTCATCACGGATGATTCAGGCAGCAACGTCTTTGGCTGGATTCGCAAGGGCAACGACGCGCGGGCTCGATGCCTCGTGATCGTGAACTTCTCTCCGAACGTCTATTACGACTATCGCGTCCGGGTGCCGTTCGCCGGCAAATGGCGCGAGGTCTTCAATTCGGACTCGGCGCATTACGGCGGCAGCAATGTCGGCAATGTCGGCGAGGTTCAGACACGCGAGGCACTGGTGCCCGAACTGCTTCTGACGATTCCGCCGCTGGCTGCGATCTTCCTCGTGCCGGAAACCTGATCATGCGATTGACGGGGGGAACATCCTCACGCCTCGGGGCAAGCTGGGACGGAAGAGGCACCAACTTTGCGCTGTTCTCGGCCAACGCCGAGAAGGTCGAACTGTGCCTGTTCGACAGCCTGGGCCGCCGCGAACTGGAGCGGATCGAACTGCCTGAACGCACCGAGGACGTCTGGCACGTCTATCTCAACGACATATCCCCCGGGCAGCTTTACGGATATCGCGTTTACGGCCCCTATGCGCCCGAGCGCGGCCACCGCTTCAACGCCAACAAGCTTTTGCTTGATCCCTATGCCAGGCGGCTTGCCGGCCGGCTGGTGTGGAGCGATGCGCATTTCGCCTACCGCACCGGCAGCGCGCGCGAGGACCTCTCGTTCGACCGGCGCGACAACGCGCGCGGCATGCCGAAGGCCGTCGTGGTCGACGAGACCTTCAACTGGGGCCGCCGCGAGATGCTGCGCCCCAACATTCCCTGGCAGGACACCATCATCTACGAGGCCCACGTGAAGGGTCTCACGCAGAGGCGCGGCGATGTTCCGCCGGGCTTGCGCGGCACCTATGGCGGACTGTCGTCGCCCGCGATGATTGATCATCTCAAGCGGCTCGGCGTCACCACCGTCGAATTGCTGCCGATCCACGGGCTGGTCGACGACCGCATGCTGGTCGAGAAGAAGCTGTCGAATTACTGGGGTTACAACACGCTGGCGTTCTTCGCGCCGGAACCGCGATATGCCCAGGACAACGCGCTGGATTCCTTCCGCACCACCGTGGCGCGGCTGCACGACGCCGGCATCGAGGTCATGCTCGACGTCGTCTACAACCATACCGCTGAAGGCAATCATCTGGGGCCGACGCTGTCGTTCCGCGGCATCGACAACGCGTCCTATTACTGGCTGATGCCTGATAATCCGCGATACTACGACGACTTCACCGGCTGCGGCAGTTCGGTCAACCTCACCCATCCGCGCGTGATGCAGATGGTGATGGATTCGCTACGCTATTGGGTCGAGGTCTGTCACGTCGACGGCTTCCGCTTCGACCTCGCGACCACGCTGGCGCGCGAACCGCACGGCTTCGACCGCAACGCGCCGTTCCTGACCGCGGTGCGCCAGGACCCTGTGCTGGCCAACGTCAAGATGGTCGCCGAACCTTGGGACCTCGGCATGGGCGGCTACCAGGTCGGCGCCTTCCCCTCGCAATGGTCGGAATGGAACGACCGCTATCGCAGCGCGATGCGGCGGTACTGGAGCGGCGAAGGCAGCCTGATCGGCGATATTTCGCGCCGCATGACCGCCTCGTCCGACCTGTTCCAGCACGACGGCCGCGCGCCGCGCGCCGGCATCAACCACATCACGGTGCATGACGGTTTCACGCTGGCAGATCTGTTTGCCTATAACGAGAAGCACAACGAGGCCAACGGCGAAGACAATCGCGACGGCTCCAACGACAACCACAGCAACAATTGCGGCCACGAAGGCCCGACCAACGACGCAGGCATCGTGGCGCTGCGCCGGCAGCTCCGCAAGAACCAGCTCGCCTGCCTGTTCCTGGCGCAGGGCACGCCGCTGATGCTGGCCGGCGACGAGGTCGGCAACTCGCAGAATGGCAACAACAACGCCTATTGCCAGGACAACGATATCGGCTGGGTCGATTGGGGAAATCTCGGCAAGGAAGGCGACGACCTCACCGATTTCGTCGGGCACATGACCGCGCTGCGTCGACGTTTCGGACAGATCCGCTGCCAGCGCTGGCTCGACGGCCGCCGCACGGATGGTTCGTATGGCGTGTTGTGGCTGACGCCATCAGCCAAGGAGATGACGGAAACGGACTGGACATTTCCGGACGGCCGCTTCCTCGCCTATGTGCTGGGTCCGATGGAACAAGGGCAGGCGCCGATCTTTATCGTCCTGAATGCCGCGCCCGAAGAGATCGGTTTCAAAATGCCCGAGATGAACGAATACAAGAATTGGCAGCAGGTGCTGAACACGGCCCAGACCGTGCAGACCCCCGCCGATTTCGTTTCGGGCGCCGAGACCAAGGCGCCGCCGCGTACCGTCCTTGCCTTCGCGGGCTCCGCATGAGCGCCCGCAAGTTCGGGCCGAGGCTGACCGAAGCCGGCGCGCAGTTCCGGCTGTGGGCGCCGGCGGCAAAACGTGTCGACGTGCTACTGGAGAAGGCGCACCCGCTGACGCGCCGCGAGGATGGCTGGTTCACTGCCGACATCGCGGGCGTCACGCCGGGCGCACGCTACAAGTTTCGCATCGACGACGAGATCGACGTTCCCGATCCGGCGTCGGATTTTCAGCCCGACGACGTGTCTGGCCCGAGCGAGGTGATCGATCACGAGGCCTTCGCGTGGCAGGCCGCGAACTGGCGCGGACGGCCGTGGCAGGAAGCGGTCATCGTCGAGGCCCACGTCGGCACCTTCACCGAGGAAGGCACCTATCCCGCCATGATCGACAGACTCGATCATCTCGTCGAAACCGGCATCACGGTGCTGGAACTGATGCCGCTGGCGGATTTCGCCGGATCGCGCAACTGGGGCTATGACGGCGTGCTGCTGTATGCGCCCGACAGCGCCTATGGAAGCCCTGAGGATCTCAAGACGCTGATCGACGAGGCGCACCGGCGCGGGCTGATGGTGATGCTCGATGTGGTCTATAATCATTTCGGGCCGGAGGGGAATTATCTCGGCCGCTATGCGCCGAACTTCTTCACCGAAGCGCAGACCCCGTGGGGCAGCGCGATCGATTATCGCGTTAACGAAGTGCGCGCGTTTGCGATCGAGAATGCATTGCACTGGCTGCGCGACTATCGATTCGACGGGCTCCGGCTCGACGCGGTCAACAGCATCGTCGAGCCGGGTGGGCTCTCGCTGCTGCACGATATCAGCGCCGCCGCCGGCCGGCTTGCGGCGGAGACCGGCCGCCATATTCACCTGGTGCTGGAAAATGGCGACAACCGCGCCAGCATTCTGGACCCCGCCCAGGAGCCACCGCAGGGCAAATACCGCGCGCAGTGGAACGACGACTATCATCACGCCTGGCGCGTGCTGATGACCGGCGAGAGCCAGGGCTACTATTGCGACTACCAGCGTTCGCCGATCTCGGACATCGCCCGCTCGCTGTCATCAGGATTCGTCTATCAGGGCGAAGCATCGGAATTTCGCGGCGGAAATCGCGGCGAACCGAGCGGCCATCTCGCGCCATCGGCCTTCATCAATTTCGTGCAGAACCACGACCAGATCGGCAATCGCGCGCTCGGCGACCGCCTCGAAAGCGCAGCAGATGCGCGAGCGATCGAGGCGGCGCTGGCGGTGCTGCTGATCGCGCCCGGCATTCCCATGCTGTTCATGGGCGAGGAATGGGGCTCGAAAGCCCCCTTCCCGTTCTTCTGCGATTTCGGCGGCGATCTCGCCGACGCCGTCCGCAAGGGCCGCCGCGTCGAACTGGCCTGGGCCTATGAGGAATATGGCGACGAAGTTCCTGACGCGCTCGCCGCTTCGACAAGAGATTCCGCTGTGCTCGATTGGGACGGGCGCGACGCTCCCGCGGCGCGGAAGCGCCTGACACTGGTGAAAGACCTGCTGAAGATCCGACGAGAGCAGATCGTGCCCCGCCTGGCAGGCGCCGCCTTCGGCGAAGCTCACGCAGCGAGCAATGGGCTGCTCACGGCCAGCTGGCGCATGGGCGACGGCGCTACGCTTAGTCTCGCCGCCAATTTGTCGGATCAGTCTATCGGCCAACCATCGGCCGAAGCCAGGGGAACCCTGATCTGGGGCAGCGAGTTGAGTGAAAGCGTTCCGCCATGGTCGGTGCGCTGGCACATCGGATAGCAAAATGCCCCCGGCGATCCCGATCGCGACGTACCGCCTGCAGCTCACTGCCGATTTCAACTTCGAAGCCGCTGCCGGCGTCGTGCCGTATTTGAAGGCGCTCGGCGTCACGCATCTCTACGCTTCGCCGTTCCTGAAGGCGCGCAAGGGATCGAGCCACGGCTACGACATCGTCGACCACACGCAGTTCAATCCCGAGCTTGGTGGCGAAGCCGGGTTCGAACGGCTGAGCGCGGCACTGCGGCAGCACGGCTTGGGACTGATTCTGGATTTCGTGCCCAACCATGTCGGCGTGCATTTTGCCGATAACCCCTGGTGGCTCGACGTGCTCGAATGGGGGCCCGCCTCGCCGCACGCGGCCTCATTCGATATCGACTGGGAGCAGCTGCCGCATCGCAGCCGTGGCGGCGTTCTGCTGCCAATCCTTGGCGCGTCCTACGGCCAGGCACTGGAGCGTGGCGAGATCGAGCTGCGCTATGATCCCGATGAAGGCAGCTTCTCGGCCTGGTATTTTGAACATCGGCTGCCGATTGTGCCCGAGCGCTACGGCGAAATCCTGCGCATGGTCGCCAAGGAAGCCGGCCCGGAGCAGAGTGCGGCCGGCAAGGACATGCTCGCCCTTGCCGCGCGCTACGCCGGGCTGCGCCATCCCAACCGCAAGGAAGCGCCGGACTTCAAGGCCCGGTTGAGGGACATATCCGGCGGGGCTGATATCATCGCGCGCGGGCTCGACGCCTATCGCGCCGGGGCGGATCGCGCCACACCAACGCTGGCGTTGCACCATCTGCTGGAACGGCAGCACTACCGCCTCGCCCACTGGCGGCTCGCCTCCAGCGATATCAATTACCGCCGCTTCTTCGACATCAACACGCTGGCGGGGCTGCGTGTCGAGGATGCCGGCACCTTCGAGGCGATCCATCGCCTGGTGCGACGATTGATCGAGGAAGACAAACTACAGGGCTTGCGACTCGACCACATCGATGGCCTGCGCGATCCCGTGCAGTACTTCCAACGCCTTCGCCGGCTGGTCCGCGAGGCTCAGCGCGATCGCACCGCGCCGTTCTACGTGGTGATCGAGAAGATCCTCGGTGAGCAGGAAAAGCTGCCGGCGTTCAGCGGCGTCCACGGCACCACTGGATATGAGTGGATGAACGCCATCACGCAGGCCCTGACGGATGGAAGGGGCCTTGAGCCGCTTGACGAGATCTGGCGGCAGATCAGCAACCGTTCGCCGCAATTGGAGCCGCGGCTGAAGGAAGCCAAGCGCCGCGTGCTGGAAACGCTGCTGGCCAGCGAGTTCACCGTGCTGACGCGCCTGCTCGCGCGCATCGCCAGCGGGCATTACTCCACCCGCGATTATTCCGCCGACAGCCTGCGGCAGGCGCTCGAACTCTACGTACTGCACTTCCCGGTCTACCGCACGTACCTGACGTCATCTGACGTACCCGACCACGACCGCAAGCTGATCGCGGAGACGATCGAACGCGCGCGCGCCGACTGGTTTGCGGCCGACGACGGCATCTTCGACTTCCTGCGTGATACCCTGACGATGGATCTGCTCGATCCCGGACGCGCCGCCCACAGCACGCCGCGCGTGCGCCGGTTTGCGCTGAAGGTGCAGCAGTTCACCGGACCGATGATGGCAAAGTCGCTGGAGGATACGACCTTCTACCGCTACCACCGCCTGCTCGCGCTCAATGAAGTGGGCGGCGATCCCTCGGCAAAGGCGCTCTCCGCGGAAGCCTTTCATGCGATGATGCAGACCCGCGCCCGGGAATGGCCGCACGGCATGACGGCGACCGCTACCCACGACACCAAGCGCGGCGAGGATGCCCGCGCGCGGATCATGGCGCTGGCGGAAATTCCCGGCGAATGGACCAGCGCCGTGGCGCGGTGGAAAGTGCTCAACGCGCCCCACGTACTGGCAGAAGGCAATTTCCGCGCGCCGTCAGCGACGTTCGAGTACATGCTGTACCAGGCGCTGCTGGGCGCATGGCAGCCGGACGACGTTTCGTTTGCGGAGCGGATGCAGGAATATGCATTCAAGGCGGCGCGTGAGGGCAAGGAGGAGACGAGCTGGCTCAACCCGCACAAGCCTTATGAGGCGGGTGTTACAAACTTCATCGCCAGGATTCTCGATCCCGCGGTGTCAGGCGAATTTCTGGGTTCGCTGCAAACACTGGCGCAGCGCCTGTCGCTATTGGGCGCGCTCAATTCGCTCAGCCAGATCACGCTGAAGGCGACCATGCCGGGCGTGCCGGATTTCTACCAGGGCACCGAGCTTTGGGATTTTTCGCTGGTCGATCCCGACAACCGGCGGCCGGTCGATTTTGCCGCGCGCGCCCGCCTGCTGGAGACGCTGGAGGAGCCGGACTGGGATCGGCTGGTGCGGGAATGGCCAAACGGCCATTTGAAGCTGGCCTGGACGAGGCAACTCCTGAAGCTGCGAACCGAACTACCTGATGTATTTACCGACGGCGATTACGAGCCGTTGGACGTGACCGGGCAGCATCGCGATCATTTCATCGCATTCGCACGGCGACACGGCCGCGATGCCGCCATCGTCGTGGTCCCGCGCTGGTTCGCTGATTTCACCGACCATGGCCGAAGCTGGCCGGCTTCGGAGATGTACGATGCGGCGCTGAATGTCAGCGGCTATGCCTTGGAAGGTTTTGCCGATGCCGACGCGACGCAATTGCGTCTGTCGGATCTTTTGGCGCGCCTGCCGGTCGCGGTGCTGAAGGCCAGATTCAACGGCGCCGCAAAGCCCGCACGCAAGCGCAGCCGGGCATCAGCTCTTCTTGGTCAGTAGCAGCGTGCCGCGGCTGCGGATCGCGGCTTGCGCCGCTTCCGCGAAGCGCTGCAGCAGCCATGGCAACACGACTTCCACCTGCACGTGATCTTCGGCGACGTCGACATGGCCGGCCGCCGCCTGCCCCATCGCGCGAACCCGGAAGATCATGCGGTTGTCTTCCCATCGCTCCTCGTCGACGCTCAGCACCGGCACGCTGGTGGCGGCGCGCGACAGCCCCGTCTTCAGGCGGCGCATGGCTTCCTCGCGTCCCAGGCTATGCGGAATCGAAACCACGAGCGGCTTGGTCATTTGCTTGAATCCTCTCTGCCTACCAACGGCATGTAATCGCGAGCGCTTGGAAAGGAAGAGTTCCGCGCATTATCGGGGCAAAAATGGAACTTTCAATGTTCCGGTGTGTTGTTCCGCCGCAGGCAGAGAGCAACAAAACGGCCCACCGGGCTGAGGAGAAATTCATGTCACTCGGGACTATCATTCTTATCATTCTCATCATCGCCCTGCTCGGCGGTTTCAGCGGCATCGGCGGCGGTCCGTTCTACGGCACCGGCTATTACGGCGGCGGCGGTCTCGGGTTGATCATCGTGATCCTGTTGATCCTGCTGCTGCTCGGGAAGCTGTAACACACGCGCGAACGCGTAGGGTGGGTAACGGCGCACTGGCGCCGTGCCCACCTTTCTTTTTGCGACAAAAATGGTGGCCACGCTATACGCTTTGCCCACCCAACTTCTACTTCGCTTCCAGCTTCTTCATCGCCGCCTTGATCGGCCCCGCTGAGTCATCGTAGCCCTGCCACGCCTTGGTCTTTGCGAGCAACGCTGGCACGGTACGCACCGTGTATTTCTTTGGGTCTAGATCGGCGCGCACCTGCGTCCAGGTCAGCGGCATCGAGACCGTTGCGCCCTCGCGAGCGCGGGCCGACAGCACGGCGACGGCAGTCGCCATGCGATCGTTGCGCAGATAATCGAGGAATATCTTTCCCTTGCGCGCCTTCTTCGACATGTTGAGCAGATAGCGCTCGGGCTCGTCGTTCGCCATCCACTGGCACACGCCTTGTGCAAACGCCTTGGCTTCCTTCCAGCTGACCTTGTCACGCGCGCCGTGGAGCAGCGGCGTCACGACATGCAGACCCTTGCCGCCGGTGGTCTTGCAAAAACTTTCGAGACCCAGCGCGTTCAGGCGCTTGCGCATATCCTTTGCAGCCTCGATCACGTCAGCGAATTCGACCTCAGGCGCGGGATCGAGATCGAACACCAGACGCCCCGGCGTGTCGTAATCATCAGGCGCGCAATTCCAGGGATGCAGCTCCAGTCCGCCGCTCTGCGCCACCGCAGCCAGCGCCTCAACGCGGTCGATCTGCAAATAGGGCTTTCGATCGCCCGCAACCTTGGCGAGCTTCAGCAGGTCCGAACCGCCGGGCATGCCGTGGCGCTGAAAGAAAGTTTGCCCCTTGATGCCGTCGGGCGCGCGCACCACGGAGCATGGCCTCCCCTTGATGTGGCCGATCATCCAGTCGCCTACGGCTTCGAAGTATTTTGCAAGATCGAGCTTGGTAACGGGCTCGCCATCGCCGCCATCGGGCCACAACGCCTTGTCGGGTTTGGAGATGGCCACGCCCATCACCTCGGCGGATTTGTTCGCCGATGATTTTCCGGACCTGATCAGCGGCTTGGCAACCTTCGTCATCACAGGCACCTCCGCCTGAACTTCATCCGCCGGCTTGTCCTGCCGCAGCCCCTTGAACGCGGCCTGCCGGATGTTGCCGCCGTCCGTCCAACCGGCGAACTCGATCTCGGCGACCAGTTCAGGCTTCAGCCAATGCACGTCGCGGGTCTTCCTCGGCGCAGCCTTGCCGCCGAACGGGCTTTTGTCGGAAGCCTTGGCCTTCAACGAAGGCATGATGCGGCGGACGGTATCCTGCCCGAATCCCGTGCCGACCATGCCGACGAACGCCAGATGGCCGTCGCGATAGACGCCGGCCATCAGCGAACGAAATTTTCCGTTGGTGGTCTTCCAGCCGCCGAGCACCACCTCCTGCCCACCACGCACCTTGGCCTTGGTCCAGCTCTCGGAGCGGCCGGAGCGATAGGGCGCGTCGAGCTTCTTGGAGATGATGCCCTCGAGCTGCAGCTTTTTGGCGGATTCCAGCACGGTATCGCCGCTTTCCTCGAAGTGCTCGACGTAACGGATCAGTCTTTCACCGCCCTTGCGCCGCTCCAGAAGATGCTTCAACCGCGCCTTGCGTTCGCGCAACGGCAGCGAACGCAGATCCTCTCTGCCATGAAACAGCAAGTCGAACGCGAAGAAGATAAGGTTGTCGGTCTTACCGTCCGAGAGCGCCGCCTGCAGCGCAGAAAAATCGGGGACGCCGTTGTGATCAAGAGCAGCGATCTCGCCGTCGATCAGCACATCGGGGAGCGACTCCGCCTCACTTGCGATCGCGCCGAACTTTTCGGTCCAGTCCAGTCCCTTGCGCGTGTTCAACGCGACATCGCCGTCCTCGACCCGCAATTGCACGCGATAGCCGTCGAACTTGATCTCGTGGCACCAGCCGTCGGAATTGGGCGGGCGCTCGATCGAAGCACAAAGCTGTGGCGTGACGAAATCTGGCATCTCCGAAACCTTCTTCGGCTTGGCCGCCTGCGCCGTTGAACGCGTCTTCGTCTCGGGCACGGATCGCAGCGCCGCTGTCTTCCGCTTGGTCCTACTCTTGGCCCGCGCCTCGGCGGCATCGCCGCGGTTCGATTGCCAGACCGCGTCGGCCTTCGTCTTGCCCTTGACCAGCATGAACGGCTTTGGCGCCTTGCCCTTGCCTTCGGCGATCTGCGCCATCGCGCGTCCCGAGGCCACCGAGCGATCCTCGTCGAGGATATCGTTGGCCTCGCCCTCCTTGGCGAATTCGTCGCGGTGCTTGATCAGGAGCCAGTTGGTTCGCTTGCCGCCGTAGCGGTCGCCCTTCATCCGCACCAGCACCCAGCTGCCAGGCAGCTTGTCGCCATGCAGGGTGAATTTCAGGTCGCCCTTCCTGAAGCCGCGATCGGGATCATCGGATTCCCAGAAGCCGCGATCCCAGAGCATCACGGTGCCGCCGCCATACTGGTCGTCCGGGATGGTGCCTTCGAAATCGCCGTAATCCAGCGGGTGGTCCTCGACCTCGACCGCCAGCCGCTTGTCACGGGGATCGAGCGACGGCCCCTTGGTGACCGCCCAGGACTTGAAAACGCCGTCGAACTCCAGCCGCAGGTCGTAATGCAGCCGGGTCGCGTCGTGCTTCTGGATCACGAACCGCCGCCTTTTGGCGGGTGCGACCTTGACGTCGCCGGAGGGCTCTGCGGTCTTGCCGAAATCGCGCTTCTTCCGGTACGTGCTCAGGCTCTTCAACGCCACGGCCAAACCTCAGGGATCAAGGCCGCCCGCGCGGCAAAACCGGAACGAAAACCCATACTAACCGTTGAAGTTCCCAAACCCAACCCGTGCCGGAGATTGTAATGGCCCCCCGTGCCTACTGGAAAGGCTCGCTCAAGCTGTCCCTCGTGTCCTGCCCGATCGCGCTCTACCCGGCCTCCACCGCGGCCGAGAAGACCCGCTTCCACATGATCAACAAGGAGACCGGCAACCGGCTGAAACAGCAGATGGTCGACAGCGAGACCGGCGATGTCGTCGAGGGCGACCAGAAGGGCCGTGGTTATGAGTTGAAGAAGGGCAGCTATGTCGAGATCGAAAAGGAAGAGCTCGAAGCGGTCCAGATCGAGAGCAACCACACGATCGATATCGACAGCTTCGTGCCGAGGGACGAGATCGACAAACGCTATCTCGACAATCCGTATTACATTGTGCCGGACGGCAAGGCAGGGATAGACGCCTTCGCCGTGATCCGCGACGCCATGAAGGATCAGGACCGGGTCGCGCTGGCGCGGATCGTCCTGACCAACCGCGAGCACATCATCGCCATCGAGCCGCTCGGCAAGGGCCTGCTCGGCACCACGCTGCGATATCCTTACGAGCTGCGCGACGAGAGCGACTATTTCGACGACATCAAGAGCCCGAAGATCTCGAAGGACATGATCGAGCTGGCGAGCCACATCCTCGATACCAAGGCGGCCCATTTCGATCCGACGAAGTTCAAGGACGAGTACGAGAATGCGCTGAAGGCGCTGGTGCGGCGCAAGGCTTCCGGCAAGCCGATCAAGGTCAGCGCGCGCGAGGAGAAGCCGGACAATGTCGTGAACCTGATGGATGCGCTGAAGGCGAGCCTGAAGGGCAAATCGACGACGAAGCGGCGCGCATCCGCGCCGCACCGGACGCCTGCACGAAGGGCGGCGAAGAAGGCGCACAGGTCAGCAGCGCGGCAGCGCAAGGCGGGGTGACGACCGCGTCGTCGTTGCGAGGAGCGAAGCGACGAAGCAATCCTTCTATCCCCGCACCGAGAGACGGATTGCTTCGCTCCGCTCGCAATGACGGGGTTAGCGCTTCGACTTCTTCGCTTTCTTCGCAGCCTTGCGCTTCTTCGACGCCTTCTTCGGCACCTTCTTGCCCTTGGCCCTCGCCTCGGACAGCCCGATCGCGACCGCCTGCTTGCGGCTGGTGACCTTCTTGCCCGAGCGCCCGCTCTTCAGTGTGCCGGCCTTGCGCTTTTTCATTGCGCGCTTGACGTCGGCGGATGCCTTCTTTGAGTATTTGCGTGCCATGGCTTTCCTCCATTCAAGGGAAAATAATTCCCTGCATCGGGCGAGGTTCCGGATCTGCTTGCATTGCGCGGTGACGGCAGGCATTTTGCCCCGCGGACATACATAGCCTTGGGGTACCTGAAGCGCCGGCAAAAATGGCGCCGTCCCAATAAGAGACCGGGGAGGATTTGATGGCATTGACGCAATCCCACGTCGCGGGACCGACCACGCCTGAGGTACGGGAGATGACGTTCGGCGACCTCTTGCGCAAGGCGGCTGAGGCCGCGCCCGATCGCCTGGCCCTGATCGCCGGCGTTCCCGATCCAAAGCTGCGGCGGCAATGGACCTATGCGCAGTTCTACCGGGAGGTCCAGCGCACCGCACGGGCGCTGCTGTCCCGATTCAAGCCGGGCGAGCGCATCGCGGTCTGGGCGCAGAACCTCCCGGAATGGGTGATGCTGGAGTTCGGCGCCGGCATGGCGGGCATGGTGCTCGTCACCGTGAATCCGGCCTTTCGCGCCAGGGAGGTCGAGTATGTGCTGAAGCAGTCGCGCTCGGCCGGGGTGTTCGTCGTCAACGGCTTCCGCGGCAATCCGATGCTGGAAACCATTCAAGCGGTGGCGCCGAACTGCCCGGAGTTGCGCGAGATCATCTGCTTCGACGACTGGAGTTCGTTCATCGCCGCGGGCGACGACGCGAGCATCACGCTGCCCGCCGTCAGCCCTGATGACCCCGTCATGATCCAGTATACGTCAGGCACGACAGGCTTTCCGAAGGGCGCCCTGCTCCGCCATCGCGGGCTGCTCAACAACGGCGCCGACACCGCCGAGCGGATGGGCGTCGATCCCGGCGACGTCTTCATCACCACCATGCCGCTGTTCCACACCGGCGGCTGCGTCTGCTGCGTGATCGGCTCGGTCTCGAAGGCGGCGACCCAGGTGCTGGTCGAGGCGTTCGACCCGGCGATCGTGCTCGAGATGTTCGGCACCTATCGCGGCAACGCGATGGTCGGCGTCCCCACCATGCTGGTCGCCATGCTGGAGCATCCTTCGTTTGCGAGCACCGACCTGTCGTCGGTCAAGGCGATCTGCTCCGGCGGCTCCACGGTGCCGGCGCCGCTGGTGAGGCGGTTCGAGGAGCAACTCGGCGCGCCCTTCACCATCGTGTTCGGCCAGACCGAATGCTCGCCGGTCGCAGCGCAGACCCGCACCGACGACAGCGTCGAAGACAAGGCCAACACGATCGGCCTGCCGCTGCCCAATATGGAAACCAAGATCATCGATCCCAACACCGGCGAGATCGTCCCGATCGGCACCGTCGGCGAGTTCTGCACCCGCGGCTATCACGTGATGCTCGGCTACTTCGAAATGCCGGACGCGACCGCCGCCGCCATCGACGCCGACGGCTGGCTGCACACCGGCGATCTCTGCGCGATGGACGCGCGCGGCTACTGCACCGTGGAAGGCCGCCTCAAGGACATGATCATCCGCGGCGGCGAAAACATCTATCCGCGCGAGCTGGAAGAACTGCTGTTCCGGCATCCCAAGGTCGGCGAAGTCGCCGTCATTGGCGTTCCCCACGAGAAGTGGGGTGAGGAAGTCGCCGCCTTCATTCGCCCGGCGCCCGGTGCAACAATCGAAAAGGAAGAGATGATCGACTACATGCGCGCCTCGCTCGCCCCGCACAAGACGCCAAAGCACTGGTTCGTCGTCGAGGCGTTCCCATTGACCGGGTCAGGCAAGATCCAGAAATTCAAGCTGCGGGAAGCCTGGACCAAGGGCGAGATGACGGCTATTTAGGTCGCAGACACAAAATATCGAAAACAACCCCATGCAAAGTAGGATGGGGCCCAGATGGATTCCGGGTTCGATGCTTCGCATCGCCCCGGAAGCACGGCCTCGGTGAATAGTCGGCGTCTAGCCCCTGAAGGTCGGCTGGCGCGGGTGGATGCAGTCCTTGAAGTCCGCAAAGCCCTTCCATGCCGGCTCCGGCGCGTCCTGTCCGGCGGCGGGCGCGTAGATCGACGGCTCGATCGATCCCATGGTCGGAATATAGCGCGGGCAGTTCGGGAAGATCGCGCGCGCCGTGACGCGGACGATGAGCTGCGCGCCGACGGTCTCAGCCAGCAGCGGATCGCTGTCGCTCACCCTGGCGCTGCCGTTGACACGCAGGCGTTTCGGCTTGTCGTGCATGGCGATGAACAGCAGGCCGACTTCGGCATTGACCACGATATTGCCGAGGCTCTTGAACATGCCGTTGCCGTCATAGTCGGGGAATGCAATCTCGGAAGGGCCGGTGACACGCACAAATCCCGGCGCGCCGCCCTTGAACGAGCAATCGGGACGGCCTTCGGCGTCCGCCGTCGCGAGGAAGAAATACGGCAGGCTCTCGATATACATTTTGTCGTCGGCGGTGAATTCCGTTCGCATCAGCTTCTCTTCCAGCCGGTCTGAAATCCTCCGGCTGTCGAACTGATCCTGCAGTTTCCGGTTGCCTTCGTGATACATGACGCTCTCAGCCATGGCCGTACGTCCTCCGCTCTGGTTTGCCCGCGATCATAGCATCGCGCGACCGGCCGGCATAACCGCTGCAGTCGATCAGTCCGGCGCCCGCAACCGGTAACCGATCCCCGTTTCGGTCAGCACGATCTGCGGGCGCTCGGGGTCGGCTTCGATCTTCTGGCGGAGCTGGCGGACATAGACGCGCAGATATTGCGCGTCCGTCAGTTCGTCCCAGAGCTCCTTCAACAGGAAGCGATGGGTCAGCACCTTGCCGGCGTGCTGCACCAGCACGCGCAGCAATTCATATTCCTTCGGCGAGAGCTTTACCTCGCGCTCGCCGGTCTTGACGATACGACGCACCAGGTCGACCGAGAGATTGCCTGTTCGGAACACCGGCCGTTCGCCCTGCACCTGCAGTTGATGCCGCAGCGCTGCGCGCATCCGCGCCAGCAGCTCATCCATGCCGAACGGCTTGGTCAGGTAATCGTCGGCGCCGAGATCGAGCGCCTGCACCTTGCCAGCCTCGTCGCCGCGACTCGACAGCACCACGATCGGCACGCTTTCGTTGCGGCCACGGATCATGCGAAGTAATTCATGGCCCTGGATGTCGGGCAGACCGAGATCGAGGATGATCAGCGCCGGCCCCTCAGCCAGTTTTTCCAGCGCCAGCTTGCCGTTGGACGCTTCGAGAATGTCGTAGCCCTGCGTGCTCAGCCCCATCCGCAACAGTTTCCGGATCGCCGGCTCGTCATCGATGACCAGGACCTTGATCGAGGGAGCATTCATGCCGCGGTATCCAGCGCATGGCTTGCGGCCGGTACCGGAAGCCGGATGGTGATGATCGCGCCGCTGCGATCAGGGCGGTTGGCGGCCGAGATCGTGCCGTGCATCGCCTCGATGAAGCCGCGGGAGATCGCAAGCCCGAGGCCCGTTCCCGGCCGGACATGATCGCCCTTCTGCGCGCGGTAGAATTTGTCGAACACGCTTTCCAGTTCCTCCGGGGGGATGCCGCTGCCTTCGTCCATGATCTGCAGCATGACGTGACTTCCATCCCGCACGCCCCTGACCGAAATCGTGGTGCCCGATGGCGCGTATTTGGCGGCATTGTCCAGCAGATTGAACAGCACCTGTTCGAACAGCACGGCGTCGAGCTCCAGCATCGGCAAGTCAGCGCCGAGTTGCAGCGATACGTTGTGATGCACCAGAATCTTGCCGGCGCGCCGCAGTGCGCTGCCGACGATCTCGCCGACGTCATGCGGCGCGGCATTCGGCACGATGGCACCCGACTCCAGCTTGGTCATGTCGAGCAGATTGGCGATGAACCTGTTCAGCCGTTCGGACTCGTCGATCACAGTGGCAAGCAGTTCGTGCTTCTGGGTGTCGGTAAGACCGGAAGCGAGATCGCGAAGCGTGCTGGCGGCGCCGAGCACCGAGGCCAGTGGCGTCTTCAGATCGTGCGAGATCGAGGTCAACAGCGCGCCGCGCAGGCGATCGGATTCCACGGTGCGCTTGACCCGGTCCATGTCCTCGACCAGCAGCACCCGCTCCATCGCCAGCGCGCCCTGATCGACCAGCGCATCCAGCAGGCGGCGCTGGTCCGGCGTCAGCAGCGGTCCAGTGCGATCGTTGTCGATGCCGATCACGCCAACCGCGCCGCGCCCGGTGCGCATCGGCAGAAACAGCCGCTTCGCGCCCGGCAGCGTATCCGAACCACGGCCGGCCGGACGGTCATTGTCCCAGGCCCAATGGGCAGCGGCGAGATCGGCCTGGTCTAGCTGGTCCTCGGGTGGATAGCCCGATTTCACGGTGAGCACGCCGTCTTCCGGCAACAACAGCACCACCCGCACTTTCAGCATCAGCGCAATCTGATAGGCCGTCGCCCACAGCACGTCATCCAACGTCGCGGTGCCCGCCAGCTTGCGGCTGAACGCGTAGAGCGACTCGGTGCTGCGCACCCGGCCGATCGCGGCATCGGCCTGCAAACGTACCCGTGCCGCGACATTGGACACCAGCAGTGCGATCAGCATGAAGAAGAAGAACGCGGCGACATTGGTCGGGTCGGTGATAGTGAAAGTATAGACCGGCGGGAGAAAGAAGAAATTGTAGCACAGCGACGCCGCAACGCTCGCCAGCAGCGACGGCCCCAGGCCATAGCGGGCGGCGACGCCGACCACGGCAGTGAGGAACACCAGGTCGACGTTTTCGATGCCGGCGAACACCGGCTGGATCAGCACGGCGACGCCAAGTCCGATCGCGACGAACAGCAGCGCCATCGCATAGGGCCGCGGATCGAACGGTTCCTGCCGCGCGGCGGTCTGCACCGCCGGCTTCGCCACGCCCTCCTCATCGCCGGCAATGACGTGGACGCCGATATTGCCGGAGCGCCGCACCAGATCGTGCACGACGGAACCGCGCGTCAATTCGAACCACCACGATCGCGACGACTTGCCGATGATGATCTGCGTCACGTTGTTGGCGTGCGCGAAACGAAGGACGTCGTCGGCGATGCGGCGTCCGACACCGGGAATGGTCAAGGCCTCGCCGCCGAGCGCTTCCGCCAGCCGCATGGTATCGGCCAGCCGGTCGCGCTGCTCGTCACTCAGCTGCAGGCTGCGCCGCGTCTCGATGCTGATCGCGGTCCATTGCGCGTGCAGCCGGTCGGCCATCCGCCTGGTGTAACGCACGAGGCCAGCGGCACGCGGGTCTTCGCTGACGCAAACCAGAAGGCGCTCGCCCGCGGCCCAGGGGCCGGCGATGGCGTTGGCCTGCATGTGGGTGAGCAATTGTTCGTCGACCCGCTCGGCGGTACGCCGCAGCGCCAGTTCGCGCAGCGCGGTCAGATTGCCCGGCGAGAAATAATGCTCCAGCGCGCGTTCGGCCTGTTTGGGGACGTATACCTTGCCCTCCTTCAGGCGCTGAATGAGATCGTCGGGCGTGAGGTCGATCAGCTCGATGGCATCGGCACGGTCGAACACGGAGTCCGGCACGGTCTCGCGCACCCGCACATGCGTGATCTGCGCGACCACGTCGTTTAGGCTTTCGATGTGCTGGATGTTGACGGCCGTATAGACATCGATGCCGTGCGACAGCAATTCCTCGACGTCGAGATAGCGCTTGGGGTGGCGGCTGCCCGGCGCGTTGGTATGGGCGAGTTCGTCGACCAGGGCGATCTGCGGCCGCCGCGCGATCAGCGCATCGAGGTCCATCTCCTCGAGCGTCTGGTCCTTGTAGGCGATCCGCTTGCGCGGCAGCACCTCGAGCCCCTGCAGCAGCGCCTCGGTCTCCGCCCGGCCATGGGTCTCGACCACGCCGACCACGACATCGGCGCCCGCCCTCTTCCTGGCGTGCGCGCTTTGCAGCATCTCATAGGTCTTGCCGACGCCGGGGGCGGCGCCGACAAAGATCTTCAGCCGGCCGGCGCTGTCGCTCTCTCGCCGGGTGGCTTCCAGCAGCGCGTCGGGCGAAGGTCGCTGTTCAGAGTCGCGATTGGACATAAGGCATTATAGTCGCCGCTTTCCAATGAGCCTAGCCGCCGTCATCGTGAAGCCGCGTCCAGGGCCAGGTTGAGCGCGAGGACATTGACGCGCGGCTCGCCAAGGAGCCCGGCGAACCGGCCCTTTATGTTTTCGGTGACGAGCTGGCGGACGCGGTCCTCGGGCATATTGCGCGCTTTGGCCACGCGCGGCACCTGGAACAGCGCGCCTTGAGGCGAAATATCGGGATCGAGGCCGCTGGCAGACGTCGTGACGAGGTCGACGGGCACCGCCGTGGAAGGGTTTTCAGCCTTCAGCTTTTCGACATCCTCCTTGATCCTGTCGTTCAGTGCCTTGCTGGTCGGGCCGAGGTTGGAGCCGCCTGAATTGGCGGCGTTGTAGGGCGCCGACACGGTTTTGGTCGAGTCGGCCGGGTCAGGCCCCAAGGTTGCCGAGGGCCGGCCGTGGAAGTATTTGTCGCCCTTGAACTCCTGCCCGATCAGGGCCGAGCCGATCACCTTGCCGTCCTTCTCGATCAGGCTGCCTTGCGCCTGCTTCGGAAAAATCACGCCGGCAATCGCGGTCATCGCGAGTGGATAGGCAAGACCGGTGATTGCGGTCAGGAGCAACAGGATGAGGATGGCGGGACGAATTTCTCTGAGCATTGTCTGTCTCCGTTAGTTTCTCCGTCATTGCGAGCGCAGCGAAGCAATCCATAGGGCCACGGGTGGATAGATGGATTGCTTCGTCGCTTCACTCCTCGCAATGACGGCGGGTGTGTTAAGCCAAACCCAAGGCCGCGACCGCGAGGTCGATGGCCTTGATGGCGATAAAGGGAATGATGATTCCGCCGAGACCGTAGATCAGCAGGTTACGTCGCAGCAGCGCCCCAGCGCCTACGGCGCGATAGGGCACGCCCTTCAGCGCCAGCGGAATCAGCGCGATGATGATCAGCGCGTTGAAGATGATCGCCGACAGGATGGCGCTCTGCGGGCTCGCCAGATTCATGACGTTGAGCACCTCGAGCTGCGGATAGAACGCCAGGAACATCGCCGGGATGATCGCGAAGTATTTCGCGACGTCGTTGGCGATCGAGAACGTGGTCAGCGCACCACGGGTCATCAACAGCTGCTTGCCGATCTCGACCACCTCGATCAGCTTGGTCGGGTTGGAATCGAGGTCGACCATGTTGCCGGCTTCGCGCGCGGCCTGCGTGCCGGTGTTCATGGCGACGCCGACATCGGCCTGCGCCAACGCCGGCGCGTCATTGGTGCCGTCGCCGCACATCGCCACCAGCTTGCCCTTGGCCTGCTCGTCGCGAATAAGCTTCAGCTTGTCCTCGGGCGTGGCTTGCGCCAGGAAATCGTCGACGCCGGCTTCGGCCGCGATGGCGGCCGCCGTCATCGGATTGTCGCCGGTGATCATCACGGTGCGGATGCCCATGCGGCGCAATTCAGCAAAGCGCTCGCGGATGCCGCCCTTGACGATGTCCTTCAGGTGGATGACGCCGAGCAGACGGCCGTCCCTGGCCACCGCAAGCGGCGTGCCGCCGGCCTTGGCGATCTCGTCCGCGATCGTCTGCAGTTCGCGGGCCGCTTCCGTGCCGACGGTCGGCTGGATGGCGCGGACCGCATTGCCGCTCGCCATGGTCTGCGCCGTGCCGCCGCCGATATAGTTGAGGATCGCATCCACCGCCCCCTTGCGGACAGATGACGACCCGGCGTCGATGCCGCTCATGCGGGTTTGCGCCGTAAAGGGCACGAAGGTCGCGGCGAGCTCATGCATGTCGCGGCCGCGGATGGCGTATTTCTCCTTGGCCAGCACGACGATCGAGCGGCCTTCGGGCGTCTCATCGGCGAGCGAGGCGAGTTGAGCCGCGTCGGCCAGTTCCTGCTCGGTGACGCCGCGCACCGGGCGAAACGCGGTCGCCTGCCGGTTGCCGAGCGTGATGGTGCCGGTCTTGTCCAGCAATAACGTATCGACGTCGCCCGCGGCCTCGACCGCGCGGCCGGACATCGCCAGCACGTTGAAGCGCACCAGCCGGTCCATGCCGGCAATGCCGATGGCCGACAGCAGCGCACCGATCGTGGTCGGAATCAGGGTGACAAACAGCGCCACCAGCACCACTACCGAGATCGAGCCGCCGGCATAGGCCGCGTAGCTCGGGATCGTCACGGTCGCGAACACGAAGATGATGGTCAAGCCCGCAAGCAGGATGTTGAGCGCGATCTCGTTCGGCGTCTTCTGCCGCTCGGCGCCCTCCACCAGGCGGATCATGCGGTCGATGAAGGTCGAGCCTTGTGCTGCGGTGATGCGGACGCGGATCCAGTCCGACAACACCTGCGTGCCGCCGGTCACCGCCGAACGGTCGCCACCGGACTCGCGGATCACAGGCGCGGATTCGCCTGTTATCGCGGCCTCGTTGACGGAAGCAACGCCCTCGATCACCTCGCCGTCGGAGGGAATGTTGTCGCCGGCCTCGACCAGGACGACGTCGCCGACCTTGAGCGCGGTACCGGGAACCAGTCGATAGGTCTTGTCGGAACCCGTCAGCAGCTTGGCCTGGCTCTCGGTGCGGGTCTTCTTCAGCGATTCCGCCTGCGCCTTGCCGCGCCCCTCGGCGACAGCTTCGGCGAAATTGGCGAACAGCACCGTGAACCACAGCCACAGGATGATCTGGAACGTGAATCCGAGATTTGCTCCGCCGGTGACGAGGTCGCGCAGGAAGATGACCGTGGTCAGCACGGCCACGACCTCGACCACGAACATCACGGGGCTCTTGATCATCAGGCGCGGGTCGAGCTTGACGAAGGCGGATTTGATCGCAGGTATCAGGATCTTCGGGTCGAGCATCGCCGACGCCGTCACCTTTTTCTGCAATTTCATGGCTTCCATGGACGTAACTCCGGGAGGGATCGATCAGAACAGGGTGTTGGCGTTCATCGCGAGGTGCTCGACGATCGGCCCGAGCGCCAGCGCCGGGAAGAAGGTGAGACCGCCGATGATCAGGATCACGCCGACGACGAGGCCTACGAACAGGCCGCCGGTGGTCGGGAACGTGCCGACCGAGGGCGGGATCGACTTCTTCGCCGCGAGCGAGCCCGCAATCGCCATGGCCGGAACGATCATGAAGAAGCGGCCGACGAACATCGAACTGGCGAGCGTCAGGTTGTAAAAGAAGGTGTTGCCGGTGAGGCCCGCGAATGCCGAGCCGTTGTTGCCGGTCGCCGACGTAAACGCGTAAAGCACCTCGGTGAAACCGTGCGGGCCCGAATTGGCCATTGACGCCACCGCCGAGGGCATCACCACGGCGACCGCGGTCCAGCCGAGATACATCAAGGGCAGCACCAGGATCGCGAGCATCGCCATCTTGACTTCGCGCGCCTCGATCTTCTTGCCGACATATTCCGGCGTGCGGCCGACCATCAGGCCGGCGACGAAGATCGCCAGCACCACGAACAGCAGCATGCCGTAAAGTCCCGCGCCGACGCCGCCGACGATGACTTCGCCGAGCTGCATGTTGATGAGCGGGATCATCCCGCCGAGCGCGGTGAACGAATCATGCATGGCATTGACCGCGCCGCAGGAGGCCGCGGTGGTGATGACCGCGAACAGCGAGGAAGCAACGATGCCGAAGCGGACTTCCTTGCCTTCCATGTTGCCGCCGGCCAGCCCGAGCGCATTCAGCGTCGAGGTGCCGTTGGCTTCGGCCCAATAGGTGATGCTGACGCCGGCAATGAACAGCACACCCATGACAGCCAGGATCGCCCAGCCCTGTCGCTGGTTGCCCACCATGCGGCCGAACACATTGGTGAGCGCGGCGCCGATGGCGAAGATGGAAATCATCTGCACGAAATTTGACAGCGCGGTGGGGTTCTCGAAGGGATGCGCGGCATTGGCGTTGAAGAAGCCGCCACCATTGGTGCCCAGCATCTTGATCGCGACCTGCGACGCGACAGGGCCGACCGCGATGGTCTGCCTGGCGCCCTCCAGCGTCGTGGCTTCGACGTAGGCGCCAATCGTCTGCGGCATGCCCTGTGAGATGAGGAACAACGCGTAGACGATGCAGATCGGCAGCAACACATAGAGCGAGCAGCGCGTCACATCGACCCAGAAATTTCCGATGGTGCGCATCGAGGAGCGCGAAAAGCCGCGGATCAGCGCCACTGCAAGCGCGATGCCGGTCGCGGCCGAGAGAAAATTCTGGTGCGTCAGGCCGACCATCTGCGTGAGGTACGACAGCGTGCTCTCGCCGCCGTAGTTCTGCCAGTTGGTGTTGGTGATGAACGACATCGCAGTGTTGAAGGAAAGGTCTGCGGCGACCGCGGATTGCTCCTGCGGGTTGAACGGCAGCAGCGGCTGCAGCCGCATCAGCCCGTAGATGATGAGGAAGCCGCCGACATGGAACAGCAGCATCGCGACCGTATAGGTCAGCCAATGCTGCTCGCGCCGCTCATCGACGCCGCCCACCCAATAAAGCCCGCGCTCGACCGGGCGCAGCACCGGGGACAGGAAGGTGGCGTCGCCGTTGAAGACGCGGGTCATGTACCAGCCCAGCGGTTTGACCAGTGCGACCACGATCGCGCAGAACAAAAGAATTTGAATCCAGCCGATGACAGTCATTGTCGGGAATCCTTCAGAATTTTCTTGCAGGCAGCAGCAGGCGGAACAACGCGATCAGCAGCGCCGAGGTGACGACGAACGCCAGCACGACCTGGAACAGCGTGATCATGGCGTCCTCAGAAGCGTTCCGGCCGCAGCAGCGCGTAGGTCAGGTAGAGCAGCAGGCCGAGCGCGACGAGGCCGGCGAGCGAATAATCGAAGGTCATGGCTCTGCTCCGTTACAGGCGTTCGCAGGCATAGGCGTAACCGATGCCTGCGACGAAGAAGCCGAGGACGAGCGCCAGCATGACTATATCGAGCATGGGATGTTCCTCTGCGACATGAACCGCGAGCCGACGTGATGGCTATCGCGTTTACAGCGGCTGAGATGCCACCGCGCGCATAGGTTTTCGAGGCGGGAGGAATGGAGAAGTTATAGGAATTTCATAAAGAACTACCGGTCGTCCCTGCGAACGCAAGGGACCCATACCGCGTGATCTATCGATGAGGGGCGGTGGCAGACGCTGCGCTTTGTCTATTCCCCGTTCGCTGAAGCGAAGCCGTCTCCCAGTGTGCCCATTCCGTCGGCCGCGGCGTATGGGCCCCTGCGTTCGCAGGGGCGACGTGAGAGGGTTGGCTCCGCAATGACGAACGGACGATGAGGCACTTATCTATCCGCGATAGGGGTAGGGAAGGCTTTTGGCCTCCCCTCCCTCCGAACCGTACGGGCGGTTTTCCCGCATACGGCTCTCCAGTCGCTGGTTTCCTCATC
>LNFM01000691.1_pt1 | contig 81135 bp, 61 predicted proteins | sample 596031 | NCBI WGS metagenome assembly LNFM01 (sample SAMN04254537, study PRJNA301005) | activated carbon metagenome | isolation source: dual media filters at the Ann Arbor, Michigan drinking water treatment plant | place: USA: Ann Arbor | reverse complement strand
GCACCAACAGGCCGGACATATGACCGAAGCAGACCAACTCGTTCGACACGTCAAAAAGGGCTTGCCAATAGGGGCCGTCCACATATGACGCGGAAAAACCTACTCCGTCTGGAAATCGCCGGGCTGCGGCGGCGCCAGCGGCGTGAACTCGCAGCGGTCGGGCTTGATGTCGAGCAGCGGCGTTTCGTCGAGGCAGTCGAGGCCGCGCACCAGGATGACGTTGCCTTCGATCTTCACGAACTTCACGATCGAGGTGCCGATCGGATTGGGCCGCACCGGCGAGCGCAGCGAGAACGTTCCGCGGGTTTTCTGGTTGTTCTTCGGGCTCTGCAGCACCAAGTCGCGGCGCGACTGGTGCAACCAGTAGATCACCTCCAGGCTCTCATAAAAATCCACGCCCTTGATCGCGGGCACCCAGGGCTCGAAAATCTCCAGCCGGCAGACCGGGCCGTCGAGCCGGCCCTGCCGCGGCGTATCCAGCCGTGATTTCCAGGGCGTGCGGATGCGGCCGACAAACACCAGCCCGGCATCGCGGGCCGGCGGCACGTCGACGGTCAGTTCGCCCTCGCGGACTTCGCTTTCTCGAACCATGTTCTGATCCAGGTATCCTAATCCAGTGAGATGTTTAGCGCTTTTATCACACCTGCCCATCGCGCGCGGTCGGTCGCGACGAATTTATCGATCTCCGCCTGGCTCTTCGGACGCAGAGGCAGAAAGCCGACCTTCTCGAGCGAGGCGCGGAACGTATCATCGCCCAGGGCCTTGTGCAGACTGGCAGTGAGTTTTTGCGCGATATCGTCGGGCAGCTTCGAGGGCGCGGAAACGCCAAACCAGACGCTAACGACGTAATCGGGATAGCCGCTCTCGGCCATGGTCGGGACATCAGGCAAATCGGCAATGCGTTGCGCCGAAGAGACTGCGAGAGGCCTCAACAATCCGCCCTTGACCGGCGGCAACGCGGTGCCAAGCGTATCGAACATCACCTGGATATTGCCGGACAGCAGATCGGTCAGCGCCGGGCCTGCGCCCTTGTAGGCGACATGGACCATGTCGACGCCGGCCATCTGCTTGAACATCTCGCCGGCGAGATGAATGGTGCCGCCGGTGCCGGCCGATCCGAAATTGAGCTTTCCTGGATTTTGCTTGGCGTAGGCCACGAACTCCGCGACCGTCTTGGCGGGCACGGAGGGGTGCACCTCCATCACGACAGGCAGGTCCGTGACCAGCGCCAGCAGGCGGAAATCCTTCACCGGGTCATAGGGCAGCTTCTTGTAGAGGAGCGGGTTGAGCACGAAGATCGACGCCGCCGTGAAAAACAGCGTGTAGCCATCGGGCTCCGAGCGCGCCGCGGTCTCTGCGCCGATCGCGCCCTGCGCGCCGGCCTTGTTCTCGACCACGACGGGCTGCTTCAGGTCGCGTCCGAGATATTCGCCGACCATGCGGCCGAGCACGTCAGTCGGGCCGCCGGCGGCATAGGGCACGATCAGCTTGATCGGACGGGTCGGATATTCCGCCGCGTGGGCGTGCGGCACGGCCCAGACGAGACTGCAGGCCAGCGCCAGTGGTTTCAGCCAGTTCATTTTGTTTTTCCTTGGGTTTCCTCGGAGCTGACAGTAGCGGATTATCCGCCGCCTGCAATCAACCGAGCCACCACTTGCCCACCAGCATGACGATCTCGCCGCAGGCGACGCCGGCAAAGATCGACCGCCGCGTCAGGAGGAAGGCCGCAAAGCCCGCGGCCACCGCGCCGTAACGCAGCCAGTCCGGCACGCTGGCGAGCACGCCCGGCGGCTGCACCAGGATCTGCGCGATGACGCCGGCAAGGATCGCGGTGGCCACCGCCCTCACCCACACCAGGACTTCCGAGCCCTCGTCGACGCCGCTGCCGAACCAGAGCCCGGCCATGCGCCAGATTTCGTTGGGCAGGAAGCCTGCGAGCACCAGGATCAATAGCGCGTGGGGGCTGCCGAAGAACTCGCTCATGCGCGCGCCCTCTCCCGCCACCAGTGCACGCCGTAGGCGATCGTGCCGGCCGCGATGCCGCTGATCAGGATATCGACGCCGGTCTGCAGCATCGATACCAGCGGAAACAACGCGAGCCCGAGCACCAGCGCCAGCACGTCCGATATCTGCCGGCAGTTGCGCGCGGTCGAGAGCAGGAACGCCAATGGCGTCAGCAGCAAAATCGCCGCGGCAAACAGCGGCGGCAGGTTGGCGGCAAGACCATAACCCAGCGTGGTTGCGATCATGCAGACGGTGACGAGACCGCAGCCGAGCCCGTGCGTGAACGCAATGCGCCGCTCGCGCGGCACCTGCGGCAACAGCCGGTAGCACTCGACCCACAGGGTGACGGCGATGAAATGCGTCACCAGCACCAGGTGGCGTCGCTTGGTCTCGGGCGTCTTCAGCAGCGGCAGCACCGACACCACCATCGGAAACAGCCGGATCGCACTCACCGTAACTGCGATCGCCGCCTGCACCGCGGTAGCGCCCGAGCCCAGCGTCGAAATCAGGATGATCTGCGCCGGCCCCGCCCAGACCAGCAGCGTGGAGCCGAGCACCCAGCCGAGGCTGAAATGGCTGTCATGGGCCAGCGCGCCGATGCCGAGATAGGTCGCAAACAGCACCAGCGATAATACCGTGGTTGCGACCGCGCTCATGCCCCATGCGAAGGCGCGCAAGGGGCTTTGCCATTGGGGAGAGTCGAGAGCGGGAAGTGCCACGGTGACCGGGTGGGGTTTGAGTCGTCGCGGCATAGGGCTGGCGATTGCAGCCGCCGTCAAGCAAGCGGTCTTCAGGGCGGCTATGCAATGCGCGGCAAAATCAAACATCGTCATTCCGGGGGATGCAAAGCATCGGACTACGGTGCGCAATGCGCACCTGAGGTCTGGTCCTGCGGACCATCCCGGAATGACGGAGTAAGTCACATCACCCCGCCACCCCCCTGTTCTTCAGCACGAAGCACGCGCCGCCCGCCTTGCGGATGCGGTTGCAGAGATCGTCGGCGGCGGGCCGGGTGTCAGCGCCGATCCGCACCTGGTAGAAGGCGCGCGTGCCGCGGCTGCGCATGATCGAAGACAATAGGCTCGGATCCTGATCGCCGATCACGGCGCTGAGCCGCTTCATGGCGCGGGCATACATCGCCAGCGCCTTGTCGCGGCTGAAGCCGGCGGCGAGTTGCACGCCCCATAATTTGGCTGCGCTCAAGGTAATGCGTTGTTCGAGTTCGGTGATGAAGGGACTGGGCGCCTGCTTCAGCAGCGCCATCAGCTCGCGGCAGTTCGACGTCGGTCTTCGCTCCGGTGCCTTGCCGCCTTTCTGTGCCTTCGCCCAGTCCTCGACGGTGGCGCCGGTGATGGCGAGCACGTAGCTCCGCGTCTCCTGCGGCATCCCGCCGGTGCCTGCGAGCCATTCCTGGACGCGCCGTGGGCCGGCATTATAGGCGGCAGCCGCCAAGCCCAGATTGCCGAACTGGTTGCGCAGTTCATCCAGAAACTCCGCCGATTTGGGCAACGCCTGCACCGGATTGAATGGATCGAGCAGGCCGCGCTCGCTGGCGGTTCCCGGCATGAACTGCGCGATCCCCTGCGCGCGTTGGCCGCTGCGCGTCACCGGCCCGATCGCGTCCGAGCGGAAGCGGCTCTCCTGCCAGATCACCCGGGCAAGGAATTCCAGCGGAAGGGCCGACGCCCTCGCCGCCGATTCGATCATCAGGCACATCGCCTCGCGCGTGTCGCTTTCGCGCGCGGGATCGGCCGGCTTCTGGATGGTCGACCGGGTGGCCTCGCCTGCGTCCTCGGCGACGGCATCCGCAGCCGAGCAGAGTAGCGAAGCGGTGCACCAAAGGGCGCGAAGGAATCGAACCTTTTGCATGGCAGTTGGAGGCCGAAGGGCTGTGCGTTGCGGTCAGAGCATTGGTCTAACGATCATGGTTTACCTGTGGGTCCATCTTCCTGGCCCCGGCGCGTCCATTTCTGCCGAATATTCGCCCGGATCCGGGCCGCCGGCGCCGCTGTCAGTTTACGTTAACGCCGCATTTTATCCGAAGCGGCCTTTCGCAGGGAACAAAGCCGCGTAAAAGTCTCCCTCTTTGTGGGGAGATTTCAATGCATGACCGACGCGAAAGCGTGCGCAACAAGGTGATGCTGGGAGGCGTCGCCGAGATCGGCGAGCATGGAACGACGCAGGACTGCATCGTCCGCAACATCTCCGACAACGGCGCCACCATCGAATTCAGCAACGTCGTCGAGATTCCCAGGGAACAGCTTTCGCTGCGCATCGCCCGCAAGGGCCGCTCCTTCATGGCCAAAGTGATCTGGTGGCGCGACAATTTCGTCGGCGTCGCCTTCCGCGCCGAGAGCCCCGCTGAGCCCGTCTCCGACCTCGAAGAGCGGCTGCGCAAAAGCGAGATCAAGAAGCGCCAGCTCCAGCGCAAGATCGACGACCTGCTCGGCCATCGCTAGAGGCCCGGCTCCCAGTGGGCGTCCGCAAAACATAAGAAAAAGGCCGGCTCTCGAGCCGGCCTTTTCGTATCTCTCGATGACCAAACCGCCGATCAGACCTTGACCAGCGGCCCCTTGGAGGCCGGTCCCTTGGACCCGCCTCCGCCGCCACCCCCGTTGGGGCCGCCCGATTTCGGCTTCCGCGGCGCCGCGCGCTTGCGGGTGCCGGGCAGCTTTTCAGGCTTCGGCGTGACCGGCCCCTCGACGAACTCGAAGCCGATCTTGTTCCTGCCCTCGGTGCTGGCCTCGTCCGGGACCAGCACAACGCGGACATGGCCGCCGCCCTTGAGGTGACCGAACAGCACTTCATCGGCCAGCGGCTTCTTGATGTGCTCCTGGATGATGCGCGACATCGGCCGCGCGCCCATCTGCTCGTCGTAGCCGTGCTCGATCAGCCAGGCCTTGGCGGGCTCCGACAGCTCGATGGTGACGTCGCGGTCGGCAAGCTGCGCCTCGAGCTGCAGCACGAACTTCTCGACCACCATGCCGATGACATCGGCGTTGAGGTGAGCAAACGAGACGATCGCATCGAGCCGGTTGCGGAATTCCGGCGCGAACTGCCGGTTGATCGCTTCGTGGTCGTCGCCTTCCCGCTTGCTGCGCGTGAAGCCGAAGGCCTGTCGTGCCAGGTCGGCGGCGCCCGCATTCGTGGTCATGATCAGGATCACGTTGCGGAAATTGACCTGCTTGCCGTTGTGGTCGGTGAGCCGGCCGTGATCCATGATCTGCAGCAGCACGTTGTAGAGATCCGGATGCGCCTTCTCGATTTCGTCGAGCAGCACAACGCAATGCGGGTGTTGGTCCACGCCATCGGTCAGCAGGCCGCCCTGGTCAAAGCCGACATAGCCGGGAGGCGCGCCGATCAGGCGCGACACCGTGTGCCGCTCCATGTATTCGGACATGTCGAACCGGATCAGCTCGACGCCGAGCGATGCTGCGAGTTGCTTTGCCACCTCGGTCTTGCCGACGCCGGTCGGACCCGAGAACAGATAGGAGCCGATCGGCTTTTCCGGCTCGCGCAAGCCGGCCCGCGCCAGCTTGATCGAGGCCGACAGCGCGTCGATCGCCTTGTCCTGGCCGAACACCACGCGCTTGAGCGTCTGCTCGAGATGCTTGAGCACTTCGGCATCGTCCTTCGATACGCTCTTGGGCGGAATCCGCGCCATGGTCGCGATCGTGGTTTCGATCTCCTTGATGCCGATGGTCTTCTTGCGCTTGTTTTCGGCGACCAGCATCTGGGCCGCGCCCGACTCGTCGATCACGTCGATCGCCTTGTCCGGCAGCTTGCGGTCATGGATGTAGCGCGACGACAGCTGCACCGCCGCCTCGATCGCCTCGTTGGTGTATTTCAGCCGGTGATAATCCTCGAAATACGGCTTCAGTCCCTTGAGGATCGCAATCGCGTCTTCGACCGTCGGCTCGTTGACGTCGATCTTCTGGAACCGGCGCACCAGCGCGCGGTCCTTTTCGAAATGCTGACGGTATTCCTTGTAGGTGGTCGAGCCCATGCAGCGGATCGTGCCCGAGGCCAGCGCCGGCTTGAGCAGGTTGGACGCGTCCATCGCGCCGCCGGAGGTGGCGCCTGCGCCGATCACGGTGTGGATCTCGTCGATGAACAGGATGGCGTTCGGATGTGCCTCCAGTTCCTTCAGCACCTGCTTCAGGCGCTCCTCGAAATCGCCGCGGTAGCGGGTGCCCGCCAGCAGCGTGCCCATGTCGAGCGAGAACACGGTGGCTGCGGCCAGCACTTCCGGCACTTCCGAATCGACGATGCGCTTGGCGAGCCCTTCGGCGATCGCGGTCTTGCCGACGCCGGCCTCGCCAACGAACAGCGGATTGTTCTTCTGGCGGCGGCACAGCACCTGGATGGCGCGGTTGATTTCGGAATTGCGCCCGATCACCGGATCGATCTTGCCGTCGCGCGCCTTCTTGTTGAGGTTGACGCAATAGGTCTCGAGCGCCTCCCCCTTCTTCTTGGAGTCGTCGTTGCCCTTGGTCTCGGTCTCCTCGTCGACGCCGCGAACCGGGCGAGCCTCGGAGACGCCCGGCCGCTTGGCAATGCCGTGGCTGATATAGTTCACCGCGTCGTACCGCGTCATGTCCTGCTCCTGCAGGAAATAGGCGGCATGACTTTCGCGCTCCGCGAAGATCGCGATCAGCACGTTGGCGCCGGTAACTTCTTCGCGACCGGAAGACTGGACGTGAATCACCGCGCGCTGGATCACGCGCTGGAACCCGGCGGTCGGCTTGGCGTCGTCGGCGCCGTCAGTCACCAGGTTTTCGAATTCGGTCTCAAGATAGTTGACGAGACTGGTGCGCAGCTTGTCGAGATCGACGCTGCAGGCACGCATCACCGCCGCCGCATCCGAGTCATCGATCAGCGAAAGCAGAAGATGTTCGAGCGTCGCGTATTGATGATGACGCTCATTTGCAATCGCCAGCGCACGATGCAGGGATTGTTCAAGGCTTTGGGAAAAAGTTGGCATTCGCGTCCTCTATGGCCCCGGCTCATCATGATCGCCATTACCCGGTCAGGCAACAACAACCTTCGTCGTTCCTTGTCATATAGTTACGTACGATCGTGGCGAAAGACCGGTTCCTCAAAAGTGGTTTCCCTCTAAATTCAGCCACCATCGCGACGTGCGACCATCCCCGAAAAACTACCGGGAAAGCTCGGCTTCCGTCAGAACCAATCGATGCAAGACCCGTTCCTCTCTGGCCGGGCCGACAAGCCACGCGCGGCTACTTCTTTTCCATCACGCATTGCAGGGGATGCTGGTGCTTGCGCGCAAAATCCATCACCTGGGTGACCTTGGTCTCGGCAATCTCATAGGTGAACACGCCGCACTCGCCGATCCCGTGGTGATGGACGTGGAGCATGATCTTGGTGGCCGCCTCGGCGTCCTTCTGGAAGAACTTCTCCAGCACATGCACGACGAACTCCATCGGCGTGTAGTCGTCGTTCAGAATCAGGACGCGATAAAGGTTCGGACGCTTGGTCTTCGGCTTGACCTTGGTGATGACCGACGTCGACGGTCCACCGGTCCCGGTATTGCGGTTCTCGTCGTTGCTCATGCGGGGAGCGGAAACGGCCGATCTGGCCGACACGGACGAACTGGCTGTGAATGATAACTGCAACATGGCTCAGGCGTTCGAAATCGAAAGGGAAACCGGACAGCGCATCTTGGCCTGCTTCGCGACCGACCTGTGGCTGCGATCGCAAAGTACCCAGCAACGCTTTCCAGATCGCCGCTCCCGGTCCGACCCGCTGACCGGATCGGCTACTGGAATATGGGACTGCCGCCGGATCGCCGCAAGCGCCGAGAGGCGGCGCTGGCGCGACCTGCGACCGACCCGATTCCCGGCTCGGCTATCCAGAGCAAAGGTTAATCTTTTCTGCGCGATTTGACAAAGGATCGCGAGCGCCGGTTTGGCGGTGCGATGCATTGGCGCATTTGGGCAAGGCCGGCGCTACTGCGCTCGCGCGGTTCTCAGCGGAACCGATTTTACCTGCGGTTTGCGCGCACCGCCCGAACAAGTTTCTCGACCTTGGCCGCGACCGCAGGGCCTAAGAAAAAAGCCCGGCCGAAACGGCCGGGCTTTTATTCTAGAAACGCGAATTCGGATTAGTGCGAAGCCGGGGTGAACTTCGCGACCAGGCCTTCGTAGGGCTTGAAGGTCTGCTTGGCGAGATCGGTGTAGAGGCCGGCGATCTTCTGCGACTCGGCGACGAAGGTCTCGTAGGACGAGCGCGCAAACTCGGTCTGAGCTTCGAGCGCCTTGTCCAGCGACTTCACGCCGGAAAGCTTTTCAACAAACGACTTGGTGTCTTCGAACGACTTCTTGGCGTAATCGCCATAGGCGGTCGCGATCGCCTGAACGCCGCTCTGCAGGTTGCTCGCGGAAGCGGCAGCCGATTCGAGTTGCTCTTTGCCGTAGTTCTGAATGTCTTCAACCTTGACCATCATGGAGTCCCTTTTTCCCAGACTGAAAAATGCAATCGATTGCCGGGAGGTCCCGGCTCCCTGACACACCCTTTATATGTGCACTGCACAATTGTGTCAAGATATTTTGTGCGGCGCACAAATTTATCTCTTTGGGTAGAAACTACGGGGTGCTAGGCAACGGTTGCTTAATCTTTTGGAAACTCGCTCGGCCTAACCTGATTCCCGGGCCTGCTTGCCTTTCGGCAGGCAACCTGAAAGCTGTTGCTAAACAGCAGCTTAGCTAGAACATCGACCTGATCGGCCGATTGGGCCGCCCAAAATGGCCGGATCGGCACTTCGAGCAGGGAACGTCAGGGGTAGTTGGGCACAATTTTGCCTCACGAGCCGGTGATCAAGATAGAAATTGGGACGGGGAAGTAAATGCTTCGTACAACCTTCGCTTCCTCGCGCGCGTTGCGTATTTGCGCGCTGGGGCTGGTTACCATCACGACAGCGATCCTGATCAGCAGCGAGAGCGCCGAAGCGCGCCGCTCCAAGCATCGCCGCCATCACGTCGTCCGCGAAAGCTACAGCCCGCAGTTCTCCTCGATCATCGTTGACGCCAATTCCGGTTCGGTACTCTCCTCGAACAATCCGGACGGTATCCGGCGCCCGGCGTCGCTGACCAAGATCATGACGCTCTATCTGCTTTTCGAGCGCCTCGAATCCGGCAAGCTGAAGCTCGATAGCGAAATGGACGTGTCGGAGTTCGCATCCGAGCAAGCGCCGACCAAGCTCGGCCTGCGGCCCGGCCAGACGCTCAAGGTCGAGGACGCCATCAAGGGCCTGGTGACTCGCTCCGCCAACGACGCCGCCGTCGTCATCGCCGAGAACATCGCCGGCAGCGAAGCCGATTTCGCCAGGATGATGACGCGCAAGGCGCGCGCGCTTGGCATGAGCAAGACCACCTATCGCAACGCTTCGGGCCTGCCCAACGACGATCAGTTGACCACGGCGCGCGACCAGGCCACGCTCGGCCGCGCGATCCAGGACCGCTTCCCGCGCTACTATCGTTACTTCTCGACCTCCGTGTTCGCCTATCGCGGCCAGTCGATCCGCAACCACAATCGCCTGCTCGGCAATGTGGAAGGCGTCGACGGCATCAAGACCGGCTACACCCGTGCATCCGGGTTCAACCTCGTCACCTCGATGCGCCGCGGCAACCGTCACATCGTCGGCGTGGTGCTCGGCGGCCGCAGCGGCGGTTCGCGCGACTCCATCATGCGCAATCTGCTCGCGGAGAACCTCGACAAGGGTGCGAACAAGCGCACCGTCGCCGCGATCACCGAACGCAACCCGGGCGACGGCGCTGTTGAAGTCGCCGATGCCGAGACCGCTCAGGTCAACGTAGCAGCCGCCGAACCGGCGCCGATGCCCACGGCCCGCTCGATTGCACCCGCCAAGCCCTCGCTGCTGGCTGCGGCGGCTGCAGCCCTGCCCCCGCCTGCCGCGAAGGTCGAACCGCAGGCCAGGCCTGAACCCGCCCCGCTGACCAGCGGCGTCATCCAGACCCAGTCGATGGGAGCGATCCCGGGCTCTGCGGAGCCGATGAAGCCAGTCAAGGTCAAGACGGTCCAGGTCAAGGCAGGGCCAATGAAACTGGCGTCTGCCGGCCCCTCGCAGCCGGCGCCCGCGGTCACCCATGCCATCCCGGCCCGTCCTGAAGTCGCCGAAACGTCCAATGCCGTGGTGGCAAAGGCCGCGGAGACCAACAGGACCGACGTCCCCAAGGTCGCGATGCCGCCGCAGCCCGCCAATCACGGCACCGGACAGGGCATCCTTGGCGTGCTGCCTGCCTCGAGCCTGACGCAGGGCGTCCCGCAGGCAACCCCGCCGCAGGCGTTGGCCTATGCCGACCCGCAGCCTTTGCAACAGCCGGCCGTGCAACCGCAGGCCACGCAACAGAACGGCGCGATCAAGCCGGCCGCCCCGGTCGCAGTCCGCACCGGATGGATCATCCAGGTCGGCGCGCTTGAAAGCGAAGGTGAAGCCAAGCAGCGGATCGACCTTTGCCGGAACAAGGCCAGCAGCCTGCTCAGCAAGGCCGATCCCTTTACCGAGCCGGTCGTCGCCAAGGACAACAAGACGCTCTACCGCGCCCGTTTCGCCGGCCTCGAGCGCGATCAGGCCGAAGCCGTCTGCCGCGCGCTCAAGCGCGCCGATATTTCCTGCATTACCGTTCGCAACTGATCGGTCCTACCGTTCGACTGACAAAGCCGGCGCCACGCGCCGGCTTTGTTGTTTTCAAACCACAGCCGCGAACGCCGTTCACATGTCGGTGGTCAATCGGTCCGACGAAAACTTCTCGTCAAGAAATTGCGGTTAGCTTTCGAGCATGAAGGATCGACCACGCCGGGCAACGGCGGGCGATGACGGGGCTGCAAACAGAGACCGACACGGAAGCAGTTCTCGGTATGTCGCGTTTGGTAGCGTGAGCCGGAGTTAGCTGAGATGCGTGCGAAGCAGAGTATCCTTGGCCTCGTTTACACGGGCGGCGAGATACGTCGACCCCCCCTGGTCGGGATGCAGTTTCTTCATCAGGGCGCGGTGCGCCCGGCTGATGTCGTCGCGCCCCGCCCCCGGCTGCAGGCCAAGGATCTGATAGGCCTCCTCGTCCGTCATTTTACCGCTCGTCGCCGTGCGACGTTGCCCCCCTGCCGCGTCACCCTGCGCGTTCTGACGCCAAGCGGGAAACCGGCGGTCCAGATAGCTTTCAAGTAGGGCCACGCTCTCGGCGTCGAAGCCCGCTGTCATCGCGAGCAATTGCGGCAGATCGAATTCGTCGAGCGAGCGCCCGGCATTCGGCCCGTCCGCGATCCGGCCCGAAAGTTCGCCGCTGTCGTGATCGAGCATCATCTCGAGAAACTGCGAGCGCACGCGCGAAGACTGTCCTGCCGAGCGTTGCGCTCCACGGCCGAAAATTCCTCCGATACTGCTGAAGCCGCCCGGCCCGAACGGCGACCAGCCGAGCAGGCCGGCGCCAAAGATCCCGAGCGGAATGGCTACCGCAAGTTCGCCGCGCATGCCGGTAAAGGTCGCGACCGCGAGCGCGACGACGCCGCCCACGATCTTGAGGCCGCGCGCGAGCACGACTGGATTGGCTGCACGAAACATCTGCAGCAGCAAGTAAAGCAGGACAACGGCGACGACGCCGGCGATCAGGGTTGGCATGGCTTCAATATAGTGACTTCTGCGCTGAAAAGCATCGCAGGCCATCTGTGGCAAGTGACGCTGTAATCACTTCATCTGGCCGATCAGCGCGGCCGCGCCGCCTGCGGTTTTCGAGAGCTTCAGCAGCGCCTCGCGCCCGCCGGCGGCATAGGCTGCGGCAGCGCGCAGCAGTTCGCGTAATTGCGCCGCAGCACCAGGGTCGAACCTGCACCAGGCGCCTCCGGTCAGCCGCGCGATCTCGCGGAACGCCTGTTCGGCGGCGGCATCGTGGCCCTCCTGGAACATGAAGACGGGCACTTTCAGCAGGCCGAGTTCGCCCGCCTTGGCGCAGAGATTGTCGACCTGTTCTTCCATGGCATCGCCGACGAACACCACCGCACGCACTCCCGACGCCACCGCCTCGCGGCGCGCTTCCGACAGCACCTTGCCGATCTGCGTATTGCCGCCCTGGCAAGCGATCCTGCTCATCAGCGTGGCCAATTGCGCGGAGTCGGAAATCCAGCCCGTGGCCCGGCATTCGTTCAGGCCGCGATAATAGACCAGGCGGATGTCGAGACTGCCCAACGCCGCCGCTTCGCGGAACATATCGGCCTGCAGCGTGCAGGCCATGTCCCAGGTCGGCTGCCGGCTCATGGTGGCGTCGAGCGCAAACACCAGCCTTCCCCGCGCGCCCGCGCGGTGCGGCGACATCTCCCGCGCCCTTGCGACAAATGCGGCGATGTCTTCTGCCGCGGAGGCCCTCGCCTCCGGCAACGGGCGCGCGTTGCACTTTTCGGCTTCTTGCGCCGGCGCAACATCGCCTTCCGACTTCGGTTTGATAGGTTCGCCAGCCATGAGCGCTCACATTGTGGAGGCTCTATGTGGGCCCGCGCCCGAGGCTGGTCAATGCGTCCAAAGACGATCCCGCCGGGAGCCGCGGAGGCGCAGCCGTCAGTTGGTCACCGGCTTGTTCTTCGGCTGCGGATTGCTGGCCAGCGGGGTCGCGAGCGGCACCGGTCCCGGGCTCGAACTCAGCACATCAGGCACCTTGGTCGGCACCGGCTTCAGCGCGCTCTTGTCGGCATCGTCGAGGAACCTGTCGAGCATCGACTGGATCGACGATTTCGCTGCGTCGGGTCCGGTATCCCGCATGTCGTTATGCTGGAAACCGGTGTTCACGACCGTGATGCCGGATTGCTCGCACTGCTCGTCGTCAGGCACCACACCGGGGTCGGCCTTGAAGTGCGTATCCTTGGAGCGGAACGACAGGATCTTGAACTTGCCTTCGGTCAGGAACGGCACCCGCAGATTGTCGAGCGTCACGACCTTCTTGATCTCGTCCGGATACTCCTTGGCGAAATACATCGAGATGTCGCCGCCCATCGAGTGGCCGACCATGGTGACCCTGTCGTAGTCTGCGTTGGGCTGGATCTTCTTCATTTCCCCAATGGCGAATTGGATGTTGGCAACGCCGCGCTGAATCTGCGGCAGGCGGCCGACATAAATCTCGCCGACCTTGGTCACCATCGGCGGATCGGTCGGCAGGTCGTGCTGCGGGGCGATCGCGAGATAGCCGCGCCAAGCGAAGATGTTGGACAGGAACGAGTACTCGGTGCTCTTGACGGTGTTGCCATGGTTGAGGATCGCAACCGGCAATTTGATCAAGCCAGCGTTGGCCTGCATTTCCTTGTCGCGGCGAACGGCAACGGTGACGGCAACCAGACGATTGTCGCGCGCGGGATCGTGAAACGCGATCGTCTCATGGCGGATAGCCCACTTGGTCGCGGTGAAATACCCGACGGCAACCAGTACGGAGAGTGAAAGCAGAATGAGTATTCCACGTTTCATTTTCGTCCTCGCGCCCCGCTTCAGGGGCCATCCCATGTTCAGGACTCTTCGGTCCCTTCTTGATGATATATGTCACGGTGGAGTGACATAAAGGCCAAATGTTGTGTATTGACCGCCTTATCGTTGTGCGCTGCACCTATCCGTTGTGCAGGCGCTCAGTGGCGGCGTAATTTCCGGCCACTTTTATCTTAGGACGCCTCCGGCCAAGCTTTGGTTCGAAGTTTCATTAAAAGTCTATGGAAACCCGCTCGCTGGGCGATTTGTTCCACGGTACGTCCGGCGCGGCAACCCCGTACGATACCGGAACGAAGCTTTGCGAGGTCGACCGGTCCGTTGCAACCGGTATCCCGCTCCATCTCAACTGGACGACGCTACCTCACGAAGCGACAGCCACACCATGCCGTTCTCGACCTTGGTCGGATGCACGCGCGTGCATCCTGCGTCCGGCGCGACCGCCTCACCGCTCGCCAACTCGATGACGAAATTATGCAGCGGACAGGTGACGCGCTTGTTGTGGACGATGCCCTGCGACAACGGTCCACCCTTGTGCGGACAACGGTCGTCGAGCGCGAACACGTCGTCATCCGCTGAACGAAAAACGGCGATGTCCCCCGACGCCGTCCGTACCACGCGCGAGCCAAGCCGGGGAATATCGTTCAACGCTCCGATTTCGATCCAGCGGGTCATGCGAGTTCCAATTCCGCCATCGGCGCAAACTCGTTGCGATCGACGCCGCGCTGGGCGCGCTCCGCCCACGGGTCGCTCTGCGAGAACTGCTGCGAATAGGCGAAGCGATCGTACAGCGCCTTCCGGCTGGCGACATCCTCGACCACCTGCTTGCGGATGGCATCGAGGCCGACGCGATCGCACCATTTGTACATGCGCTCCAGGTACCAGCCCTGCTCGCGATAGAGCTGGGTTACCGCTGCAATCACTTCCAGCGTCTCGTCCTCGGTCGCTACCTTGGCCAGAAATTCCGTCCCCTTGATGTGGAGGCCGGCCGCACCGGCGAAATGAATCTCATAGCCGGAATCGACGCAAATCACGCCGACATCCTTGCAGGTCGCCTCGGCGCAGTTCCGCGGACAACCGGATACCGCAAGCTTCACCTTGGCCGGCGTCCACGAGCCCCACATGAATTTCTCGATCTTGACGCCGAGTCCTGTCGAATCCTGGGTGCCGAAGCGACACCATTCCGAGCCGACACAGGTTTTGACGGTGCGCAGTCCCTTGGCATAGGCGTGGCCGGACACCATGCCGGCCTCGTTGAGGTCGGCCCACACCGCCGGCAGATCCTCCTTCTTCACGCCGAGCAGGTCGATGCGCTGGCCGCCGGTGACCTTCACCGTCGGGATGTTGAACTTGTCCGCGACATCGGCAATGGCCCGCAGCTCGCTCGGCGTGGTGACGCCGCCCCACATCCGCGGCACCACCGAATAAGTGCCGTCTTTCTGGATGTTGGCGTGGACCCGCTCGTTGATGTAGCGCGATTGCTGGTCGTCGCGGTATTCGCCGGGCCAGGTGGCGAGCAGGTAGTAGTTCAGCGCCGGACGGCAGGAGTGGCAGCCATTGTCGGTCTTCCAGTCCATGAACCGCATGACATCGGGGATGGTCTTCAGGTTCTGCTCGACGATGACGCGGCGGACATCGTCGTGGCTGTGATCGGTGCACTTGCACAGCGGCTTGACTTTCGGCGCCGTCGAATAGTCGCCACCGAGCGTGAACGCCAGCACCTGCTCCACCAGCCCGGTGCACGAACCGCACGAGGACGACGCCTTGGTATGGGCGCGCACGTCGTCGAGCGTGAACAGCTTCTTTTCGGTGATCGCCTTGACGATAGTGCCCTTGCAGACGCCATTGCAGCCGCAGATTTCGGTGGCTTCGCTCATGGCGGCGACCGAATTCTGGCCGGCGTGGCCGCCGTCGCCGAGATTGGCGGCGCCGAACAGCAGCCGTTCGCGCATCGCCGATACGTCGGTGCCGTCGCGCAGATGCTGGAAATACCAGGGGCCATCGACGGTATCGCCGTAGAGCACGGCGCCGACGATCTTCTTGTCGCGCAGGATGATGCGCTTGTAGACGCCGCGGTTGGCGTCCTGCAGCACGATCTCCTCCTTGTCCGGCCCGGGCGCGAAATCGCCGGCCGAGAACAGGTCGATCCCGGTCACCTTCAGCTTGGTCGAGACCACCGAGCCGTCATAGGTGGCAAAGCCCTTCATGGCGAGGTGATTGGCGCAGACCTTGGCCTGGTCGAACAAGGGCGCGACGAGGCCGTAGGTCTGGCGACGGTGCTGCACGCATTCGCCGACAGCGTAGATGCGGCCGTCATAGGTCTGCATCGTGTCGGAGACGACGATGCCGCGCTCGCAATGAAGCCCCGCCTTTTTTGCGAGTTCGAAATTGGGCCGGATGCCGACCGCCATCACGACGAGATCGGCCGCAAGTTCCGAACCATCGCCGAAGCGCACGCCGGTGACGCGGTCCTCGCCCAGGATGGCCTCGGTCTGGGCCGGCATCTTGAACACCATGCCGCGTTCTTCCAGCGACTTGCGCAACAGCCCGCCGGCGACCGGATCGAGTTGCCGCTCCATCAGGGTGTCGAGCAGATGCACGACGGTGACGTTCATGCCGCGCTTCATCAGGCCGTTGGCGGCCTCGAGGCCGAGCAGGCCGCCGCCGATCACCACGGCGTTGCGGTGGCTGGTCGAGGCTTCGACCATGCGCTCGACGTCGTAGATGTCGCGGAAGCCGATCACGCCGGGGAGATCCTTGCCCGGCAGCGGCAGCATGATCGGGTTGGACCCGGTGGCGATCAGCAGGCGATCATAGGGCACCCGCTCGCCGGCCGCGGTGACGACCTCGCAGGTGCGGCGGTCGATCATCGTGACCGTTTCGCCCTTGCGTAGCGCGATGTTGTTGTCGTCGTACCATTGCACGGTGTTGAGCATGATGTCGTCGACGGTCTTTTCGCCGGCGAGCACCGGCGACAGCAGTATCCGATTGTAGTTGCCATAAGGCTCGGAGCCGAAAACGGTGATGTCGTAGAGATCCGGCGCGCGCTCGAGCAGCGCCTCGACGGTCCTGATGCCGGCCATGCCGTTGCCGATGACCACCAGTTTTTGCCTGCTTAGCTTCTCGAGCATGGTCTGCCTTTCAAATTCCGACGACACCCCTCGGCGACGCGACATGCGTCGTCGTTCGGTTGGATAGCTGTTGGGAGTTTTGGGGAGCCCATCCGCGGGCGGCTGACCGTCATCGATGACGACCGATAGCCACATTACTTCAAAGTTCATGCCAACTTGGCCCAGCGAATTCCGCGAGCAATATCAAGCGCTTTTTCCGCTCAGCTAAAGTGCCCCGATGTAGGTAGCGCACAAAAAAGCACCAGCCTGCGCGTTTGAGTGGCGCAGAGTCTCGGATGCCGCCAACAGCGATCCGTTCAGGATGACCGTCGTTCAGCCGCAATGGGCGGAAAGTTCAGGCAGAGCGATCAGGCGCTGATGATGTCGCCGAAGATATCGTGGACTTCCAGCGGCTTGTCGACCTGGGTGAACCATTCGGCGCGATTGGCCGCGCGGCGGCGGCCACGCTCGTCGAGCGGCAGCTTGAGCTGCCGCAGCAGGCTCGTCACCTCCTCGCGTGCCGTCACGTGGCCCATGCTGGGCCGCGTGCCCAGCGTCGCCTCGTCGAGGTCATCGAGCGCAGTCAGACCGCGCGGGAAGAATTCACGGTAGACCACCCGCTCCGCAAACCCGTCGATCGACCGGAACCCGAGCCGCAGCGACAGTTCCTTCAGGCCTTCGGCGACGAGTTGCTTGTTGCGCGAGCCAAGCATCGACAGGCGGTTGCGCACCACGATCCAGTCGGTGGTGGCGCCGTCGAGTTGCCGCCGCTTGCGCCGCACGTCACGCACCATCTCCGCGTAATGGCTCTCCCCGGTCACGGAATAGGTGGAGGGATCGACGGTACCGAGCACGTCGACGTCGAGGAAGCTGTCGTTGATCGGGGTCACCAGCGTATCGGCCATCGAATGCGCCAGGCGCATCAGATAGGAGTCGGAACCGGGCGTGTCGATGACGATGAAGTCGTAGGCGCGCTCGACCGCGCTCACCGCCTCCATGAATTGCTGGAACTCGGAATTTTCATTGTCGGCGATCTGCATCGTCTCGCCGAGCTTGATGCAGTAGTGCACCGGAATTTCCAGATCGAGACCGGTCCGGCGTGCCCATGCGTTGCGGTTGCCGATGTAGCGGGTGAAACTTTGCTGGCGGCAGTCGAGATCGATGGTCGCAACGCGCTGTCCAGCCTTCATCAGTGCGACGGCGATATGCAGGGCGGTGGTGGATTTTCCGGATCCGCCCTTTTCGTTGCCCAGCACCACGACGTGCGCCGAACCGGACTGTCCCTGACTTGCTTGAACCAACATGACTCGTTCCCCGTTGTCATCTTCAAATCAACGCGCGGCTGCGGTCAAGTGAAATGCGCGACGTCGTGCGCAAATCGCGCGGCGTGTGTCTTGATGATGAATCCGCTGTCGGCGCAGCGATCATTTCGACAGTCAGGCGACGACTCAAATGTCGCGCATGCGCCTTGAGCGCGCGTCGGGCCGCCGCAAGTTTGCCATTGCTGAGTTATCTTGGCGGCACCGCTCTCGCCTTGTAAGGTCGGCTTGCCCGCCGAAATCCCAGGCCCCGTGCCCCATCAGAAACTGCAAGAGATCCATTGCCGATGTCGCGAAGTCCCATGGTCGTCCGTACCGTCCCAGCCTTGCGCCGCGCCGTCGAGGCATTGCGCGCCCGAAAGGCCACCACCGCGCTGGTGCCGACCATGGGAGCGCTTCACGACGGTCATGTGTCGCTGGTGCGGCTCGCCAAGCGCCGGGCACAAAAAGTCATCGTTTCGATCTTCGTCAACCCGACGCAGTTCGCGCCGACGGAGGATTTCGGTTCCTATCCGCGCACCTGGAAATCCGATGTCGCCAAACTCGCCGCCGAGAAGGTCGACCTGATCTGGAACCCGGACGTCAAGGTGATGTACCCGGACGGCTTCGCCAGCCGGATCGTACCCGAGGGTCCGGCCATCGCCGGTCTCGAGGACCGCTTTCGACCGCATTTCTTCGGCGGCGTCGCCACCGTGGTCGGCAAGCTGTTCACCCAGTGCCGGCCGGATGTTGCGATCTTCGGCGAGAAGGATTTTCAGCAATTGCGGGTCGTGACGCAGATGGCGCGCGATCTCGACCTCGGCGTCAGGGTGATCGGCTCGCGAACGGTGCGCGAACGCGACGGGCTCGCGATGTCCTCGCGCAACGTCTACCTGTCGGCGGAGGAACGGCAGACGGCGACGACGCTGTACCGCGCCATGAAGGAAAGCGCCAAGCGCCTCAAGGCGGGCGACGAACTGGTAGCCGCCATGGCGGTCGGTCGCGAAATGATCGAAAGTGCCGGCTTCGTGCTGGATTATTTCGAGGCCCGGCATGCCGAGACGCTGGCGCCGGTAGCATCGGTCAAGGACGGGCCGGTGCGGATCCTGGTCGCCGCCAAACTCGGCAAGACGCGCCTGATCGACAATATCGGAGTGTAGGGTCCCGTCAGAGCAGCCCGAGATCGCGCAATTCGCGGCGCATCGGCTCCGGCATCGCCGCCACGCTGGCGGCCGACGACTTCGTGAGGTCCGGCGGCACGGCGTCCTCGGTCAGATAGCGCCAGCCCTGGAACGGGCGCATCGGTCGCGGCGAGACGGCGAACACCTTGGGCTGCATCACGAGGCGGCAGCGGCCGATGCCGTCCTTGTCGCGGAACGGCTCGATCGCAATGATCTTTTCGCGGGCGGCGATTTCACCTTTGATCACCCAGTAGAGCGATCCGCCGGCGAGCAATTCGCCATCGCGCTTCGGCGTCATCCGCGTGACGTGGACGTGGCGAAGCGGCAGGCCTTTTTTCTTGGCGGTCGCCATGCGTTCGGCAACCCAGCCCTTGAGTTCCTTGACCGACTCGCAGCCGACGGCAAGCTTGATGAGATGAAGCGGCATGATCCCGCCGATGTAGCGGCCCGCGCGCGCTTTGGAAAGATCACTCGTTGTTATTAGCCGTGGGTGCCGCAGCGGTCGGCGCGAGCTGGACCGGCGCCCGTTTCGCAGGTGGTGGTGGCGGCGGCTTCTTGGCAGCGGCCGGCGCCGGCTGTGTCGCTGCCGCAGCCGCGGGCGGGGCCGGACGCGGCGCGGACGGAGCCGCCGTGGCGGCCGGTGGCAGCTTGGGCGCGGCGCCGAGCGGCGGCTCGGGATTCATGATGCTGATCGGCGGCGTCGAGGCCGAGGTCGGGAATTCGGCGTTGGTCGGCTTGCCGGTGGGCATCGAGGGCGGCAGTCCGGCGAGCAGTCCCGAGGCAGCCTGCGGCGGCGCGTTCCAGGAAGGCGCGTAGCGCGTGACCAGGTTCTCATAGACGCGCTCGTCCATATTGGCCGCGATCTGGTTCTTGTTGGTCAATGAGCGGAACAGCGGGCATGCCTGTGGCGTGCAGCGGTCGCGCGTCGTCAGCACGTAGGCCATCAATCCGTAGCGGTCCCGCTCCACGGCGCGGCGCAGCGCCACCAGGTCGGAGCCGGCGCCCTTGTTTGCCGTGGCGACGTCGCCGAGCGAAATCAGCAGCGTGATCTGGTTGGCCGCGTAGGCCACCGCCGCGGCGGCCGACTCGGCGGAGCCGAACAGCGTCTTCTCGCAGGCGCTCAGGACAGCGTCACCCGCAAGGTCGTCGATACAGGAAAGCTGCGGTAAGGCCGCACTGGCCGGCGGAACGTAGCGGGCCTCGGCGGGGGCGGCCCGGGTACCCGCGCTGAAGCCCTGGACCACCATGGTCCCGGCGACAGCGATCGAAATCAATGTCAGCACTGCCAACGTCGTGTTGGCCACGGACCTGTCGGCGCGCAGCACCATGACCAGAACGACGAGCCCAAAAAATGCCGCTGCGGCGAGCGTCAGCCACATCGGAAAGTTCGGTGAACGCCAGATCTGATCCAGCGAAGCAGGCAAGGCCCAGTTCATGCGCGGTGTCCCTCAACGCAGCATAAGACGCGATCGGCGCAAGACGAATGCGTTTTTACGGCATCGCCTTGCGGCAGAAGGTCCCTTGAACGGGGCCATTTGACGGCGTTCGAAATGGAACCGCGTCGCAGGCCTGCTTGCCTACAGGTGTTTCAGGTAATCGCGAGCTGGCTTTCCTTGGCGACCCGTTCGAACGCTTCGGTCGAACTCTTGATCCGGTACTGGCAATCGTCGCCATCGGTAGGAAGCAGCCGGATCACCTCATAGGTGCCGCTGGCGGCCGGGCGGGCAACATTGCTGGCTGTAAAATAGACAGTCTCTCCAACGGAGTACTTATGCTTCAACGCCCTCTCCATCACGCAAGAACACCGGCCGTGCTCACGGTCCCGCTAGCTTTCGGCCTATTTGAGAACCCTGCGGCAACCTAGCACACCGGCCGGCGCAAAGGCCAGTGGCATGGAGGCATGGCAAACACGCGAATTCCGCATATTTTTCAGAGCGATAAACCGGTGTCATTGCCGGTTCCGGAAATCCGCGTGGCGGTAATCTGGTCCGCCTTGTACCCGGGCGGCGGCGGCGAACCCGCCCCACCGCGGGCCTAGACCGTCTCGAACCGTTCGATGATGAGCGTCTCGGCCAGGCCGGCGCGGGTCCATTCCTGGAACGCGGGCAGCGACAGCATCGCATCGAAATAATGCCGCGCCTCGCCGGGTACCTCGATTGCATAGGTGCGAAACCGATGCACCACCGGCGCGAACATCGCATCCGCGCCGCCGAAAGCGCCGAACAGGAACGGCCCTTCCTTTCCGTAACGCCGATAGCAATCCGCCCAGATCTCCTGGATGCGCGCCACATTGGCGCGCGCGTCGCCGGACAGTTCAACGGCGCCGATCGGCCGGTGCAGGTTCATGCCGCATTCGTTACGCAGCGCCATGAAGCCGGAATGCATCTCGGCTGAAATCGAACGCGCATGCGCGCGGCGCGCGCGGTCTTCCGGCCACAGCCTGGTCTGCGGAAATTTCTCGGCGAGATACTCGATGATCGAAAGCGAATCCCACACCGTGATGTCGCCATCGATCAACGCCGGCACCTTGCCGGCCCGCGAGAAGCTCAGTATCCGGTCCTTGTCGGCCTTGTCGTCGGTGTAAAGCGGAATGAACTCTTCTTCGAAGGGGATGTCGTTGGCGCGAAGCGCCAGCCACGGCCGCATCGACCATGACGAATAGTTCTTGTTGCCGATGACCAGTTTCAGCATGTGCGGGATATCCAGTTGGCAGCGTCATCTTGGCATAGCGCGCCATAGGCGTTCAACCTGTACACCGCCATGACCGGGCGATCGCGGGGAGAAGGATCTCCGCCTAGGTGTCGCATTCCACCATGATCGAGAAACTGTGGTTGGACGGGTCGAGCGGACCCGCTCCGATCGCCATGTAGCGCTGGTCGCCAAGAGTGAAGGCCGCGATCTTGACGCTGCCCGCCGGGCCGCTCGGGGTATCGACCGGCAGTGGTGAGATCCAGCCTTAGAATTTTCTTTGTGGTCAGAAAGACCTGGCCACGCTTCACGCCCGAGGCGCACAGGCCCTCGCCGACCTCGCGCTCGTTGTCCGACATTCTGTGCGACGTGGCTATAGCCGCGCCCAGCGCCTGCTCGACGATGCGCGCAGGTGCGTCCGCGATTGTCCCGGGATCGAGCCGCCAATATCGCCCGCGGGAACAGCCGTGCCTACTCAGCCGGGTTCGGATTCCGTCGCCAGCGCCGCGAAGACGGTTTCCGGCGAATGGGCGATCACAGCCAGCAGCGCGCGCGCGGGGCCGCGCGGGGCGCGCTTGCCCTGCTCCCAGTTGCGGATGGTCTCGACGGGGACGCCGAGCCTTGCCGCGAATTCGATCTGCGTGAGTTGCGCGCGGCGGCGCAGATCGCGCACGGCAGGCAATGCGGCAGGATCGCAGGCCGCTCCAGTGGCCGGTGACGTCGTGCGCGCGGGCGTCGCCGGCACGAGCGGAAACTCCTGCCCGTCCCGCAGTTCGACGATCCGTCCGTCCGCTTTCAGCCGCAAGCGCTGCATGTCGACCTCGTGAGCCAACATCATCCGCGAAGCGCGTTAAGGTCCGATTAACGATAAAAAAGCAGGCTACTTCAGCCCGAACCACAGCGTGGCGATGCCGAGGAACGAGAAGAAGCCGACCACGTCGGTGATGGTCGTGACGAACGTGCCCGACGCCACGGCGGGATCTGCCCGCACCCGGTCCAGCACCATGGGGACGAGGATACCGCCGAGCGCGCCCGCAATCAGATTGCAGATCATGGCAAGTCCGATCACGACGCCGAGGCCCGGGATCTTGAACCAGGCCACGGCGGCGACGCCCGTGATCACGGCAAAGGCGAGACCGTTGACGAGGCCGACCATCGCCTCGCGCATGACGACGCGGTACGCATTGTTGGAACCGAGCTCGCGGGTGGCGAGTGCCCGCACCGCCACCGTCATGGTCTGGGTCGCGGCGTTGCCGCCCTGGCTCGCCACGATCGGCGCCAGCACCGCGAGCGCCACCATCTTTTCGAGTTGCCCCTCGAACAGGCCGAGCACCGCGGACGCCAGAAACGCGGTCGCCAGATTGACCAACAGCCAGTTGAAGCGGGCGCGCGCGATGGTCCAGACGTTGTCGGAGAGTTCTTCGTCGCTATTGACGCCACCCAGCGCCTTGAGGTCCTCGTCCGCCTCCTCCTCGATGACGTCGACGACGTCGTCGATGGTGATGACGCCGACCAGCCGGTTCGTGGTGTCGACGACGGGAGCTGCGACCAGATTGTACTTGCCGAACATCCGCGCGACCTCGGCGAGGTCGGCGAGCACCGGCACCCGGCGGCGGTCTTCCTCGATCAGTTCGGAGAGCGGCACCGGCCGGCGGGCGCGCAACAGCGTGTCGAGCGACACCGCGCCCTGCCAATGCTGCTCGGCATCGACCGCGTAGATCTCGTAGAAGCGATCGGGCAGATCGGGGGTGTCGCGCATGTAGTCGATCGCCTGGCCAACGGTCCAGTCCGGCGGCACCGCGATGAACTCCGACTGCATGCGCCGGCCCGCGGAATTCTCCGGATAAAGCAGACTGCGTTCCAGCGGCGCGCGCTCGGCCGGCGGCAGCTTGTCGAGGATCTCTTCCTTGTCCTCCGCGTCGAGGCCTTCGAGCAATTCGACGGCGTCGTCGGACTCCAGTTCGCGCACGCCTTCCGCGACCGTCTCGGGCTCGAGTTCCTCGAGAATTTCCTCGCGGACGGCATCGTCGACCTCGTTCAGCGCCGAGAAGTCGAAATCGGTACCGGTCAGTTCGACGAGCTTGACGCGGTCTTCGGGTTCGAGGGCGCCGATCAGATCGCCGAGATCGGCCTCGTGAAGTTCGGCCACCACCTCGCACAAATGCGGCCGGTCGGCCGCGGCGATGGCGCGGGCAATTTCCTCGACGAATTCATGCCGGAGTTGGCCTTCTTCATCCCGCATCGGCTGGTCGAGCAACGAGCCCTGCGCGGGGCGCTCTACGTCGGCTTGGGCAGCGTCGATATTCTCGGCCATGCCGTGCCTCGCCGGTTTGACAGAATGAGAAAACTCGTCTGAGCTATCGCAGCACGCATTACCCAATCGGCAACACAAAGCGCAATGCCAAATATGTCCAACTGCGAATGACCGGAAAGTCCATCACCGCGCTGTGCTCGGCGGTCACGGCATTGATCCTCTTTGTGGTGGCAGCACAGGCCACTGAATGCCCGCGCAAGGACGCGCTCGGCACCTCACGCGTTCTCACCGTCGATGCCGCTACCTCGCCGCGCGTGGGCATGAAGAGTTTTCCGCAGACACTGCCCCTCGAAGACCGCGAAGTCGTACTGACTTTCGATGATGGACCATGGCCGGGCACGACGCCGAAAGTGCTGGCGGCGCTGGCGCACGAATGCGTGCGCGCCACCTTCTTCCTGATCGGCAAGCCCGCCTCCGAACGCCCCGAAATGGTGCGAAGACTGGCCGCCCAGGGTCATACCGTCGGGCATCACACCTGGACGCATCACAATCTCAAATACATGAAACCGGACAACGCGGCCGCGGAGATCGACAAGGGCATTGCCGCCGTCGAGACGGCGCTGCACGGCAGGGCCACGACCACCCCGAGCACGCCGTTTTTTCGGTTCCCGTTTTTTGACATGACACCGGCAACGCTGGAAGACCTGCAACGGCGCCGCATCGTCGTATTCGGCGCCGACCTCTGGGCCAGCGATTGGCAACCGATGACGCCGGCGCAGCAACTGAAATTGCTCACCGAGAGGCTGCAAATCGCGCGCAAGGGCATCATCCTGCTGCACGATCCCAAGACGCAGACTGCGGCCATGCTGCCGGCCTTCCTGCGCTGGCTCCGCGACAACCGCTACCGCGTGGTCCACATCGTTCCGGCCAATGCCAAAACCGTGACCGGCAAGGCACATTAAAGCCAAAATCGGCGTGAAATTCATGGGTTTAAAACACGATTCCTGAGGGCTCGTGTAAGAATGGCGTTCTCAGACAGCGTTTTCGAACGAAGTGGTTCGCGTCAAAATAGTGATTGAACCCTGGTTCTGAATCATCAGACCGGGGTTGGGGAATGAAGCCGGGGTCGTATGATCGCTAGCGTATTTGGGGCACTCCGGCTGCGGTCCGCTCCCGCTTTGAGTCTGGCCGCACTGGCCTGCGTCATCGCACAGAAAGCCTCGGCCGCCGACTGCCCCGGCCATCCCGATGCGATCGGCACTTCACGCACGATTGTGGTCGATCCGCGTCAGTATCCCATCATCGGCACCATGCAATACGGCAAGACGCTGCCGCTGAAAGATCGCGAGGTGGTGCTGACGTTCGACGACGGGCCGCTGCCGAAATACAGCAATCAGATTCTGGACATTCTCGCCGCCCACTGCGCGAAGGCGACCTTCTTCCTGGTCGGACGTCAGGCCAGTGACAATCCCGAAGGCGTCCGCAAGGTGCGCGACTCCGGCCACACGGTCGCTACGCACACCCAGAACCATCCAACCGGCATGGATCGCCTGCCGCTCGACCGCTCCAGGCAGGAGATCGAACAGGGCATCGCGTCGGTGACCGCGGCACTGGCCGACGGCACCGCGCCCGCGCCATTCGTGCGCATGCCCGGCCTGCGCACCAACGACGGGATCGAGGAATTTGCGCGCGCCAAAGGGCTTCAGGTCTGGAGCGCCGATTTTCCCGCCGACGACTGGCGTGACGTATCCGCCGCGCGCGTCTATGAGCTTGCGATGAAGCGTCTGCATGCCAAAGGAAAAGGCATCCTGTTGCTGCACGATATTCAGCCGCGCACGGTCGCTGCGTTGCCGAGGATTTTGCACGAATTGAAAGTGCGCGGCTATCGCATCGTTCACGTGGTGCCCGCAGGCCCGGGACGGCCGGCGACGCCGACCGAGCCGCAACAATGGCAGTTGCATCCGGCGTCGGAGATGGTGGCCGTCTCGCTTTGGCCAAAAATTCCGGGGTTCGTGTTTGTCAGCACTGCCGCCCTCCCCGCCCCGGCGCTGTCCGGCTTCGGCTGGCGCAGTACTGATCTCGACGCACGCACACAGCGGCGCGTTCCGTTAAAACGCGCCACGCTGTGGCCAAGACAAGCAACATTGGCGCAGCAACAGATGCCTGCCGCGCTGCCCGTTCCGGCCGCCAGCATTTTCAAGCTTCCGGAATCAACCCGCGTGACGATGCTGGCAAATTTGCTGGCCGAGGGTCCGACAAGGTCTCCTGGCGCACAAACGCCGCGGGCTACGGAGGTATCCGCCAAGCTCGCCGGCAAACCGCGCCGTCAACGTAGTCCAGGCGCGGTTCAGCCCGCGGCATCCGTGACACAGCCGCCCGAGGAGGCCAACGGGACCGCGCCGAGGTCTGCGGCGCCCCCAAAGAAGAGCGGCCGATCCGCTCACGTTGCCGGCTAGACTGGAACAAGCGCTGCCGCGTCGCCTGTGCGGCTCAGTTCGTTACGATCTTGGCGATGCAGAGCAGGATGACCAGAGCCAGGAACAGCAGGTCGATATAGGCCTTCATCTCGCCGGCGTAGCGGAGAGCAGAGACATCACCGACGATCTGCTTGCGCGCGGTTGCGGCATTCGGTCCCTCGGCCGCCGCCACGGCCAGGCGCCGCGCCTCGCCCTCGAGCCGCTCGATGCGCTGGAAAAAGTGAAACGACCGCAGGGCGGACGCCGCGTGCATGCCAGCATAGACCAGCACGAGAACCGCGACCACCACGCGATGCTGGTACTTCTCCAGGAAGTTCAGAGCGAGGTAGACCAACGCCAGGAACACAAAGTTGGAAAGGAACCGGTAGGCGTAGCTCAGGAACAGCATCGATATGCTCCAGGTCGTTTTTGGAAGTGCCGAATTGCGGCGGGCGGACCGGAATCACCGGCCGGCGGCGACCCTAGATTACGCGAACGCCGCTAAAGCAAGGCATCAACCAGCGCCCCACGCCAAAGGAATTGCGCGCCGTGTCATTGCGGACACGCGTACTCCCGGTTGAAGTGGTTGGGCTCAGACCACCTGCAGGATCTGTGGTGCGCGCGGAGGCGCGGTCGCATTTATTGCGATCGATATCAACGAGTTACAAAGGCTTGTCAAACCATACCAGGCGTTTCGAATCCAAGAGTGTCTTTCGGAGGTGCGTCCAACACGAGCGCTCGGCGGCAGAAGCAGTATCGACGCCCTCCTAGGTCATGTAACGGCCAGCGTCGATATGGATCGTCTGGCCCGTGAGGTACTCCGTCTCGAGGATCATTCGGAGCGCTGGCCACATTTCGTCGGGACGACCAAGTCGACCGAGCGGCAACGTTGCGGCGTCGGGCAGACTGAGCTGATTGATCATGTCGCTTTCGACAAACGATGGAGCGATCGCGTTCGCTGTTATCCGGTCGGATCGAAGATTGGTCGCGTAGTAGTGCATCAGCCCCTCGACGCCAGCTTTTGATGCGGCATAGGCGGCAGATATGCTTCCCCCGGTGCGCGCGGCACCGGATGACAGAAAAATCAACCGGCCGCCCCGTTCCTGCAAATGAGGAATCGCGGCTTGGGATACCAAAAAGGCCGACAAGAGATTGTATCGCATGGCGCGCTCGAAGGTTGCCTCATCGAGGTCTTCACGCCTTATTACTTCGCCGATGCCGGCATTGTTGACGACTGCATCCAGGCGGCCAAAGGCCCGGACCACGCCTTTGATAACCCGTGTAACATCTCCTCGCTCGCTAACGTCACCTCTAAGCGACAAGGCGCGTCCGCCGGCGGCATGGATGATTTTTACTGTCTTGGTGGCTTCCGTCTCGCTGGAGCGATAGTTGACGACGGTGTCGTATCCAGACGAACCAGCCGCGACGGCGAGCGCGCGGCCGATCCCTCTTGACGCGCCGGTCACGAGAATAACTTTTCGATCGCTCATGATGATCTCCGCGCCGCGACTGCTACTCCAGCTCGGCACATATCAGCAGCAGGTCCGCCATATCTTCGGCAAGCTCATCGTCCTTTTGCGAGAAGCGCCGCGTTTGAATCGGGTAAAAGATCAGTCGCTGCTGCAATAGCGCGTAGATGGCAGAGGTGCCGAGGTCGAGCCGTCGCTGATACGCCTTGGAACTTGCCTTGTCTGGCCGCGCAATGACAACCTGAATTCGGGAGGCGGCATGAAGAACCAGTGATGCTGCTCGCTCATAGATCTCCTTGTCGCCAAGCAACATTCCGGCGCGCATCAGGTGCCTGTTAGCGCTGTAATGATTTACAAGCCCGCGGGCCAGCACGGTGGCGGCTTCCCGCGCGGTCCGCCCCTTCCAGCGCTCGGGGTCCGTCGCCATGTCGACCCCCTGCTTGAACCGTTCGCTGGTGGTCTCGTGAAGCGCCGCCAGGATGCTGTTTTTGTTACGAAAGCGCGCGTAGATCGAAGCTAGACCGCACCCCGACTTCTTCTCGATATCCGCCATGGTGATCTCGTCGAAGGATTTCTGTCGCAGCAGATGTTCGAGGGCCGCGAGAATGCGCTCAAGGCTCTCGGCGCTGCGCGCCTGCTTGGGCGCGTTCACGCGGTCCAGGCGGGAAACCACGCCCAAATCGTAGCCTGTGGCTTTTGATTTGGAGCGCATCATGATCTCCGGGAACTACGGGAGTGGCGTGCTGGCGTACACATTGGGCTACTTGCCCGCTGCGCCGAGCTGCCGAAGGAAGGTCCGGTAATCCGTCCGGACGAATTCTTCCACGAGAAGTCCGTCGTCATCAAACCTGAAGATGTTGATAAGGTCCCACGTTACCCGCGCCCCGTTGGGAGGGAGCGAGCCCGCGGGCGACTTGGTGAACTCGCGCACAAATCGCCCCTCGATCCAGGTCTGGCACGCGATCAGATTTCCTTCGACAATCATGATGCCGCGCCTGATCGACCGATCGTCAAACGCCGCCCTGACCGACTCAAAGTAGGCGTTCAGTCCCGCATAGTCCGTCTGATACCCGCCAGGTCCGTGAAAGCGGAAATTCCTGGTGTCGAAGTAGCTGGCGATTTCGTCCGCAGGCCCGCCGAGCACCTCCAGCTCACCGGCCTTGATCAGCCGGGCTGTCAGCTCGTCTCTGGTAAATTTCTGGGTCATCGCTGCTTTCCGTTGCGCATTGGTGTTTGTCGGCGACACTGCCACGCCCATGACGCCGGCAATTCCGCACTGGATCGCTTCACGTCGATTCATGTTCCTCCTGACGTCGGCTCACCCAGCACAAATGGGCCTGCATCGCATAAGCCTTCGACGAACTCGCCGCTTCGCCCGTCGCGGATCCATATAAATATAATCATATTACAATTATATTTCAAGAGGACTGGGCGCCATGAATAAGCTCAATTCTCGAAAGCCGAGTTCGATAACTCGGCTTCAGCAACTTCGATAAGTGATCTTGGCCGCGTCCAGGAAGGCCGGGGCTAGAACGAGCCCGACCGAGCGGCCAATGCATTCAGTTGTTTCCGCTCGTCCTCGGTCAACCTTCTCTTCTGGTCCTCGCTCAACTTCCCATTGCCGAGCATATGGACGGCGCTGGCTGGATCGTAGCTGTCGAGGCTGCTGCGCTTCTCCCGCCTGTCGTCCGGCGGTCCGTCCTGCGTCGTGCCATCGCCGCCGCCGTAACCGAGGACTTCGACGATGATGACCGACGGCTGGGCGTTGCCGCTGCCCTGCTGCGGCACGGCTGCCTGCTGGGCAGCGGCGCCTGCGGTGTTCGAGGCCTCCGTCAAGCCGCCGATGTTCGGTGCCTCGACCACGGGCACGCCCTTCGATTTGCCCTGGACCTCGATATTGGCCGCGTTGACCACGAAAAGCGCCGCAAGGTTGAGATTGCCGGCGACCCGAATGCCGGCGTCGCCCGCGTTCACGGTGCCCTTTGGCGCGATCAGGTCCACGTCGCCCGGTTCGGCGCCGGCGAAGCCCTCGATGGTGCCGATGCCCGAGCCGCCGATGTCGGGCTTTTCGACGATCGTGGTATTGCCATTGGCATCGGTCATGATATCGGGCCTGGTCGGCACGCGCGTCGTCTTGGCGCCGCGGCCGGCGTCGATGTCGCCGAGCGTCGACCAGATGATCTCGTCGCCGCCGCCGAAGGTGAGGATGCGCGAGCGGTTCACCACCACGTCGCGGTGGGCGAAGATGTCGATATGGCCATAGCCCAGTGTCACGAGACCGAATCCGTCCCCGACCGGGGTGTTGAGCGCGGCGACCTGAAGGCCCCCGCCCGGCGTCAGGACGCGGATGTCGCCCTCCGACATGGTGCGGACCAGTCCGTTGCCGAACTGGACATTGCCCTTCCATCCGTCGCCCGGGAACAACGCCGCGATGGCGGCATAGCCGCGGTTGTAGCCGCCGTTGATCGGCTGCCCGTTCGCGGCCGGCGTCAACTGATCGCGGCCGGCCGCGCGCAGCTCCTGCATATAGACGTCGCGCACGAACGCCTGCCGGGTCAATTCGGGCAAGGTGTTGAAGCGTGCCCAGGCGTCGAGCGGCGCAAGCGTTTCGCCGGTGACCTCCCTGACGAACGACACCAGCCCGCGGCGCGCCACATGCTCGGCGCCGCCGACACTCGTCTCAACGGCGTCGGTGAGATACAGCGGCACCCTGACGCCGCCGACAGTGGTCGTGAGCCAGTTTGCCATGGCCGCGACATTGGCCGGATCGAGATAGGCGGCGGCGAAGGCGTCGTAGGCGACCCTGCCGTTAAGGCCCGCCATCAGCGTGATGTCCGCGCCCCGCGCGGGCAGGCCCTTGATCTCGGATTGGAAGTACGGCGTGTTGCTCGAATAGTCGAAGGCGCGATTGCCGACGCTGTAGATATTGAGCGTCTGGGCATAGATGTCCCGGCCCGCGGACAAGAGCAGCGCCCCCGGCCCCTGGATCTCGATACCACTACCTGCCCCGACTGCCAGACCGGAGATGATGTCGTTGCCGGCCTGGATCAGGCTGACGTCCGTGGAATGGAGATTGCGCAGCCTGAAATTGATCTGCCGGATGTCCTTGCCGGCCTTGAACCAGGTCTGCTCGTTGCTGGTCACGCCAATCAAGCCAGCGTCGATCGAGCTGCCGCTGAGCGCCATTCGGTTGGTCCCGTCGATGGATCCCGCCAGCGCATAGATTCGGCTCGGCTCGTAGTCGTCGATGAGATCGAGCCGATCCGGATTCCCGCCCACATACACTGTCGGATCCGTCGAACCGCCGGTCGAGGCCGGGTTGAGCAGGAGGCGATCGAAATTAACGTCGAATGTCGGGTTAAATGGCGACGCGACAGCGGCGGCGGTCGCCCGTGCCATGAGGATCGAGCCGAGCGCGATATCGTCCGCCGCCAGAATGCGCAACTCGGCGATGGAACTTGGCATGGTCGTGATCAGACCGAGATTCGTCACCGAACCGTTCAGCGCCACAATACGGGTTCTGCCCGGGTAGCGATTTGCGCTTTTGCCCACCGCCGATCGGTTGGACAGGGACCCGTCATTATCGCGGACCGGAAAGTCATTGTCCCCCCTCGATCTGTTGGTGAGCGTGATATCGCCGCCGACTGACATCAGCGTGATCTCAGTCCGATCGGTGTAGCCGCTCATGTAGGCTGCGGAAGTCGGTGCGTAAGCCAGCAGCGGATCGGCCACCGTCTGCACGTGCATGTCGCCGGCGGTGGTGACGGTCATGCTGGCGTCGCCGAGCGCAAGTACCGGCGCCAGCCCGAAGACCGTCGTCAGAATTCCCGACGTGACGGAGACTTCGCGACCCACCCCCAGCGACGCGGCGCTGATGCTCGCCTCGCCACGACCGGCATAATACTGGCCGCCGAGGATCGCGCCGCCAGCGGTCACGGTCATAGCGCCGCCATTGTCGACCTCGAGAACCTTGTCCGACGGACTTGTCGTGCCGCCATGGACGCGGCCGGTGGTGGCCAGGGCCACCACCAGGTTGCCGAGGTCGCCGCCGGCGCTCACCGAGACATTGCCGCCGCCGAGCGCGCCGACTCCTTGCTGGAAGGCGCTATGCTTGATCCACCAGCTCGATTGGTTTCCGGCGCCGGGCCAGAACAAGCCGTTCCTCTGCACCAGTCCGCTGCGGTTCAGCCAGTCGGTAAAGAACTGACCTTCGGTGGACCTGATGTTGACCGAAATGTCGCCGCCGGCCGCGACGGTCAGATGGCCACCACCGGTGGCGTAAACGGCGTCGACCTTGGGCGCGAAGTCCGAATATACCGTGGTGTCCCTCTTGCCGGCGGTATAGACGGCCGAGGCGACGTTGGCGAAGCGCAGGTCGCGTCCAGCCACGACGGCGATGTCGCCCGTTCCGGTGCGGACAACCTTGCCGGCGGAATTGCTTCCAAGCGTAATCGTGCCACTCGCCGCGGCGAGCCCGGCGAGCGGTGTCACCGCCAGCGCATTGGCCGAGGTGAGATCGGCGCCCGCGACCAACCTGAGATCCCAGGACTCTCCGGTCAGCAGTGTTCCGGTGGCCGAGGCGTTGGAGAACCCGTCGCTGATATTGCCGTTGATGGTCAAGTTACCCGCCGCGCGCAACGTCAGGCTACCGGAGCGCAGCGACGCTCCGAACGCATTGGCGAGATCGAGATCCGACCCCAAGGTCAGATCGCCGTCGCTGGTGATTTCGATGCCGGCCATGATCGCGACACCACTGGCACCGCCGAGGCGAGTGACGACAGTTGCCGCATTTCCGGCAAAGGCGTTGGCTTCGGCGACGGCGGTGCTCCATTGCGAGCCGACCGTGCTGTCCGTGGACTGGTAGCTCGCAACGCCTTCCAACACTCTCAGGCGGTCGCCGACGATGTCAGCGGCGAGATTGGTGACCTTGATGAAGTCCGGGCCGGCCTCCCGCTGCGCGCGGAAGCGCACAACGCCGCTCTCGCCGCCGGACACGTCGATAATGCCGCCCCGCACATCGAGCCTGCCATCTGCTGCCTCGAGGGTGACCCGGCCGGAGCCGAGCGTGGCATCACTGGCGCCGGCGAGCAGCGTTGCCGAGCCCATCATGACGACGCCGTTGCCGCCGCTGATGACGATGCGCCCGCCATAGGTTGCGCGGGCGTCGATCGTGCCGGTGATCGTCACCGTGCCGGTGTCGGCCGAGACTGCGAAGTCCTCGACCCGCGTGAGGCCGCCGATCTCCACATGGCCGTTACGAATGCGGAACTGACGCGAAGCGAAGAACCCGGCTGCGTTCAGCCTGTCACCGAGGCCGGCAAAGTCCGGCAATGCGTCGATGTCGAGCGCGAACGAGCCACCCTTGCCGCCGGTTCCGGCCTGCGCCGCGATGGCGCCATCAAGCACGATCGTGCCTCCGCCGGCGGCGGTTACCGCAAGTTTGCCGGCATTCCCGCCTCCCGAAGCGGCGGCCAGATTGAGCGTCGCGCCGGATCTCACCTGGATGTCGCCGCCAATGGCCGTCAGGCCGATGCGCCCTGCATCGGCATACTCGGTGACGTCGAAGAACTGTTTGGCAAAGCCGCCGACGTTGATCAGCGCGCCGGCGTCGATCACGGCGTCGCCTGAGGTTGCCGTGACGTCCACCGCGCCGCCAGCGGCGACGATGCGGCTTCCGATTACAACGTTGCCACCCGACAGCGAGAGGATCGAGCCCAGACTGTCGACCGCGGCCAGCGTCGAGGTGCCGCCGGACCCGATCAGACTGAGCGCACCCGTGGTGGACACGGCCTGGTTGGCAGCCTGGCGTCCGGTCAACACCGGCGTTGCCAGCGTCAGCGCCGCCGCGCCGGCGTCGAACGAGCCTTTGCCCTGGCCGACGATGCCATTGGTCCCGGTCAGAATTACCGAGCTGAATCCGGTCACGGTCTTGGCGCCACGGCCGAGGATCAGTTCGTCGGCGGTCAGTGCCAATGTGCCGGTGCCGGAGCCGGCTGTAGCCGCGCCGCCGCCGCTGTTCTCCAGAGCGATGGTCCCGCCGCTAACGACGATGTTGTTGCTGCCGTATCCCGACAATGCGCCGGCATCGAGTGTCACCGCCGCGAGCCCGGCACCGCCGAAGTTCACCGAAGCGTGGAAGTCGATCGAGCTATAGCTGCGGAGCGTCAGGTGCTGTGTGTCCGCCAGCCGCTGCAATGACGCCAGCGACAGGATCAAGCCGTCGCTGCCGCCGCCGAGACCGATCCGGCCCGAGGCCACCGACAGCGAAGACCCGGACAACCGCGCCGTTCCGGAAAGTTTCGTCGTCCGCGTCGCATCGATCAGCAGCGCCTTACCGCCGCCTAGCTGCGCCCCGGCGCCGATGCTGACGACGCCGCCGATCGTTGTGTCGACGTTCTCGCGCAGCACACGAACAGCATCGCCTGTCGAAACGCGGATCAACGCGCCGTAGTCCTTCGATGGCGTGACCAAAACGTCATCGGCCGGATTGCCGTCGTCCCAACCTTGTGGATCGACGTAGACCGCGGCGACCTGAGGCTTCATGATTAGGTCACCGGCTACGCCCGCAGAGTCCCCGTTGGCGATGATGACGCTGCCTGCCCCGACGTCGATGAGGCCGCTCGCCGCCAGAATGATTTCGGGACCGGTGAGCGCCGAAGCCGCGTCGTTTCTCACGACGATGTCGCTCGCCGACACTTCGACGCGGGTGCCGAGCGGGTCGCCTGACCGCGTGCCGCCGATGAGCAGGCTCGAGGTTCCGAATCCGCTCAGACTTGCCGCATCGAGCACGAGATAGCCGTCGGCTTTCAAGTCCGAACCGTTCTCCCCGGCACCGAGGATCGCAATCTTGCTGCCGGCGATGTCGACCACCCCACCGCGGCCACCCGCTGCGGAAGACTTGAGGGTTCCCTCGAAGATCAGTTCTTGCGTGGCCTTGAACACGACCGCGCCGCCGTCCATCGGTAGCCGCGGCGTCACTATATTCTGTCCGGTCAGACGATACTGCGTCAGCTTGAAAGCGTCGGAGGCGAAAAACGTATTGGCGGACGCCTCGTTGTACTCGGTGTACTGGCGCAGCACGTTCCCGGACATGACGCGCCATGCCGATGAAAGTTGGTCGCTGGTGCCGGAGAACATGTCGCCCAGCCTGCCCGCCATGATGGTCGTGCCGTCATGCATCACGAATGTCTTGGTTGAAATCGTGCTCGTACTGCCCGCAACCATCTGGATGGCGTAGGCGCCGGGCAAAAGCGCATAATGCGCCGGCAGCAGCGTGTACCAGCCGGCAGCGAGGCCGTTGCCGCCGGCGAGCCAGATGCGGCTGCCCGTATCCGATGCCGCGGAAGCCTGCAACGGCAGAATGGCAAACATCCCGGACATGCTCAGAATGTCGTGCGAGCCCCCAGGACCAGGCACGAACTCCCAAGCCCGCAGGTCACCGCCGCCGGAGATGTCGACAACAGAGCCCTTCTCAACGGCGACATTCGAGCCGTTCAGAGTGATTTTCTTTTCGGGCAGGGAGGCGATGGCCACGGGCGCGCCGGGGCCGGGATCCACCTGCCAGGATTCGCCATTGAGCAGTGTGCCGTAGAGGGCGGTGAGCCCTGCGCCCGATACCGACGTGATGCTGCCAGCTGCGAGAGTCAGGCTACTGCTCGCATCAAGCATGATTGAGCCAAAGGGCGCTGCGAGCGTACCGTTCTGCGTGATGACTGGTGCGCGGAGTGTCAAGGATCCTGCCGCCGACAGCGGCAGCGAGGCGCCGCCGTTCTGCTGGATGGTGATGGAATTGCCCGCGGTGACGGTCGCATTGATCTGGGAGCCGGGATAGATCACGCTTGCCTTCAGGACGAGGTCGCCATCGACCGCCAGTCCGGAGGCGCGATCGATTTCCGGCGAGGTGAACCGGATATGACCGCTTTGCAGGATCGTTTGCTGATAACCACGAATGCTGTTCAAACCATGGATGTCGGTCTGCGTGGATTTGAGGGTCAGCGTACCGGCGAGGGAAGCGACCGAATTGGCAGCGCCGCTGGCAAGCTGAATGTAGGGCGCAATCAGCGTCGAACTGGTGCCGTTCGAAACCACCGGGCCCGTTAGTGAGATGGATCGGCCCAGCGACAGATTGACGGCATCGAACTGTATGGTCCCGGGCGTCGCGAGAGAGAGGTTGGCGAAACCGCCATTGTTGACCACCGATGCGATCAGAGTCGGAGCAGGAGGAGCGCTCGCCACCGCCGCACCGATGCCGTACAGGTTCCACTCTGGGGCGCCGCCGCCCCACGCGTCCCACTCGATCACGTCCGCGTGAGTGAAGCCGTACTGGGTCGGATCGATAGCGGCCAGTCCGCCTCCGGTTGGAACGGTGTCGGTAACGGTGAGGGAGGGTGTTTGCCCTATGGCGTCGACGAATTCCTGTGTGAAGATGAACGGTTGGCCGCTCGGAAGGCCCCACTGGCTATAATCATGGCCGATCGAATCTTCCCAGGTGAACTTGCCGTCACCGTTGGTATCGTCGGGGATGATCGATCCCAACAGGCTCCTGAGCAGATCCCACGCTGTGGCACCGCCGCCTTCATTCGACACCGAAAGCGTTCCGCCCATGGCATTCGGCCCGCCCGCATGCGCATACAGGCGACCTTGAATGACGCCCCCGCCTGTGAAGCTGATCCGTCCGCCGTTGCTGTTGAGCGTGATTGCTTGGGAGCCTTTTTGGTCGCGATCTATGGTGGCGGCTGCGCCCGACACGTCGATCAGGGTTCCGGCACCCATGGCGTAGGTCGTCGAACTCAGGCTGACCGAACCGCCATCCAGGACCTCGCCGAACCGACGACCTGCGACCCCAAGCTGGATCACGGGCACACCACGCGCCAACAATGCGGCGGCGTTGCCAAGCGCGATCGTGCCATTGGAGGCGCTGAGGACGATCGATCCGGCAGGCGCCTCGATGGTTCCATCAACAGTGACGTTCGCGCCATCGATATTGATCGCTCCGCGCACATCAGTGGTGATCGACGCGCCCGCGCCCACAACGACGTCCCCGTCGGCACCGAGAGTGAGGTTGTTGGCGGTCATGGCCGCACGCTGCCACAGCGGCAGGACTGCCTTTTGCCCGACGTCGGTAATTGCGGAGCCCGAGGCGGTGGCGCGTGCGGCATTCCCGGTGAGGTCGATACTGGTTGCGACCTGTTTCAATTGGGCTCCGTCCGGCACGGTGACACCCTGCGAGGTCGAAACGCTCAGCGAACGGAAACCGCGATCCGAAAAGAGCGAATTGCCGATATGCATCACGGAAGTGTCCGCAGGCGTGTCGCCGCCGAGCTGAACCGCTGCATCGGTCGTGATGCCCAGACGGCCGCCCGACCCAGCAGCGTAGCCGCGTAGATCGAGGTTTTTCACGCCGTCTGCATCGACCCCGGTTAGCGTGATTTTGCCGGCGTCGCCGGACTTCAGCCCGATCTTCCCGGAGCGGTTAGAGAGCAAGCCGCCGCCGGAGACATCGAGGATGGCGCCGGCCCCCGCGTGGAGCGCGATGGCATTGATACCGATCGTGCCGCCATCGGTCCGGTACGGTGCGGCCACGAAGCCGTCGGTCAATTCGTTGGTCCACTGTCCGGAAACATCTATGGCGGAGTGCGCACCGAGAGAGACTTGGTGGATGGTGCCGGTGAAATCTACAGTGCCGCCAGCGATGCGGATGGCGCCGCCGACGTTGTAGCGGACGAAGTCCGCGACCACGTTCGCGTTCCCATTGACACGCAACTTCGCTCCGGGGTCAAGCGTGAGCTCGGTGCCCTCGATCACATCAAAACCAGCGCGAACGTTGAGATTAATCGTACCCAATCCCGAGCCGCTGAGCATGTCAGCGTCGAAATAGAGGCTCGCGATACCCGTGGCCGCGTTATAAAACGTGCCGAGATTGCTCAAGTCGTCCGCAAGCGCGGGGGGCGTGTCGGAAATAACCACCCTGTCTGGCGTCCAGTTTCCATTGGCGGTTTGCGCGTCGCCGATTTGAAGCGTGCCAGCCGTAGCCCAATCCCCCGCCGCAACCTGCCTTTCGCCGGTCACGACTCCAGCGGCGATCTGCCCTTCCATAACGAACGCTTCGCCCGCATAGACGGTCACCGAGCCGGCGTTGCGGCCCTCTGTGTAGCCCTTCTCGAAACGCGCACGTGACTTGCTCAACGGACCCGTCCAGGTTTCGGTGATCCCCCACCTGGCGCTGTGCCGGGTGAACCCCTCCGCCAACGCCACGTAAAGCTGATCGGGTCTCGCTTGTCCGATGTCGTAGACCCGCCCGTCGGCACCGAGCAGCTTGGTGGTCGCGACCCAGCCATCCTTGTAGCGAACCGAACCGCCGGAGACGTCCAGGATCGAGCCTGACCGCGTGATGACAGAGCCGCCGGACTTGATGAAAATCGAGCCAGCCGCGGTGGAAAGCTCCGCTAGATCTGTTCTGCCATTGCCGATCCAAGCCGAGAGGTCTGCGAGCGGCGTGCCTCCCCACTCGCCGGGCTCGCCACCCCAGTCTACGCCCGCCATGACACCGTCGGTGAAGATACCGCCGTCACGCCTGTCCACCTTGACCTTGACGCCGCGCAGCCATGAATCGCGATAGAGGGGCGAGTCGCGCAGTTCGTTGATGCCGAGCGTCGCCTCGATGATGTTGCGATCCATCGCGAGGAGCACATCTTGAAGACCGGCGACGCTCAAGTATGCGCCGTCGTCGATATAAACCAGGCTGCCGTCGGCGACTCCTCCGTTGCCGGCGTTCGGCTCCAGCGGAGCCGTCGGCTGGGCGCTGGCGAGGATATTGATTTCGCCGGCCGGCGCGATCACGCTGGCGCCTGACTTGATGCGGATGTCATACCCGCGCAGCTCGACCCGCCCTGGCTCGTAGCGCGTCGCCAGCGAACTCCCCTCGATTTCGCTGATGTCGCTAAGATCTGGCTCCACCATGATGACACTGCTCTCGCCAAGCGTCAGCGTGCCGGCTTTCCAGCTTGCGAGCTGCGGATCGCCATCGATGAAATAGCGCAACGCCCCCTGCGACCAGGCTTGCAGGCGCACAGAGCCGCCCTGGTTGTTGAGGGCCGTATTGGCATACAATAAGCCCGCCTGGACGATGTCGCGACCCTGCAAGGTGATGTCGCCACGGGTCGACGAGACCACGCCGGTATTCACGACACGGTAGCCGACATCGGCGGCGCGCTGCTCCATTGCCGGCAACATCGAATTCTGGACATCGTAGAGAGCTGGGACATTCGCGTTGGCCGGGTTGAATGGCCAACTGCCGGGAAACAGCCAGGGCATGGGAGCCGATACGGCGACGTCCAGACCGCGTACGTCGAGAGAGGGACGGAGATAGACCTGCTCACCCGCAGCCATGACGACTTGGCCGCTATTGGCCGAAATGGTGCCGGCGTTGATGACATGAGGCGCAAACAGCATGGCCTTGCCGCCGGTCGCCGTGCTAATCATTGCACCGGCCTCAACGGTGACGTCGCCGGGAGGAGTCCCCGGCAGAAAAGCCGGCTGCGGCTGCTGCGTGGCGGTCTTGGTGGGATCAATCGGGACGCCGTGATCTCCGAAGTTAGGAAGCGCTATCGTCCAATCGCTCCCCATGCCGGGCGCGGTGATCGCCGTGGCGATTCCCGCCATGAACTGCTCATTCGACAGGCTGAGCGAGGACGCGATCAGGGTCCCGACATTCACCTGGCTCGCACCGCCGAAGATGATGCCGTTGCGGTTGATGACGTAGACCGCGCCGTCGGCCTTGATCGAGCCCAGGATCCTGCTTGGGGCGAGGCTCGGATCGAGCACGCGGTTGAGCGCGATCCAGTCGCGATTGCCCTTCTGGTCAAACACCAGATCAGTTTCCCTGCCGACGTTGAAGCTCTGCCAGGTCAGGATTGCCTTTTGTTGCGTCTGTTCGATGCCGACCCTGGTGCGGGCACCGACGGTGGACTCGGTCGGCAGGTTGGCGCCCTGCCAAAGATCCGAGCCCGGAACGGCCCCCGGCGCGACCTGCAGACCGCCGGGCTTCAAACCGTTGGGAACCGTGCTCTGCGTGGCGCGCGCGGCATCGCGCGCCGCCTGCTGGCTCGCCTGCTGCGCCTGGATCGCCAGCGTCGCGCGCCTGAGCGAATTGCTCGCCGCCTGTGCGGCCCGCGTCGCTTCCTGCTGTGCCGACTGCGCGGCGGCGGTCGAAGCCGCCGATGCTGCCGGCTGTGCACCACCGCCGAGCGGCCTGGCGTAAGCAACCGACGAGGCCAATGTCAGCGCGATGACGCTGGCCCCGGCCAGCCATGCGAAATGGCGGCCGTTGCGACGGGACATGGTGGCGCGAAGCTCAGGGCCGCGGTTCAGCATCGGGTTCTCTCTCGGCAGGAAGACACATCAGGTGACATCCACTCCGCCCCCAAAAGAGCACAACAGATGCCTCACTGGTCTGACACCGGCCGGGGATCGAATCTGAACTAAAAACTTGATGACGGTTTTTGGCACCGCTGACCGGATTCGCGGCGTCAGCTGAAAAGGATGATGCCACCGGGAAGCGCGCGCGAGGTCGCGCCGGTCGCCCGCTCGATCCAGCCGAGAATCTCGTCCGTGCGCTCGATGCGGAATCGGCCGCTGACGGTTTTCTGGCCGAGCGCCGCGTTGAGCACCACCACCCGGCCGGGCCGGTAGCGGTTGATCTCGGCCACGGCATCGGCAAGCGGCGTTGCGCGGAAGACGATGAAGCCGTCGTGCCAGGAGGTTGCCTCGTGACGGTCGAAGCCGATGGCCGGCCGAAGGCCGCTGTTGTCATAGATAACCTGTTGCCCGGCCCGAACCGGTTGCGACCGGTCGCCTGCGGTGACCTCCACGCCCCCCTCGATGCAAGTCACCCACGTGACCGCCGCGATGCTGCGAACGTCAAAACGGGCCTGCCTTGCAACCGTCTGCCCATTGCCGGCGAGCACGATCAGTTCCCGCGAGGACCGCGCCGGCATCGCGAACGACGCCTCTCCGGAAATCAACCGGACACTGCGGCCGCCATCGACATCCGCCGGGACGGCGATGCTGGTTTGCGTGTTGAGCCGGACGTCGACATCCGCCACCGTCACGCGCCGCTGCTCGCCGGTTGCCGTGCGATAATCGGCCCGCAACTCATCAAAGGACGGCCACAGATCCAACGGCGGCTTCATGACCGCGTATGCCGAAATAGACGCAGCAAGCGCCCCGCCACCCGCAAACAGCGCGCGCCGGCTCAAGGTTGTCCGGCGCCCCGACCATACCGGCATGCCATGCGCTTCGACAAAGACGCGCCCCCCCTCACCCAGACTCCGCCATACGCGCAGGGCTTCGGTAAAGGCTGACTCATGCGCCGGGCTTTGCTGCCGCCAGCGCTTCAACGCCTCCGCATCCGCCGTCGTGGCCTCCCCCGAGACCAGTTGCCTGACCCAGCGGCGTGCATCGCGCTTCAGCACATCGGCCTCACCGTCCGGGTCATCGCTCATTGATCATCTGTTCCCGGGCGCGTCGGCATCTTTCGCTCCAACCCGAAAGCCCTCTTAACAGAAGACAATTCTCGCGGCCCCGATCTGAACCTCCCAGAAATCATTTCTTCAAGACGCGCGGCACAATAATCGTGCGCCGCCTGCAGCTCCCGCTGGACAAAGCGCTCCGAAACCCCGAACCGCGCGGCAATCTCGCGCCTGGGCGTGCCCTCGAGCCGTGCGGCCAGCAGGATGGCCTGCTGTCGGACCGGCAATGTCCCGATGATGTGCACCAGGGCCTCGAGCTCCGTGCGCGCCTCCAGCGCACGTGCAGCATCCGGCGCATCGTCGGCGATCTCGAGCAAGGCTTCGACCTCGGAGGCGGTCAAGCGGCGATTTTCCGCACGTCGCAGGTTGGAGGCGATATTGATCGCCATACTGTAGAGATAGGTGTCGGGATTGCGCACCGTGGTCAGTTCGCCGCCGCGCTCCAGGCGCAACCAGGTGTCGTGCAAAGCCTCGCTGGCAAGATCGGGCGAGCCGAGATAGCGCGTCAGCCGCCTCTTGAGCTCGCCATAGCGCGCCAGCAGGTGGCGCTGCAACGCAGCCCAGTCCGCTTCCGTCATTGCGCGGTCCTCACCGTCTGCAGGCTCGCGGCGTTGCACTGGGCAAGCAGGTCGGGCGTGACGAGGATCACGACAGGCTGTTCGAAACCGGGCGGCGGCGACTGGCCGACGGATACCCGCCGCACGGCACGATCGAAAGCGGCATCGATGCCGGCCTCACCGGTCGAGCCGAGCGACGCAACGCGGGTCACCGTTCCCGACGCGCCGATCCAGAACCCGAGCGCAATCCGATAACCTCGCGCCCGAATCTGCTGATCCGCACAGAAAGCGCGCTTGAGGCTTGCCTGGAGACGCCCGTAATAATCGCGGACATGGGGAGCCGGCTCGAGCAGTGCTGGGTTCGTCGCTGCCGGATCCGGAAGCAGCATGGCGCCGTCGGCCGCCATGAATTCCGCCATGAGGCCGGTTCCCGCGAGCAATGTGCGCAACGCAGCAGCGGGTGCATACTGGCCCCTGACCGGCGCGGACTGACGGCCCGCCGCCAGGCTCGCATCGTAGATCACCTGCCATCCCGAGGCGACACTGTACGCCTCGATGGCCGAGGGCAAAGCTTGCGCGGGAAGGTCGAAGGCAACAGGCTCGTTCGGCGCCGTCCGAGGCTCGGCCATCACAGCGCCGGGCATAAACCCCGCGCCCGCAACCAGCAACCACAGGACGCAGCCGCTCCGCTTGATGTTCGAACTCCAGGACCGGGACAAGCCGTCATTGCAACTGGAATCCGCCAACAACATCTGCTCCGGAGAACTGCCTCCATTCGGAGAAGATTTTAAGCTAGGGCGACTTTCTTACAGTCTTGTGTCACTGGCCCGATCGCGGCAGCCCCAGCGCTGGTTGGCGGGGACAAAAGCAGGCGAACTCCTGGTGGGCGTCGCCGAACCCGGTGTACGGGAACGGAGCGGTACCCTTCCCGGGCAACATCCGCAAAAAAGCCAAATGATTTCAGTTGCTAAAACTGTGCTTATGGTGCGCTCGGAGGGCGGGCGCATTTGTTGCGATATCAATGAGTTACAAAGGCTCGTTAACTGATAAGGTGCATTTCCTGCTGAAGAGTGCCTTTCGAGTCGGACGCCCAAGCGGGCACCAAGTCGGGCGTGGCTCCCCTTCCCTAGCGCCACGTAGGTCCGCCACCGGCCTTCTGATCGGAGCCGTCATTTGAGGTGACATTCGGGACTGGGTCGCGTCAAACTATCCGCGCACTCTTCCGCGAGATCCTAGAGTGAGAAGTCCCCCGCTGAAAGTATGTGACGGCCGACCAGGTCGATCTGGAATTCCGCGGCCGCGTCGGCGTCCACACTCCCCTCCACGATGGTATGCTCGATGCCGTTTGCGTCCGTCTCGTAGTGGTAGCCGAGTTGGCCGCGCCCGAGTTGGCCCACACCACCGACGACGTTGGCGATTTCGCCAACAAACACGAACTCGGGGTTGCCAGCTTGGCCTCCATTTGCGTCGATCCCACTGACATCGATTCGATCGGCTGCAGCCGTAAAATCGGTGATTAGATCTCGATTGGTGCCAAAGCCAGCCGCTGCGGTGCTCGCGAATATGAAAGTGTCGTTGCCTGCGCCGCCAAAAAGCTCGTTACTCGCATTGCTGGCCGTGATCGTGTCCTGGCCGGAGCCTCCCACCACGTTCTCGATGGATGTCAGACCATCGGTGCCGATCTCGCTGCTCGTTGCCGTCCCCGAAGTCAGGTTGATGACTGCATCGGCACTGAGCCCGGCGAGGCTGTAGGTGTCGTTCCCGCCGTTGCCCGCGTAGCTATCGTTGCCATCGCCCGCCGTGGCAACGAACATGTCATCCCCCGCTCCTCCGCTGATCGTGTCACTCCCACTGGCGCCAATGATCGTGTCGTTGCCGCCAGCGCCCGATAGTGTGTCACCATTACTGCCGCCGGTGATCGTGTTGGCCAAACCGTTGCCGGTACCATTGAAACTTCCGGTGCCGCCATAGGTCAGGTTCTCGGTATTTGCCGACAAAGAATAGGTCGTGCTGGTCGCCACGACGGTGTCCGTGCCCGCATTCGCTGCTTCCACGACAACGTCGGACGAGTTATCGACAAGATAGGTGTCGTTGCCGGCCAGGCCGACCAGCCGATCAGCGCCCCCTGCGCCATCGAGCGCGTCATTGCCGGTGCCGCCCGTGATGACATTGGCATCCGCATTGCCAGTGCCTGTGAAATCGCCGATGCCGACGAATGTGAGTGTTTCGACGTTGGCGACCCCGGAAAGCGCAAATGCCGCGAGCGCCGTCCGGATCGTATCCGTGCCCTCGCCGATGTTCTCGACGATGATGTCCTCAGAACTGTCCACCACGTAAGCGTCGTTACCTGCGCCGCCGGCCATCCTATCGTTGCCCGCACCGCCATCGAGCAGGTCGCCGCCAGCGCCGCCACTGAGTTCGTCATTGCCCGCGAGCCCCAGTAGCGTATCGGTGCCGCCCTGGCCGCTGAGTGTGTCTTCCTCGCCGGTCCCGTTCAAAGTATTGGCGGCACCGTTGCCGGTCAGGGACATGCCGGCCACGTTCTGGACCGTGACCGCAATCGCCTGCGTATCGGTGCCGCCCTGGCCGTCGGAGACCTGGACGTTGACCTGGTACGCTGGCGTCGCTCCTTGTGGCGGCAGGCCTTCGAAATCGGGCGCCGCCCGGAAATGCAGCTCATTGCCGTTGCGCAGTTCGAATAGGGCGGCATCCTCGCCTCCAGAAATTGAGAATGTCAGCGTCTGCAATGGGTCCGGATCAGTAACGGCAAGAAGGCGGACCAACGTAGAATTTTCGGGCAGCGAGATCGAAAGTGATGCACCCCCGTCGATTGTTGGCTCGCTATTGAACGGATTGTTCTGGAAAGTGATAATGTCGGTCTCTGCCAACGAGGAGTCGGAGAGACGCAAATCATTTGAAGGATTTCCGCCATTACCCAAGAAACTCATCAGGACGAAGGAATTATTAAGGTATACCAGCGAACCAGGGCCGGCGGCATTGATGGCAACGAGTTTATCAAGCCCTGACTCAAATCCCTGGATAGTTTCGCCTCGAATTATTCCAGAGCCGTGGTTGAAATCGAAGACGAAAACGTCCGCAGCTCCTGCAGTGCCAACAAGCCCTTCGTGCAGGACCGATCTGTCGTCGAAGACAAGATTTGGCTTGACCACCGCAGCGGTGATTTCCTGCGTATCTGTGCCTCCTTGTCCATCCGCGACCTGAACATTGACTTGATAGCCCGCCGTCGTTCCTTGCGGCGGCAGCGCCTCAAAATCGGGCGCTGTGCGGAAATGCAGCTGATTTCCATTGCGCAGTTCAAACAGGGCGGCATCCTCGCCGCTGCTGATGGAGAACGTCTGCGCGTCGCTCGCATCCGCGTCCGTCGCAGTAAGCGTCGTTACAAGGGTGATCATCTCCGGCACCGACACAGATGCTGTATCACCCCCGCCGTTGGAGGTGATGACTGGCAGTTGGTTCGCGTCGGCTACCGTGATGCGGAACGTATCGGAAACGGTGAGATTTCCGGAATCTGTCGCGGTAACGGTGATATCGGCAAGACCACTGTCCGAAACGCTCGGTGTGCCAGTGAAAACGCCGGTTGCAGGGTTGAATGAGAGCCAATCAGGCAAGGTGCTTGTCGAAAGCGTCAGGCTGTCGCCGCCGTCGAGGTCCTGGAAAGTGTCGCCGCGCAGCGTGAAATTGAGTACGCTGCCTTCCACCGCCGACTGATCCGGGATGTTGAAGCCCACAAACGGAGCATCATTGACCGGGGTGACAACGCCGGCGATCGTGCCAGTGTCCGAATGTCCTTGCTCATCGGTAATGGTATAGCTGATGTTGGCATTGCCGTACGAATTGGGCGCGGGCGTGAGCACCAGGTCCGTGCCGACCACCGTTACCGAGCCGGCGCCAAACGTCAGCGTCGCAGTGATCGTCAGGCTCTCGTCCGGCGACTCTGGATCGGAGATAAGATCGGCAAGCGGAATGACGACGGAAGTGTCCTCCAGTGTCGTCGCACTCCCGTCGAGGGCGACTGGTCGCTCGTTGACGTTACTGACCGTGGCCGCAATAGCTTGCGTGTCGATGCCTCCAACACCGTCCGAGACCTGCACGATGACGTCGTAGATATTGTTCGCGTCGGCGTCGGTTGGAATCTCAAAATCAGGTGCGGTGTTGAAAGACAGCACGCCGGTGTTGGCGTCAATCGTGAACAGGCTCTCGTCCGCTCCGCCGGCAATCGTAAAGGTGAGCGTCTGTCCAGTGTCCGGATCGGCAGCGGTCACAGTCGTGACTGCCGTCGAATTCTCGACGATAGCAATACCTGCCGCCGCCCCCCCGCCGTTGGAGGTTATGGCTGGCGCATCATTCTTGTCGACGGCATAGGCGTCCCCCACAACGGTCGGCGGGCCGTCCTGCAGAATGGAGATCGAATTCGAACCGAAGTTTGCGACGGCAATATCTGGCCGCCCATCAGCGGTGAAGTCGCCGACTGCTGTCCAGCCAGGTTGGGTACCGCCAGTCGCAAATAACTGTTGGCTCTGGAACGTGCCATCACCATTGCCGAGCAGGACTGAAACGGAATCCAATAACGGATTGGCGTACACGAGATCGAGTGCGTCGTCGCCATTCACATTGGCGAGAGTCACGGTGCCAGGTCCAACACCATCACTTGCTATGCCGAGTGTATAGGAGAACGGCGCTTGGAAACTTCCATCGCCATTAGCCAGTGCCACCGATACGGTTCCGTCGTAGCTGCTGAACACCAAGTCCGCATCGGCATCGCCGTCGAGGTCCTCCAGCGCGACGGAAGCCGTGTGTGTGGAGGCCGGAATATTTGGAGCCGCCGTGAACGTCGTGCCATCTCCGGTCCCCAGGTAGATTTGGATACCGTATGCCCCCGGAACGTTTGAGAAAGCGACATCTACGTTCCCGTCGCCGTTGAGATCGGCGGCCGCCACGCCGAGCGGATCTGCGTTCGAGGGCAGCACGGTGGAGAGACTGAAACTACCATCTCCGTTTCCGAGCAGCACGGAAACGCCGCCATTATTGCCGGTGTTCGCAACGAGAACATCGAGCCGACCGTCTCTATTAAGGTCCGCCAGGGTGGAGTCCGATGAGTGGGCGCGGTTAGTCGGGGACGAAATCGCCGATTGGAAAGTTCCGTCGCCATTGCCCAAGAGTATGGCAATGGCTCCGTTGGCGCCAGCGTTTGATATGGCGAGATCGAGCACGCCGTCGTTGTCGACATCGGCGATCGAAACGCCGTTGAGATCATGGCCTGCGGCGTAAATCACCGGCTCTTGGAGGGTGCCGTCACCATTGCCCATCATGACCGAAATCTCGCCGGAGGAGGATTCGGACACGAGGTCTTGCTCGCCATCGCCGTTCAAATCACCGCTCGTGACATGCCCAGCGATCCCCGAAATGGACGAAATGACATGGAACGCGCCACCCGCCAGGGGATTGCCGGTGAGGTCGTGCACCTCCGCGCCGGTGACACCGAGTGCCACCGTGCCATCACCAGAGCCCGTGTCGACGGTCACTACGTATTGTGCGTCATCGCTGCCCGTAACGGGCATCACGCCGGCAATGCCCGCGCCGATCACGGCGCCGGTCGTCGTCAGAGAAAACTGGCTCGGATCCACGCCGATCACGGCCTCGGAGAACGTCACGGTGTAGTGCACTGTTTGCGCATTCGTCGGCGTATTGTCGCTGCGAGTCACGCTCATGACCCTAGGCGCGATGTCATCGACGTCCGTCACAGTCACCGCAACTGCCTGCGTATTCGTTTCGCCACTACTGTCGGAAACCTGCACGGTCACCCTGTATACGTTGTCGCCATCCGTGTCGGTGGGGGCCTCGAAGTTTGGGGCGGAGGAAAACGAGAGCGCGCCAGTATCGAGGTTGATCAGGAACTTGCTGGCGTCTTGACCACCTGTGATCGCATAGGTCAGAGCCTGCCCAGTATCCGGATCGGTTGCGACGAGGGTCGCCACAGCCTTGGTATTTTCCGCGATCGAGATCGACAGCAGGTCGGGCGCGCCGAAAGTGGTGTCGAGGCTGCCGTCAGCGTTATAGCGAAGGAGCGCGAAATCGGCATTCGACCCATTGCTGCTATATCCCGCAATCAGGATCTTGCCGTCGGGCTGCAATTTGACGCTGTAGCCTTCGTCCGAGCCGAGGCCTATCTGCGTCGTGACCACTCCGCCAATGCCAAAGGCCGTATCGAGGCTGCCGTCAACATTGTAGCGGACAAGGGTAACATCCGTGTTCGACCCGTTGAAGCTATTGCCCGTGACCAGAATCTTGCCATCGGGCTGAATGGCGACGCTGCTCCCGGCGTCGCTGCCCGGCACAACGCTAGCCCTGACCGAGCCATCGCCGTCAAATGACGTATCGAGGCTGCCGTCTGTGTTGTATCGTACGATGGCGATGTCGGCATTCGGGCCCGTTTGGCTTATGCCCGCGACCACGATCTTGCCATCGGCCTGAATGGCGACGCTCTGGCCAACATCGTTGGTACCGCCCAGATCCGTGGTGACTTTGCCATCGCCTCCGAAGCTCGTGTCGAGACTGCCGTCCACATTGTAGCGAACAACTGCGAAATCATTCGGCCCGTTCCCGGTGAAGCTATGGCCTGCGGCCACAATCTTGCCGTCCGACTGCAGGGCTACGCTGTAGCTTGCGTCGTGAGACGCGATTCCCGTCGTAACTTTTCCATCGCCATCGAAGGTGGTGTCGAGGCTACCATCGGCGTTGTATCGCACGAGCGCGAAGTCAAAGGTTGAGCCATTGAAGCTGTAGCCGGAAAAGACAATTTTTCCGTCGGATTGCAGAGCAATACTCTGGCCGAAGTCGTCGACCAGCAGATCTGTAATGACCTTGCCGTCGTCGCCGAAACCGGTGTCCAGGCTGCCATCAGCGTTGTATCGCACGATGGCAAAATCGAAGTCAGCGCCCGACCCGGTGTAGCCTGCAACCAGAATTTTGCCGTCAGGGTCTACGACAGCACTGTAGCCATTGTCATCGGCGCCCCCAAGATCGGTGACTACCTTTCCATTACTGCCAAAGCTCGTGTCCAGACGGCCATCTACGTCATAGCGAACCACGGCGAAGTCGACACCCGTGCCGTTGAAGCTGCTGCCGGCCACCAGGATCTTCCCGTCAGGCTGCACGGCTACGCCTCGACCGAAGTCATCAGCCGGACCGATGGCCGTCGTCGTCATGCCATCGCCAACGAACGTCGGCGCCTCATTGACGTTGCCGACCGTCACGGCAATCGCTTGCGTATCCATTCCACCATTGCCGTCGGAGACCTGCACCGTGACGTCGTAGACGTTATTGGCGCCCGCGTCGGCGGGCGCCTGGACGTCGGGCGCCACGATGAAGTGCAGTTCGTTGCCGTTGCGGATTTCGAACAGCGCCGCGTCCGCGCCGCCGGCGATTGAGTACGTCAGCATCTGCCCGGCGTCCGGATCGCTCGCGGCCACGGTTGTGACGAACGTGGCGTTCTCGGTCACTGAGACGCTCGCAGTTTCCCCACCGCCATTAGAGGTGATGGTTGGCGCCTCGTTCGCATTTGTGATCGCGATCGTGAACGTTTCCTCACGGCTCAGCCCGCCGGAGTCCGTAACGCGCACCACGATGTCGTGCGAGGTCGCGTCTTCGAAGTCGAGGCCCGTTCCCGTAGTCACGGTCTGGTTGCCATTCGCAAGGGCAAACCTGCCGCCCGCGTCGTCGATCAGCGCGAAGGTGGCGGTGTCGCCATTGTCGATGTCGGTCGCCGACCATGTGCCGACGAGTGTGCCGGCCGCTGCGTTCTCGGCAACGGTGTCGCCCGAGAGCACGACGTCTGTCGGCGCGTCATTCGCGCCGGCGACGGTAATGGAAACCGTCTCGGTATCGACGCCGCCTGCCCCATCCGACACACGGATCGTGAAATCGTCCGTCACCGTCTCGCCGGCGGCCAGCGCCTGCACATTGGCCTGGCCATTGGCCAGATTGTAGGTCCATTGCCCAGCCTGATTGATGTTAAGGGAGCCGTAGGAGCCGGTGAGCGTAGAATCGGTGACCTGTGGCGCGTAGCTGACGATCTGGGCGAGCGTCCAATTCTCGTCATCGCCGGTGACGCCGGGGGTTTCCGTGCCGAAAATGCGGCCAATCCCACTGAAGTTCTGCGTGCCGCCGACAACGACGCCGCCCGCGAGATAATCAAACGATGCTCGGATCGCGCCCACGCCGGTAGTGGAGTGCGACAATCGTAACTCGATCTGGTCGGCGCCGGGCGGCGGATTCAGCAACATCGACTGGATGACGGTCACTTCGTCGGCGTCGAAATCGAGTTCCAGCAGTTGAGCAATGACAGCTCCGTTCGGTGCGCGGCGCACGACCAGTTCTATTGCGTCATCACCCGGCTGGTCGGGCGGCGTACCGCTACCCCCTTGCAGGCGATCGGATAGCCGGATGCCGTAGGCTTCTCGCGAACTGTCCGGAAGGATGAGATCGAAGCGGCCTTCGACAGTGAAGTCATCGTCGCTCTTGAGACCCTGCGCCAGGTTGGCGGGATCGATGTTGGTCCGAAGAGTCGCAAACTGGCCCACGAAGGGGTCTGGGGTACCGACTCCCACGCTGGGCACAGCGCCGCTGTCGTCCATGATCAGGCGGCCGGCCGTTTCGTTGAAGGTCCCGTTCACCGCATAGCTCGGTGGACTGCTGCCCACGGGGACGCTGGGCGGCGCCGCGCCGTCGTCGAACTCATCAGCAAAGATCGTAGCTCCGTTCTTGATGATGTTCAGCCTATCCATCGAGAAGGTATAGTCGGCGCCGGTGGCTGCGCTCCCGCCCACAACCGACCACAACTGGATCGCACCCGCGTCTTGGTCCGTCGCTGCCATCGTGCCCGATGCCGACAGGGCCCCGTTTTCCTGGACCGCGCCGGCAACCGGCGGCGTCGTGATCACCGGCGCCTCGTTGGCGTTGGTCACGGTGACCGCAATCGCCTGCGTGTCGAGGCCACCGTTGCCGTCGGAAACCTGCACGGTGACGTCGTAGACGTTGTCGCCGCCGGCGTCGGACGGCGCCTCGAAGTTCGGCGCCGCGGCGAAGGCGAGCGCGCCGGTGTTGACGTCGAGGGTGAACAGCGCCGCATCGGCCCCGCCGGCGGTCGCATAGGTCAGCGTCTGTCCTGCATCAGGGTCGGCCGCCGTCGCCGTCGTGATGGCTGTTCCATTCTCGGCGATCGAGAGGCCCGCCGTGTCGCCGCCGCCGTCAGAGGTGATGGCGGGAGGCCCGTTGGTTGGATCAACTTGGATAAAGACGGCGCCCGGCGTGGTCCCTACCGGACCAGTTCCGGCACGATAGACGAAGCTGTCCGGCCCAGAGTAACCCGATTGTGGTGTGTAAACAAAGGAACCATCCATTTGCATGGCGACTGTACCATGTGCGGGCAACGTCCATCCCCACACCTGAAGTCCGGAACTGTCATTTGCCAAGACACCGTTGGCAGCCACGCTTAGTACGCCATCCTCCCCCACCTGATAATGATCCGAGTTTGCCGTGTTGGGCGGATACGAGAACAGCACGTCGATCTCGATGTATGAGTTATCAGGAATAATGAGATTATCGATGTTCACGAAAATTCCGTTCTCGTTCCACGAGATCCGGTCTTGGGTGATGACGTTTGAAGTCAACTGCACGCCCGTGATGGGCCATACGCTATTCGTTACGTCTTGGAAATTGACGACAAAGGGCTCGATGGTGGTCGTCGTATTAAAAGTGCCATTAAAAAACATGCTGATGAATGCGTCCGACACGTCAGCAGTGAGAAGGCCACCAAAGTCGCCGAATCTACGTATCGAAAACTCGGTCCCCGGGCCGACGATGGCCGTCCTATGCAAGCCAACTATGGAAAAGGATAGTGAGGATCCATCGAACCCTGTCGCGCTCATTTTATGCCTCCGAGTTTCTCAGCGCGCCACAGCGGACTGCGCTCATTATCCGGCCTCCGCGCGGCTGCGCCCGGTGCTGCCACGGAGAGTCACTTGCGCCGTGGTGTTGACCACGGACGCGGTGCCGATAGACTGAACGTCATTGCAGCCTCCGCTCAGACCGGCTTGTTGAGCTGTTCTTGGTGTTCTTGAGCGGATTGTCGGGCACGCCACGTGCGAGAATTCTGAACAGCCTGCGGCCTGATGGAATGATACAAATGTACCAATCCCCCTTACTTCGTTCGAGGTAATCAGACCCGCGAAGGACGCCTCACCGTCCGCCGAACATGCCGAGCGTACCGACGATTCCAGTCACGAGCTCTGCTTGTCTCCGCGTGTCGGTCTTTTCAAGGGCGGACGCGAGCTGGTTGCGCACGGTGTTGCGCGAGTGCCTGCTGTCGCGCGCATACTCTGCCAGAGTCCGACCCGCGATCAGCGCGCTGACGAGCCGCGCCTCGGCGGGAGACAATTTGAACGCCGCCTGGATCACCTCTGGAGGAATATGTAACGCGCACTCCGCTGCGATCACGAGCACAAGAATGGTCGGCTCGACGCGGAGACCGGGTATCAATTGCGAGCGATGATTCGCTCCGTCCGGCTGCTCCGACCGCATCGGCACGGCCCAGGCGACGAACGCCCGTCCCGACGCGCGCGAGGTCAAACGTACGGGCTGCGCTGTGAGCGCCGTTGGCGGGCGCATGACCTGCATGATGGCCGCCTCGAATGCCGCGTTCTCGGTGCAATTGGCAGCGCGCAGCCTCTTCGAGCGATCGGTGCACAGTACGCTGTCGCGCCGCAACAGGTCTTCGGCCTTTTGATTGGCGAGCAGGAGCCGCCCGGCGCCATCGACCACGAACGCGGCGAGCCTCAGCGCATCAAGGCCGGTCCCGAGTGCTCGCTCCGCCGTGCGTGCAGCCGCCATGACGCGATTGATCTCGACGGCTCGCATAAGGTGAGGCACCAGCAGCGCGAACCGGCATTCGTAAGTCTCCCTATTGTTGCGATAGACCGATTCGTGCGGGCAGATGGCCAGGAGAGTTACGCCGTGCCCGTCGTTATGAAGGGATACACCCAGATGATCTGTGGTGATGCCCTGCGGTCTCATGAAGTCGGCGTAAAATTCGGTGCGTCTAGCGATCTCGGGTGCGAGAAGCTCGCTCGCGTGAACTACCTTGCCGACAGAAAGAGTCTCGAGGCGTGCGGGTGGGTAAGGATTGATGCTGTGGAAGTAGTTTGCATACGAGTAGTTGAAGGCGGGATCGTCCCCGAAATGTCGGAATGAAGGTGTTGCCGCCGCAGCCACATCATAGGCGTGCAGGACGCCGCACGCGCCGCCAAATGGGCCAGGCAGCGCGTCAAGGAACGCCTGCCATCGTTGGGGATGGAGCGCCGCGTCGTAGAGAAGATCGAGCAGTCGTGGAAACTCACTCTCGTGGAACTTCCGCATACAGCGCCTCCAGTCACTCGCCCGGGCCCAAGTCCAGACACGGCGCCAGTGCCGCCACGGCACCAACCAACTCCGCTTGCCGATGCACGCCGAGCTTGGCCATGGCAGCTGCCAGCTGATTGCGCGCAGTAGTGCGGCATATGCCAAGCCGATCGGCAGTTGTCTGCAGGCTGTCACCCTCGGTGATACTTAGGACTACATTCGCTTCGGCCTGCGACATCCCATAGAGGTTTTTGAGCATCTCGCTCGGCGGGACCGGCACACGTCGCGGGGCGCTGATCAATACAAGGGCATATCCGTGCTCCGCGCCCGCTGTGGCGAGCGTCCGTGAGGTCCTGAAGGGCAACACGAGAACCGAGCTAGGTCTGCTGCACCCATTGTTTACTGTGAAGCTCGACGGATATACTTTTTCCGCGGGAGACAAAGCGCTTTGAAGCGCGTGACACAACATTTCATCGATCTGATGCTCGTTGAAGGTCAGCTCTGATGTTGGCGAGATGCGCACGAACCGACCTTGCTCAAGCAAGGCGGCGGCGCGTCGATTGACGGCCACAATCTTGCGCCCCTGTCGCACCAGGAATGCGGCCCCCGAGATTCGATCCAGTAGGCCCTGCAATCCCGCCTCAGCAACCCGCGCGACGTGAAGGCGCGAGCTCAATGCGAATGCACGGACAAAGTGTAGGCCTACACTTTGCAGGAATTCAGCCGACGGCGCTTCGAGGTGTGAAAGGCAATCTGGAATGTCGATGCTGAGCCGCGCTAGCGACCCACACTCGCGTGCCAACGTCAGATTGGTGCCATGGGTATAGTTGCCGGCAGGCTTCAACCATTCCTGGTAGAATGCATGCCGCTCCAGCCAATCCCGACTGACGAGCTGAGACTCCCGCACCACCTGCCCCACTTTGGACCGTAGCAAATCATTGAACGGGTTCAATTTATGGAAGTGTTCGAAGTATTGCTTGATCCAGTCCGGATCCCAGCCGCTCGTGGTTGATATCGGATCATGCCCGACGCCGCCCACACTGACGAATAGGCTGAAGCCAGTGCCTGGAAACAGGCGCTGGCAGTTCGCGATCACCTCCGGCCAGTGCGTCGGATCGCAGCCCGCCTGATAAATCTGATCTACGGTCTCGAGCAAAGCTTTGGTAGGAACTGCCATCCCCCACCCATCTTAAAAAAAATGGCGATGACCAGAACCCCTGTTAAGTCATCGGCTAACGGGGCCTAGCGCTATCTCAAGCCTATGTCGCGGAACTGCATCCGGCCGCCGCGCTTTCGAGCCGATCTGGCTCAGAATCGTGAACATGTCGAAGCAGCACAAAGCGACGTCGAATTATCCGAGATCAAGGAATGCGAAACCGGCGCCGTCACTGCAGTGCCTACCGATGGCATCGACGCTGCTGGTCCAAAGGAAACGGAGAGTTCGGTGTGCGTCGCCGTTTTATGAGCAGCTGTCCGGCGCTAACGCGCTTGCCACATTTGCCGCTTTTTCCCTCGGGAAGGCAAGGGCATGCTCCCGCTGGAGGGGTACCCCCGTAGTCCTACGGTAGGACTCGTATGTTCTGTGCAGCGCACGAGCCCAAGAACGGCGGTATGCCAGGTTGAGGTAAACCTCTTCGCCCACGCGCAGCTCCGAGCCGGTGCCGGAGCAGTAGCCGACCAACAGCATCCGGACCATCAGCTCGAGGGCGGTCGTCGAGGGACGACCGATCGCGCTGTAGGGCGACAGTTCTTGCCTAAACTCGTCAAGGTCCACGAACCTATCGATCGATCGCAACAGGTGACCGGCCGGAACATGCCACTCCAGCGAACAACGCGGCCTCCTCAACTCGCTGATGTCCCATCATGATTCAGTCCTCTCGCAATGACTGCATCAGTGAACATAAACCCATCGGTGCAACCTAAAAGCGACGCTTGGGCAACTGCCAGCGCTCACGATGAGGTGCAAACCCGCCGATTTCTACTCTGTGCTACACCACCACCCTCTCCAGAGCAGATGATGGTTTTCGCTGGAGGTTGGCTCAAATAAGGATGCGAGGGCCGCGAGAGCACGGCATTGGATGAAGACGCGAGAAATCAAACAGCAAGGTTACACGGAAAAGAAAGCTAACGCTCACTGGGAGTAACAATGTGGGAAATCGCGAATTTCTTTTCGTATCAGCCACTTATGCCTGTTGGTGCGCTCGGAGGGACTCGAACCCCCACGATTTTACTCACTGCCACCTCAAGGCAGCGCGTCTACCAATTCCGCCACGAGCGCTTGGGATACCGGCTGGATGGATGCCGTCCGCCGGATCAACGGCGCCGATGTAACAAATCGGAGATGGAGGGACAAGGCGGTTTTGCGCGCCGACAACTACCTGACATCAGGCGATTTCGGCAGCATTTGCTTGACTTCGACCGCGATCCGGTTGCGATCGACCAGCACGACGCCGGATGCCACCGGAAGGTTGTTGGCAAGTATCTTGACCTCGTCCGCCTCCGTGGCGTCCAGTTCGATGATGGCGCCGCGCGAAAGCCGCATCACCTGGTGGATGGGCATGGTCGTGGTGCCGAGCACCACCATCAGATCGACGCTGACTTTATCGAGGGTCGCCACTTCTGAACCGCCAAACCGGGACTAGATTGTCTGGTTCCACCTGACCACGTTATGGTTAGCCAATGGTTAATGCCCGCCAAAGCCTTGATTTGACGACCTTCGCACAGCCCGCCGGCGGCGGCGAGGTCGAATGGCGGATTGCGGCTGCCCCGGTCCCCTACCCCGAGGCCGTCGCCGAAATGGAGGCCCGCGCGGCCGATATCGCCGACCGCAAGGCCCCCGAACGGGTGTGGCTGCTCGAGCATCCCCCGCTCTACACCTCAGGCACCAGCGGCAGGCAGGACGACCTGCTCGATCCGCGCTTTCCGGTGTTTGCCACCGGCCGCGGCGGGCAGCTCACCTATCACGGTCCCGGCCAGCGCGTGGCCTATGTGATGCTCGACCTCAAGCGACGGCGGCCGGACGTGCGCGCCTATGTCGCCGGCCTGGAAGAATGGATCATCCGCACCCTCGACGCCTTCAACGTCCGCGGCGAGCGCCGCGAGGATCGCGTCGGCGTCTGGGTCCGGCGGCCCGACAAGGGCGCCGGCCATGAAGACAAGATCGCGGCGATCGGCGTCCGCCTCCGGCGCTGGGTGTCGTTCCACGGCATCGCCATCAATGTCGAGCCGGACCTGTCGCATTTTTCCGCGATCGTGCCCTGCGGCGTCGTCGATCCCCGCTACGGCGTCACTTCCCTGGTCGACCTCGGCCTGCCGGTGACGATGGTAGATGTCGACGTCGCGCTGCGGCAGGCGTTCGAGCAGGTGTTCGGCGCCACGGGCGCGCGCCTGCCGGAAGCGACAGCCTAGCGTAGCTTTGATGGTGCAGCGGTCCCGCCAAACTGGCAGCATTGCGGACGCTGGCGGCGATATTCCGGAGCGTATCCGCAAACTTTCCGCCCGCCAGGCCCGAAGAATGTGGGAACCAATCAACCTGTCGCGCGTTTGGCCCAGTTAAACAGGCAGTCGAATGTTCAGGAAAGACCAGCAACAACAGAGGGATCTATTCGAGAGCGAACGAAATTTCCGACTTCTGGTTGAAAATGTCGCCGACTACGCGCTTTACATGTTGGACCCCACCGGCGTGGTCACGAGCTGGAATATCGGCGGCCAGCGCATCAAAGGCTACTCTCCTGACGAAATTATCGGGGAGCACTTTTCCCGCTTCTACACCGAAGTCGACCGCGCGAACGGCAAGCCCGCGCGCGCGTTGCGAATTTCCCGGGAACAGGGCCGGTATGAGGAGGACGGCTGGCGCGTCCGCAAGGACGGCACGTTCTTCTGGGCCAGCGTCGTCATCGACCCCGTCCACGAGGACGGCAATCTCATCGGTTTCGCCAAGATCACCCGCGACATCACCGAGCGCCGCGAGGCTCAGCTCAAATTCGAGCGAATGCAGCAGCAGCTCGCAGAGTCGCAGAAGCTCGACGCGCTTGGCCAGCTGACCGGCGGCGTCGCGCATGATTTCAACAATCTGCTCATGATCATCAGCGGCAGTCTTCATACGCTGAGGAAGGGAATGGACGACAACGACCCGAGGCGTGTGCGGGCCATATCGGCGATCGAAGCGGCGACCCGGCGCGGCGCGGCGCTTACCAACCAGTTGCTGACATTCGCGCGGCGGCAGAGCGTCAATCCGCAGGCCGTTGACGTCTCCGAACGTATCGATGCGCTGCGCGAGGTACTCCAGACCGGGGTCGGCAGCGCGGTAACGCTGCTGTTCGACTTCGACCAGCACCTCTGGCCGGCCATGGTCGATGTCGCCGAATTCGAAACGGCGCTGGTCAACCTCGTCATCAATGCGCGCGACGCCATGGCCGACGGCGGCACCATCACGGTTTCAGCCCATAACGAGACGCTCCGGGAAGAACCCAATGCCGGCGACTATGTCGCGGTCTCGGTGGAAGATACCGGCGTGGGCATCGCCCCGGATGTGCTCGGCAAGATCTTCGATCCCTTCTTCACCACCAAGCCGATCGGCAAGGGAACGGGACTGGGGCTCTCGCAGGTTCACGGCTTCGCGCATCAGGCCGGCGGAACCATCAGGGTCGATAGCGAGCTCGGCAAGGGCACCACGATCACGATGCTGCTGCCGCGCAAGGATGATTTAGCGCGGGTTGAGAAAGCCGGTGCCGTCGAAACCGGCGGCAGCGGCACCGTATTGCTGGTCGAAGACAATCCGGATGTCGCAACCGTCAGCGCCAACCTGCTGGAGCAGCTCGGCTATACCGTCCGCAGGGTCGAAAACGCCGAAGCGGCGCTACGCGAGATCGAGCTCGACGGAATTGATTTCGTGTTTTCCGATATCGTGATGCCTGGCAAGATGGACGGCCTCGGCCTTGCGCGTCATCTGAGGGCGGTCCGGCCCGGGCTGCCGATCCTGCTGGCGAGCGGCTACAGCGACGCCGCGATCAACGTGCACGGCGATTTTCCCATTCTGCGCAAGCCCTACGAAATCCACCAGCTCAGCCAGGCGATCGCGAAACTGGCTCGTTGATTGCCCATCCACCCTTCCCTCACAAGATCGCATCGAACGCACTGCGCAAGGTTTCGTGCCTGAACACGAATCCGTTGCTGAGCGCCTTGTTCGGCAGCACGCGCTGCCCGCCGAGCAAAAGCTCTTTGGCGAAATCGCCACCGACACGGCGCAGCAGCGCGTCGGGAATCCGGAATATCGCAGGCCGGTGCAGGCGGCGACCAAGCTCCTCGGTGAACTTCAGATTGGTCACCGGGATCGGCGCCGTCGCATTGACGGGTCCGGAAATTTCCGGATGCACGATGACATGGGCGATCAGGCGAATGAGATCGTCGCGTTCGATCCACGACATCCACTGCCTGCCCGACCCAAGCGTTCCGCCAAGGCCAAACTCGAACGGCGTCAGCATCCGCGTGATGAAACCGCCCTCGGTACCCAGCACCAGCCCGATCCGCAAACAGACAACCCGCACGCCATGGTCTTCCGCCGGACGCGCCGCGTTCTCCCAGGCGTCGCAGAGTTCATGGCTGAAGCAGGCATGCGACTTGGCGGACTCCGTCAGCACCTGGTCCTGCCAGAGCCCGTACCAGCCGATCGCGGAGCCGGACACCAGCACCGCCGGCTTGCGTTCGAGCCGCGCAATCAGCCTGATGACCTCGCCGGTCGTGTTTAGGCGCGAATCGAGGATCGTTCTGCGCTTGGCTTCGGTCCACAGCGCGTTGCCGATCGGTTCGCCCGCGAGATTGACGATGGCGTCGATCCGGCTTTCCACCGGAAGCTGATCGAGGCTTGTAATCAGCGTGATCGGCGGCGGCAGCATCTCGGCCTTGGCGGGATTGCGCACCAGCGCGATGACCTGATGCCCTGCGGCTGTCAGGCTTGCGACCAGACGGCTGCCGATGAAGCCGGTGGCGCCGGTGACCAGCACGGTCTGGCGGGCCGGTAGTTTTTCGACAAGGCCCGCTGCCGGCGTGCTGGTCATTCTTGCCAGCCGTTTTGAGGCAGCAAAATCGCGGAAGCCGCACAGCGCGGCGCCGACGGCAGAGGCCGCCGCAACAATACTGAGGAGCCCCGCATAGGCGGACTTGATCCCGGTCGGCTGCATGGCCCAGCCGATCAGGACCGGCAGCAGCAGCACCAGAATGGCGCCATAGTTGATGGCAAGCAGCGTGTGGTTGATGCGCTCGCTGGCCGGCAGTTTCCGGCTCAGGTCTTCTTCGACGAAGTCCATCAGCGTGATGACGATCTCCGACACTAGTACCGCGATGACGAGCATCGCGAAGAAGCCGTGCACTTCCAGCCAGCCCAGCACCAGAAACAGAAACGCATAGAGCATGTTGCGCAGGCTGTGGAGCTGCAGCTCGTAGCGCTGCGAGGGACGCCATGCGAGCCGCTCGGTCAACTCATGGTGATAGAACGTATCGAACACGCCCATCACGATCTGAATGGCGATCAGGGTCCAGAGCAACGATGTCATGATGCGGCCTCCCGAAATACTGCGGACTGGCGAATGAGCCTGCCCAGGCGCGGATGAACGATCTCGAGCGTGAAACGAAACGCGCCGCCGCCGAGATCGGAATGGGTCACGGTAAGGTCGCCGGGCGTGAGCCAGGGCGGCAACGGCAGTCGCAACCACCCGACCTGCAGGGCGTAACCGTGGCTGCGAAACACCAGGGCTTCGTGCTCGACCGATATCCGCAACGCCATGCTGACGCCGCTTCCGACATATTCCTCCAGCCCGGTCGGGCCGGCGAAGCGTTTCGCCGAGTGAATGACCTGCGGAAATCCGCATGTGCGAGCGCAGATGCGGGTCCAGATCTGGCCGCCGCTCGCGGCATCCTCGGTCACTGTCACGACCATCGGGACGCCGGTCTCGGTGCCCGTCGGCAGCGGTCCGCCGATCAGGCGCGCGAGCTGCGCCAGCCACCAACCGGCCTGGCTGAAGCAGACATCATCGACCTCGCCGACATAGACGACGGTCTCGCCGTCGGCAAAGCGCTTGGAGAACCGCCGCCATATCGCCAGCGGCAGGCGGCCCCAATCTTCGTCCGGCAATAGATCGTGGAAGCGGCGGTCGTCGAGCAGGATGGTGTTCGCGGCGGGCGTTGCGGGAAGCCTTGGTACTCTCGTGGACGCCATCGAACGCTCCTGTCGCCGCCGCTATTTGGATTTCCCCGCGGGCAGAAAGCTGACGATCTTTTCGCCGAGCTTGATCAGCGCGACCAGCCTCGGCCGCGGCACCTTCAGCATCTGCATGTACCAGCGGTCGACCAGCTCCGTGAAAGCCAGCATTTCCTTCAGCCGCTTGCTCGCGACGGGGCTGATGGTCGGGTCGTCCGCCGCGTCGGAGACGCAGGCGCGCAGCGCGTCGACAGCAGGGTCGATCTCGCGCTCCTTGCGGCCTGCGGCGATCCGCGCCGCCACTTCCCAGATATCGGTTTCGGCCTCGAAATGATCGCGGCGGTCGCCGAGGATCGGCACCCGCCGGATCAGGTTCCAGGCCAGCAATTCCTTGATCGAATTGGAGACGTTGGAGCGCGCCATGCCGAGCGTCTCGGCAATGTCGTCGGCAGTCATCGGAGCCTCGGCGAGATAGAGCAGGCCGTGGATCTGGCTGACCGAGCGGTTGACGCCCCACTCGTCCCCCATGTCGCCCCAGTGCAGGATGAACCGTTCGACGGCGGCCGGGAGTTTCTTTTTGCCGGTTATTTCTGTCATGACAGAAATATCTGACGTATCTGGACGGATGTCAAGGGCTCGAACGCTACCTCGGTTTGCCGGAATTGCCCTCTTTCCCGCTCCCGTGGAGTCTGCGCCCCCGGGCCCGGCAACGCCAAAGGCGGCCGGTTCCCTGTCCGGAACCCTGCCGGTCCGAACTATTCCGCTTTTTCCCGATTGATTTATTAACCGGTTCGGCACCGATCGCCTCTTAAGTTCAGGCGTGTTGCCGGCCAGCCGATCTGGCACGCGGCCAGCCAAGGCGCAGAATGCCCGATCAAGATCTCACAGACCCCGGCGAGCCGCTGCGCCGTGTTTCGCCCGCCGCAGTGGTCATCGCGTTTGCGCTTGCGATGACGGCCTGCGTGCTGGGCGTGGTGGCTTGGAAAGCGCTCGACGCCAAGGCGACGACACTGGAGCGCGGTCAAACCGACATCCAGAACCTGGCGCACTCGCTGGCCGAGCATGCCGCCCATACCATCCAGTCCGCCGATATCGCGATGGCCGGAATGGTCGACCTGCTGAAGTACAGGCAACCGTTGCCGGAACGATTCAACCGATACCTCGCGGAGACCGTCAACTCGCTGCCGCAGCTACGCGAGATCGGCGTGCTCGATGCCGCGGGAAACTGGGTGTATTCGTCGTTGCCCGAAACACCCCGGCATAACAATTCCGACCGCCGCTACTTCACCTATCACCGTGACACACCGGGGAGCGCGCTCCGCATCAACGAGCCCATCCAGTCGCGCCTGACCGGACGGATGACGATCATCCTGTCGAAACGCATCGACAAGCAGGACGGCAGCTTCGCCGGCGTGCTCACCGCGGCGATCGACAGCGACTATTTCAACCGCTTCTACCAGACCTTCCAGCTCGGTCCCGACGGCAGTGTCACCCTGTTGCGAAATGACGGCGTCGTCCTGATCCGCTGGCCGCTGTCCGAGCGAAGCACGGATCTTTCCGGAACCGACCTGTTTTCCAAACACCTGAAACTGAATTCGGTCGGCTACTACAAGATCGTCTCCCCCTTCGACGGCATCACAAAGTACATCGGCTATGAGGCAACGCCGCATTACCCGACGATCGTTACCGTGGCGATCTCGGAAGACGGGCTGCTGTCTCACTGGTGGAAGACATTGCGGACCGACGCGATCGTTGCGACCGTGCTGCTGTGCACGATCCTGCTGCTCGCCATCGTGCTGTTCGCGCAACTCCGCTTCCGCATGAAGGCCGAGCGCACGCTGCGCAAGAGCGAGGCGCACTACCGCTTGCTGGCCAACAACATCGCCGACGTCATCATCCTGATCGATGCGCGCAGCCTGCTCCGCTACGTCTCGCAATCCGTCGAGCCGGTGCTGGGACTGCACCCGGAGAACCTGCTGGGCAGATCGTGCTTCGATATGATTCATCCCGAGGACAGGGAAAGCGTCAAGTCGGCAACGCAGCGGCTGGTCGGAATCGATACGGTCAGCACCGTCGTGTTTCGAACCCGGCGCGCCGACGGAACGCTGGCCTGGGTCGAAAGCAAGTTCAAGCTGGCCGCTCAACCAGGCGACCCCGCACAAACGGAGTTCCTCTGCGTCATCCGAGACGTCACCGAACGCAAGCGGATGGAGGACGAGTTGACCCAGCTCAACCGCCGCCTCACCCAGCTCGCCGCCACCGACGGCCTGACCGGATTGACCAACCGGCGCACCTTCGACGGCTTCCTGCTGCGCCAGTTCGAATCCTGCGACGAGATTTCGGTGCTGATGCTCGATATCGACAGTTTCAAGGGTTACAACGACACCTACGGACATCAGGCGGGCGATCGTTGCCTGCAGGCGGTCGCGAAAGTCATCGGGGACGCGACCTCCGATACCTCGGGCCTGTCCGCGCGCTATGGCGGCGAGGAGTTCGCCGTGGTGCTGCCGGACACCGGGGAAGACGACGCCCTGAAAGTCGCCGAGGCAATCCGGCTGACCGTTCGGGCGCTGGGCATTCCCAACTCCGTCAGCAGCCGCGGACACATCACGATCAGCGTCGGCGTCGCCTCCCGCACCGAAAATACCCTCGACGAGTCTGCATTGGTGGGACAAGCCGACACCGCGCTCTACGAGGCCAAGCGTCTAGGCCGGAACCGCACCGTCGTGTCCTCTTCGCTCGACCTGCAATATGTCGAGACCGATTCCATTCAGCACGATGGCGAATTCGCGCCAGGCGAACCAGCGCATTAGCGTGAACCATCAAATCCAGATTGGCTGGCGGACGTCGGCTTGATGCCCATTTCCGACCCAAATCGGATATCGCGTGGGGCCCGAAAAGTGCCAGGAGCAAACGATCTTCACGCGGCCGCAACAGAGCCCAGCGGCACATCCAACGAGTACACAAACCCGGAAGGTTCGTAGACAAGTTGCACCTGACCGTTCAATTGTTGGCCGAGAGACTTCATCATGCGGGTGCCGAAGCTTCGCCGGGTTGGGGGCTCGACCGCGGGACCTCCGCTTTCAGTCCATACAAGGTGAAGCCTCTGCTTCAATTCATCTATTGTCCATCCGATTTCCACGCGGCCGAGGGGAACGGAGAGAGCACCAAATTTGGTCGTATTAGTGCATAGTTCATTTAACGTCATCGCCAGCGCAATAACCGCACCTGAGGTAATCTTGAGATCCGGTCCGTTGAAGTGGATGCGCCTGGCCCCTTGGCTGTCGTAGGGCGCGGTCGCACTGCTGAAAGTATGAGTAAGACTTGCGCTTGCCCAGCTGACCTGCATCAGCACATCATGGGCTCTTCCCAACGCGCTCAGCCGCCCCTCCATGGCGTTCTGGCCGGCCTCGATACTGGGCGCTGCACGGAAGCTTTGCGAGGCGATCGCGCTAACGGTGGCAAGCGTATTCTTGATGCGATGATGAAGTTCGCCGAGGATCAGCTTCTGTAATTTGTCGGCGGCCTCCCGCTCCTTGGCGTCGATACCGGCCTGGACAAGTAGGGTCTGCGCATCGATGCCGGCTTGCTCCAGCAACAGCCGAAGGCTGTCGTTCTCCGCCGACAAGACCTCCTCCTGCGCAGAGCGCGACGACGGGACGGTTGGCGCGGCGGAGAGAAGCGTCTGGTTTGCCGGCAAACCGGTCGCGTCAGGCACAATCGTTAATGCGCCGACGCCCACCATTGCCTGCAATTCAGCAATCATTTGGTCGACACCGAGCGGTTTGCCAAAGTACCGACTGTCCGCCGGCCTTTCCGATTCCGACGGCTTCACTTGTCCCGAGACCAGTATGATCTTGATGGACGGCCAGCGGTCGTGCACCGCGTGGGCGAGCTTCAAGCCGTCAATACTGCCGGGCATTTGAATATCGGTAAACAGCACGGAGATATCCGAACGGGACTCAAGAATTGAGATTGCCTGGTCGGCGTTGACAGCTTCGACGGGATTGAATCCCGCGTCCTCTACGATGTCGACCGCGCGCATGCGGAGAATCATCTCATCTTCGACGACAAGAACGTTCGGCATCTGAGGAAAATCCGTCGGCATGGTGACTCAACCTTTCCGCAAGAAGCCAATCGCTGATCAGTCCCGGCGGAATAGCCGAAATCCCTAAGATGGCATTCGATCGACTACCTCAGCGGCTCCTGCGCGCAGTGGAGATGGATCATTGCTGCGCCTTTCGAGCACTGATAGCGAGTCAATTCGCCTCGTCCGACGGAGCGTCAACGCAAGATCGCCGGCGTCAAGTTTCAAGAGGGGAGCAGACGTGTAACGAGGGTTAGCGTCTGGACCGATCGAGAGTTCTCATCGCGCAATCGTTTCATCAGCATCATCAAATGCGGCGGCATCTCAATGGACATCTGGCCCATGCTGATGCCAAGCCTTTCACCGATTTCCTTGCAGAGCGCCAAGTTATGGACATGGCTGATCTGGACGTCGCCTCGATGCGGGAGATAAGTCATGAAACATCCATTACGTTAGCAAGGGAAATTGAGAAAACTGGAACTATCGGCGGGCCGTCACAAGACGAGCTTCCAGTATTTTCACCCCTGAATCCGGGCTGCGCAAACAGGATTGGGCGAAATATGGCCAGACCTGTGTTGAGCAATTGGAGACGGCCGCTCGGACGTCAAGCCGATCTGCCTTGGCCAGAACTGCGACTTCGCCCGCTTCCACCTTGGGGGCGAAGCCTGGCACCGCCATCAACGACGCTCCGAGTAGACAGAACATCGCGAGGGCTGAGAGAGATTTTTCCATTTTGAGCTGCTGACTGGTTCATTTCGGTCCCGCTGCTGTCGGGGATCGGCATGACAACAACCAAAATGAGAAATCGTTCCGTGATGACAACCTGTATTTGTGGGCGATGGAGATCGCAGTAGACTGTTGTGCACTTGGTCTTTCAACGACGTCGGGATTATCAGGCAACTCGTTCTCAGGGCGGCCAGTTTCCCTGCTGATGCCGACTTGAGGTGTTCGATCTCAGTCCGGGCTTATTCTAGCAGCGGCAATTTTTGGCAATCCTATCGCGGTCCGGGCCGCCACGAGAGGTCATCCGACAGCACATAGATCATGATCGCGGCCAGGCACATCACGATCCCGATCCAGAACATCGGCGAATGGTGGATCCGTCTCCAGTCGCGTCCCGGGTCTTGTGATTTCATTCGGTTTCCTCGCGCAGCGTTTCAGCCATGGATGGCGGTCAGATCGTGGGCAGCACGGAAAACTGTTCACCGGCCCGCCGCAGATTCAGAATGTCAGGATTGCCGGCTTCGTCCTGGACGGCCTCGACCCGCGCCGACGACGGCCCCCGGCGGCACGCCTCGATGACGGCAGCCACTGTCGCCGTAGGGCCGGCCAACACCGCCTCGACGCTGCCGTCGCGCCGGTTGCGTACCCAGCCCTCGAGCTTCCGCGTCCGCGCCGCGTGATCGACGAAGGCGCGGTAGCCGACGCCCTGTACCAGGCCTCTTATCGTGACGTGGCGGATCGTGTCGCTCATCTTATTTTTTTAGCCCGAGAAACTCGCTGCTGCGCGCCTTGACGTCCTTGTCGCGCGTGGCGCGGCCGGTGAGTTCTGCCGACGCCAGCCCCTTGAGGTTCTTCGGCGAGGTTCCCTCCCGCAAAGCTTTCAGCGTCTCATAGACGGCCTGGGTGGCGGCGGCGAACGGCGCGTGGCCCTGCAACGCGATGCGGACGCGCTGGCTGGCGAGATAGTCGAGCGCGGACATGTCCTCCGGCGCACCGCCGAGTACGATCGGCAGGCTGATCGCTGCAGAGATCGCTTCCAGCTCGCCGCGGCTCGTGACGCCCGTGAAGAACAGCGCATCGACGCCCGTGGCTTCATAGGCCTTCGCCCGCGCAATCGCGTCGTCTATTCCGCTGATGGAGGCCGCACCGGTCCGACCCATGATGACCAGCGAGGGATCGCCGCGGCCGTCGAGCGCGGCCTTCATCTTGCCGACGCCTTCTTCAAGCGAGATCAACTGGGCCTTGGTCTGCCCGAATGCCTGCGGCAGCAGCGTATCTTCGATCGTCAGCCCAGCGGCGCCGGCCGCCTCGAGTTCCTGCACGGTACGGCGGACGTTGAGCGCGTTGCCATAGCCGTGATCGGCATCGACCAGCACCGGCAGATGCGCCGCGCGCGACATCCGCCGCATCTGCTCGGCGAGTTCGGTGAGCGTGATCAGGGCAATATCGGGATCGCCGAGCACGACCAGCGAGGCCACCGAGCCGCCGAACATGCCGAGTTCGAAGCCGAGGTCCTCGGCAATACGGATCGAGGTGGCGTCATAGACGGAGCCCGGCCGGATGCAGGCGGAGCCGTTGAGAATGGAACGCAATCTCTCTCGGCGCTGACGGAAAGCCATCCCCATTTCCTTACTTTCCGTCATTCCGGGATGGTGCGCCAGCACCAGACCCGGAATCTCGAGATTCCGGGTTCGATGCTTCGCATCGCCCCGGAATGACGGGACTTACGAAAACTCCAGAATCAGCGCATCGACCGCCAGCGTCGCGCCGGCCGCGGCGTGGATCTTCTTCACGGTGCCGTCGCGCTCGGCGCGCAGCACGTTTTGCATCTTCATCGCCTCGACTACCGCAAGCGTTTCGCCGGATTTGACCTCCTGCCCTTCGCTCACGGCAATCGACACCACGAGCCCGGGCATCGGGCACAGCAGCTTCTTGCCTGTGTCGGCCGCCGACGTCACCGGCATCAGCCGCGCGGCCGAGGCCTCGCTTTCGGTGAAGACGTTGACCGGAACCTCAAAGCCCTGATGCGCAAGGCGGATACCGTTCGGGATCGCACGAACCTGCATCGCCACCGGATGACCGTCGATGGTCCCCTGCCAGACCGGTTCGCCCGGCGTCCAGTTGGAAACCAGGTTGCGCGGATTGCCCGGCAGACCATCGGCACCGATGAAGCGCACCGCGATGCCGTCGGCCTCGCGTGCCACGTCGAGGCCGATTTCCTCACGGCCGAGCCACACCGCGCGGCGGCGTTCGCGCTGCACCGGCCGGCCGGTGAGCTGCCCGGAAATCTGCCGCTTGCGCTCACCCAGCACGTGGTCGATCGCGGCGCCCACGGCGGCCAGCCGTCGCGCGATCTCGCCTTCCGGCGGCCGCGCGGAAAACCCTTTCGGGAACTCCTCCGCGATGAACCCGGTCGAAAGCTTGCCCTCGCGCCAGCGCGGATGGGTCATCAGCGCCGACAGGAACGGAATGTTGTGGCGGATGCCGTCGACATAAAACGAATCGAGCGCGGTCGCCTGCGCCTCGATCGCGGCGGAACGCGATGGCGCGTGGGTCACGAGCTTGGCGATCATCGGATCGTAATGGATCGAGATCTCGCCGCCCTCCTGCACGCCGGTGTCGTTGCGGATGGTGATACCGTCGTGGCTCGCCTCGGTCGGCGGGCGATATTTCACCAGCCGGCCAATCGACGGCAGGAAATTCCGGAATGGATCCTCGGCATAGACGCGCGATTCCACCGCCCAGCCGGTCAGCGTGACGTCCTTCTGCGTGAGCGCCAGCTTCTCGCCGGCGGCAACCCGGATCATCTGCTCGACCAGATCGATACCGGTGACGAGTTCGGTGACGGGATGTTCGACCTGCAGGCGCGTGTTCATCTCCAGGAAGTAGAAGCTCTTGTCCTGGCCGGCGACGAACTCGACCGTGCCGGCGGAATCGTAGTTGACGGCTTTCGCCAGCGAAACCGCCTGCTCGCCCATCTTGCGGCGGGTGGTCTCGTCGAGCAGCGGCGACGGCGCCTCCTCGATGACCTTCTGGTTGCGGCGCTGGATCGAACATTCGCGCTCGCCGAGATAGATCACGTTGCCATGCTTGTCGCCCAGCACCTGGATCTCGATGTGGCGGGGATCGACGATGAATTTTTCGATGAAGACGCGGTCGTCGCCGAACGAGGATTTGGCCTCGGCCTTGGCCAGGTTGAAGCCTTCGGCGACCTCGGACTTCGAATGCGCGATCCGCATGCCCTTGCCGCCGCCGCCGGCGGAGGCCTTGATCATTACGGGATAGCCGATCTCGTCGGCGATCTTCACCGCGTGCTTTTCGTCCTCGATGACGCCGAGATGCCCTGGCACCGTCGAGACCTTGGCCTTGGCGGCGGCCTTCTTGGATTCGATCTTGTCGCCCATCGCGGCGATGGCGCCCGGGTTGGGGCCGATGAATACGATGCCCGCCGCTTCGAGCGCGCGCGGAAACGCCTCGCGCTCGGACAGGAAGCCGTAGCCGGGGTGCACGGCCTGCGCGCCGGTCTTGCGGCAGGCTTCGACGATCTTGTCGATCAACAGATAACTCTCGGCCGCGGCCGGCGGGCCGATCAGCACGGCCTCGTCGGCCATCTCGACATGCAGCGAATCGCGGTCGGCCTCGGAATACACCGCTACCGTTTCGATCCCCATCCGGCGCGCAGTCTTGATGACCCGGCAGGCGATCTCGCCGCGATTTGCGATCAGAATTCTTTTGAACATGTTCTTCTTGCTTGAGCTTTGGGCAGGATCCTCACCCGCAATGTGACATGCGGGAACGCGGGTAACAAACCCGTGGTACAGCAAAAAACGGTGGAGGCAACGGTCTCGTGGCCGCGGGCTGCCCGGACGGCGGCCGTTCACCCCGAATAAGTGTTGAATCGGCCTCGCGCATAGGCGTGGCTGACCGCCTTCATTAGTTCGCCAACCTCGGTTTCCAGATACTCGTTGGCAACGATCAGCGCGCGAATGGTCGCCCTCATATCGCCGCCGCAGGCCGAAATGGCCTGATCCACCGCGGATTCCAGTTCGCCCGTCTCTTCGGGTTTCGGCTGTGAAGAGAACGACATGAGCAAATTCCATTTCGGTGATGGTCCATGTTCTCTCTTTGTTCTATTGAAGTCAATGCATCGTTCGACGCTATCGGGACATTCGCAACGGCGTTTTCCCCACCGTGGTGACTTCTCGCCGTTCCAGGCCAGCAATTTGGTTCAATCACGCAAGCTTATGATAGAAGGCGCTCGCGGATGCGGAATTCATTTGAAGTGAAACAGATGCGGTCACGTATTTTCCTGCTTGCGGCGCTGTTATCGACATTGCTCCCGGTTACCCAGAGCTCGGCTGCTACCGCCATCGTCCGCGACGGCGGCACGCTGCAGTTGGGCAACGTCACCTACCGGCTCGACGGGGTGGATGCACCGGCGTTCGACCAGCTTTGCATCGACGAGCACGCCGACGTCTGGACCTGTGGCATCGAGGCCCGCGACCAGTTGGCGAAACTGATCGGCAACCGCGAGGTGCGCTGCGACGATCTCGGGGCGGACCCCACCTACAAGAAGCGGCGTATCGGCGCCTGCGGGATCGAGGGCGAGACGACGAGCCTGAGCCGGATGATCATCCGCAGCGGATTTGGCCTCAACGTCGACGCGTCCGCTACCGGCCGCTTCCAGGCCGACCAGGCGCGCGCCCAGGAAGATCGCCAGGGACTCTGGAAGGGCTGCTTCATGGCGCCGCAAGAGTTCCGCTTGGGAAAAAAGGACAGCGCCCTGGTTGGCGGCGCATGCCGCGCCGACCGCGATCGCGAAATCCGCGAGGCCTTGTTTCCCGAAGACCTCGTGATGCCCGCAAGCTGCAACATCAAGGGCAAGTACGCCGTCCGCGCGCGCGTCACCGGGAACCTCGGCATCTATCATTTGCAGGCGTGCCGCTCCTATCCAGGCCTGGGCAATCCGGACCGCTGGTTTTGCTCCGAGGACGACGCCCAGGCCGCCGGGTTCCGTCGCGCCTACAATTGTCGCCCGGCAACAAAAACCAAATGAAGCTGGCAAAGCCGTCGTCTCCTGTGTGAAACTGCCGGCAAAGGTTGCCGGCCCGCAATGACTTCCTCCGACACTTCGAACGTCCTGCCCGAATCCGCCACCGATCGCTTGCGGCAACATCTGCAGCAGATCGCGAGCGAGCGCGACCGCGCCCATCGCGCGCTTCAGGAACGCGAAGCCGAACTGGCGCGGATCCAGCGCATCGGGCGCGTCGGCGGAGTTGAAGTGGACTTCCGCGAGGGATTCAAGAACCGCCGCTCGCCGGAATATCTCATCATCCACGGCCTGCCGCCGGACGCCGCCAACGAAACCCACGAACAATGGGTCGCGCGGGTCCACCCCGTCGACCGCGGGCGCACGGTCAAGCAGTTCCTCGATGCGCTTGCCGGCCGCGACGAGGACTATAACGCCACCTACCGCATCGTGCGGCCGAGCGACGGCGAGATGCGCTGGATCGATGTCGTCGCCAAGATCGAACGCGACAGCGAAGGACGTGCGCTGCGGCTGGTCGGCGCCCATATCGACGCCACCGACCGGATGCTGGCCCAGGAAAAGCTGCGCGAAAGCGAGGAGCGTTTTCGCCTGATCGCCGACAGCGCGCCGGTGCCGATGTGGGTCACCAAGCTCGACCGCACCCGCTCCTTCGTCAACCGCGCCTATGTCGATTTCCTCGGACTGCCGTTCGAGGAAGCCATCGCGTTCGACTGGCGCAAGCGGCTTCACCCGGACGATCAGCAGCGGGTCGTGCAGGAATCGATCGCCGGCGAAGCCTCGCTCAAGCCGTTCGTGCTGGAAGCGCGCTACCGCAACGCCGCGGGCGAATGGCGATGGCTGCGCTCGGAATCACAGCCGCGCTGGGACCCGACCGGCAACCACATCGGCTTCATCGGCGTCGCCCACGACATCACCGCCGCCAAGCAGGGCGAGCGCGACCTGCGGCAGTTGAACGAGATCCTGGAATTGCGGATCAGGGAGCGAACCGCGCAGCTCGAATCCAACGAAGCGCAGATGCGCGCGATCCTGGAGACCAGCCATCAGTCCCAGGTACTGCTGAACCTGCAGGGCGATCTGCTGTATGCGAACCGGACGGCGCTGGCGGGAATCCGTTCCGAGGCCAGCGAGGTGATCGGCAAGCCGTTCTGGGAAACGCCGTGGTTTTCCGGCACCGAAGGCATGCGTAACGCCGTCCGCGAGGCCTTCTTCGCGGTGATGCGGGGCGAGGAAATCCGGACCGAGATGCGGCTATCGCTGCCGATCGGCGAGCGCTATTTCGACTTTGCGATGCGCCCGCTGCGCGACCAGTACGGCGCGGTGATCGGCGCGGTTCCGGAAGCCGTCGACGTCACCGAGCGACGCCAGGGCGAGGAAGCACTGCGCCAGTCGCAGAAGATGGAAGCGGTCGGGCAATTGACCGGCGGCGTGGCGCACGACTTCAACAATCTCCTGACCATCATCCGCTCGGCGACCGATTTCCTGCGCCGCCGCGAACTGCCGGAAGAACGCCGCCGGCGCTACATCGACGCCATTTCCGACACCGTCGAGCGTGCCTCCAAGCTTACCGGACAATTGCTGGCATTTGCTCGCCGGCAGCCGCTGAAGCCGCAGGTTTTCAATGTCAGCACGCAGGTCGAGGCGGTGGCCCAGCTCATCCGCCCCCTCGTTGGCGCGCGGATCCGGATCGATGTCGAGATTGCTGACCGCGGCTGCTTTGCGATTGCCGACATCGCCCAGTTCGAGACCGCCCTGATCAATCTTGCCGTCAACGGTCGCGACGCCATGGACGGCGAAGGCCGGCTGACCATCGACGTGCGCAAGGTGAACGGCATCCCTGCCCTCCGCGCCCAGCCCGCCCGCAGCGGCGACTTCGTCGCCGTCGCCATGGCGGACACTGGCGGCGGCATTGCGCCCGAGTTGCTCGAGACGATCTTCGAACCATTTTTCACGACCAAGGAAGTCGGCAAGGGAACCGGCCTCGGCCTCAGCCAGGCGTTCGGCTTCGCCAAGCAATCCGACGGCGACATTGCGGTCGTGAGCCCGCCCGGCGAGGGCGCCACCTTCACGATCTATCTGCCGCAGGCTGCCGCACCCGTCGAAGCGATCGAAGCCGCGGCGCGCGGCAGCGAGCCGGCGACGCGGGGCCGCGGCTACCGGGTCCTCGTGGTCGAGGACAACGACGACGTCGGACAATTCTCCACCGAGCTTTTGGAAGATCTCGGCTACACGGTCCGCCGCGTCGCCAGCGCGGACTCAGCGCTTGCCATCCTTGCAAAGGACGAGTTCTCCGCCGACCTGGTATTTTCAGACGTCATCATGCCCGGCATGAACGGCGTCGAACTCGCCGGTCTCATTCGCGATCGCTACCCCGGCCTGCCGGTGGTGCTGACGAGCGGCTACAGCAACGTGCTGGCGGAGAGCGCGCACCAGGGCTTTGAGCTGATCCAGAAGCCCTATTCGGTGGAGCTGCTGTCGCGGATTCTCAGGAAAGCGATATCCGAAGCGCGTCCGTAGCAGAACACAACATCGATCACGCCGCCGCCTCGGCGCCGGGGCTACGCGACCCGAGCAGGCCGCGGATTTCGCTCGCCGGCCGCGCCGCGCTAAACAGATAGCCCTGCATCTGCGTGCAGCCCAGGCTCTGCACGGTCTCGCGCTGGTGCAGCGTCTCGACGCCTTCCGCCGTGGTGATCATGTTGCGGTCGGCGGCGATGCTGACCACCGCGCGGATGATCGAGGCCGACGAGGAATTGTGCGTCACTTCCCTGACGAACGAGCGGTCGATCTTGATCTTGTCGAACGGAAACCGCTGCAGATATTGCAGCGAGGAATAACCGGTTCCGAAATCGTCGAGCGCGATGTGAATCCCGAGCGCGCGGAGCTGGTTCAACGCCGCCAGTGCGGCGTCGTGATCCGCGATCAGCACGGCTTCCGTGATCTCCAGCTCGAGCCGCCGCGGATCGAGGCCGGTTTCGGCAAGCGCCGCGGCAACCTTCAAAGGCAGCGTTTCCGACTTGAACTGGATCGGCGAGACGTTGACGGCGATCCGTACATGGGCCGGCCAGGTCGCAGCTTCGGCGCAGGCGGTACGCAAAACCCACTGGCCGATCTCCTCGATCAGGCCGGTTTCCTCGGCGACCGGCACGAAGTCGGCGGGCGAAACCATCCCGCGCACCGGGTGCCGCCAGCGCAACAGCGCCTCGCAGCCGATGACTTCATCGCTGCACAGGTCGATCAGCGGCTGATAGTGAAGTTCGAACCCGCCCTGCTCCAGCGCCGCGCGCAGATCGGCCTCGAGTTCGCGGCGGCGATTGGCCTCCCGCTCCATCGACGGGTCGAAAAAGCGGTACGTCCTGCGGCCGGCCGCTTTCGCGGCGTACATCGCGAGGTCGGCGTTCTTCAGCAGGTCGAACAGATCGGCGCCATGGCGTGGCGCGATCGCGATGCCGATGCTGGCATCGCTGGCGAGCAGGTGGCCATGGCAATCGAACGGCGTCCGCAGCGACTGATAGATCCGCGCCACCAGCGCGTGAACATCCTCGGCGCCCTCGATGCCGTGCTGCAGGACTGCGAACTCGTCGCCGCCGAGGCGGGCGATGAAGTCTCCGCCCCCGGCCGACTGGCGCAACCGATCCGCGACGCCTTTCAAAAACTCGTCGCCGATCAGATGTCCCAGCGTATCGTTGATGCGCTTGAACTCGTCGATGTCGATGTAGAGGATTGCGAACTCGGCGCCCTCGGTCTGCAGCAGCTTCTCGGCGTGGCGCTGGAACAGCGTCCGGTTCGGCAGGTTGGTAAGCGCGTCGTAGTGGGCGAGATGTTCGATCCTTGCCTGGACGCGACGGACTTCGGTCACGTCTTCCATCGTGGTCGCCCAGCCGCCGTCCGGCGAGCGCTTGAAGATCAGCCTGATCGAGCGGCCGTCGGGCGTCGAGGTCACGCTGTCCTTGAGATCGATGCTGGGATCGAGAAACTTGGCGCAGTAGGCCTCGACGTCGCCGACGAAGGAGCCGAGCTGCTGGCGATGCGAGATCAGGTCACGCAGGTGGCAGCCGGGCTTGACGATGTCCGGCGACAGACCGAACATGTCGATATATTGCCGGTTGCAGATCACGAGCCGCCCCGACGCGTCGAACAGCAGCAGGCCCTGGGTCATGTTGTTGATGGCGGTGTCGAGATGCCGGGTTTTCTCCGACAGCATGTGCTGTGCGGCGGCATGCTGCTGGCGTAGCTTGCGCACAATCAGGAACACCATTCCGATCACGATGACGACTGCCAGCGCCGCGGCGCAGAACTGCAACCGGGTTTGGGACCGCCAGTCGGCCAGCACGGTCGACGTCCTGGTGGTGGCGACGACGACGATCGGGAAATGCTCCAGCGACCTGACCGCCCCGACCTTCTCTTCCGACTCCCGCTCGCCGGTGAAGCGTCCGGATATGTTGCCGTCCATCGCCAGCGCGCGCTGGAACGACGGTGTACCGGCAACATTGAGGCCGACAAGTTTGTCGTCCTTCGGATAACGCGCGATGATGGTGCCGTCCCGGTGAATCATCGAGATTGCGGTGTCGCTGTCCAGCGCCAGCGAGCCGACAAAGTCCTCGAAGTGGGATGGCTCGACGCCGCGGACGGTGATGCCCATGATCTCGCCGTGGCGGCCGATGATCTTGCGGGCAAAGACCATCGTCCAGACCTTGGTGACCTTGCTTACGACCGGCTCGAGGATCATGTCGGGCGAGGGCCTCCCCGACGTGAACTCGCGGAAGTAACGCCGATCCGTGATGGTGCCGTCGGGCACCGGCCACATTTCGGACGAGTTGACCAGGAAGCCCTTCGCGCTCCACAGGTTCAGGGCGCCGACCGGAGGAAGCACCGCCAGCTTGGCGCGCAACATTTCATGCGCGGCCAAGGTCGACATCTTCCGCTCGAAAGCGTCGGCAGTGTCGATACCGTCTGCCCGTATCGCGGCCAGGACGTCGTCGTGCACGTGCTGCAGGTCGTTGAGACGTTGATCAAAATGGCGCGACAGCAACAGCGCAGTGTTGTTGAGGTCGCGCTCGGCCACCTCGAGCGCCCGCTCGCGGTATTGCAGGGCGAAATAGCCGGTGCCGAGCATGATCGCGATGACGGCCACCGCGGCGCCCAGAATGAGCCACTGGATCGCGCCGAGTTTCATCCGCGACAGCGCACTTACGAGCGCCGGCGGCGCGCTCGCAAGCGTCCGCCGCGGGCTTGCCGCAGTCAAATCTCCAGAGCAACCGTTCAGCATTTTCCGCCGCCCTCACAAGCGCTTGTTGTAGGGGACACAACCCAAGAGCGCGTTAGCAAAGTGAGTTATCGGGAGGTAAAGCAGCGGCTTCGAAAATCAGGCAGTTTCCGCGAGTTCCGATTCCTTGACGCTGCACTCGATCAGGGCGCCGTCGATCGTGAACTCCGAGAACAGCGAAAGCTCGGTCGCAGCCTGCAGTGGCGCAAAGAACTGCGAATCGCCAGGACTCTTCAGGAAGAAGCGGATGTGGCTCGCCGTCATCGTATCCCGCGACAACCATACGATGCCGGAGAACAGCGCGACCATCATCTGGGCGTATTTGCCGGCGTCGGCGATACCCAGGTCGTAGATCGGCGACACCACGATGAAGCGCGCGCGCAGGATGGGGTTCGGGAACTTGCTCATCATCAGGCGGCTGACCTGGCAGGCCGCGTGAACCCGCTCGCCGTCGGAAAGGCAGTAGAGGTTGGGGTTGTCGCCGTCCTTGGTGAAGCCGTCGTAGGCGGAGAAAACCCCGGTGGAAAAGGTCGAAAAGTCCTCGCCGACGCTCTCGGCGTCCTTCTTCCACTGGCCTTTGATGGATCGCCAGGACCTGTCGGGGTCTCTCATCGGCAGGAGGCGCATGACTAACCGGGGGTTAAGACAGAACTGATCCGAGGCAGTCTACAGGCTGCCGCTAAACGTTTGCTTACAGTGGGAACCGGGCAAGCAAGTATTTGTACGTGCTTAGGATTGCACTACGCGGCGGGTGCCTTGACGCCGCACAGCCGCACTCCGGCGGCGCCTGGGTCGCACGGCACACGATTGTCTTTGGATCCTGAAAGAGTCATTGTTCGAAACTGAAGGTGGGGCCGTCTCATGAAAGCTCGTCGATATCTCCCTGTTGTTCTGTCCCCTGCTCTGCTGGCTGCCGCCTCCATTCCGGGCTCTCCCGCACAGGCACAGGCGACCGGGGAATCACCGCAGAACGTGCTCGCGGCACAGATACGCCTGCAGGGCTTTGCGTGTGACAAGTCGCTCGGCGCCGTGCAGGACAGGAAGCGCTCGAAGCCGGATCACCCCGTGTGGGTTCTCAAGTGCAGCAATGCGACCTATCGCGTCAGCCGCTTCCCCGACATGGCGGCGAAAGTGGAGCCGCTTCGATAGCGTCGCGCCGGCTGCTGTTTGCGCAGCCTGCAACAGAGCAATATCTGGCGAGGAACGATCGCGCCAAGTGGGCGTTTTGCCCGTATCGACGTTTCCTCCCCCGCGACGTCGAACTGAAGCCCCGCCCTGGATCCCGTCAACCGGGGCCCCGGCGGGGCTTTTTTTCCCGGTTTGAACAAGCGGTGGCGCCCTCACCCCGGAGGCGAGGGCGCCGAGGGTTGGTTACGCGGCCGCCTCGTAGTTGACCGCGGCTTCCGCAATCTTGGTCAGGGCCTCGTCGGTCTTTTTCTCCTCCGCCAGGGTCTGATCGATCAGCTTTGCCGCCTGCGGATTATTGAGTTTCGTGGCCCAAGCCTTCAGCGTGCCGTAACGTGAAATCTCGTAATGTTCGACCGCCTGGGCGGCGGCCAGCAAACCGGCGTCGAGCGCGGGCGTGTCGGCATACTCTTCCATGATCTCCTTGCCTTCATCGAGAATGCCCTCGATCGCGTCGCACTTCTTGCCGCGCGCGGCCTTGCCGAGCAGTTCGAATACCTTTTCGAGCCGCTCGATCTGCCCTTCGGTCTCCTCGTGATGCTTCTCGAAGGCGGCTCGCAGCTTGTCGGACTGGGCAGCCTTCGCCATTTTTGGCAACGCCTTCAGGATTTGCTTTTCGGCGTAGTAGATGTCCTTGAGCGTATCCAGAAAAAGTTCGTTGAGGTCTTTGTCAGCCATCGGTGTCCTCCATTATTGGCGGCTGACAATCGCGGACCTGGCGGAATAGTTCCTATCAGGACGTCCGCTTCAGCCGCCGGTCGCCGCAAGATCGATCAAGGCAATCCCGAGGTCTGGCCTCTTCCTTCGTCGAAGCGCGACCGGGACCTCGGTCATGACCACCTCCAGGGTCGGTCTTACGATGCCCGTTAGCAGGTGTCCGCCGCGGGTCGACCCGTCGGATAGGCCGAGCACGATATGGATATGAAGGCTTGGCTTGCCATCATCGCCGACCGCTATGTCGCCGATGGCACTGAGGACCTCGCATTGCTCGCTGACCTCGATCTTCCGGTAGCTCTTCGAGGCGAAGTCGAACCAGCCCACGGTCGCCCGTTCGAAGGCGCCGATCGCCGTCAGCGAGGCGGCGGATATGCCTGCCTCCCCGGCGAACCGGCCCAGCGTCGCAAACGCCTCTTCTCCGGAATCCAGAACGACGACATGGACCTGCGCCGAATCTTCCGCAGCGACGAGCTTGCTTTTCATGGGGAACCCTCGCAATTGCAGTCAGGCGGCGTTGCGCCTGACATGCGGTCCTTCCCTACGCTACGCCGGCTTGCCCGGCGGGTCACCGCCCCGGTCGACCCTGCTCACGCGTTGGGCGCGCTCCTTGTCGCGGGGCTGCTCCTGTCCGCGTTCGTCACGGACGATGCCCTGGTCATGTCCCTCGGGCGCCTCTTGCCGATCTTTCTTGCCTTCCTGGACAGGCTTATCACTCGGCATTTGCCCGATGATCTGTTTGCTCTGAGCCTCGGCTCGCTGCTGAAATTTGCTCATTCCGACCTCCTCCTGACGATAGAGAACGGCCTCAGGCTGCAATGTTTCCCATCAACCCACCTAATATTGGTGGATTGCCTGGCCGCTTATCTGGTTTCCCGCGGGCTAACGCGCCCTCTCCCACCCCCAACCTTGATGCAAATCAAGCGTCTGTTTGATTCAGCCAGATGAATCGAGAGTCGTCGCAGGCAAAGCCGCGAACGGCAGCAGATGCTCGAAAAATTCAGCACGCCTCACGAAGGATAATCCCGGATGAAAACCCTGATTGCCTTGCTGGCCTTGGCTTCGACTCTCCCGGCTGCACCGGGCTGGACGCAAACTACGCCATCTCCGTCCGAGACATTGTTCAAGAATGTTCGTGTTTTCGACGGGACCCGAGCAGCGCTGTCAGCGCCGACCAACGTACTCGTTCGCGGCAACAAGATTGCCTCCATCGGCGCTCCGTCGCAGAGCGCGTCCGCGACGACCATCGAGGGCGGCGGCCGAACGTTGATGCCGGGATTGATCGATAATCACGTCCACCTCTTCATGACCGGCAGCAGTCAGGGTGAAATGATGGACGCCAAGGCGACCTTCGAGGAGCTGGAGGCCAAGGCAGCCGAAGAAGCCAGGCAAATGTTGATGCGAGGATTCACGGCCGTGCGGGACATGGGTGGTCCGGTTTTCGGCCTCAAGAAAGCTATCGACAAGGGCGAAACCCCCGGGCCGCGCATCTATCCCAGTGGAGCGATGATTTCCCAAACCTCCGGGCATGGTGATTTTCGGCTGCCGAGCGATCGCTCGCGACGATTTGGCGGCCAGATCACCAAGGGCGAGTCGATGGGAATCGGCTTCATCGCCGACGGCAGGGACGAAGTATTGACCGCCACGCGAGAGAATCTTCGCGGCGGGGCAAGCCAGATCAAGGTCATGGCAGGTGGAGGAGCTGCTTCCGCTTACGATCCGCTCGATGTTGCACAGTACACCCTGGACGAAATGAAAGCCGCTGTCGAAGCTGCCGACGATTGGGGAACGTATGTCACAGTGCATGCATACACCCCCAAGGCAGTGCAACGGGCCGTCAAGGCGGGCGTTAAAAGTATCGAGCACGGGCAGCTTCTTGATGAACAAACCTTGAAGCTGCTCGGGGACAAGGGGCTTTGGCTCAGCCTTCAGGCGCTCGACGAGGCCCCGCCGACACAGAGCGCTGACGTGATCGCCAAGAAGCATCAGGTCGTCGCAGGGACGGACAACGCCTTTAAATGGGCCAGGAAGTACAAGGTCAAGTTGGCCTGGGGAACCGATTTTCTGTTTAATCCCGCTCAGAACAAGAATCAGAATTCCGATATCCTCAAGCTCAAACAGTGGATGACACCGGCTGAGATTCTCAAGGTCGTTACACGTGACAATGCCGGCCTGCTCGCGCTCTCCGGATTGCGCAATCCATATCCAGGGAAGCTCGGCGTCATCGAAGCCGGCGCGCTTGCTGACCTGTTGCTGGTCGACGGAGATCCGATTGCCAATCTCGATCTGATCGCCGATCCCACCACGAACTTTCGTGTCATCATGAAGGACGGGCGCATCTACAAGAACACATTGTGACGCCGTCCATTTAGATGGCCTGAAGGCTCCCTTCCGCTGCGGACGACGGCGGACGGCATACGTTGGCGAAGGAACTTGGCCGCATGTATCCGGCTAGCGGATGATCCATTGCCCCTTGTGGATGTCGAATTTCACCAGGCCTTCATCGCGCATTTTAAGAAGCAGGGATTGGCAAGCTTCCTCGTTCGAAAGATTGGCACGCTTCATGACTTCGTAAGCCTTGAGCGGCTTCTCACGGAGCGCGTTCAGGATGTTCTCGCGGTCTTTCAGCATGACGGCTCCTGCAACGCAAAACTGGCGTTCGCGGTTGTACGAATGGCTCGGACCAATGAACTGCTCAGGCCACGAGTTTGATTTGGCCGTCTTCAAGGATTCCTGTCGCGAGAGCCTCGCGCGCCATCCGCTCGATGGCGGGCCAATTCGCAAGGAGATGTTTCTGGGCCAGCGCCTGCGTCGGAAATTCGGTTTGCAGAATGCAAATCTGGCGCACGTTCCCGTTCGCGATCTGAAAGGATACCGCTTGCGGCCCCTCAATGATCTCCTGTTCGGTAGGCTTGGGAGCTATGCGCATCCGCTATTCCTTTGTGAACGTTTGGGTCAGGCCATTGGACCGACATCAATGGCCGGGCTTGGCCGTCTTATAGCGTTTTCGAGCGAATTAGATACCCGTTAGCGTGAAGAGAGCGCCTCAACGAGATTCTGGCTTCGGTTTCGGTACAATCAGAACCGAAACTCAAGCCATCGGAAAAACCGGCGTTCAGCCAGGCTGATCGCCCTTGGCGTTCAGGGAGAGTTTCGGCTTCTGATCCGCAGTGGGCTGCGTGTTGCGGACCGCATCGGTCAGCATCGAGCGCAGTTCCGCCTTCGTCATCGAAGGTTGCCGCGTGGTCGATGCTTTCCATTGTGCCATAGCATTCTATATGGGCACGCCGCAGCGGAAGTTAAACCCCCATTTTTGGCGTGGCCCGCAATATCCGAACCGCAAAAGAGGGAAATATCCGGCGCGAGTGCCCCGACGAGGCTGGGCAAGAATCCGATTTTTGAGAATTGATGTAGGATTCTGCTTATGACGAATCGTACATTCAAGACCGGCGAGAGCCGGGAG